>Ga0179593_1723406_pt1 | contig 11127 bp, 19 predicted proteins | sample CZODoug2_1_08_16_FD_185931 | JGI IMG/M metagenome (GOLD analysis project Ga0179593, IMG submission 185931) | Vadose zone soil fungal communities from Angelo Coast Range Reserve, California, USA - CZODoug2_1_08_16fungal (PacBio error correction) | ecosystem: Environmental > Terrestrial > Soil >... | reverse complement strand
ATGATCTGGGGGCGCACGTACTCGATGATCCTTCCCGTTTAGTTTCTCCTCTTTTTTAGCGAGTTTTGTGCGCGCGGCGTCCTCCCCCCCCTTTTTTTTTTGTTCGTGACTTTTTTTTTTGGATGATCCGCAATTAATGCGTCAGCTCTTGCCTTGCGACCTCTCTTACGCGAACTCTGTTTTCCGTGCCCCCCTTGATTTTTCACCCCGGGATGAGCCGTGGACAGGGCCTCTTCCTTTTTTTAAAGCTCTGACACCCCCCCCCTGCAACCCTTGATTTGCCGAAGTTTGGGCGGCTGAGCTTTTTCTTATCGTAGCCTGTTGTGTTTCCTCCCAGGTCCCTTTTTGTTGGATATTTTGCATTGTTCTTTTTGCCCCCCTTAGTGATCCCTTCCTTCCTAACTTTCCAGCTTTCGGACGATTTTACTCCGAACTCGTTTGTTGGAGCTAGCCCCCCCCCCCTTGTACGGCAGAGCGACTGACTTGGCCGCTACCGACCTTCCCCCCCCTCGACGGCCGCCGCCGGACTGCCCACCCTTCGCGAGAAAGAACCTGCTGACTTCCGTTCTCATTAGGTAGTTTTGCAAGATGCGTTTAGTTTCATTGGTTCCCTTCTCTGAAGACCTGTGATTCTTCGCATCCGGTTCGAGCGACCAGGCGGTTTTGACTGTTCTTCCATCAGCGTGGAGGTCGCTTGCCGAACGTCCGTCCTCTTTTAATTGCTTTCCCCTTTCATCCCACAAAAACGACATTCTCCCTCGGCTCCCCCCATGTCGGGCGAGCCGGTCCCCTTTTTTTTTTTCAGTAAACCGAGAACGGAACGATCTTGAAGCCCCCTACCTCGTCAGCCCATTCCCGTCCATCCCCTGCTTCCACTTTTCCTTTTTTGACCAGCCCATGCAAGCATGCGGGATGGCCCCTTTCGCCAACGAGTGCACACTCTACCCCATTCCACCCCTTCCACAACAGCCGATTGGCCGCGCATTGAATTCCCACATCACGCCTGCCCTCCGCACTTTTCCATCTCTCCCAGCTTTTTTTTGAATAAAACAAATCGCTCCTCCTTGACCCTGTGCTTCCAATACCCCCAAACCGGTTACACTGCCTACATTTCGGTTTTGCTCCCTTCCATCACGGGCCGTGTGGTTTTTTGAATTCCCCCGGACTCCAAGGTGTCTTTTTTGGTATCTTCCCTCCCCGGACAACTCATCAGCACCGCGAACGAAAGGAACCAACTTCGGGTTTTCTCTTTCCCTTGTGAGGCGATCTTGCTCACCACGACCAGTGTTTGCCGAGTTATGATCCTTTCCCTTCCCATTGTATCTTCCCCCGGCCTTAAGAACTTCTTTGTAGTGTGTCCCTTGCGCCCCCTGCGCCCGCGTTTTGTCTCTGGGCCCCCTTTCTGTCCCCCTCCCCCTTGTACATCGATAAGGATAAAAAGCTTCCCCCCGCAGACCGGTTCTTTTTTTTTTCTCCGCCCGCACTTTTTACTGAGCCTTCTGGGAAGGACATTCATGAGATTTTAGGTGTGCCTTTTGCGATGCGCTTTTCTTCTCCTCTATTTTTCGCGATTCTTCCCCTTTCTTCCACGCTTTCAATTGATTAGGCTCCTTACCGGTCCAGGTTCGCGTGGGGCGCAAACCGGCTCCTTTTCCCCGACGGCATTGCGCGCCGTCGTCCCTTCCCGTTCCCCCTTTGCTCAATGTTTTCCGTCCGCAACTCGGCGTCATAGTTAATCCCAGCGACTCGTTTGTTCCTCTCCCCCCATAGTTTTTTCATCCTGGAATTCACTGAGCCCTCTTGCGCCCCTCGGTCCAAACGTTTTCTTCCTTCGGCAGGGATCTCCACACCGCGAACGGAAGAACAGGTTTTCGCGCCCCCCCGGCCGGCCTTGAACATTTGTTCGTCCTTTTTTCTTTGTCTTCAGGCGTCTGGTGGACCCGCCCTGGTCCCCCCTTTTAGGTTTGAATCTTTTTGTGGTTTCTCTCTCATCGGCGACGGTTTCGAACGTTTCCCAAGTTTCTCCCGCTCCGTGCGGCTCATTAGGCGGGACGAACCCACCACTGGAGATTCTTTTTCCCCTTCTTCGCCCTCTGTTCTTCCCCCTGTCATGTTGGCTTTTCTTTTTCTGGGGCGCATCTTTCTGGGCAGATTTTTCAAGAAAACCATTTCACGCTTTCACCGCCCTCCGCTGCTGAGGCGATTTTTTTACAAGTGCGACGATTTCGTGAAGGCCATTGATCCCCCCGTTTTGTTTTCCCCACAAAAATTGCGCGACCTGCCGGTCGGTCCGCGGGCGGGCGCGGGACGGAACCCAAGGGTGCTGGTCGTCCTTGAACTTCCTTTTAATGTTGAGATCCCCTCCCTCGCGTGAATTTTAAAACTTTTTTTTCCTTTAGCTTGCGGCGCCAAAGATCTGATTCTCCAACCCCCCTCCCATCGAGGAATTTTAGGAGTCCCCTAATTTTTTTTCCCATTCACCAGACCGAAGTCGCGGGCGGCCTCCTCCCCCTCACCGGTGTTCCTTCTCCTGATCCTTGGCGTTTACCATTGGCGTTGCTATATACGACTGCGGTTAAGGTGGTCCGCCATCTTTTCGTTATACAATGCTAACGTTTCCTTTTGGCCTTCTCTCAACGCCGGTATGGACAAGATCGGCACCTTGTCCCTCCTGCCAACCCAGGACTTTTTTTTTTTCCCCCGCCGTCACCCGGACATCTCCAACATCTTTATCCGGGCGTGCCTTGTGCGGTGTTAACCATGTGTAATACCCCGACTTTAGAGCTTTTTTCCCGGTATCCAAAAAAGGCAGTCTTTCTTGGATTCCCCCCCCACAGCACTCGCTTCCCCTTGTTGTTAGGAATTGTTGCCGAGTTCTGGATCTGATTCCGGCCGTGGCGTTTCGTCGGGCCCGATGTGCTGGTCACTTGTTTTTTACTTTTTCTGTTTTTTACATGGGGCTTTCTTTTTCCCCTGATTTTTTTCTGAGTCCGTGCGCTTTCTTTTTCTGTTTGAAGATTGCCCTGGTCCGCGGCGAGTTGTTCTCCGCTATGGCTCCAGCGCTATCGTTTGCTCGTGTCTTCCTTTTTTTCCTTCTTTTTTTTTTGGCCATGGCCGATGTTCGCGCGTTTTTTTTTTCACTTTTCTTCCATGACCGTCTTTTTTTTTCTCGGCACGTCCCTAGACGCTGATGAAGACTTCCGCCTGTCCCGGTCGCTAACCTGACCTGTTTCGTTGGTCCCTCCCTTCTTGTTCCAAGCTAATCCTCCCCCTCGTTTTTCAACCCATTTTTTTTTTTTTTTTTTCTGGGGTCTTTCTAGTACGTCCTTGCCCCCTGCTGGTGGGTTCCTTTTCATTTTCCTTTTTTTTTCGCTATTTTGTGATCGGTTCGTCCCTCTTTTATGCCGTTTTCTTCGGATCCCCTCGGACGAATTTTCTCTCTCCCCTCCTCCTGTTTAGAGAGATTTCGTCCGAAAGCTGTCTTTGGCGACCTGCAACGCTCTTGTCCCTCTTTTTGCGCAATTTTCCCATAGCGTCAGTTTCCGCAGCGCCGGACTGCGTGAAAACCCCAGCACAGAGACCAGCTGAATTCCCCGCCGCCCGCCTGTCCCCCCCCTTTTTCACGATGGTTCGGTTGTTATTGGTAAGGAGTCTCCTCCTTGTTTTTTTTGCTGGCCACGTTGAGACAGGGGTTCGAGCGACGCTTGTTTTCCAGAAGGAAACAGGACTTTTCCCAGCACTTCCCTTTTAGCGTGACTCCTGAATGCCGCTGACGTCTTTTCCTTTTTCTCATCATTACCTTCGAGAAACGCCGCGGGCACATCCATGCGCCGCGAGCACATTTCCACGCCCCGGGACACTCTGTTTATTCGTCTTCAAGACAATTCCGGTCGCTCCCCTTCGTTTTTTTCTTCCCCCTCTTCGCCTGCTGCTGGCCGGCTCTCCCCCCAAGGCACTGATCCATGAAAATCCACAACCACCTCATTCTTTTTTTTTTTTGAAAGTCCTTCTGACAATGAAGCGCCCCCTCCCCCCTCCCATTTGCCATTTGACGTCCGAAACGGCCGCCCCCCGGCGCGCCCTCCTCCAAACGCCCCACAATTCCTCCCAACAACCCCCTTTTTTTTGAACACTGAGAGCAGAATTCTGTTTCATGCCAGCTTTTTTGTTTGCGTGAAGCGGGGTCCCCCCACGTCCAGAATTTCGGTGGTATCCCCTTTTTTCTACTTAAAACCGCATCAGCACTCTCCCCGCCGCCATTTGGACTCCTTCAGTTTTTGGCGAACCGTTTTCTCCGCGCGGGACCCCGTTTTGCCTGTCCTGCGGGCCGTTTTGCGTCCCAGGTTCTTTTCAGCTCAGGCTTGATGACTTCACGTAATGCGTTTTCTCGAAAGATTTGCCCCCATGCGCGCTACCTTCGGCATTATTCCCCTCCCCCATTGTAAACGCCTTAAGGATCAAAAGCGATTAGCCTTCAGCAACCGTTTTTATGTATTCGACACTCTGCCTTTTTCCGTTGAACTGAGATCTGGGCTTTTTTTTTTCTTCCTTCCTTGAGATGTCAGGTGTGCAGTTCGATGCAGCCTCCCTTTTTTTCTCCGCAAGCGTGCTTTCCTTCGTTTCTTTTTTTTTCACGACTTGATAATGATTCGAGAGGCCCCTTCTTTTTCGCTGCCAGCACTTTTTTTTTTCCCCCGCCCCGGCGCCCGCGCGGCTCGACGGCGGTCGCGCGTGAGGAAATTTTTTTTCATACCATGACCCCCCCCCCCCCCCCGTTCTTTCCCCCCCCGCCTATATTTCATTCCGCTTCGTCACAGAGGCGTCTTGTGCAAATCGTTTCCAGGTGTTGTGGTTTTCGCGAATTCCCTTCCAAAAGTTTTATGTCAGAGCCCCTTGCTGCGACTCTCCCCGGCACCCCAGGCACTTTCCTCCCTTTTTCGCCCGTGCTTCTCATCTACTAAAGTTTTATCGACGATCTCCCGCACCCTTCTATCCCTCGTATGTTTCACGACCCGGTCGCTTCGCCTTTCTATCTTTGCATCTTACGTGTTTTTTTTTTTTGTTTGTTGTTTCTCAGATCATCCCGCTCTTTCCAACAAGGACGCTGATTTCGCGACGTGCGGCTAATTGCTACGACGAACCAAAACTTCTCTGGTCATTCGTCGACGATGTTCTTTTTTTTTTTTTTTTTATTCGGTTGTGGTTTTTTTTTGGTTGGGGGGGGTGGGGTGGGGGGTATATGCCGCCGACTTGCAGCTCCTGGACCTGCCGTTTCTGCGCATTTTCTCTTTTTTGCTTTTATGAAACCCCAACCGTTCTCTCCTGACGTGCCGAGCGTTCTTAATATTCCTGTCGGCAATGTGCGAGTTGCGCGGCCATTTTCGCAGCCGTGGTCCTTCGGGGCGATGCGTCCCTGCTTTGTCGGCCGAGCGGGCGCCTTTTTCAGGTTCCTTTTTGACCCCGTTGGTGCTGTCTCTTCCTTTCCTTTGACCGAAGGGCAGCCGGAAGCAATGATCATTCGCTACTCCACCTAATGGGCAACCGCATGGCGGCGTTTTTTGAATATGTCCCGCCCCGTTTGACATAGCCCATGCCAAACTCCCCCTTCCGTTTGAATTTTAGGACCCCGTCTCCAGAATATCGCACAATCCCGAAGTCGCGGCGTACATCCCCCTTTTTCTGCTGTGCTCTCTTTGACCTGCTCGTCCGCTGTTCCGACGCCATTTCTGGAGAAGGTGGGACCACCTTTTCAGACGATTTTTCGTTCCTTTCTTATCTTAACGCCGGACCCAAGCTCTGCAGAACTCGGCCCCGCCAGGACTTCGTTCGTCATCTTCCCCCCGGTCATCATCCAACCCGCCTTCCCTTTTCGTTTTTTCCTTTTGCTTCAGTTTTGATTACTTGAATTACAACCGATCTTAACAGTTCACCCCCCCCCCACGGTCCGGGCTGGCGTATCCCCCTTTTAGAAGGGTTTTTTTAAAAATTTTTTGCTTTTACTTGCTTTTTTCTTTTTTTTCTCCATGGTGTTTTATTAGTTGCGTGGCGTGGATCTTCAACTGGCAAGGAGGTGATGTGGCTCCTCTTCCCCCATGTGAGGGGGTTGATTCCTTTTTTGTGTGCCCATTCCAGTTTTTTGGTCCGAGTGCGCGAGGCCAGCCGCGCAGGCGGGAAGATGACTGGTCTCGCGTCGGAAGGGGATGACGGGAATTGGCGTTTTTTCTTATGTTTTCCCCTGTGTTATGCTAAGGGTTTCCCTTCGTGTTTTTCTTTTTCTTTTTTTTTTTTGTTTTGATGACGTGGTGATGAAGATTACAGCGTCAGCGGCTTCGTCACGGCGACCACACGTGCTGGTCGACAGTTCCTGTTTTCCTCCTTTCCGATAGCCCGTTTTATGGACGAAGTGGACAGACTACTCTGGTTTTTGCTGCCAACCCCTCATGTCAAACGATTTGCCGGAAGATGGTGCGGATGGAAAAGTCTTTTATTGGTGGTTTTCCGCCCTTCGTTTTCGTTCTTTTTTTTTATTTTGTCAGGTATCGTTTTTTTTGGTCCTCCTGTTGCGCTCCCCCCCTTTTTCTGCTTTGGACGAATATATATCTTTTTGTTGTTTCGTCCGACTGCGTCGCCTTCTGAAATCGTCCCGTGAACAGAGGTCCCCTTTCCATCCCCCGACTGCCATTTCCCTTGCCGTCTTTCTGAGTTTTTTTACACACCAGCGGCGATCCCCCCCGCTGACATCAGCCGCCCAGCTTCTTGGAAATAGTTTTGCCGCTTTTTTTTTTTTTTTCTCTGACCATAGTGTTTCTCCCGTGACGAGCGACCGTTTCCCGGCGGAATTCGATTCTCCAGCGGGTAGGAGCAGAGCACGCCATGCCGCTGACGTGTCCCTCATATTCCCCCGCCTTCCAACGACGAAGACCCTTGGAGCGTAGCGGAACCCCTTTTTTTGACCACACGCTTCAAGGCACCGAGAGGTCCCCCGCGTTCAGTCTCCCATTCCGTTCAATACCCCTGCCGCGCGTTTCCCTTTCGGGCTGGAATGCCATAGTCCACTTACCACTCATGCACCAGACCAGCCATGCCCCCCCAACAAGCATTTGGAAATGGAACTTCAAGAGACACTGCCCCCCAGAGAAAAAGACATCCCTTTTCACCCCTTCACGCTTCCTTTCCCCCGCCACGGCCGCCTCCTTAGAGAAACACCGCGGCCACCGTATCCCCCCATGGTTGAACCCTTACCCTTGAACTGTTTCTGCGATTTTGTTGTTGCGTGAACAGTGGTTCCACCGCTCATACGGGTTGTTCTTTCCACCTGTCCGGAACGGCAACACCTTCCTTAGATTGACCTGATCCCACGGCTTTGTTTTTTTTTTTTCTCTCTTCGTTTTTTTTCATACATATCTGCGACGTCATGGGTTTGCCGAGGTTTCCCCTGCGGCTTTCCATGTCCGGCGTTGCACGAGATTACATGCTTTCCCCCTCCTTTGTAGCCTTTTCCATCAAGAGTGCCCCATGCCCTCCTTCACTTCTCGCCCCTTAGAACGCCAATGGTAAAGCCGGATCCAAAGCCGCCAGCGGTTTGATGTAGCGCGCACAGCCCGCGACTTCAGTGTGCCCCCTTCGACTTTTCCTGGTGGGACCTCCATACCTTCCTCCTTCCTTGTAGGGAGTTCTTCTCCTTTGATGTCCCGATCTTTTTGCCGCCAGCGTGCGGTTGACCGTCTCACTCCCGCCTCAATGTCCTTGCGTATCGGCTTCAGTAGTGTTTTTTTCCGCACGTTTTTTTTTCCGGCGCCCGCTGCCCGGCCCGGCAGTTCCCGCGCGCTTTTGTCGCTCCACTCAATGCCGTTCCGCACTCCATTTTTCCTGGCTATTTTCTCCCTTTGCGGTGAGTTCACCTGTTTTTTTCCTTAGCATTCCCGGAGAATTAGCACTGCCCTGGCGCCGCATCGTCGGCAGTACCACCTCCTGAATGGTCGTAGCGTTTAAAACGCTTTTGTTGACCCCCCCTGTTGTTTTTTTTTCGTCGCCGCGTTTGTTGGGAAACAGACGTTGACGGTCCGTTCCCCTCCTCCCCCCCCCGTGTTTGTTGTTGATGAGATTTCCTCGGCGAACGCCCCGAACCTTTACAAGACGTTTTTTTGACGAAGACGTTCGTCCCCGCCCCCCTGTGAGGAGATTTCCCTTTTTTCGCCGACGACCTGTCTTACTTGAGCGTTTTTCGCCGTCTCTTCTGGTCCGACATGCCCCCTTTGCTGGCGCAGCAGTTTCTTCAACCCACCAACGGTGAACGCCCCGCCCTTTGCTCCTCGGCGCTTGCTCCCCATGCAGTTTTTATTGCGGTTTCCATTGAGCACGTTGGTTTCCTGTGCCTGGGCGCCCCAATTCCGCTTCCCCTGTGCGCGTTTGAGAAGGGGAGGAGGGTTTAGTTCCCCGGACTGTGCTTCTCGACCTCCATGACCTTAGAATCGAGAAGTTGCAACCCACGCTCTTTGAAAAGGAAACTAGGGGCAAACCCCTCCGGCCCCCTTGGGATTTCGCAGCACGATTGCATATCACCCTTTCCCCCCCTAGAGTCCTTTTAGGCGTTCCACCATGCATCATCAATTCACAGCCGAAGTGCTCGGCGCGCTACACCACAAACCGGTGCTGTGCCTCCGCTTTTTCTTTAACCTTGGCGTTATAAAAAAATTGGGTGCCTCCCCATGGCTTTTTCCTGGATGGCTCAGTTCCTTTTTCCCCCTCTAGGACCTTATACTTTCCCCTTAGTTCGTACGGCTTCATTATATAGCCCTTCCCCTTCCCCCTGGGCTCGGCCCGAGGCACCGCCGCGACTTCGGGGTAAAGGAGTCGTTTTGCATTTCACATTTAAACTCCTTTCTTTGCTAGGGTGCTTTGGAAGGTGTTTTGCCGTAATTAAGTTTTTAATACCACGGACCCTTTCTGGATTGTGGACCACCCGGCCCCCGGTTGGGCTTTCAAACCGACATTATTCTCTTTTTCTGGTCCCCCCCTTTTGTTTCTGGTCTGCGGTTTTCTTCGGGGTCGCGCCGGTTGTTTGATTCGGACGTGTTTCCAGTCGGCGTGCTGCTGGTTGAACGGAGGTTTCCTGCTGCTTTGACCTTTCAAAAATGGCGGCTGTTGGTCCATCATTTGGTAGACGGTCGTTCGTCGAGGAAATAAGGCGGTTGCAGACTCGCGGCTTCAGGGGTTATTGACTCCATGGAGGTTTCTTAGAATGATCAGTTAAACGTGCATAGTTTGTCCCCCTTTTTCCTGTTTCTCGCTCCTCGCCCTTCTTTTCGTTTCGTGTCTTTGGTTTTTGACCAGTGTTCGCCCAGTTTCCTCCCCATGTTTCGACGTCCTACACGCTCTGAGTTAAACAGAATGGAAGGTCGCTACAGTCCTGAAGTTACCTCCCTTCTGTGGTTCTCCTGTCCCATACAAGAACCATGCAACGATTTGCCCTGAAGCTGGGCGGTCTTATCAGAGGTAGTAGCCTCAGTCAGTATTGAGGAGGATTAGCCTCCTTTTTTTCCCTTTTTTTTTTTCGGGATCTGGCCCTCCTTGCTATGCCGTACTTCCGTTTCTTCCCTCTCCTCCCCTCTTTTTTGTGATGAGTCGTCCCCCCTCCTGCTTTTTCTCCTTCAGAGAAAGCGTCAATTTTCTCTTTTTTACCCCATGCCACCTTTCTTACGATACCTCGCCGTGCATGCTTGCACCCCTTCCTACGCTCCAAGAACCGCTCGCTTTCTTTCCGCTCTTCGGCAATAGTTTTGCACTTTTTCGTTATGGCCTCCCCCTCAGAAACGGGGCTGTCCACGTGTTTTCCAGGTACGTCGACGTTCCTTCTTTTTCGGAAACAGGACGTTCCGCTTCCGTTAGCCTCCTGTGCGAACGGCATCCTTCGCTAATCTTGGCCTCTACCCCCCCACCCTCCGGGGAACGCCGCTCAAAATTCCCCCCGGCTCCTCCCGGAAAACAGAGTAAGAACACGAGTTGAGCGAACCCCAAACGCCCCTTTCCCAAATACCCATGTTTTTTTCGCGGATCCTCTCCCCTCCGCGGGCTTTGCCTCGCGCCTCCGTCATCCCCCTCACTTCACCCATGAAAACCTTTCAACAAAGCAGCTGGTGGTTTTGTCTTCACGCCTCCTCAGAACTGATCTGTCCCGTCCCCGTTTTTGCGACATCCCTGAAGACCGCGGCCACCCCCCTCCCCCCCCCCACACTTCCGATAGAATCCGGCACTTGAGCCTTTCCGCTTTGGTGCTCCCTTTTTTCACGATCCGGTTGGTTTATTCTGGTACCAACGGGCAACCCTCAGCTCCTGACGGATACACCGTCGTTGTGGAAGGTTGCTGTCCTCCCTTGAGATTCTTTCGTCTAGTTCCCGTTTGGCGTCTTGTCCATGTTTGCGTGCACGAGATACATGTGCCTTACCCCCCCTTTGAAGAAATTAATCCCTCCTTTTTTCCCATGGCTTCACTCCCCTTCCCCTCCAGTTGCAACGCCTTTTCGCTCTATTCCCACCAACGAGAGCACTTTCCAGCAGCCGTTTTTAGGGCTCCGGTTTTTTTAGGAGTTCGGGATGAAGTCCTTTCCTCCTCCTTATATGGTATTTTCCTTGCTCGTGTGTCCCCGGCTTCTCTCCCCCGTCTTTTTCGCCGCCCGTGTTTCTGTCTTTTCACCCTCGCGAATGATATTGCTGTCTTCTCGTTCTTGTGTTCTTTCTGCTAGACACCTTTTGTTTTCCTGCCCGCCCGTCGTCTTTTCGCGCGGCCCGACGCAGGCAGTTTTTCGTCTTTTCGCTCAGTGGACCACCCGCTTGTGCCCAACTTTACTCCGTTTCCTCGCCATCCTCCCCTTGACCTGACGGGAATGTTCTTGTTTTTTTTTTTCCACCCCTTTCCGGTTTCCTTTTCCTTGGTCCTTTTTCCTTGTTGTGTTTTTCTTTCGCTTTCCCTCCAGACCTTCTTTCAGGCGCTCACGCGCCCGGGCAGGGACTATCCCTCGTCTCAAGCTCTTCGTCGCTGAAACGTTGCCCTTTCCTGATCCCCCCCTCCAGTGTCATCCTTTTCCGGGTACGCTTTCTTTTTTGGACACCGACATTTCTTTTCCGGTT
>Ga0179593_1704596_pt1 | contig 11127 bp, 14 predicted proteins | sample CZODoug2_1_08_16_FD_185931 | JGI IMG/M metagenome (GOLD analysis project Ga0179593, IMG submission 185931) | Vadose zone soil fungal communities from Angelo Coast Range Reserve, California, USA - CZODoug2_1_08_16fungal (PacBio error correction) | ecosystem: Environmental > Terrestrial > Soil >... | reverse complement strand
CACCTGAAATAGAGAGGTTCTCCTTTTTCTGCATACGATGCCCTTCTCTCCCCTCGAGATCGCGTTCGACTTTTCCATGGACAGAGTGGCTCCTGTGAAGGAGTTGACGAAACCACCCGTCCTCCCCCTCCCGGATCGTTATTTGGGAGGATATGTCGGAGACGCGCCCCCCCCTCCTCATGACTTTCTTCAGGATTCGATCTCTTGTGCAGGAGGCCCATTCCGTGATCCAACGAGGGGTCCCCTTTATGGAAAAAGAACCCTCATCCCCCCCCCCCTGGGATCTCCAAAGAGGTAAGCTCTTTTCCCGTGTATCGGACAGATCCCTCTTCATTTCTGAAACGAGAGGGGACTTAGAACGACCCCTTCCGGATGAACCCACCTTTTTCCTCGGAGAGTCAGAGTAAAAAATCCGATAGCCCTGTAGTGTTTCCCCCTTGAGAACAAATAATCTAAGAAGGCACTCCTCTTTCTCGGTGGTGGACTTCCCCCTCTTATGAGGTATTTGTTATATTAGGTATGGCTTTATTTTCCCTGTCACGCTGGCCTCTTTGTTTTCCGCGGTTTCCCTTTCCTGCTGACTCCTCTTCTTTTGACAAAAGCCGCCATTCAGAAGAAGGCTTCCCCGCAAGTAATGAAGTCTCCGCATGATATGTCCTCCCCCCCCCCTTAACACTCTTGATAAGGTTTCTCCCCCCTCTCGTGGGTTACCGAATAGCTAGTGCAAAGTTTCATTTTCAAAAAGGATTTTTTCCGTTCTCCCCGATACGGGTTTCTCTTTCCTCGAAGGCCTTCCCCCCGTTTTTTTCTGTAGAGGAAAGGCTTCCGACCCCCTCTTGACGTAATTCTCAAAGATTTCAAGCCTTTCCTCTCCCCCCCCTTCGTAGACATTTCACCGAAAAAACATAGGAAAAGCCGATCAATCACAATTTTCACAGCGCACCTTTTCAACGCTTAATTGTCCTCCTGAAGCCCTCCCCCCTCCCCCCAAAGTTCCTTCCCCTCCCGAGGTTTCATGCAGCCCCCCCCTTTTCATGACAAGGGATGTGTTACTTCCGAAGAAGAAATCCTCCTCCCTTGCACTATCCCCTATTTCCCAATCCCGCGATTCCCAAAGATTTCCTCAATCTTCCTCCATTACAGACGTTCGCCCTTGCCCAGGGAATAGGCCTTCTTTAAATCCCCAATAGAACGGCTTTCCTCCCTTCGCGGCTCGGTTTGTCGGTCGTTTAAATTGACAAACCTAGGATTTTGCCATCTTCCTATCTCCTTTGGGTAGGTTTGTGGCAAATATCAAGTTTTACGTGGACCCCCCCTTCCCAGCAGGATACGTCTTTCCCCCATTTATTATGCCCAAAGCCCCCCTTTCAAGGTCCTCAGCCCTCCCCTCCTCCCCTGGCGAATATCTCTCTCATAGAAGGGACCTCTTGTTGGACGTCTTTTTTTTCAATCGGGATTAACGGGGTTCCTGGACGAGCCTGTTCAACTGACTCCCGCGACCTGAATGACCCTTCCGGCCGAGAATTCAGGCCCTCCCCAGGGGAATTGCAGTTCTACTGGCAAATGTCCCCTCAGAATGGCTGTCTTCTCCTCCCCGTCTACATAGCTAGAGTTGGTACGAGAGCTACCCCCACATTCTCTCCATCTTCAGCGGGCCTTTTCCCCTTTCTCGCTGCGATAATCTTTCGCAATTTCCTTAGGTGGATAGGAATTCCTCTCCTCAGGAATAGTAAACTCCCGTAATTATTCATGAGTGCATTATCTTGATCCTTCTTCAAGCTCTTTGAAGGATAGAACCGCCTTTTAAGCACTTGCCTTTTTTTTCCGGAACATCATTTTCCCCCCAATTTCTGGAGGACTGCCTCCTTTTCGGCGCGGAGCGAGTCTCGTACTTACTCCGGAACATCCTTCAATACCCAAAGGAGTTTTCCTTGGATTCTCCAGACATCCTACCTAAAAAAAGCCCCTTTCGTTATTCTTTCCCCTCTGAGTTTTTTTCTTGGAATAGTTAACTTCCCACCCATCGTTCGCCGGCCCCTTCTTCTTAGCAAAGTCACTCCCCTTCTCCGCGCCCCCCTCCGGAATGTTGCCACCGCTCCCCTAGGGCGATTTTTCTGTTATATGTAGTTTTTTTCTTTTCCCCTTCCGAAAGTGATTTTTTTCGTGGGAGCCCCCGGTTTTTTTTCATTTTCTTCCGTTCCCATTTCCCTTCCTCTGAAACTCGATTTCTCATCGCGGGCGTAATTCTCTGTGAATTCCCGAGCCCTTTTTTCCACAAGCTTCCTTTTCCTCCCTATCTTAATCGCTCAAGAAGTCCCGCAGAATAAAAGCCTCCCCTTTTACGGTAAGGCCCTCCCCTTTTTCCCTTGGGGAACCGTCAGAGTCGAATTGAAATGTGATGTAGCCTAGTAGAACGTGATTCGAGATAAGACCTTTGATGAAAATCCCCCCCCCCTTCAACTCGCCTTTCGAAGGAGAATTTTTCGAGTGTTTCTGCAAGCCTTTTTTTGGGTCTTCCCCCAACCCATAACCATCCACGTTACGGAATCCTGAAACGTTCTTCCTTCATAAGGCAACCCCCCCCCCCCCTTGAAAAGGTGTACTTTAATCAACAAAAAACCCCTCACGTGTTGTTGTGAGAGACCTTGGAGTAGGAAAGTCTTCCTTTTGGAATTCTCTCTGAAGTGAATTTGAAGAAAAACCCCAGGGAGATCCCCCGATTGAGATGGGTCGGGTACAGAATTTCAGGGAGGGAGTTTGCCCCCCTTTCCCAACTAGACGATAATTCTTAGAAAGGATGGACTTTTCCTTTTCTCCCTTTTTAAGGCGTCCTCTTTTCGGGAGCACACCACCCCTCTCCTCCTCTACACAGAACTCCTGAAACAGTATTTTCCTTCTTCTGGATAAAATTGTCTTCTTTTTCCGGGAAGGTCGGCTTGTTTCCTCTTGGATGAAAAGTGATGGATGTCCACGAGCGCCCGGATTTCTTTTTCTAGATCAGCTCTAAGTGGAAAGATTTGCATGGAAGATCGCCCTCTCTTTGAGTGCCCTCTCTCTCTGGTGTGTCTAGAGTGTTTAGCCCCCCCAAAAGCCTCGGAATGGCCTAGATAAGTGGCTTCCTCCCACTCCTATTTCCCCCCCCCAACTTGCGTGCCCCTTTTCCCCCCGGACACAACAACCGAACAGTCACCGACCGTTCAATAGACCCCCCTTCCTGGAAAAGGATTAGGATTTTTTTGGTGAGAAGTTAGAAGTCAAGGGTTTAATTCCCTCGTGGAAGTTTATTGAAAGCCCCTCGACCTTTCGGCTCATGAGGGAGATCTTAGGGGTTGTTTTCCTTAACTGGCTACCCCTCCCCCCTAGGTTAGAAGGCTTTTCGAAGGCCTCTTTAGCGCCCTCTTTCCCTCCCTAGCCATGGTGGTCATCTGGGACTTTTCCTAAGAGGCCGTCCCCTTCTTTCTTCGAGCGGATGTCCCTTCCGGCTTAAGAGCGTCTTTCGTATCATAATTTGTCTCTTTCCCCCGCTGCCCATGTGCTTCCGATCAACGATGAACGCTGAATTTCCCTTTTTTTTCTTTTCGTAGAAGCGCCTGAGCTCCTCGCCCGCCCGTGACTTCTTCTCCGGGTTGATCCTCCCTTTAGATCTCGGTACCCGAGAACGTTCCTACGGTTAAGAATTGATGAGGAGGTGAATTGGAAATTGAAATCCCTTTCCTCGGTCCCTTCCTTTTTGACTGACTCCTCGTTTCACACACTTCCTGCTCCTTTCTCCCCCCTTTCCCGATGCCACCCCACCACACCGAAAAAAACCACCACCCGTCCCACCCCCTGCGGAAGCACAAAACCAACGATACCCCTCGAGACTATCCGGGTACTTGTCTCTTCTTCCTAAAGTACTCTTCACTCCCCAAGGAAATCTGATCCGAGGGATCCAGAGGAAGAGCTCTTTTGGGAAAAAAGAGTTTTCTGTAGAGGATATTTGTGTGGTTTCTTTGGAAGATTTCAGATTTTCATCCTCTCCTTATAATGATGGACCCCTTAAAGGACCCCTGAGTGACCTGCTGTCTTTTCAAAACTAGGGAGACCTTCTGGCCAAAAAGCCAACCTCTGTTGTCAAGGATCAAAGAAGAGGAGAGCTCAGGAGATTTTAGAGGGTCTTGCAAGCTGTGGAAGAGTCCCCCCCCCATGCGTCCCCTTCAGACCCCGTCGCTCTTTCCGGAGCTCCCCCCCATTGTCGATCTTTCGTCCAGTAGGAGTTCCTTTCTTTCAAGGCTGTACTTGACTTGTTTTTGACGCGGTCCCTTCAGGGTCAGGGAGGCTTTTAAGGAAGAGGAGACGCCCCTTCTCTTGGATAATTGGAGGAAGGGCGCCGGAAGCTTTGCGCGGTTGTGCGAGATTTCTTCTTCTTCAAGCGTGGTCCGTGAAGGAGGATCCCCACGAGGCATTTTTTTTCCAACGCCTTCGAATGGACGTTTGTTGGAGGAGCGTCTTTCGAAGAACGCCTTCTTCTTCCGCCCAAGAATACCTTCACACGGAAAAAATCCTTTTGCCCCCTCTCCTTCCTTTCCGACTAGCGTAGAGACCCTCCCCACTGAGAGTGGTTGTCGAAACCGGTCTTTAAGGCCATAGACTTCTCCGGAATTTAAACTCTTTTCCTTTTAACCTATGATGGAGAAGTAGTTTTTTTCCCCTATAGTGATTCCCCTCCTCAAAAAAACCAGGGGAAAAAAGTTTAAAGAGTGCTTTCTCCCCCTGGTACGAGGTGCCCTCCCCCCCCTCCTGAAAAGTCCCTCATAGAAGGTGCCAAAAACCGCTTTGGGACAGCTTTCCCTTTTCTTTCTGTCTCGGGGAAGGGGGGGGCGAGAAGAGGTTCGAGGGTATCCTTGGAGGAGATCGGGGAACCGAGATTTTAGGATCTGTCCGCGGGACTCTTGTCGTACCCCTTCGCTTTTTCTCCGAGAACTCGATGTGAGCATTGTCCTCTTTCCAGAGAAGCGCTTCTTTTAGTACCTTTCCTTTTTGAATGACCGCTTTTGTGCCCCGAAAGAAGGTCCCCATCACCACCCTTCTTCTTTCGTATCGCCGTCTTCCCGTGTTTTCGGGTCCCGCGCGTAGCGTGTCTCTCAGGCTCCCCCCCCCCCCGCCCTTCCTTTAACCCCCCTCCGAAAAGCGCTGGCAACGCTCCTCTCCCCAGGGTCGATTCGGTTTTTTTCTCGTAGAAGCGCTCTTTCTTGTGGATCGGAGCTTTCTGGCCGACTGCTGAGATATGGACGACTACGAGTCGATCCGTGAGCTTCCTGACCTTTTCTCCTTCCGGCACGTCAGAGTGAACCCTCGCTTCTCAGTCTCTCTCGGACATCCGTCCCTTCCTTTCGTGAGAACCCCCTGTTGTCGATCTGGAGCCCCCGTGGATCAGACGGTTTCTTTTTCTGACTGCTGACTTTCGAGGGCGGGGCTTAGAGCATGGGGGTTTTCTTACCCCTGGACCCTTTTCCATGATATAGATCCAGGATACCTTCTCGAAGGGAAGGTTTCCTCCCCTCCGCAGACGCCTCCCTAGAAAGTCCCTCTTGTCCGAAGCAAGTAACGCCCCTTTTTCCCTCGTTCCCTCCTCTTCAGTCAGTTGGTAGAGGCCCTGCTCCCCCGCTTCTCCCCCTCTTTTTCGAGAGCTGCTCTCTTTCTTTTTTTCTTCCCCAGCGAGATGCTTGTTGGTCGAGCCTCCCCTAAGTTGTTGTGTTGAGAGCCCCCTGAAACAGATGCGGTCCTTCCCTCCGGCGAGCTCTACTGGAGAGATGGTTGGAGAGAAAATTCTTTCCCCGATTCTTCCTCCCTGAAACAGCGTTGATTTTCGCCCGAGGGGTGACCCCCTTTTAAGAGTGGTGGAGAGCGTTCCCCCCCTGCAAGTAGCTCTACCACTTTCACGGAAGGATACATCCAAGATGATTTTTTTTTTCAGAAGGGGCCCCCATTCAGATAGGCCCCCTTCCCCCTAAACTCCTCGCGTGACGAAAAGTCCCCGGACGAGCCCACGTCCTTTTCCCACCCCCTGCCGACCGCTGTCTGAAGCCCCGGACGGGTTATCACGACTTCTCTGGAGGACTGCTCCCGCTGCCTCTTTCCCCTCTGTTCACACTGCTGTCCCTGCCGGTCAGGAATCGAAGTAGGGCTTTTAGGAGCCATGACAAAACGACTCTCCCCACGTACCCCGTTACGCGCGCCTCCCTCTTGGGTAGCTCGATTGCCTCGTTCTCCGGCGTGATTTTTCCCCCCGTATCCGGACTGTCTGTCTTGTCCGCTCCAGGACGCCGGATTGCGCTGCACGCCCTAGACGTGCCCCACATCCCCCGCCCCCGCATCCCTCTCCGCGCCATCATTGTCTCCCCCCCAATCCCTCCCTTTTCCTTGGGGTCTCTCGCCTGCCTCCGTTGGAACCTAGAAACGAGCGATCTTCTGGGCAGCAAGAGATTGACTCCCCCTCTGACGGCCGTTGCCGCTTTTTTTCTCCCCCTTCCGCCGGAGGTTGAGTCCTGTTTCTTGGGCGGCGGACGCGCGACCGGAACCGCCCTTTCTCGCGATGAGGCGGGGAGGGGTCCTCCTTCCTCACGACCCGCGGGTCAGTTCCCCGTCCTTTTTTTTTCCCCTCGACTCACGCCCTCCCTCTACGGGCCTTTTTTCCTTTGCGCACCTCGAAAGGGAGCGTTTCCTAAGAAGAAGGCCAGCCCCTTCCTAAGCTTTCCTCCCCACGATCACCCCGCCCCTTTGCGCACCTCCCGTACACGAGCAGAATTCCTTTTCCCCTCACCGAGAGGAGGAGGGGAATGCGGGGATTCTTTCCGTAAAGATGGCCGTCACCTCTCCTCTGTACGCTGACTCCGATGATTTTTAACCTTGGCCCTTCCCCCTTTTGGTTATACCGCAAGGTCCGAAGATTCCCCTTTTATGGAAGTACGAGGAACTTCCCCCCCCAATCTAGTTGTTACCGTCCCCCTTTTCCCCAATTCTCTTCTCTTGTCCTCCTCTTTTTTCCGGTTCAAGATCTTTTTCAATCGCAGAAGAAAAGCACCTTTCATGGAGAGCAGCCCTTGGAAGTCCACTCCTTTCCGCATTTAATAGTTATCGTTTTTTTTCTTCACGGCTGAACAGATTTTCTTTCAATCTCAAACGTTTGCCCTCCACCCCTTTAAGATGTAATCCCTTCAAAAAAGTAGAGGCGTCTCTCTTTCCATGACGTGGAAGACCGCTCTTCCCTCCCGCCTTGTCCTCTTCAGTTCACCTTCCACGCTTCATCGACAAATTGAAATTCTTCCATTAGAGAGTATGCCTCCCAGGGAATAGTAATTCCACCCCTCTCCCCCCCCGCCGGAGAATAGGAGTTTTTTCTTCCGACTTTCCCCCCTTGCTTTGGGAAATTTTTTTTATTTGTAATAAGCTTTGTTTAAGTGAAGTGGAAAGCCTTTCCGCTGAAACCCTTTCTTCTCCACGACAGTCCTTTTTTTGAACATGGTCCTGTCTCTTCCATTCCTGGACCCGTTCTGTTCAATCTGATACCCTCCCCAGTAAACGCCATCAACTCTCCCCTGACGCCGAGCCTTTACTCTGTTTTTTTTCTCCCTGTCCACCATCCTCATCCTGGCTTGCTCTTCGGCATTTGTACGAGAGAGACTATCAACATTCTCGCCCCCCTTTCCTTCCTCAATTCTCGCTCTCTCTGTCGCCACTCCTCGCGTGATCGAATTATCAGGCTTCCCCCGTTCAAGAAACCCCTTTCTTGACTTCGCGCTTGAATTTTTTTTTCAGGTTTAATTCCCCCATATAATCCTCTTTTATGGAGGTTTAAGGACAACCAAAATGGCAGCCCGCGCTGGCCCCCGCCCTTTCTTCGGATCTTTCCTTCTTCCCCGCAGACCATTTTATTCTAAGAAAGTTTTCACACCCCGACGTTATCCTTTCTATTTTTGCTCGGGAAGTTTTAAAGACGGAAAATCCCCTTCCGAGATAGCACACGAACCTCGTCCCTTCCTCCCCCTCCTTTTCATTACTATTGCAGATTTTTTTTCTCGTTTCGTTTTTGCAGGTTGCACCTTTCCTTTTTTAAAAAAATAGCGTTCCCCCTTTATCGTAGTCCCTAACTGCCTCTCCTTCCCCACCGGAGATTTCCTTTCAGCGGGCGTCCACCACGCGGCCTAGGTTCCCTTCTATTTCTACTTCGAACTCCCTTCAAGCAGCAATCAATCCCCTCAGCAAGCTTAACGCCGCTTCTAAAAAAGTATCATCCCCTTCCTTCTCCCCCTGTCTGTCTAAGTTCATCTCCAGAGAAGATATACGACGCCTTCAGAAACTCGCCCAGTTTTCTTGCCCTTTTCTCGTGCCATTCCCCTTGAGGTGCGCGTAGAACCCCCCCCCCAGATAAATAGTAATTCTTCATGTTAGAAAGTCATTACCAACCTTCCCCTTCAGTCAGTTCCCCCCCCTCTCTTTTCCTCCCATAAGTTGTTTTTTCTTCCGGCTTTCCAAGGTGGGAATTGCGTCTTCCCCCCAGTTTCCATCTTTTCCCCCCCTTCTTCGGTAGGGGTTGGTGTCGTCTCTGAGCTTTGCCGCATTTGTCAAGAAAGCCCCTTTTCCTTGTTTTTCTTTTCTCGCGGCGTCGTAGATCCCCATGTTATCTGAACTGCGTCTCCTTTTCTCAAAATAGTAGGGTTTTTGCCGGTCCTTTTCTTCACTTTCCCTTTTTTTTTTGATGGCGGCCTTGAAGGAGGAGTTGCTCCTTCGACTTGAATTTGTCCTTTTCCCCGGCGGCCTTCCCTGGTGAACGCCCGCTGTTTTTTTTGCGTTCACCCTGATTCCCCCTTCTTTTTCCTCTTCGCTTCCTGGGCACCAACCCCTTCCCTGGTTGGAAAAATCAACTTTTTTGTGCAACCGGCCCTCCCTCTTCCCCCCCTTCTCAACCCAATCCCCTTGCTCCTTGGCAACAGGACGTCGTCCTCGCGGAGAAGTTAGAGTCTTTTATATAAGGTGGCCGGCTCTTTCTTTCCTTTTAACCTCTCCCTTACTCTAGCCAATAGCCCTTGATTAACCCCCTTGTGTAACCCCCCTGCTCTGACTAGTTTTTTTTCAGGGCCCTCCCCCCCCCGAGCCGAAGCCCGCCTTCTTAAGCCCAAGGCAGATCTTTTTTTTTTTCCTAGCTTTTCCTTTTTCCCCTCCAGCAGGACATTTTTGGCGTCGAGAGGTTGAGATCGGATTCAGCGCGCCTCCCTTCGTTTTTTTCTTTTACTGCGTCTTTTATAATTACGATACCCTCCCCTTTGCCGCTGGAATTAGTTTCAGCAGAGAGAAATTGCACTCCCTTTTGTTTCGAGAATTGTGATAGGATGACCCCTTCCGAGACACCCTTTTTACGAGATTTTTTCATTACAAGGTTCCTTTCTGCCTTCCCCGTCTCCCATTTTTCCTGAATGCTAGTCCCTGTTCAATGAATGTTTCGCTTTTCCCCCCCTCACATTTGATCCCCCCTTCAACTAAAGCATGCCAAACGGAAAATGTCCTTGAGCGCAAGAGCAGCTTCCCTCCTTTTCTGTCTCTCTTTCCTGCGTTGAAGATTTTAAATACCCAGAGAATCCGGATCCTGAGGAATGCCCCTTTTTATGCTTTCTTTCTCCCTCTGAGACCCCTCTTTCCTAAAGAGTTTGTCCCAAGAAAGAATCTCTTCGTTTTTCGATCTTTCCTCTATTTTCTTCAACCTTCGCTGGCGAGCGATTTACGGGGACTCGATGAAGAGTGGAGTCAGTACCCCGCCCTTATGGCTTTGTTCGTGAGGATGAAGCGGTCTCCTCCGATAATAGCGAAGACTCCCCTCGTTCCGTCCTTTTGCTGCAGGGGCTTTTTCACCATCGGAAGCGTTTCCCACCTTTTTTCTTTTTATCCTGTTTTCAGCTTTTTCCGTCGACGCCGATCCCGGAAAGGCTTTACACCTCATGCCCTACGATCTTTTTTTTCCCTTCCCCCCCTTGGCCTTCCCAGAAACGTTTTGAATCACTCCCGTTCTTGAACCCCGGCTCCCCTACACCCCTTCTATCCTTCCTCACTAGCGGAGCTCTTCCCACTTCGTGGTTGTGCGAAACCTCTTGAAGAGTAAGGCCATCTCTTACCCTTCCCTGGATCCCCTTTCCCAGCCTTCTGTCTTCATTTTTCTGTAGGAAGTTTGGAAACACATCCTCCGCGAAAACAAAAGATCCACCCTTCTTTACGGACCCGTGTTTCCCTTCCCCATTCTTCCCCTCTTCCAAGAAATACCCCCCCCCCTTCTTCCCCTCAGGTGAGATAACAAAGAGTGGGAAGCGTTCCCCCAGGTGATGTGAGCCCCGTTTCTTCTTCTTGAGCGGGTTTTTTTCCTTCGTCGAGGGGCTAGAACTGTCCTCCCTTTGCAGACGGGGCAGGGACTTCGTCTTTTTTGTCCTCTTAGTTTTGAGGCATTTCCTTCTTTAGAAGCGTTTCGCTTTGAGATACGAGTCCTTCCAGTTCTTTCCTCCCCCAAGCGGGTGATTGAAGAAGAGAACCCTTCCTTCCCCCCGAAGAATAGATAGCAGGAGATTTTTTTCGGTTCTTTTTCCAATATAGTCTCCCCGCCCGCCCACGCTAAGTGCTTCCGAGCCGCACAGAGCGTCCTTCCCCCCCTTCGAGAACAAAGTATCTTTTGGCCTCGTACGCCTCCTTCTTCTCTCTCGTGGCTCGGAGCCGCCTCTTTTTTCTCATTCGAGAAGGTCCCCTCTTACTGGCCGCATAAAGGAGATTTTTCTTTTCTTGGATGGGCCTTTGGAAGTCACTACACGCCATCTTTTTCTTCGACTGCATCGTTGATCATTTTCCTTATCCCCGAGGACATTAATGATTCCTCTTTCCCTTTCTCGGCGATCTGGGAAGATTTTTTCTTAATCTGTGCGAGTCCCTTTTGCACTCCTAGAAGAGGAGGTTCGTCTTCTTTTTTTTTTCTCCATGATGAAACTTTTCCCCCTCTCCTGATCAGAGTGTAGAATTTTGATAGAGGACGGGGCCTATTCCGCCCCCCCCTTATTACATCGACAGTCCCGGCTCTGTTTCTCGCATCCAGTCCCGCAAAGAGGTCCGGTAGCC
>Ga0179593_1583667_pt1 | contig 11127 bp, 9 predicted proteins | sample CZODoug2_1_08_16_FD_185931 | JGI IMG/M metagenome (GOLD analysis project Ga0179593, IMG submission 185931) | Vadose zone soil fungal communities from Angelo Coast Range Reserve, California, USA - CZODoug2_1_08_16fungal (PacBio error correction) | ecosystem: Environmental > Terrestrial > Soil >... | reverse complement strand
TTTTCCCACCCTGGTGGCCCATTCGCGTTTAGATCCTTTCCTCCAGAAGTCCGGAGACTCTAACGCGAGTAGACCCGTCCCTTTTCAAAGTTTGCGAAGAAAGGACCCTTTTGTGATAATTTCAAGCCTGTCCTTCCGGTGTGCTGATAGCGTCCCTTGTTAAGTGCGCCCCTGCCCCAGGTTAGACGAAGTCTGTCTCTAAGGTCCTAAGGCCCCCCAAGACCTTTTTTTCCCCCGCTTTGTTAGAGAAGTAGCCACTCTCAAGCCTCCCCTGATTCATGATTTTTTAAGTACTTCGCCAGATCCCTCCCCCTTCTCGGCGATGTAACCCTTCTCCCTACTATTCGAAAGCTTAGAACCGGAACTGCACTGAAGGTAGACTTCGTAAAGAGGCCCCGACAGAGCACATCTGGTTAAGAACTTTGGTGGGAAAGCCCACTTCCTTCCGACCTCTCTGACCACCCTTTTGTCAGGGTTGGGCGTTTCTGTTACACGGCCCCCCCCCCGTCCGACTAAAGTCAAGGTCCTGACCAGGAACCGGGGAATGTTTTCCCCCACACGCTTCTCTCTTTCCCCAAGCCCAGTTCTTTTTCTCCCCTCGTCCTTCATTGCTGCCCCCTACCACCACGATCCCCCGACTGAACTACAGCTTTTTTGGACCGAGACCACCTGTTTTCCTTTGACTGATCAATAATAGGCCTGCTTGACCCTGGTTCCTTTTTTTTTTCACGCGTTCTTTTCCCACAAGCCACACAGGGCGACGCACAGCTTCCCCCTCACTCGCCCCCCCCCGTGACAACTTGCGGTTCTGATTCCTTGCCGGCGAGGCTTTTTACGCGTTTTTCTAGGGCTTGAAAAGCCCAACCCCGAGGTGATGATTTTTAGAAAACTCTCTTGGGCAGTTCCCCCCACCCCTTTTTAATTCTTACAGGGTGTCTCCCCTTTCCCCCCTCGATAGCGAAGGTCTCCAACCTTTCTGCTGCGAGCATCCCTTTTTTGTTCCCCCTTCAGCTGTTTGTTCTTCCAAGTCTAAGGCCCTCTTCCTTTTATGAGGGCTGCTACTTGGCCCGGTCCCTTCGCTGCATAAACGAATGGCCGTTTCCTTAACGCTCCCGCTGACGAGCTACCGCTAGTATACTTTCTTCCCCCGCCTTGTAAGGCCCCCTTTTTCGCTGCTTTGAGAGAACCCTCCCGAGCCCGAACAGATCCCGGTGCAGTATCTGTCCCCCCCTTTTTCCGTCGGAGCTTTTTCCCCCTTTGGTAATGACGGAAAACCCCACGCGTCCGTCGATCCCTCTGAAAGAACGATGAGATCGTCGTCTTTGTTTTTCATTTAATGGCCGAGCGATGGACCCCGAGTTTTTCTTCCCTTTAATCGCTGGTCGTGCCCTCGTCCCCTCCTGGGCTGGCGATCTTTATGAGTCCCGATTTTCCCTAAACCGTTTCCCCCTCTGATTCTCTGCGCGCAGACTACTCCTCCTCGTCGCTGGCGATTGCTTTGTTTTATAGGACTGGTAATGACCACCACTCTTTTATCTTCAATTTCCCTTGCCTTCCCTTTTTTTTCTCCTCTGCGCTCCCCTATCCCTTTTCCTACCCCCTTTGTGATTTGCTCGCGCCTCGGAGACCGTCCTTCCAACTGAAGATGCCCGCGTCCAGGCCAGCCTTTTCCCCTTTTTCCCCGTAGCCGGCGCCGGTTTCCCGATGCGTGGAATAATCTTATAAGACTAACATAGATTTGACCTCTTTGGTGTATCTTTTCCCTTCCTCGAGTAAATAGAAAGCCCAGTCCTTTTAGCATGGGGCAGGTCATCCCGGACCATCGATTACCCATGATAGCTCTTTCCCTTTTTTGTAACTTCTCCCCACGGTTTAGAGAGTTTTTTCTTCGGGGTCTCCCTGAGATCATCCTTACGCGAGTGTTTTTTTGTCGAGTGACGTCGAAAAGAGTTGTCCCCTTGCCGACCCTAATAGTCTTGTAGGGTACTTTTAGTCCCTTTCCTGAGAACAATCCCCCTCAATTGTTATACCCTGAGCCTGTTCCTTTCGATCTCTGTCAGGAGGGGTATTTTATCGCTCTTTCCTTCCCCCCCCCCCTCTGGGTGGATAAGAGGAACTCCCCATGGGCTTCCCCGCCCCCACTGTCCCAGTATAACGTTTCCGTCCCCCCCGATCTGAATCGCTCTCGGACATGTTTTTTCCTCCTCGAAGAACTAGCGGTTTTTTCTAGGTGGACCTTTTTGCGACCGCGAAAGACCCGGTTCCCCATAGAGTCTTCTAAAGCATGAGGGTTCTTTCCTTCCAACTCGTATATATCTTTTCCTCCTCAGCCTATTCCTTTAGTGAATGTACCGCCCTCCCCTTTCGTGTCACGGGAGAGATATCATTCTAGCTGGCGCAGGGGTACGAGAGGCACGCAATTCTTCCCTTAAAATGGGAGATCTCCTTGATGATGTAGAAAATCTCCCCCCCCTTGTTTTACCGGCTTTTAGGACTAAACATAGAGCTTTTCGGCGTCTTTTTTTCTCTTTGGCGTTGTAGGGTTGCCACCCTTACTGTCCTAACCAGGCACTTCTCTCTCCGAGAACGGCGGTTGGGGTGTAGCATGCATTTGCTGAGAGTTTGATTTTTCCTGCCACCTGAAGTGGAACGCTTATGCCACGGTGCCCGCCTTTGTCGCCCCAGCGGGAGTTCTGGGTAACCGGCTTCTTCGGGGACCTCCAGTTTTTCCTTAATGATAAGTTTCACCGTCTTTTCCCCCCTTTGCGTTTTTCCTTTCCATCGCAGAGTTTTCGAGTATGATGCCGCAGTTCCAGTAGGGTATTCCTCTTGAGTCTATACCACTATCTTTCTTTCTTCCCGGCGGTGAAGGTTCATCCTTCGATCCTGCTCCACCTTCCTTCTCGTTTTTGACGTATTGAAGCCCTTTTTCTTTTCATACGGGTTTTTTTTCCGGAGGGGACCCGTCGACCTAACTATCGCGCTGAAGCAAACCTCCGTTGGGTTTTTTTTGTTTTTTTTTGGCCTGTCGTTAGAACCCCAACTTTCCCTGATAGCTTCGTCCCTCGTAGTAATTGGTCGAATTCCCCCTGTTTGGTTCATGAACCGGTTTCGAAGTACTTCCTGCTACGTTGGCCCCTTTTTTTTCCTATCTCTCCGAAGTGGTTTCTGCGGCTGAAACACCTTTTTTCGTTCTTCTCCGTCCCCGATCCTGGTTTCCCGCGATGCCCCCCAAAACTTAATCGGGAGACCTTAGTCGCTCCCTGCTTGGAGTTTTCTATGGCTGTCCTGCTGCATGTTTCTGATAGCCGTACGTGGCGCTTTTGTAACAGGCATTTTTTTCTCCCTGTCCCCCCTAGTTGTAGTAACGACAAGACCACGATCCTTCCGCGCCGGCCTGACCCCCCCTTCTTCCCCTCGAAAAAAAGTATACTGCTTCTCGTAAGAAAGTTCCCTTTCTCTTTTCCGTCGTTAAGCAGATTATTCTTACCCGACCATTTTTTTCCTCCTCCGGAGCGTTGGCCCCCCCCCTGGCATCACTTAGAAAGGTCGCCTTTCTTCTCCCTCGGATGGGCAGAAAAGTCCGTCCCCCATTGGAACGATTTTTTCAACACTACTTTCCAAGGGCTTAGTTCTCTACAAGGAACCATCTTTTTTCACGGTCAAGAGAACCCCTTTAGCACAGCCAACCCCCTTTTAACAGGGTTTAATGATCAGAAAAACGCCAGTTTCTTCGTCCCCCTTTCTTTTTTTTTTTTCCAGCGCCTTCCTGTTCTACGACTTAATTCCCAGCTAACGAAACGTCCCCATCACCAAGTCAGAAAGTACATTTTTTTGAACGCTTAACCTTTTGAAGGTGTTTTTTTTTTAGGGTTAGCCATCTGTCTCCTCTCCCTAGCCACCACACTGTACCTTTGCCCTTTTTTCCCCCCCGGAATAACGAATCCCCACCCAGGTTCCTCTGACCCATCTCTCCCTTTTCTAAAGTTGCCGATTATGGTTGTACCGGCCCCCTCCTGCGGCGAGTAGATCTCTGCGCGTAGAAAGCTGACTCTAAGAACCTTGGACAAATTCTAGGCCACCTTAATTTACAGGGCTCCGGTCTTTCAGACGGGTCCCCGCGCTGTCCCCCCCTCAGACTCTGAAATTTTTTGGCAGTTTTTTTTTTTTTCAGCTCGTGCTAGTTTGCCCCCCTAAGTTTCGACGGTCTCCTGCTAAAGGGATTTAATTTCCTATAGGATACCCCCGGAGGTTTTCTTTCCTTCCCCGGAAGAAAACTCCTTTCCATGCGCCCTCGGCCCGAAAAGGTCCTCTTCTTTTCGAGAATGCCCTCCGTAGCATAAAGCCGACAAGAGCCCCTGGGCCCCTTCCCTCCCGATGAGATTGGAGCGGCCCCGTTCCGTTCTGTTTTCTCCCTCACCCCCTCTCTAACACCCTTGTTTCGAGAAGATAGCACGATGATAAGCATTCCCCCTCTTTCCTCCTTGTGAGACCAGGGACTTTTCAGAGCGCCAGATTTCGCCTTTTTGAGCCTGTATATCCGTGATGGAAGCTGTCCCCCCCTATAGATGTGTTTTTTTCTTAGGTACGAAGGAGGGCCAGCTCCACCATCCCCCGATGTCCCCCCATTCCTTTGAATCGGAGCAGTAGTGAACCTCCTTCCCCCCCTCGGTTTGTCTCCCGGTAACTCCCGATCGCTGTCCTTCCATGGTAAATAAAAGCCCTTTCTCTGGTATTCTTCGGCTAAGGTCGCTTTTTCGCTGTTAGACTATCTCTCTCATTTACTCATAATCATTTTATTCGAATATAGGGTCCCCCGAGTGCTTCTTTACCCCGGCCGAAAATTGCTATCGCATCTCTTGGCTTTCCTTTCTTTTCGACCCAAGTGAGCCCGTACGGCAAGGTTCCTGACCTGACGTGATCAGTTCTAAGAGGCACTTTCTCCTTTTGAACATATGTTCTTTTGTCTTTTCTCCCCCCTTTTCCGCCAAATAGAAACGACCCCTTGCAGTTTTAGCCTGGCAGCGGCCCCCGATTCTCTCGCCCCCCTAGGAAATGGCGCTAGTTCCATTCCCTTACAGCTTTGAGAAGAGCTCCTCTGGCGATTATATATCGGACCTCTTTTTTTTTTTTTCCCAGTCGGTGCCCCCTATTTGAACCCCCTCTCCCGCCTCCGATCTTCTCTTTCGATGACGGTAGTAGCGTTTTATCCCTTTTCAGCAGGTCTGTTCCGCCCAATCGGGTATGACGAGCACGTCTGTTTTTTTTTTTTTTCTCGCTGATCGATCGTTCCCTTAGGGGTCTTTCGAACTCGGCCAGGGAGCCCCCTTTGTCGCTCCCTTGAAGTAGGAAGATGGAAGTCCTTAATAAAGGCGCCTCCGTTGCACCCTTTCCGCTTTTGTTGTTTCTTTTTTCTCCGGAAAATAGGTTTTTGTCCGTCACTCTTAGAGAATTCCCCTGCGACCCAAGCGAACATCGGCAGTTCCCCCCTATGCCCATCATCTGCCGAGTGTCTCCTGTCCCCTTTTTTCCGAGAGTTAGACCAGTCCGACTATCCCCGCCTTGCCCCTAACCCCTAGTAACAAGCGTCACTCACGGGCGATATTCCGAGCTTTTTTCTGCCTGGGGTGTGTGGGGTAACAATCGGTAGTTCCGACCGGATAACGACACAGTGTGCTCCGATTTTTTTTCGAACCCTATGGTTCACAACCGTTCCCTTTTTGCGCGAACATAAAGACACCCGAGGTAACTTTCTTCTTAAGGATTCTCGGTCTAGTAGGTGGAGTGTAGCTTTACTGCACTTCTGCATCGAACAATTTTTTTTTCCTTTTCCCACTCTTTATCACGATCTACTTCTGGTAACGGTAGACTTTAGATGTTTGCCTTGGTTCGACTGGGATGGAGTGACCCTTGTTTTTTTTTCCCGGTACGCCCAGATCACCGGTTGGCCGAGTGATTGAAAATAGAAGCGGAAGGGGAGGGTGCTTTCCCCAGATCGCCCGGTTCTTCCTTTCTTTCTTTTTTCTCACGGATCAGGCTTTCGTTCAGGTAGGCCTGCTCATGTCTGATGTTTTCAGTTTTAGGCTTTAAGTTATTGATGCATACTTATTTACCCTTTCTTTTTTCTTCTTTCCGTTTTCAGGTCCCTCCTACGTAGCCGAGAGAGTTTCGTCTTCCTTTGCCTTTTTCAAGTCGAGGCTGTTCTTATTTCTTTTTCTGGATACTACCGCAGTCGGCCCGTAGCCCCCGCAAAAAGGAAGTAAGGTGATCCTTATCCTCCCCATCTGCCTAGCAAAGGTCGTTAGTGACTTGTTCTTTTTTTTTTTGGTTCATCTGCTGGCCTTTTTTTCTTCTGCGAGTACTTGCCTTACGGAAGGTTGGCCCCATTTCTGGTCATTATACTGTTTTGTTTTTAGATAGTCCCCCCCCACTAGTGGCAACCCATCTCCCTATGCCGCACTCGCCCCCGCCTCCCCTTGGCTGAACTGCTCTTAACCGAAATTACTATCTGAGCCTTTTTCTAAGTAAGCTCTTTTGTTCCTTCGGTACAGAAATGGCTTTTTTGATGCTCGACTAGGTTCACGTTGCTTCCTTCCTCCCCTTCGCCCCCCTTTCCCCGCAGCGGACGCCACCCTTTTAAGGTCCAATTCATAAAGAAAGACCTCTCTTAGCTAGCGCAGCCTGCCCCCTTAAAGTTTTTCCCCTTTTTTCCTAAAAGAGTCTCCTTGCCTTGGTACGCCCCTGAGGATCCAAGACAAGTCCACATTAGGCAATCTATCAGCCGATAGTACTTCCCCATTTTCCCCTTTCTTTTTTTAGGCCGAAGTGACCTCCCTCCACAGGTAGCCCTTTGGCCGACCTTGAACTTTTCTAATTCCTACGGCCGATTGACCTTTCCAGAAGGGCGGGTTTCGACCCGTTTCCCGAAAAGGTGAACCACCGGTGATCCTGCCCAGTCCTTCTAACATTCCCCCTCCCTTCTTTTCTTGAACCCTTTTTTCCCTGGAGAGACCGCCTTTAGATTTGCCTCTACCCTCTCAAAGAAGCATTATCCTCCTTTCATTTGAGGGACCACTAGGTCCCCCTTGTCCCCCATCGGTTTACGCCCATAGTCTCTTTGTGAGACGTTAAATGTGCTCTTCGATGTCTGGCCTATCCCAAAAAGTTTTGCGCCAGCTTAGCCGACGTTCCTCCTTTTTTTTTGAAACGTGACTTAGGCTTTGGTAGTGGAAATTACACCATGAGGAGACTAGCTGACAGTTAGCCTAGTAGGACTCCCAAACATTAGATTCCTGACTCTCTTCCACAACTAGATATTTCCCCCCTCCCGTACTTTCCCGTCAGGTCTATCTCTCAGGGTACAACTCTTCGCGATAGACGACTTGTTGGTTTTCCCCCGGAGGAAAATTCTATTGTTTTTATTATGGTCCCACATGGGTAGGCCTGTTTAAGGTGCTCCTCTTGCCCGGTTGCCGAGGTAGCGAACCCCCTCCCCCTCGCTCCTTCAAGCACCCGGTTCAGCCTTGTCATGACCGCCGATGGGGCTTGTTTTTCAGCCTTCCTCCAACTCGCGTTCTCCACTCCAGGTCCCTTTCTCTGGTCCCTTCAAGTGACTGCTCTTGCCTTTTTCACTTTCCCCGGAACCCCCTTCTGGCGTGTTCGAGCCTTTTCGAAGCTCTGCGAACGCTTGCTTCCCCGGTGGAGAGACATTGGTCGCCCGTCTCTCACGAGAAGTGTTATCGCGCTGGCCGCTGTCCGCCCTCCTTTGGGCGAGTATTACTCTGCAGTCTCGTGAACAAACACTCTTCCCACTTCACGGAGGGGGATCGTCGTTCCTAAGTCTTTTTTCCATTCATCTTTAATGATTTCTTCCCTTGTCGAAGTGCTTTTCTTTTGGGCTGCTGGTCCTGGCTAGAAGTTATCTTCAATTTTCCATAAGGAGCGTTGTCGGTATTTGCATAGTATCTCTTCCTAATAAAGTTGTTTTTTTTAGATGGCGACTGAGTGGGAAGACGTTTTTTCCCTTTTTTCCCGACGTTCTGTAGGTTTAGGCCCTTCCCCTAACCCGGTAGACTGAAGGTCGAAAGCCTTCTGATGTCCTTGAGGAAGTTCCCTAACGCGCCTTGGCCTCGGGTGGCCTGTGAAGTTTTCGAAGTCTCTCCCCCTCGCCAGCTTTTTTTTGAGAATGGTTTCTGCTCCTCGGCACTGACTCTTCTTTATCGAGATGTTTTCTGAAAGTCTTTTTCCCCGGGTGAGATACGCCGTGGCGTTCTGGCTTAGCGTTCGACCCCCCCCTCCCTTTTTTTTGGTAGAGAGTGCACCCCCCCCCTTTTGTTGCGCCCTGAACTGTTTTACTAGTAGGGAGTCTTTTGATTACACTGCTCTTGATTGGAAGGCGCAGCATCTGGTCATGTTTTGTTTCTCAGTCCCCTCCCCCCCAAAACAACCCACCCCCGGCCGGTCTGGCCGGGATACTGGATGTTTGGTTCTTCGCTGCTCGTAAAGCTTTGATATCCCCTTCCATGGGAAAAGTTATCCTTCAATTCAAATGTGTCCACATTTAATAAGAAAAGCTAATTAGGCAGTTCCAAAAAAAGGTCGTCATATCGACCTCGGGCTTCTTGGTTCAATGAGCCCTCTCTTTCTTCGGAAAGAAGAGGAACCCTAGCCATTTCTCCCGGGGCGATCTTACACGTGCACATCGCTGATTTTTTGTTAATTGCTCTTTTCTCTTTCTCGAAGAAGTGACCCTCGTACTTCTCGAAGTTTAACATCTTTCAACTCGCCCTTCTATCCTCCTTCGAGATGACTCCCTTTTTTTTGGCTGGCTTTCCGCCCGCCTCTGGACCGTGGTCTCTCCCCCTTCCCCCGATGATGCGGGCACCCTGAAAACTTTCACCCGTGCATCAAGAAAATCAGAGGTTCTTTCCCTGTATCGTCGGTTGCGTTATCGCTTTAGGCACTCCCTTAACCCTTCCCTTTTCCCTGGAGCGTGGCCCGCGCTAACGCGTTTTCCTTTCTAAGGTGAATGGTCAGAGACGGCCGGTCGTTTCCGACGGGGCCCTGGTCCCCACTTTCTGTTCTAACCCTCATATCTTTCAATTTACTTTGCTATTACCCCGGTGACTCCATCATGAGAAAGTAGGTTCAGGTTTCTTTGGCAAGGATCCGGTGCGTGCGTTTCCTAAGTCCTTGTCATTTGGCTTGAACGAACCTTCTTACCCTTTTTGTCGTTAGTTGAAATCTGCCCAGACAGCAGGACTGTAGTCTGCAGGAGGTTCCTTTCTTTTGCGACCAGCAGAAGAAGTGTCTTTTCCTTTTTTTTTTTTTTCTTATGACCTTCTTGACGCCGCGTGGCTCGCAGTTCTACGGAGGTGACAGTTCTCTTTGAGTCGGCTCTCAGGAAACCTTAAGGTCTGTTAATGCTCACCACAGTTCGCCTTAGCCCCCCCTTTTCGCCCGCGGAGTACCTCCCCCTCAATTATCGGTTCCGAAAAGGGGTTTCTCATTATTTCTCTGCAGGTGTCACGGTACATCTATATTATCTTTCCCCCCCTTTTTGTTGAGATATATAACACAATGGTTGATATCTATGAAGATAATTCGCCTAAGACCCTTTAGCAGCCGCGCCAGCCACCCTTTTCCCTTTGGCTATAAGTGCCCAGAATGTTGGAGATAATGTACCTTTCTGGGTTTTTCTGATAGTAAATTCTGGTTTTAACATAATTTCCCCTCCTTACCTCATCTTCCTGGGTCACTTTGGGTCTACTCGACTGAACAAATTTTTGTCGCGAGTCCTCTCAATCCCAAGCCTGGATTAAATGGATGTACTTCGTCAGATAATTTTTTTCATTGCCTCCAGAGTTCCCCCCTTCGGAAGGATTTTGCCCCTCTTTCGTAATACGGCAGCTCCAGTAGGCCTCCCCTGCCCTCCCACCCCCCGACCGCCACCCCCCCCCTAAAACGACGGGTTTTCCAAGCCAAGTGGGAAAGAAACGCACCCGACCATCGTCCTACAGTTCCCCCTACCCCCCCCCCGCCCAAGAACCGGGCGGGGGCGTCCTAGGTCCTTCATTCCCGACCGAGCACCTTTCTGTCCAAGGAACTCCTGATAACCTGGCCCCAATTTTTCTAGCAGGGCAGGAGAATGCTCCCCCTCCCTTGGCTTACCGATACCTAAGACAAATTCAGAACTTTCCTCGTTTTTGGGTTTTGGCACAGTCTCCCCCCCCCTACCTTTTTGTAAATTAGGTTTTCTCCCTAGGCCGTCTGTTCGAGCCGTATGGGGCTTTCAAGTGTCCCCTTCCCCTGACAACAAAAAAAGGGATGACGCCCTTCCAGTTTCACCCGTTAAAAAAGGCTGAGTGATGAGCAACGCAGAGATTTTTTTTTTCCCGTACGCCCTTGTCTTACCTTAATCCAGACACATTAGAGGACGATTAGAGAGGTTGTCACCCTACTCTGCCCCGGACATGGCCGAGGCTCCGTCGTTTTCACCCCCTTCTAGATGCCGCATCCGGTTCGCGATCGCTCCTCCCTGTGGTGGACGCCTCTAATTCTCTGTTCAGTCTTCTGTGAAAGGTTGCTTCGGTCCCTTATCGTTTTTGTTGCACATCGGGAGCTCCCAGACTGGGAAACGTCCGCTCTACGCCCTCCCAGCGGATAAAGGCTAACCATTTAAGCCGTGCTTTCTTGCTGGCCTGAGAATTTCCCCTCGAAGGAACACTCCCGGCCGGACCGACAGATTCTCATCCTTTCAAACGGCCCGGGTTGGTTTCCCAGCTTTCCTTCCGCAAACCCCAGAGTGTTCCGAGTGAAGCTTCTTTCCTCTCTTGGGCCCTCCAGGCTTAGATACCTCCTTGTGGAGACTTTTGCCTCTCGCAAGGCGCGTTCTTCCGTCTCCTGGGGAATATTCAGGAATGGCCCGCTGTCTCGCCCCCCATTTCAATGTGCTAGGTTTCCCGGCGGCGCCCGTAGGACCACCCCCCGCTGCCCCTGCCTGGTCTCTTTTAGTGCACCGTCATTCCCTTCATCTTCCTTGGCTGAGACCGGCGTGTTTTCCTTTTTGGTATCGGCCTCCTGTAACCTACCGGAACTCGGGAATTTGGTCGTCCGAGTCTTTCCTAT
>Ga0179593_1459126_pt1 | contig 11127 bp, 11 predicted proteins | sample CZODoug2_1_08_16_FD_185931 | JGI IMG/M metagenome (GOLD analysis project Ga0179593, IMG submission 185931) | Vadose zone soil fungal communities from Angelo Coast Range Reserve, California, USA - CZODoug2_1_08_16fungal (PacBio error correction) | ecosystem: Environmental > Terrestrial > Soil >... | reverse complement strand
TCTCTTCGAGAGGCCAGTCTTTAACCCCCTTGTTGGTCCTTTTTGGTCGTTGGATTTTGCACTGCCCTGGTGTCGACACGAGAACCCATGCTGCATCTTGACTCTTCTACCGGACGCTTGTCTGGTTTTTTTTGATGATCGAATCCCGTTCTCACCCCTCCTGGTGTCGATTGAAGCTTTTACCCTCCGGAGGCACTGAGTTGACCCAAAAACCTGCCTTAATGATCCTCTTCCCCTTACCTGGTTCCATTCCCCCCGCCCTTTTCCGCAAGACGGTGAATCATCGTCGCTGGAAAAGGTATTGTCTTCTGATAACTCTCGCTGGGTTCTAGGCTTCGGTGCGAATTGCCATGCTAGCCTATATTTTTTTTGCCGACCCCGCTTTTTCTTTTTTTCTCTGCCCCCCTCATCCCGACCGTGGGCCTCGACAGTCAGACAGGTCAAATACCTATCTGTCTTTTTTTGCTAAGAGTTCAGTCTGTTGATCCCAGGACTAGTGACGACTTTAGAAGGACCGTAGAACGTCGCTTGTAGTCTACATAGGATAAATCTGTGGATCGCGTCTTCGTGCTGATACGACCTCCTTTTCCTTCAGTTTTGATTCCACGTTGGGCCGTGTTACGGTTTCTCGTCATCCCCCCATCAACTACTCTACCTTCGACTCAAGGAGTTTTTTGTGTTCGCACTGGATATCGCCTTTTTTCCCCTCATCCCTCTTTTTTCTCCTCCTTATCTGCCCCCCTCTATTCCCCCCCCGCCCTCCCGTCCAGTGGGTCTTCTTTTCTCGCTCGCTTTCTGTTTGGCTTTTTAGCAATTCCTTTTGATTTGACCCTTTTTTTTCCCCCCCCCCACACCGAACCCCCCTTACCACCTCCCCCGCTGGGCGCACTTTATTACTTGGTTTCTAACCTATCCCCCTGGTGAGACCTAATTTTGTCTCCCTTCCTTTTTTTTCTTCTCCCCCCAGTTCTTTCTTTTTTGATTCGGTCCTTGCTCTGCCGCGCGCTTGCTTTTCGCTTACATGTTGTATCCCCGTTCCTTTTTCCCGCGGCCCTGGGTCTGGTGGGAGATAGGCGTTACCCGTTCACACACTTCCGTTCAGTCCCCTCATACTCTTTCGCTTGATAATGTTTTTCCTTGATTGCCTTTGCGCCGAGCTTCGGATTTTTTTTTGATTCGCAGGGTTTCCCCCTAGACACAAAGAACTTCCTTTACCCCCATTTTGTTCTTTTTCTAACCCCGGCGATTCTCCCGATCGTGCAGGGCCCGTTCGAGGAGGGGCAGGACCCAAAGCGACCCGGATGATCTACGGACGGTTTTGAGTCACCCTGGTCTCTGTGTTTTCTCCTTTTATCAATATGTTGTTATTCGCTGTCTTTTGTATTTTGATTGGTTTTTGCTGATTTTTTTTTTTTTCGTGATTTTTTCTTTTTCAGTTTTTTTGGTTCGTCTCTTTCCGGTACTCGGGGTTGTTCTCTGTTTTTTTTTCGGCGCTCGTGTTTTTGTTGCCTGCTCTCGAATTGGCATGACTATGATGAACAGACCTGTCCCCTCCTTCTTTTTGTGGGTTTGTTTTATTTTTTTTCTTCTTCAGCCCCGTGGTTTTTTTCGGCTTTTGATTTTCCGGACATTCGATTTTTTTTTGTTTTAAGTTTCCTGTAATCCCCTCTGTGTTTATTGATTTTTTTTCCTTTATTTCCTGTTTGTGTTTTTCGGCCTTCCCACGTATTTTTCCGTTATACCTAGGTGTTCCTGCGCTGCTCGTACTGTTTCGGCCAGGAAAGGTGCTCGGGCCGTTGTAGTAATGAGGGTCGTCGTCCTCCCCTAATACTCCCCCCCTTCTTACCCGTGATTCTTGGGTGGTTACGGTCTTGGTTGGGTCTCACTCCTCGTACGGACAAAGGTTCCGCGTGTCCCTTTTCTTTGGCTTCAAAGGGCCTTTTGAAGTTTCCCCCCTTTCCCTATTATTTTGCCCGTTTGTCTTTCCTGAGTCGGTTTTTCTGGCGGTGCCACCACCACTACAAACAAGCCACGACCCCCCTTTTGATGGGTTTTTTTTTTTCCCCCCCAGTTTTATTAACTCGTCCGGGTTCTCTTTTCGGTCTCCTGCGGAGCACGGGCCCTAAAATAGTGGGTGCTCGTTCCCCTTCTCTTTTGTTTATGGTTGCCTCCAAAATAACCCACTTTTTTTTTCTCTTTCTCCGAGGTCCCTTTCGGTCTTCGCGTTACCCTTGCGCGGTTCTGTCTTTCGGGTTGATCTTCGTAAACTTTTCCCTCTGCTCCTTTTTTCAACAATTTACCCTGAAGAAAACACTTTTCCCCCCCCCCCACTTGCACGTCGACGTCTTCCCTTTGTACTGGACGCCTGCTGATTAGTCCCCGCGCACCCGCGGCGACCATTAGACCCGAATTTACCTGGTTTTCTCAGGTTGTTTTTTTTTTTGTTTTTCTTTTTGTGTATTCTTCCTGCTTCCTCCACGTTGGGGTCCACCGGGTCGACTGATCAACGTCCCTGCTGACCGCCTTTGACAGTTAAGTTCCTGGTGACTTCTCTATCCTTTTCCGTACTGTTCCGTCCGTTTTCAACCGACACTCCTCAACTCTTCTGTGGATCCGAAGGACTTGCCCGGCGGGTTCTAGTGTTTGGGTTCCCCCCTTTCCCTCAGTTGCCTCTGTCTTGTGGCCGGTCCGTAGGACGTAGTGGTCCATCCCCCCACAGAAATACTCAATGAAGAGTTAAAACCTCCCTTTTCCTCCCCTGATTTTTTTTACTCGGCCGCGGTTGGCCGTCACGTCCCGGCCCCCCAACGGACCCGCGTCTTTTGAAAGGCCTGTCTTGCTTTCCCTCTTTGAATGTTCCCCAATAACCTTTTTTTTTGTTGTAGCGAGAGAGATTCTGACTTTGCTGTTCCTCGGTCTGCGGCCTGAAATTTTCGGGCCTGCGTGCAAGCCGACAACCCCCGCCTGGTTCGTTAGTGTTCTGCCGAGGTTTAACGCTCTTTTTTTCCTCACTGGATTTATTTTCTTGGTTCCCCCACCCCGACTTCAGACTCTTTCCCCCATCCGGCCTCCACCCGGCGGCGGAAACCCCAGCGCTCCCTGGTACGCAGGACAAATCCTTTCCCGGAAGTTTTTTTTCCTATTTTTTTCGACGGTGAGGTGATTTCTGGTCTTGTGCTGTCGTTACGCCCGGAGAAGGAGAGAGTTATCAGGTCCATCCCTGGCCTTTTCCAGGCGGGCGTTGATTCGGCCTGAACCGTTTGCCACCACGTTTTTCGTTCCCCATCTGAACAATTATTCCGCGTCCCTGTCTCTCAGAATTGAGGGTATCGGTTCTTGAAACGCGGTGTTTTTGCTGTATTTTCTTTTCCTCGTCTTCAGTACCGGTAACGGCCCCAGAACCTGCTTTCTTTCAGTTTTTATTTGGCCGTTTAGCTTTTCCCCAGTCGACGCTGATTGTTAGTTAAACCGCCCCTCTCCCCCAACCCAAATCCCCTCAGTTGCTCCCTTCTCACGCGCGAACCACTAGACCCTTACTCAAAAAGTACTCTTAGAAAGAAAAAAACCCTTGTTAATTTTCTGCTCTCTACAGGCACACCCTGCACGGGAGTTGATCACCCCCTTCTGGGGTCTCATTTTTTGGTCCTTGGTCGCGCGGGCCCTTTTCCTCAGGGCGCGACCGGACCGCTCCCACGAGTTTTCGTCTGATTCCTTTTTTTGGCCCAAACGCTCCTGCCGCCCAAATGTTTTAGTGCCTTTTTTTTCTTTTTGTTTCCTCGACCTCTTTCCTGATTTCTGCACAACCCCTTTCCCAAATTACTTGCCGTTCTTCCCCCCTTGACTGTCTCAAGTACGGTTTCTGTACTCCCCCACTGCGTTTCTCTTTTGGCCGCGGGGAGTTCTCTCCACCAAAAATGACCCGTCCCAGTAAACACTCCCTGATTCTCGTTACGGTTTGTTCTATATGGTCTTGAGACTTCCCTTCTTATCTCAAAAACCCCCATGGGACAGTTTTCCCCCCCTTTCCTTTTCACATGTGAAGCTCTAGAACATTATGACCGATGCCAAAGGGGTCCTACCCAATATTAGTGCTTTTCCGTGAGAGGTGGCGTTCCCCTCCGGGTTACGCTCTCGCGTACTTTTTTTTTCCTTAAGTAGATTCCTTACTCAGACCCTGACGCCCCCCCTTAAGAACGGTCCCACCCCCCCATCCCCCACTCGTTTTTTCGGTGCCTTTAAGTTAAGTCTTCTGATTTCGGGGACTCAGCCTGATTTTCTGCCCCTTGGCGCCCAACTGATGTACGAGTTTCCGCTTCTTCTGGTACACCCCGCGCTATCCCCCTGAGCAGAGTATCGGCCTCCCCATTTGTAACCTTTTGTAAGACCCCCCAGAGTAGATCCGTTTTTTGTTCGGGTTTCTTTCCCCCGCCGGTCCCGACCCCACCCACAGGTGTGTATTCCTTGCTTTAATATTTCCGCCTTGATCTTTTATTTTCCTGCGCCAGCCCTTGTGGCAGGGGGCTTGTGTGGTCATTTGTAAATGCTATCCTTTCCCTCCCATACCTGAAAACCCCGGTCCCCTCAGACCATATCACCGCCCCTGCCCTCTTAGAGAACACTCCTTGGTTTTTCCCTGTACTCCCCCGATTTCGGCGGCGGGACCACCAGAGGCCCCCCTTCAGGTCCGCCCGCTCGTGCACAACCGGTTTGTTTTTTTAGGTGAGCGAGCCCGTCGAGATTACTGCTAAGGATCTTGCGGGCCGAGCCCACCCAACTCCGAGACCAATGTGGGACGCCCCAACGGCTGCTTTTTTCACAGTCGTTCCAAACTACTTCGGCCAGCGGTTTGCCCAGGAGTAAACGGTTGTATGGTGGGGTTCCAACTTTTTTTTCCCCCTCCTTGTGAGTCATCCCCAAAATAAGTCCACTGCGCGTCAACAAAACGTGCCGGGGTCGGCAGGTCTGTTTCTTGCCTTTGGTTTTCCTTTATCCCGACAACCCTGTGTTAGAGTAGCCGCCAGCACGGTCTGAACGCAAGCCTAGCAAGGCGTGATTTTTGAGCGAGTAGCCGTCTCGCTTTGACCTATCCCCGACAGAACGAGTGACGCAAAACAACAGTCCAAAGATTAGATGACGAGAGGTTTAGAGGCGTCGGAACATCGAGGGGTCCCTTACTCCCTACTCCTCGCGGGCCCCGTGCTCCGGTTGAATGTGTGATAGATGCGAGTTTTCCCCCCAAAAGATCTGATGGGGGGAATTACCGTCTCCAAAAATACCCACAACTATCCCTCTAGTTTGCGCGGAGACCGGACTCGTCTACGTATCCCTCTTTTCGTCGTAAGGGTCCATCCGTACAGGTCTGATTGTTTAGCTATTTGTCCCTCAGGAAGAACTCCTCGCGTTTCTAGTTCTCCCCCCCCCCCCCAGACTTTATTTGCAGGACTTATTTTCTCCCACCACCCAAGGCGGCGTAGTTAGAGTTTGCCTCTTCGTTAGAAGTTGCCATTTGAAGTTTCAACCCCCCCACCCTAACTCACTGCCCAACGCTTCCGTCCCAACTTGGTGTTCCCCGTCAGACCGAGTCGTTTCATTCTTTCTACTAGAGGTTGTTTCTACCATAAGAAAGGAAGTTTTGTTTTGTTGTTGGCGCCAGGTATTTCTAGCGTTTTTCCCGCTGGCTTCTTGAACACCAGGGGGTGGCACGTGCAAGCTCCCTGTTTCGGGACGTCATTTCTACGCGGTCCGTGGGTTTTCATTTCCTCTCAGAACGAGAAGCTTTCTAGTTTTGCACCTATACACCCCTGCTTCGTTGGTGTTCTGCGGCGGCCTTTTTACCCCCCCCCACGCTCCCCTGTTACGGATTGTGGTTTTGTATGACAGCACCGATCGTTGCCTGCGGACCAAGGCAAGTATCCCAGTACCCTCAATACGGCGGGAATTAACTTGGTTCCGCCGTGCTCCGCAAGACGTGACTCCTTGTCGATTAAATGTCCGTGTCCTGTCTTCAGTTTTCTTGGATAGTTTTTCTCTTTGACCGACCGCCGGCCGTCTCAACCGCTTCCCAGGTTCTCCCTCGTTTTTGTTCTCTGAGCCACCGCATTTTTCCTTTTTTTTTTTCCACTGTTTTTTCCTCCTGTCCGATTTTTCAATAAGATGTCCCCCCCCCCTGGTGTGGCCCTCGAGGAAAGCTTTTGTCCACATCCACGTGTACGACGTTTTTTTATACCTTGGAGTAGTGGTCATTACGGGTCGTTGCGTCTACTCGCTTTTCTTTCGCGTCTCATAGTTTCGCCCCCGAAGTTTTTGACCTGTTCGCTTGCGGCTTGACGGGGTTCGACTCTCCCCCAGAAAAATCCACATATACCTACTCTCAAGGAGGGTGTAGAGCTTCGTTGTTATTTTTTGGCATCCGCACGTACGAGGAACGGTCACCCCCCCTTTGTCCCCCTAGGTTTAAGAGTTCACCTCTTGTCCCAGAGAGTAAGAATGGTTTTTTCTATCATGCTGGTTCGCCCTCCCCGGGTATCGCCCCGACTGTTTTTCTGAGGCTTATTCTTCTTCTTTAGACCCGACCCCCGCCTCTAGGCTCGTCTTACCTGTTTTTCGAAAGTTTTCAAGAGGTACCTTTTTTTTCTTTTTTTTTTGGTTAGTTTTTTCAGAGCTTCACTCCCTGTTCACCCGCCTTTCTCGGACACCTCGGATTTTTTTTGTCCTACTTCTTTTTGATAATTTCGTTTTTTTTTTGTTGGGCTTTTCGGGTATTCTTTCTCTCAAGCTCCATTTCCTGAGAGAAACTGGTGATGGCCGCTTTTGTATACGCCATTTCGCTGCTCCTTTTGCATGGTTTGGTCTCTCTTATTCTTGTCCCCATGGCCCCCCATCCCCGTTTTCTTCCCTCCGGGTGGGTAGGGACCACACCTGGCTGTGGAATTCCTCTACTCGATCTGGGCTCGTTTCGTAGAGAGGTTCTCCGCACCGATCGATCTTTTTGTTCTTTGGTGTCGCCCGCCCCGCTGGCTTCCTCATACCTTTTCTTTTGGGTGGCATGACCCCCTCGTTTTGCTTCTCCTGAAGGTTCTGAGTACGGCCCTCGCCGCCCCTTCACCCCGGCCCCTCTTTCACCGTCCGTCGGTCGTGCTTTTTTTTCACGTCTGTTTACTTTTGCTCAACGGAGGCGTCTCCCTCGGATACTTGTCTCCATTCCCAGGAACTGCTAGGGGCCTTTTCTCTACTCTTGCTTTCCAGAGAATATCTCTTTCCAATAGTACGTTGATTCACCCTCCTTTGTTCCCCGTCAGGTGGTGTGCCTACTCCTCCGTTGTACGTCGGTTTCCTGCGGGTGTGGGCTCCACCTGGCTTCGCCTTCCTTCCCTGTTCTTTTTTTTTTTTTTCTTTTGTAGTCCTTTCTCCCGTTTGGGTACCCCAACCCTAACCACATGCAAGACCCCCGTGGAACGTTTCCAACATTCAGTTTCTCAGTTCACCTTTCAAGACTGGAGGGGTTGTTGTTTTTTGGGTCTTTATCTGACTATTTTAGTTTTTTTTTTTTTTTTAGAAAGTGTCTCCTCCCTATCCCCCCCCCCCAAAAAAACCCAACCCTAGTGGTGATATCTCGCTTTTTTTTTTTCCTCGGGTTGCAAACTTAACCTTTTTTCTTCCTTTTCTTTCTTTTAAGTGGGGGATCTGGTTTGGTTCTTTCGGCATATCCCGGGCCCCGTGGGTCCCTGCTCTTCGGTTTGCTATGAGGTCCCGTGCCACCGCTTTTCTCTACCTTCAACTCTACTGCCCCTCCCCAACAGGACACCGTTTAACGAGTCCTTCCCTTTTTAGTACGGTGACGGCTGCATTTTCCCCCCCTTTCCAGTCTTCAACCCCAACCCCTGAGACTAAACAATTCAGACCTCATCCCGCTTTCATCCTTCTTTCCTTTTTTTTTTTCCCTGACGTAATTTCAACCTTGTTGTTTTTTCCACAAGGTTTTAGACCCACGTATTTTTTTCAAGAAAGGGTTTCCACTATCGTCTATACTTTACCTTTACTTTCGGATCGATGATGCCTTTTTCCCATACGGTGACCTGCGAGGTCCCCCCCAGCCCCTCCCTCACCCAAGCGATAGATGCTGGGACGCAAGGAGTATTTTTTGGCTCTTACCCTTTCTTTTGAGTCCGCTTTTCCTTCAGATTTTTGAGAAGGATGAGGCCTTCTGCTAGAAAGTGTGTTTTCCCTCACACAGCACCTTTTCTTTTCCTTTCTTTTCAACAATAGTGTTCGCCCCCCCTCTGATCTTTGTACTTTGTTTTTTTTCTTTGAGTAACCCCCCCGCCTCGTGAGAAAAAAGGTGGACTCCTTGTAAAAGGCCGACCTTCCATCCTTTTACTTCCCTTTCCCCCTTTCGTTGTTCTGAGATGATGTTCTCGGGAAGTTAACTGTACCCGGTTTTTTACATCCCCTTAGTTTACTTTCCCCCTCCCCTCCCCCCACCCTCCTTCGGATTAGTCTAACGGGGGGGGAGCAATACTTTTCCCCTTCCTCCTCTGATCTCTTGTTTTGCCCCCTCAGGGCCGACGTCAACCCACTTCTGGGGCCACATTTTCCTTTTTTGCTACCCAGTTTTCCTCCTTCCCTGTTTCTCTCCCCCCCACATAATGTTACCCGCGGGCGATCGATTCGTCTGTTATGTCTTCGTCCGTTCTTTCCCTTCCTTTTTTGGTGCGTTGGTCCCCCCGTTATGATGCTCTCCCTATTCCCCCCGTCCCCCTTCTCCCTTCCGGTTAAGAAGGTTTCATCTGGGCCGTGTTCCCCCATTTTTGTATCCGGTTTCTCAGTCTCCTGTGCCCTTTCCCTTTTCTTTCTTGGCTATTGTCTTATGGTCCGGTTTTTGATGGCCGCTATCTTCCTGCCCTCCCCCTTGTCACCCTTTACTTTCCCGCTTTCTCGGGCCTTTCTTTCCTTGACGTAGCTTTTAAGTTTTCCCTGTTTACCCGAGCGTTCCGTGAAGTTTCACTACTGATCAACCCCGTTTCTCCCCGTCTTTTCCCCCGTCGAATGGATTTTTTTCCACTGCTTCGAGTGAACACCTTTCCCCCCCCCCCTCCCTTTTTTGAAGCAAATCCTGAACCCACCCTTTTTTTTTTCAGTGGCCTTCCTTTTCCTGAGTTTTTCTTTAACCCCACCCCCCCCTTTTTTGAGGAGTTGCCACGGCTTATTTTTGCGCGGGCCCTTCTTCATTCCAGTTCTTCCCCCTCCTTCCGAGAGGCCCGTTTTCCCTCTTTCAAGTTCGCGTGAAGGCCTGAACAAACCTTGCTCGTTTTTAAAACGGTATTTTTCCTTTTTTTTCAGGTTTTTTCCCCCTCAACAGCGTTCTTACGTCTTGCTGACCCCTCCAAAACGACGAGGAGGTGCAGGGAAGGACTCTTTTCAGTTTTCCTCCCCACACAGCAGGATTCTGTGCCCGCTTTGAGGTTGAGGCTTTGCACCACCAGTGGGACCCCGACCCCCCCCTCTCTGGATCCCCGACCCTACTTTGCTTTCGTATCTTACCTTTCCTCGTTTTCCCTTCCCCTGGAACGAAAGTTATGCAGTAGTGAAATCACCCTTTTCGCCTCTCCAAAGAGTCCCATGCACCTCTCCTGTTTATTGTGAGTTAGTTCCTGCGGCGTACCTGCCGGGTCCCTCGCTTGTACTTCCGGGGTTTTTTTTTCAACTTTGTCTTGGTCCCCGTTAAGCTCCCCTTCCTTCGTCCAGTTCAGGACCCCCCCAACCTCTATGTGAGTATATTAGTCCGTTGCGGTTCTCTCCGGGTTGATTGGCGACCCCCCCCCTCATGAGCGCGGGGAGTTCGTGCCATTTCGTGTGCTCCTGAGTTTTCCCTCTCCTCTGGCTCCCCAGCACCCCCTTTTTTTTTCCCTCCCCCCCCCTTCTGATAACGGGCGGAAGGGTCGCGTAAAGAAGACCTCCCCAAACTTGCCCCCCCCTTATTTCATTTTTCCTCTCCTAGTTTTTTCGCTTTCCATTCCCCTTGTTCCGCGGGCAAGGGATGTTCGTCGGCGTTCTTCTCCTTCTCCCCCCACGGTTCCTTCGCTTTCCCCCCCCCCCCCTTGTATAAGGACATCGAGCGCGGTATCTCGAGGCCACGTAGGGGTGACTGTTCTACTCCGAGAGAGGTCTTCCCCCCCAAAGTCCCAGGTTTTCCTTTTTCTTTTGACCCCCGAACCTCTTTTAGAGAACACATGGCGCGCCTTGCCGGGGCGGCGAACATTTTTTTCCCTGAGATTCACCTTCCCCCACCCTTTTCAGGACATTGGATTTTCTTCTCACCGTTGCTGTTCTCTTACCAGTCGTACGGCCATGCGCGGTCCCTTCCGTAACCTTACCCTTTTTTTTCGTTGTCCCTTTCCCCCTCCCCCCTCAACGTGTGCATCGACAGCCTCCCTGACCCCCCCCCCGGAGGTGTCTTCTCGTTTTCTTTTCTTGTTTGTCGGCCAGCGACCCCTTCCCGTCCGCCACCTCGGTTTTGTAAGTCCAACGTCCACTCGGGTGAGCAGCCCATACGACCTCCCTCTTAGAATTCTTCGTTTTATACGTAGTCCCTCTCCCCCAAGTCAGTTTCTGAACCCTCTCGCGCCAGGACCTAGACGGGTCCCACGCCGCGGGACCTTCCCCCCTCGTGCCCACCTTTACTTTTTTTTTCTTACTCTAGTTCCCATGATTTTCTCTCCCCCGGAAGCTGCTGGCGCGCGGGTCCTCCGTCGGTCCCACAATTTAAAAAAGATAAAGAGATTGCCTTGTTCTTTTTGGTCCTGAGGGTTTTTCCCCTTCTTGTTTCTTCTCCTAGGATTTAAAGTCTTGAGTTCTGAGGGAGTGGATTGGCCCGTGCCTTAGGCGTTTAGATTTTTTTTGGGTGTTCCCCCCCCCCGGAAGGACCCTCCCCCCTCCTTGTTTTAATTTTCTTCCTCCCCAGGGAATTGCGTTCGGGGATGGCTCGCCCCACCCCCCCCCCACAAAAAAGAGCCGTGATTTTTTTCAACTAATGCTTATATTCCCTTTTTCTTTCCTAAAGCTTACATTGATACCAGGTACGCGTCCCCCCGCTTTGCTCACCTGTTTTCCCCATTTTTGAACTACTCG
>Ga0179593_1434829_pt1 | contig 11127 bp, 9 predicted proteins | sample CZODoug2_1_08_16_FD_185931 | JGI IMG/M metagenome (GOLD analysis project Ga0179593, IMG submission 185931) | Vadose zone soil fungal communities from Angelo Coast Range Reserve, California, USA - CZODoug2_1_08_16fungal (PacBio error correction) | ecosystem: Environmental > Terrestrial > Soil >... | reverse complement strand
AACGCAACTCCTAACCCCAAGACTTGCCACCGGTCTGGACGCTGCGCGGCCCCGCAGAGACCATCCCCTAACTGATCGCATTCGCTAATCGCCCACTTTCCCTTCGTTTTTTTGAATGGTAACCTATTTTTTTTCCATGTCGCGTCCAGGATTAGCCCCTTTTCGCGTCTCCTCCCTTTATGTAAGCGGCCCCCCCTTTGATCTTTTGCTCACTCCCCTTGCTCCCCCAGCCCCGCGTTCCGGCGTCTGCACACGCTTATATGACTGACTAGCGGTTTAACGACTAGACCTACGCTTCTGTGTGCCCATTCTCCCCTTCTCATTCTGGCGGGCCTGCGCACTGCGCTTTTTTCCTTTGCAATTTTGCCCTCATCAGTCCGAGTCTCTTCGGGCTCACTTTAACGTCCGGATAGTGCCTTTTAAGGTCGGTCGTAGTTGGACGGCCCTCTCTTCGGGCCCAGGTCCTCTAATTTTGCCGGCTTTGTCGAGGATAGGATTTCCTTTTTCCCTCCCTCCTCTCCTTCAACTTTAGAGGTTTAAAATCATCTGACACCCCCTTACCAGGTTCTCTCTCATTTTGGCGATCACTGTTCAACGAATCTGCCCTCTGTCGGATTGAGATAACGGCTTTCTCCCTTTTTGCTGTTCGACCTGCTAATTTCGTTCCCCCTCGTCCCGATCCCCTCTAGCAATTTCGTCTCCCTCTTACAGGTGGAGTTCTCCTGCATATTTTTGTGTGTCATTCAGCTTTGCCGGTAATCCGGCGGATCCCCTACCCCGCCCTCAGTTTGCGATGCGACCGGCGCCCCTGCCATTTTTCCACAGGAGTCCGTGTCTTGACTTTTCTGCCGCGCTTTGCCCTGATCGCCTTGCGAACAACTCTCTCTCTTGGACCTCTCGTATATCTTACGAGCGCCTCACCTTAACCCGCCCGTGCCGTTCGCCCTTCCCTAGGTTCGCTCCTTTTCAGTCCACTTCGCGTTTCCACTAGATACGGCTTCTTCGTGTCTTTGTTCTGCACATCCGTGAGTAAATAACCGTACAGGATCTATATAATCATAGGCTCTCTCGGGGAAAGCCCAGCACTCCGCACGGTCTAGATCCTTTTTACTGGTATTGCCCTGTTTTTGAAGATGAATGCTTTCAATTTCCCCTCCGCCCCTGCTCCAAGGCGCCTGTGACTTCCTCCCGTGTAGTATGGGCGCTGAGGTCTTGCGTCACGATTAGGAGTCTTCACTGGGTGAGTGTGCCCCCCCCCCCGCCGCTCTTCCTTCGGATGCCTTTTTTCTTTTCCCTCCTGATGCCCCCTTTCGAAAGACATTCCCCCACTGGACACCCACTCTTGTCCCCAGTACACGGCGAGGCGAGTCCAGATCTGTACCGCCTTTTTTTTTGGCCCCGAGACTTTCTCGTCATTTACTCGTCATGCCCCCCGCCGATGTGTCCATGCGTATGGGGAGAGCGCCCCGGACGTCCACCCCCTGATTGCTTTATTGCCTGTATGCGCCACCTGCTTTAGACTCGGCGGCCCCACTCGATTTCGCCGAGATCGCTCGCCATCCTCTCACAATAAATTCGAGTGGGCCTCCCCCCCCGAGGCATTTTGGTCACAATGCGCCATACCTCCGGTCCGGCGCCTCTCTCGATTATTCGAAGGCGTTTAGTTTTTTTGGTGGTTCGTTGCAGCCCTCTTTCGTTTGATGCCCCTTACTTTGATACTTTTATCTTTCCCATTTTTTTCTCCGCGACAGGCCCTCGTCTGAGCAGATTCTGTCTCGTCGAACACGGCCCACCACACCTTTGTCAAACACCCCCTTTAGTCCAGGACGGTTTTCTCCCCCCCAGCGTAAATTGCTACTTCTCTAGGTAAACTCCCCGGTGCCCATTTCGGCGACGGAGGACGTTCTGTTCCCCCATCGCGGATCCTGCGATCTTGCACAGCCGGCCCCGCCCTCTCTGGGTTTTTGGTAAAATATAAAGTTGCCGTGTTCTAAAGTGGGGACGTTTGCGACGGGAGCCCCGCGCAGCTAGGACAGCGTGTTACTGATAGGTGCCTTTCAATATCATTTAGTTTTTCGCTGTAGCTTTTGTTTCTACTTTTTCCACTGCGACATATTTCTTTTCCCTCCTCCGTTTTTTTTTTCTGCCGATTTTCCATTATGAACCTTGGTAAATCAACAATTCTATCCAGCTTTTTTTTCACATAACTTTAACTCTGCTCTATCGTGCCCAAGCTTCTTTTTTTTCATTATTTCGTGCGTGACAAGGCAACTGTCGAGGGGTCAGTTCGCTCACAACTATCGCGGGTGTCTTTTTGTCGTTTTTTGACCCTCGATTGGGGTCCTCAGGCTCTAGTCGATTCCTTTTCCTTTTTCTGGGGTTTTAGGGAAGAGCTCTGTCGTTCGGTGTATGTAAACTTTTGTGCGACTAGAGTGTCACCTTTTTTTTGGTCTTTGGACGAGGGTTGACGCATGTCTTTGGACCGGCTTTTTTTCTGATATTGCAACCCAGACTGTTCCACTACCGTGCTCAATCTCCAGTCCCGACTCCGTGACATCCAAGATCGCGGTTCCCCCCCGTCCACCATTCATCTGGAGACGTGTCTCTAATTGTTTTTTTCTTCGATGATCGCGTCCCCTAGGGCTTTTCTTTTCTCATTGGCCCTCTCTTCTTAATGCCGGTTTCGGTGACTGAATCTTATCTTCGCTAACGCAGCTGGCGCCCGAGTCGTTATTTTTAGCGTTTGTCCCGTTATACTGATGCTAAGGGTACCTCGCCTCCTGTGGATCCCCTTATCCCAGCCACTCAACCTTTTTGAACATCTTCCTGGCATTTGCCTCGGTGCAGAGAGTCATCGGCCAACCGCGTTACCCCGCTTCGGTGTAGCCGCCCTCGCCCGTTCACCTGGTTTACACGCCTTCATGGTCATTCCGCTTGTCGTACCGGTCGTTTACGATTGATGAACTTTTCCTCTTTTCTCCGTGGCTTCCTCAGAGAATCACCCTCTGCACGCCCCTATCCTTTCGTTTTGTTCAAGCACTATTCTGCTCATACTATTCCGCCCACTTTCTTTAACCCCCAGGCCGGTACGAGCATGAGCGGGGCGGGAAGCTTTTATGTCATATTTTCACGGACCTACCCCAGTTATTACGTATCAAGTGAACTTTGATTTCCTCGTTCTTCGTCCCCCCTTAGAGTCTCTATGCGCGCAATCTCCCATTTCCCGTTGCTGAGCCCGCCCGTTTCCTTGCTAACACCTTGGCTGTTTTTCCCCCGCCCCGAACTACTTCGTGCTCTCTCGGATTAATGAGATTAACTCTCGATCTCTCTTCATCCTGTTGATTCTTTCAACGGGTGCTACGAACGATCGAGCTTTCTAGTTTTTCCGCTTCCGCTGTGGAGCATTTGCACGTCTCGACCACGTCCCTAACAGTTCTCCCTACTACCTGTGTTCGTTCTGGATTGTGGAAAACCCCGTGCGGGCGCCCGGCCTCTGACCCTTCGTGAGAACTGCGGTTCCGGCGTTCAATGGATTGACGTCACCGCTTCTCTCATTCCCCTGGTTCATGGACTGTATACCTCCACTTTGCTTTCCCTCCCCTCCCTTCGTCTGTTCCTGAGCTTTGTCATCTCTAGGAGAGTCGAAAAGTACGGTTAGCCCGGTTTTTTCCCCTCTGCCCGAAAGCGGTTTTCAGCCTCTCCCCGGCTTCGACCAGGGATCGTCCAACCTGCTGATGTTCGCCGTTTTTTTCGCTCCCCTTGTAGCCAGCTCATGTTTGCCGATGTAGACTCCATTTTGCCATCCAGCTCATTGACTGCCCCCGTCGCGCACCCCCCCCACCTGCCAGAGAGACGCGACCCGCTCGTTTCCCTATTCCCCCCTACGCCGTAAGGCTTCTCATTGCACTATCCGCTGTTGTTAGAAACTCCCCCTTGAGGGGGTCTTCCTTCTTTCCGCTTGTCTATATGAAACACTTTTTTCTGGCAAATTTCGCTGTTTCCCTAGTCCCCCGGCCCCTCGAATTTTTTTTCTATTTATATTTTGCGTCCCTGGTCGCTCGGTCCGGGAGTCTCTCTCCTTCGGAGTTACTGACGCGCGGGGGGATATAAGGGGGCCTTTTTCTAGTTTAAAGATCCCGCGTGGAGATCACTACGTTTTCTCCTCTCTTACTCCTGTCGCTAGTTTTCCTCCTCTTTTCCTAACATATTTTCTCATTCCCAGCCCGAGCCCTGCAAGTGGGAGTTCTTAGTCCCGAAGTGACAGGTCCTGCGCGCTGGGCCTTCGGCGGAGCAGAGAATCTTCCTCTTCCCGGTGTTTTGTGATCCTTTTCTTTCATTCTCTCTATGCTCTTCCCTTTTTGGATTTGTTTGCCGATTCCCTCCCCCTCTGTTCACATCCAATGCACCGGGCTCCGCGGGAAGATGTCCCCCGCGTTCGCAGCCGCGTTTGACTTAGCCCTTACGTCTGTCCCCACGCGATCTTCCAAGTTTACTTCCCACCCGTGCGTGCTGTCGGTTGTTCATGCTAAACGATTTTTTTTCGTTTCCCGGCGTTTTGTGTAAATCGAGTCCTGAGTCCTATCTTTCCTCGACGTTTTGAACGCCCCCCCTAGGTCTCCTGTCTGAGCCCCATTTCCATCCCCCCGCCCCCCCGCTCCTTATAAGATAAGACCCGACTATATCTTCTGGAGTCTCTTCTTTCACGATATTTTCCTCCCTCCCCCTTTCTCAGGGGACTTCGCGATCAGCTCTGATTTCCTTCGTGCACCCCCTGTAAAGCTTTTAAGATTTAGCCCTTTGAATGAAGTCATACCCGCGCCTTCTTTTTCACCTTGGCTCGATTTTATCATCTTTGGCAGCTTCTGGATATGCAGCTGTTTTCTTCGAGTTCAGGGTGCTGATCGGGTTCTCGAGACCTGAGCGGGATGAACGATTCTACGCTCCCTTGAATTTGGCTACGTTCTCCACCCATGATCATTAGTAGACTAATTATGTTTCTCTCCTGTTTGTACGATCGCTCCCCCCCCCGCGTCGTTTAGGAGAAAGCCTTTGGCTGCTCTGTCACTCACCGCGTACCCCTGCTCAGACTTGACCCCTTCTCCTTTAGGAACCTCCCTCGAAAATGGAAGTTTCCTTTCCATACCCCTTGGTCCCGTGAGCGTTCGTTTTCCTAACTTTCCGGTTAGTTCCTGAATGCGCGCGTCTTCGCGAACGTTCTCAGGTCCCCATTTCAGTTTTTCCCCACCTTCGAGAGCTCTTCTTTTCTGGCCGGTTCGAGCCGTGACCTAGAGGTCGCCACTCGCTCCGTGACCTCCTACTTCACTCGAGTCGACCCCGTTTTAAGCCGATCTAATGATTTTCCTCGAGGCTGATTCTAGCGTTCCGATAGAGGGCCAGGCCGTCGCCCTCGTGCCGAGAGTATCTCTGTGCGTCTCCTGTCGAATCGGTATTGTACCCCTAATGTCTCGATTCGCCAATAGGAATCGCTCTGTTAAAGCGCAGTATGCGCTCCTGGCTTATCTTTTTTTTATTTAACTGTTTACTTGTGACGATCTGCGTGAATTCTTCCCCCTCCCCCTCCCTGCTCCCCTCCTATGCGGTAATTTCAATTTCCTCCCGTGTCGATTTTTGCTCGCCGAGGTAGTGCGTCAGATTCGGAGCTCCCCCTTGCAGAGGGTGATGAGAGATGAGCCTGCTCACGCACCTTAATCACACTCGGCCGTTTTCCAGATTCCCATGCGCCCCCTCCTCTTAACGACCCGGTCCATCACGGAAACCAATCCGGGCGTGTTCCCCCCCTTATTGGCGTGTGTGCATCTCGCCGCGACCTTTGTTGGGGTTCCCCTTCCGATGGCGCGTCCGCCTACGGATGCCACTCCTAAGAGTTTCCCTGCGTCCGTTCTCCTTTGTCTCAGACCCACCCCCCTTTTACTGGCTTTTTTCCTCGGCTCTTCCTATTCTCCGATCCATCCTCCTTCCCCTGCTGCAATCGCTGTGATACGATCCGCTCTCCCCGATCAACCGCCCCCAAGGAGTGTGTTTTATAGTCCATGTCCCCTTCGCAATAAAACGCGTTCGCCCTCGGGCGCGCGTCTCTTATGCGACGTGCGTATACCTGTTTTAGTAGTCTACGAACCCCTTGCAAAGACACGAGTTTCTTGCTGGCCTTCTTATCGCTTGAGCGGTCTTCCAATGTTTTCCCTCTCTCCGCCCTCCCAGTCCCCATCCCCTGCCGTCGACTGTCGTAACCCAATTCCCCTCGTTCGAGCAATCCTGTTCGTTCCCCGACGACCGACGATCGATTGTACTACGAAGATGACCCGACGGGATCTCCGGCGAGAGCGTGGTTCCCAGCCCGTCGTCTCTTCTCCGACGCGCCTTCCCCGGCCCCCTTTGGTGGGTACTCCTCCAAAGCGAAGTTCCCTTCGCCGCGGGTTGCGCGGAGCCCTTCCGCTTACGATTGGGCACGTCCCGGCGTCTCGTTCACAATTCGACGGACCCTTTCTATTGACATTTTGCTGCTCCTTTGTATCCTTCTAACTGCGCCATATTTTTTTTCCCCCCCTTTCCCTCCTACGTTTTTTTTGTTGCGAGCCTTTTCTCGTTATGCAGTCAGGTCAAAAAGCTCTCTCGAGCCTCTTTTAATGAATGTTCCCTGAGCCCTCAGGTTAGTATTTTTAACGATGAGAAGATCCTTTCCCCAACGCCTTTCTGCTAGTCGGGTCTCCTCGTGCTACCAGGCACCGTAGTTTTCTCGAATCCCCCCCCGATTCTGTGGGTTTTGTCTCTCACCTGATTCCTGGTATGGTTAGCACCTTCTTTTTTCCTTCTCCCCGATCCTTGGAACGTCGTGGTCTTCCGTTCTTGATCCCGTCGATGATTTTCGTCGGTGCCTAACTTAATTTGGCGCGTTTCCGATGTGTAAGATTTTTGGTTTGTTCATTTTTCCCTCCTCGACTTCAGTTCTCTCTAAGCTTTTGTTGGCTTAGCGGAAAAGACCTTGGGTCCTACCTCCAGTTACTAGACCTGTCACATCAGCCTAATCTTGGTTCTGCAACCTTCCACACGTCTCTTCGCGCATTTAACGTTTTTTTACCATTTCGACCAGATCTATTTCCCCTCTCCGAGGCGCCATGCAGTTTTTCTTTTGTTTGCATTTTTTTTCTTTTTCCTTCTTTCAACTTCCCTCTGTTTTTCCCTGTGTCATGGAGATTGATGATCGTCTCTCCCGCCTCTTGGCTCATGAGGTTACTTTCTTGCCTCCCGATTAACACTCTCCGGAATTAACCGAGCCAGCAGTTTGATGGGCGCTCCCCCCCCCTCCTCCGGGACTCTTTCGAGTGTTATTCACCCCTTCTGCTGAGGTCTCCTCGGCCACCAAAAACTGCGCCTGCTGTTGTTTGGTCGCGTGCCCTCGTCCGGTCTGGGTTAACTCCCGGTATGTTTGATATGAGTGCCGGTTCGTCTGAGTTTTCCGAAATCCCTCTTTTGAACGTCCGCCTTGGTTCTTGATCGGTGCATCGCGCTTCTAACTTGTCAATTCCTTCCGTGAATTAGGACGAACTCCTCGGGGCTCATACAAGTCCAGTGTTCTTCCCATGGCCGCTGCTTTCATGCTCCCCCCGTCGGGAATGAAAGTCCTTCTTCACCGCCTTCCCCAAGGTATTACTTTGAAAGGAGTCTGCCAATTGAGAGTTGTTATTTCGCTTTCACGGAGACTCTACTCCGTCTGATCCCCCCCTCCTCAGATAACAGGGGGTCTTGGCGCCACCGCCGAGTCCCGTGTTTCACCACTCGACCTAACTTCCCCCAAGTAGCTTTTTCTCGGCAGCCGGCAATGTGCCCCCACGGCGCTCGTCCTATAGTCTCTCGTATCTGTTTCTTCTTTAAAAATGGTGATTTTCGATCCTTATCTGCGATTTTTTCCTCCGGTACCCGATCTCAGTGGACGGCTATCTTGCCGCTCTCGACACAGCCTAAATCTACTCGCCTCTCTTGTTGGACAAAAAAGTTGTTATCCCGGTCTCCCTTTTTCGCTACGCTTGGTCGGTCGGGGAGATTTCCCTCCCTGGTCCCTCCGGCCCCTCTCTGCTAACGGATACGGTTTTTGGTCTTTCCTGGGATACCTAACCTGTTCTCCTGGGATCCGACCGCGCCTTTTCTGCTGACTCAGTTGCGCTTTTTTACTGTTCGAAACTTCCCCTGGGTCGTCTCTCGCGGGATAACTTCCCCTCCAGCGCCTGGGTTCCTATCTGCCTCTAGTGATTCGCCACATTTGATGATAGGATACTTTCTCATTTTTGGTAGAGAAGTGTTTCCCTCCCTGCCTGGTCTGTAGAAGAACCCTTCCCTTCCGTCATTTTTCTAGCGACCCGTTCAGCCCTCCCCCCCTGACCCCGCTCATTTCGCGCGATCCCGTCCCTCCTCCTTATGAGATTGCCCCAGTATCTTTTTTTTTAGTTATTCCCCCCTCTTCTCGGTGATTCTGCGCTTTCCATTTATTTTAAAAAATCCTTTTTTTCTTGGTTGATAATACCTGCCGCGCTGTCATCTCGTGACAGGCACCCCGATCCAGTTTTTCTTCTTTTATTCGAAGAAAGCCCTTATTCTTTTTTTTTCGTCTACGACCTTTCGGAGTAGACGCGCGGGGCTTTTTGCTCTTCCCTTTGGTGACTGCTCGACCGATTCCCGCTTTGGGCCGACTTCCCCCATCGCTCCTCTCGATAACAGTTATTTTAGTTCCTTTTTTGGTTTTCAAAAGAAATCTTTTCGCATTCCAACGAAGAATCCTCCATTTTTCGTCTTATGTGAGATCGAAGGTTCACTCGTTTCGGATGGGCGCTGCCCGCGCGCGCATCTGCCGCGTTTTCTTTGTTTTCCTTTTTCCCCCCCCTTCCGTTGGTCATATTTTTTTCTTTTTTCCTAATCAGGTTTGTTTCTTCTAGATGCAAAGCCCTACTTCTCCCCCACGGCAATGCACCGGGAGAAGAGTCAGCTTCGCGGCCTCCCTGCCTTCCCCCCCCCCTCGAATGATGTCCCTCCTCTCTCCCATCCCGCAAATGCGGCGTGTTTTTTCGCTCACCCTATTCGTTTTCCAGGCGAAGAGAAGTCCCCTGTTTCTTCTTCGAGACTTTTTGGCAACTCTTGATCCTTTCTAGTCAATTTCCCCTTTCTTTCTTTCCCTACAGTTTTCCCTTCGTCCTTTTAACCTCCTTTTTCGTCTCTCTTCCGGCGTTGCGCGTGCGTTCACTCTCTTATAACCGACGCCTTCTAGGGTGCCCTCCGCGATTTGTCCGGGCATTTGAGTAACCCCTCTCGGCAGTTTTTTAATCTTAGCCCTCGTTCCTTCCTCTCAACGAGGATTTGTCTCAAACTGACCACGCTGTCATCTGTGTAACTACTTAGTAGGGATATTCTTCGTTCGTTCGAAGTGTCGGTTGCGTCGGAGGTCTTCTACATGAGGCGGGATGTCCCTGTTCTGCCCTCTCCCTTCCCATGAGATGGTGACTTTCTGAAACCAATGATGGAAACTTCGTCTCAGCATGTTTGGTGATACCTGTCTGAGAAGAGAGGCCCTCCCCGCTTTTCTTCAGATTTATTCCCCAGCCTTCTGTCTGACTTGGTGTTAGAACAATGTATCAAGTGACACCGTAGTTCATCCTTCCGCGCTTTCGGTAGGCCCCCTGCGCCTAACCTTAAGTTAGGTCCATACCCTTGTCGTTAGAGACAGCGGTTTAATACCTTTCCCTTAGGATCCCCCGCTCTTTTTCTCTTAGTCAATCCTCCCGTGCGAATGCCGTGTTTCCACCCACCAGGATCCTGTCGAGCGTTATTGACGTTTTCCTCTCGCGTGGAAAGGATCCGCCTCCTCACTCCTCTTGCCCGCGAAAGCTCTGATCGTCATCGATAGCCGCACACGTGTGACGCATCTTCGAAAGATGACGAGCGATTCTCTCTTTTCCTATCTCCGGCAATTCCCCATCTCCTCGACGATTACCTTCTCCCTTTTCGTTTGAGTTGATCGTGTTTTGCCATTTAATGCTCTGAGTTCCTCCATCAGAACCTGTGACCCCCGTCTATTTTCCTCGCTCGCTATTTTCTGACCGCGCCTTGCTCTCCTTCTTTGATCTATTATTGTCGACTTTATTTTTTTATTCCGTGCTGATGCAGGGCTGCAGTACCGCCTTCTTCTTCTCCTCCGCATTTCTGAAGCCGTGTTTCTTTAGTATGTCTTGAGATTTAGTGAGTAAATTTCGTGGGTAGTCCATTTTCATCGTTGTGATGAGCGCGCTTGCCTTAACTTTCCTCCCCCTTGCACGTAAGCGGATGAGTCCCTGAACCTCCGTTCCCCTCACTGAACAAAATAATTCTCACCTTTTCCCATTTTGAGGCGCGACCCCTCCGAGGCTCTACCTCGTGTTGTGGACGAAATATGCGTCGCGCCTCGAATTATTGAAAATCCCGCAGCTGTGTACTCTTTTTCTAGGAGTACGTCACACCTGCTGTTCTCCCCTTCTCTCTTGGCGGCGACTTGCAACACACGCGGTACCCTTCTGCCACTCCCCGGTATCCTTCGATGCTCTCCCATCCTCATGCACGGCGTTCTTGGATCATCCGTCCTGCCACGAAATCCCCCCGTCCGCCCTCGGTCCCTCTTCTTTAGGGACGTTGTAGGTAGTCCCGGTCTCGCTGAGCGAGTTCCGGTGTCGTTTCCCTCTCTTGGGATTTGATTTCTTTGATTTCTCCTGTAGTCAAAAGTTTGCCCCCATACTACGACAGGCAAGCGTCCAGCGCGGCTGTGTCTCTTGACTTCCCCACCCCACGCGTACAACCTCCTTTCTCCGACCTTCCCTTCTTGACATCTCCCCGACCAGAGCGACGGCTCCAATGTTCAGTCCCCAACTTTCCCCATTTCGACGATCGTGGTTTTCCCATCTCCTCCCCTCTTTGTCGCCGACTCCCACTGCCGGCCCTCTCCGGTTTTTCCTTTTCGAAAGGTGTTGTCGCACGCCTGATTCCACTGATTCTACTCGTCCTTCCGCGTTGGCAGGTTTCTAGGCCTCCCCTTTTTCCACTTAGCCGGAAAAATATTTAAAATTTTCGTTTCTATTTTCTCCTAAAATGAGC
>Ga0179593_1707409_pt1 | contig 11128 bp, 17 predicted proteins | sample CZODoug2_1_08_16_FD_185931 | JGI IMG/M metagenome (GOLD analysis project Ga0179593, IMG submission 185931) | Vadose zone soil fungal communities from Angelo Coast Range Reserve, California, USA - CZODoug2_1_08_16fungal (PacBio error correction) | ecosystem: Environmental > Terrestrial > Soil >... | reverse complement strand
TTTTCAAGCAAGAGAAGTCCCCCTTTTTTTTCGCTTAGTCGTGCCCATAAAGTTTTTTCCCTTCTTCCCGGAACCTTGGGCTTGTAGGTGTTTTTTTTTTCTCTGGACCGACTGAATTTGACGGCTTTTTTTTTTCTTTTTTTTTTTTGCCGGCCCGCGGCTGGGGCGTTTTTTTGTCGAGATAAATGACGACGCGGATTCTTTCTCTCTTCGTCCCCTCTCTGACGCTTTCTCACCAAGAATCCTAGCGTCCCACTAACCCCACGCCCTCCTCCCACCCTGTCGGCGAGGACGCCTGCTGCCTTTTGCGGAAAGGCGCTTTCCTCGCCAGTCGGCAATCAGTCCCTTTTCTCTTTTTGTAGGGAAATCTTTCAAAGACACCTTTTTTACTCCCCCCCGTCATGGTCGTACCCGGGCCTTTTTCCTTCCGACTGGATGGAGGTTAATTCTCTGTGGTGCCGACTATCCGAAATCGCCCCTGACTGGAAGACTTTTTTTGTTTCCCCCTTCTGATCGCTTCCGCCGAAACCCCTCCTCCCGGTGCCCTCCTGGTCTTTTTCCCAGGCCCTCTTTCCCCCTGCGAGCAAAAAGATGGTTCATTCCCCCCGATGGAAGCTGGCGCAAAAAGATTCTTCTCCCCCCCCCCCCGGCAATCTTGAAGATCCCTTTTTTCCCGGGTCTTTTCCTCCCTTTCCCTTTTTTGTTTTTTTTAGACTGGACTTCCCCTTTTTCCTTGCAAATCCGAACCCATGATGGATTCCGAGAGAACTTTTCTTTCTGCCCTGCGAAGGAACTCCCTTTTCAACTAGGCGTTTAGGTTTCTCTCCCCTGGAAGGGCTTATGCCGCCCCTTTCCAAGAGCTAGAAGACGGGATGTCTCATCACAACCCCCCTCGACGCAAAAGTACGGACCGATAGAGACTATGTCGTCTTCCCTCCTCACTGAGGGAAGCGCTGATCCTTCTTCCGAGGCCGGGCTTTTTTAACGCAGAGTCTTCTTTCAGTAGTTCGATACTCTTTCCACACGATATCGAATCTTTACTTTCTCTCCCAGCGTATGTCTTTTAAGCGGGTCTGCTCCAGGTACTTCGCGAAACCTGTTTTCTCCACGTGCGAGTACGCCTTCAGCCTCGTAACGCTGACCCTATTTTTCCCTATATCGGCCCCCCTCGAGAATGACGTCTTCTGCGGTTTCTTCCCGAGGATGACCGCTCGTATTTCTGAGGGCTCTTTTTTTCAGCCGTGGTGAAATCGGTCCGGGTTTTTATCAACCTGAGCTTCCCCTGAAAGTCCACCAGACCCCTTTTTTTTTTTTAATTTTTCCCCTCATCACCAGCGATGGCTCCCCCCTAAGGAGACCTTTTTCTCGGCGGTGGGGTGCGGAACTCCCTTCGCCGAGACCTTCCCAAAGACTTTTCCCTTACCCGATAAGTACTGACTGCACAGGGCGGTGGTGAGGTTCTGGATCGGCCCTCGTAGGCCCCCTCTTCTTTTTTTCTGTCCGATCCCTTTCCCCGAACACTTTTTCTCTTTAAGACTCCTGCCCGATTTTTTCCCCTCTACGCACGACCGCTCCCTCAAATGGACTGGGCCAGCTTGTTATCCTCTAGATCAGTTTTACCCCTTCTCTTCCTGACAGACCTTCTGAAACAGTTCTCCTCGCCTCTTCGGTGCCCTTTTTCCTCCTGGGTAAATAACTTCTCCCCTACTGAGGCCTGAGCACAAGCAGCTCCGGCCCTCGATGTTTCCAGGAGTAGTCGTGACCCCTTTTTCCTTCCAGCTAGACCCCCTCTTTCTTTCTTTTCTTTTACCTACCTCCTCCTTCGATCCGTGCCTCCCTTGGTGGTCTTTTCCCTTTCCAGCAACACCGTTCACAGACCTTAACTTCCCCCATCTAGGGCCTCCTGTGCCGGCTTTTCAGGCCGCAGTAGGAGAAGTTCTCTCCCTGAGATTTTACACTTGCTCCCCCCGAAGCCCCCTCACTCTTCGCATTTTACCCCTGGACTTTTCTTTTTTGCCTCATTGCGAGGGCGGTCGTGGCCACTGAGTGCGTGCAGAACTTCTTTTTTCCCTTTCTTCCTCGGTCGGGGACTTTCTTTTTTTGTGTACAGGACCCATCTCGAGACCACGGATTTTCTTGCCAACACCGCCTGGGTCCATCTTTCGGTAGTAGAAGATACGTTCGTGACGACGAGGGGCAAATCCTTCCCCCCTCTTTTTTTGTCGGAGCATAATCCCCCCCCCCAAGTCTTCTCCCCGCTGATCTTCAGCTGAAATGTGTTCTTCCTGGAATGCACCGTGTCTTTCAGGTTGACCGAAAGCAAGCCCTTTTTTTTTCGTTCCGGCGAAGCCTTCCTCCTAAGGTTTTTTTTCCCCCATAGGATATCCTTCCTTCCAAGCCACCCACATCTCTCCTTTCTGTGATACCGGCTGAAGACTCTCGGCCTGAGAGGGAAGCGGTAGAAAAAACTTCTTCCTTCTGCAAGCGGAATCTGCAGATTATTAAAGTGATTAGTCCATCGAGTACTCCTCCTGCGAACCAAATGGCAGGTTTTTTTTCGCAGGGAGATAAGGAACCGTGAGATATAAAGTTGACATCTTTTCTCTCTCCCCCTTGAAGCGACCTATATCAGGCCTTCCTTTTTATTCATTTCTTTTCTCCTCGGTACCAGACGACAGACTTTTCCCTCTCGGAAGGATGCAGCCCTTCGTAGAGAAGAGGATGGCTTTCCTACCTCCCTTCCTATTTGGACGGTTCTTTATGTTGAGTTCTCTTGTTGCAGAACGTCCATCCTTTTCCCCAGAAGCGCGGTGGGTCCCTTGTCGGCAAAATGGTCTTGCGCCAGCCCACTTGTCTTTCCTCTCCAGTTCGGATTTTTTCCCCCTCCCTGCCCTTCCGGATTTCTTCCTGATCCTGGAAAGCCCCCTCCGCAAGAGGCGTGACTTATTGTGGGGAGCCGTATCGGTTGGGCCAGCCTTGAAACTCTTTTAATTTTTCCTGGGGTCCCCTCCTCTTCTTCAGGAGGCAGAGCCCTCTGTTAAGGATCTCCTTTTCAAAATGGCATTCCCCTTCCTCTATCCGACCTTCAGGATTCCCTCTTTTTTAATTTTTTGGCTATTTCTCGGCCCTCTGTATATGCGCCCCGCAAAGTAGCGGCCTCGGATGACGAAAATCCCCCCCTTCCCCTGACCCGCCAAGTGCTGGTTCCGTTCTAAGGTGTATTATGTCCACAGACCGCTCTTGCAGAATGGGCCTTCGAGCCTGGCGTTCCCTCATCACTCTCCGACTTGCCCTCTTTTTGCGGGTACGACTCCCATTAATGATATCGTTGCGGCATGCGAGTGGAAAACCTCCTCCCCCCGGACTGTGCCTCATTTCCCCTTCCTCTTGCTTTTACGAAACCTAGACCTTTTTTTTCCCAAAAACGCGTCACGATGCGGTACTAAGTCGGTGGCCCCCCCCCCCCCCCAACGAAACCAGCCTATGAAGGGGTTTTCTTTTTTTTTTCTCCCGATTTTTCCTTTTCAGAGCCCCGACCTTTTAAAAATCCTGCACTGAATATTGATCCCTTTCCTTCCTACGGTGTTGTTTGTTTATGACCTACTCAAGAGAAGCCAACTTGAGTCTTTGGCAGCTTCTTTTTTCCGAGCACACTTTTGACGTTCTCCACCCAAGCGGCTCCCCCGGCTGGTTGTCGTGGCTCAGAATTGAGGACCGCTTTTCTATTTGCAGGAGTTTTTTTCTTCCAGATGTAGACCTCTTCCTCTACTCCCGCTCGTCTTTGATAGTTCTCCGTAGTAGTTCCCACTAGGCTGCAAGACCCTTCTTAATCTGAGTCCTTCACTGATTTCTTCCTTTTTCCCCAGACAACCCTTCCCTCAGGAAAAAGTGCGAGAAGAATGTTTCCCCCCCTTTGAGTCTTTCCCTCATGGCACTTCCTTACTGGGGAAATCAGCCCCCGGCTGAACGTCCCCCCATGTTTCACTCAAACACTTCCTTGGACTTCCCCGTTTCCTCCTTTTTCAGATTTTGAGGGGTCTCCCCTCTGAGATGGCCCCCGTCCTATCCGAAAAATCGCCCCCGAAGACTTTTTTTTTCCCTGAGCTTCTCTCTATTGTCCCTTCAATGCCGACGAGTCCCCTGATAAGGGCTTCTGCAAGAGCCAATCGGTCCCCTAGGGCCACATGCCCCCCCCCAACCTTAAGGCTGGCCAGTGAATCCTTTAGGTTGACTCCAAAAGTGCCGGATTCCTCCGACGATTGAGGCAAAATTTTCTTTTAGGGTTTTTCCCTTTCTTTGTGTGGGCTTTTGAAGCCCCGGCCTTTAGAACTAATTCAGATTCGTTTCGTTTCCCCCCCAAGTGGGCTCGTTCCATGATCCAGGGACCTCGCCGCAACATTCTCTTCTTTTAGGCCCTCTTCTCTGAGGCCCCCCTCCTTTTTTTTTTTCCTTGGCCCCTTTTTCATCCCCAAAACTTCCCCTTCCCTTTTTCCGTCATTCTGTCTCGCGATCAACATCCCCTCTCTCCGCCAAATTTTTCCCTTCCTCTTATGGACTCTTCACTAGCTCGCGATGCATCTTGCACTCTTTATTCTTCCCGGGCTGCAGGTTGGAACGCGAGGTCGGCTTTCACGTCTCGATTTTCCCCTTCTTTACACGGCTATCGACCTTCCTTCTTCCCCTGCCCGCTCGCGCCCTTTCCCATTTGGAGGCGGATTTTTCTCCGGGGGACGCGGCATCCTCCCTTATTTTTTTTCTTCTTCTCCCCCCCTACTTTTCCACTTTGGCCTATTAGCCCCCCTTCCAACCTCTTCCCCCTAGACGAGCCGGCGTGATTGACAGCAGATGTCCCCCCACGACAACTTTTTGATTTTTCTTTTTCTCTTTTCTTTTTTTTTTTATAACAGCTAGATTCCGCCCTAGGAGGGATTTGAGCTGCTCTCTTTTCATTTTGAAAGCGGCGGTTGATGTAGGTTAGATTCCCCTGTCCATTCCCCCAACATCATCCGGAAATCTCCCCCAGAGAAGGATCTCCCCTAAGGAGGAACGCTAGTCCTTTGGTTTTTAGGAAACCTCATGTTCCCTCTTTACAGCTTTTGCACCCCCCTTTTTTTATGTATCGGCAGGTGACTCTTCCGAATGTCGAAAAGGATTTGCGTGGGAGGGATGTCCTCCCCTTTCCTTCTCTTGAAGGATCTCCCCGAGATTTCCCGGGTTCCCCTCTTTGACCTTACCCCCTCCCCCCTCTTTTTTCCTACAAGTTCAGCTCAAGACCGCGACGCATGGACTGGAAAGAGGTCTCTTCCCCTTCCCCTTTACAAGGAGCTTCTTCGAAGTTTTCCCCAATTTTTGCGAGCGGTGGTAATTCTTCCCAGCAGCGTTCTTCTTTCATTTTCTTCCAGGGAACTCTCCTAGTGAGGGCCCTCTCCCTTTTTTCCCTTGGAACCGCCGCCCTCGTCAGTTGTTCTCAAAGGTGGTGCGTTCACTTTCAGTCCTCCAAAAAAGTGTATTTGAAGGAGGATATTATTCCCCCCCCTCCGTTGTTGGTTGTTGTCCTTCCCCCGAAAGTGGTTTTTCCTTTCTGTAATTCACAGGTTCACCTCCCCCGAATTGCACTAGGTTTCCCCCCCCCTTTCTCCTTGCTCAGGCCCGCCTTTTTACTCAAGTGAGTCCTGGCGATCATTTTCCCCTGATAAAGATGCTTCCTCTTCATTCCGCAGCTCCTTTTCCTTTCCCCCTAACTCTCCGCATTTCCCCAAACTGTCGTCTTTCTTCTCCTTCCCAGGCCCTTCGGCGAGGTCTTTCGGTGAAGTGCGGAAGACATTCTTTTTTTTTCTTGGGCAGCGTTTTCTGATATTTCCCTTCCCCCTTCGTCCTCTTCTCAAGACTTCCTTCTTTTCCATTCCGGTCTTTAGTTTCCTATACGGTAGCCGTTCCTACCGAGGGGCAAATCACCTTTTCTTTTTTTCAGGAGCGGGTTAACTCTTTTCTTTTCGTATGGTGCTTTTTTTTGGGAAGATGTTCCTCCTTTCTAATGTGCGGATTGTATGTGACGGCCGCAGACCTTCTCCCCCAGCAAGAAAGATCTTTTTTTTCATCAATTTCCCCCCCCCCTTTCATGGACTTCCCCCATCGTATACCCCTCAAAACCCCCGTGGCCCTCTTCAAGAGGTGCTGATAATCCCTCGGCCTGGAACGATCTAGAGGAATAGTCTAGGCCCTTCCCGATGATTCTTCCTTTGATTTCAACTTTTGTCCTGCGGCCCTCCTTACTTGAGGAGCAGCCTGAGCCCAGTGAAATAGCTTTTCCCTTTTGCGATTCCTCTACCCTCCTCCTCTTCCTTTGGGTCCCACTTTACGAATGAACCGGCCTTTCCGCGTGCCAAAGCGGCCTCCCCCGACACCCTTCTCTTCCGATCATTTTTCGAGCCCTTTCTGCTTCCTCCCTTTCGTCATAATCGGTCCCCCTTTTTTCCCCGTTTTAGTCGAGAAGCTTATTTTTGATAGGAGCTACCTTCCCTTCTTGAGCTGCTTGATGTTGCGGTTTCCCCTTTCCTCCGGAAGTTTTCTTTTAGTGCCTATCTTTTCTTAAAAGCCCCTTTTGCGGCGATCACTCCTGAGATCCCTTCCCGCAAAAGACCTTGCCTTTCTCTCCCTACCCCTTTCTTGTTCCGAACCTTTCTGCTGCACCCTGGCGGCCTAGCCCCCATCTCCGCTGACCCCCCAAGTTCTCTTGAGTCTGTCTGATTTTTTCGTTTGGAGTCCCGCTTTCCCGGATGCCTGCACCATTTTTCTCTTCAGTGGGATTCGGCAAGTTTTTTGCTCCCTTTCGGATTTCTGGTCGCACTTGTGAAGTTTTCCCTTCTTTCCCAGCGCCAGGGCCGCCCTCAGTTGGGCGATTTCCCTTTCCCTTCGGACATCGGCCGCTCATCGCCATCTCAGCGTCCTTCACCTTTGACGGCCCCCCACAAGTTGTTTTTGCGTTCCCTGTCATGCTGATTCCCTCAACCGTTGAGCTGATTGACGAATGGCCTCTTTTATGGCCTCCCTTGGACTTTTTTTTTTTTTTCCCCCCTTTTTTCAGGTCTTTCCTTGGGGTGGCGTTCCTGATTAATGCTATCTTCCCCTCCCCCTTGGAAGCGAGTTTTTGGACCCCGTGTATCGTTCCTTTTTTTTTTTACCTTTTCTTCTTTTTTTTTTTTTTTGTTTCTTTTCTTTGAGACCTTTTATTCCCCGCGGAGTCCGTGATATTCGTCCTCCACCGACGACCTGAAGATGGTCTTTTTCCCCTTTTTCCCCCAAAAAAGAAGTTTGTAGGTGTTTCCCCCCACCCCTTTTCACCAAAATGGGCCCCCCAATTTGCGGAGCCGACTTTTTCGTCCATTTCTAGTGGCCGAGACGACTCCCCTGGAAAAATATGACAAATGTTGTCTTTTTTCTCCTTTTTTTCCTAATCTCTTTTAGATGAGGTCCTACTCCCCCTCCCCTCTTCCCGTTTTTTCCTCTTCACCCAGGTCCCTCCCGTTTCCTACAATACCAGCTGTGAAATTCTCCTCCCGCCCGTCAGCGGCCCCGGTCCTTTTTTTCTTTTTTTGAGTGGCCCTAATGACTTCTTTTTTCCCCCCCCTTCTTTTTTTTTTAGGTTTTGTTTGTTCATTCCCTCTTTCTTTCTTGTCGAAGATCACCTTCTTTTGAATCGGCAGGGAGAGCCCTCTTTTGGGGGCGTCAGTGGTAACTCCCCTTCTCTCGTTCCCGAGAGCTTTTGACCAGCCCCCCCCCCCCCTTCCCTCCCCAATTTCCTGAAGACTTGAACCCCTTTTTTTCGCCTAGAGCACAGTCGGTCCCTGCTTTAGCGTGTCTTGGGAAATCAGACATTTTTGTTGGGCCTTCCAGCTCCCCCATTTTCTCCGGCAGTTTCGTACTCCCTGCACTGACTGGATGGCGTTTCCCTCGATCCCCGAAAACTCCTCCCCCCCATTTGTCCTGTTTTTTTTCTGATCTCCGGCCTGGTCTTCCCGTGGACTGCCCTCTTTCCCCTTCACGGCTTTTCCGGTGTTCTCCCTTCCTTCCCCTCGACCTCTGGGCCACTGCCGGCAACCTGGTGCCCCCTTCCCGATGGAAGGGTTCTCCCCACGTCCTTGACCCCGATCTCCGCTTTTCCCATTTGGGCTTTTAGCGAAGTGATCTGTTGGGCGAAGCCTTCCCCCCGGTTTACTCTTGTCATCCAACCCCCCCCGCTGGAGTCCCCCCCCCTTTGAGCAACAAGTGGAGCCTTCTTGCACTGGATACCTGTATCTCCTCCCATGTTTTTGTCCTTCCCCTCCCGATCTGGCACTTTTTTTAATGAAGATAAGCACTGTTCCTGCTTCTCCGCAACCCCTCCCCATCTCCCGATTGGATCTCCTCCTCTGTCTTTCCCCCTCCTGCAAAATGCGGCCCCGAAAGATGATTGTCTATAGGTAGTATGGACCGACTCTTAGCTCGCGCAGCTCTCGAACTCCCCCCCCGCTTCCTTTTCTCTTCCCTTTCCCCACAGTAGCATACTCCCTTTTCCGGATATCTGATTGCCCAACCCTCTTATTTATGAGCTCCTTCTCCACTTGGAGGGCCCCTACAGGGCGTTTTTTCACCTTCTTCTCTTTAGACTCCCTCCCCCTCTTTTTTCCACGACTTTTCCATCCTCCTCAGCTTTTTCGACACAGCTCTATCAGACGGCCGCTGCTCGGCCATCCCCTTATTATTATTCTCCCTTATCGACGTTTTTTTTCGTAGAGAGGATCTCTTTACCAGACTCCTCGTTCGAATTTCCCCGTGCGTGCTGTCGGTACAACCTTTTTCGGGCCTTCCCCTATAAATAAGTCCCCTCGCGGCACTTCCCCCCATAGATTTCCCACTCTTTTCCCCCCGACGTGTGTCGGATTGCGGCCCACCTCAGGCAGCCGCCCGCAAAGCCGCCGCCGGATTCCCCTCGTCGTTTTGAAGGGATCCCTCTCCCCCCGGGTTTTTCTTTTCTTTTTCCCCTGGACCTCTTCCGTCCCCTTCCTTTCCTGTCCTATACAGAGCTTCCCCTTTCACACGCTGGCCCGAGGCCCTTCCTCTGGCAAAGGAATTTTTTTCCCTTTTCCTTCTTCACCCTTTGGCATAGTACCCTTCCTTTCTTGCGCGTGGCCCTCAGAAGAGGGGAAGCCTTTTTTTTTCCCCCCTTCTCTTCGGTAGACTTTTTCCTTTCTCCAAGCCCCTCCTTCTCAGGGACCCCCTACGCACTAATGGGGGCCTGACTCCTGCAGCCGGCACAGGAGGCATCCCTTTCTTTTCGTGCACCCAGCTAGAACCCTTTCTTTCTTTTTTTTTTTTCCCCCCGCTCCCTGTTGTTTTTTCTTATCGCCTGCACAGAACTTGGTTTTTCAGAGAGAGAAACCCTGCCTTTGCCACACGACCCTGGACCCTTTCCCTTCCTTTGCTGATGCTGGGTTTTCGAGTTATTTCCCCTTTCCTCTTTTCCCCTTCTAAAAGTTTTAAGCATCCCCTTTTCCTTAACCGGAATCCCGATTCTTTGCCCCCATTGTAACCCTTCAGCGTCTTATCCGCCGGATGGCAAGGAAATTTTTCTTTTTTTTTTTCTTCCCCTGATGAACTTTTTTCTCGTAGTTTTTCATTTTGTTTTCCCTTTTCTCGGCTAGGCCCCGTCAGCGGTCGTACCCCTTCCAGCCAAAAAAGCCTGTGTTTAAATGCGGCAGGTAGTACTGAAGATCTCCCCCCCGGTGCTTTGTACCCATACCTGATCTTTTTGCTTCATGGATAAGAAACCCCCCTCCTTTCAGATTTTCTCACGTCCGTTCGCTTTTCTGGTGTGCCAGTTTTCCTGGATTGTAGTTTTAGGGTTCAGAAGCCCAGGTGACCTCCTGCCACGCCCGCGATTCAAGCCCCTTCCTCCTTCCCCCAAGAACCTCCCGATGTGCTACCATGTCCCCAACCGACGCCATCAGGTTTCTTCTCCCCCCGCTGGCGAGCTGCGGCTCTTTTCTGGGAAGCGTGTCGTCCTTTTTTCTTGACTGGACATTTCCTCTTTTCCTGAAGTTATTCTCTCTTCCGAAAGTCGCTTTTCGGACACCCTGGTTTCGCGAGGGGAGTCCTTTCTTGAAGGTGCCCTTTCCACTCCTTGATCTCTGCCCCCTTTACCCCCTCCTTAGTGGCTTTTCGAGCGGTCTTGGCCGCGAGCTCGTAGTTCGGTGACGACATGAGTCATCAGAGGAGGCTTTTTTTCTAGAGGCAGGTCCTTTTCCCCTTCCCCGCTGAGTCTTTTTTTCCTTCCATACTTTTTCTCTGAAGGCCGAACGCCATTAGTCAGGTCGTGCAAACTCGCGCGGTGGGATGGCACTACTTTTTTTAGTCAAAACTTTGTTTCTCGCCCCCCCTTCCCCAGATTCTGGTTACGTCCCCCTTCTTTGCGGCACCTGCGGCGGCTTCGCACCAGCTCAGCTATCCTCATTCCCAAGTGACCGCCCCCGCATATTTTTCTTGTTTTTCCCCCGTACCTTTGGTTAGTCCAAGCCCTCTTGAACCAGAGGTTGCCGTTTGCCAAGTGCACGAGTTTTCTTTTTTCCCAGGGATCGTTTTTTCTAGAGTATTCCACTCTTTACTTTTCCCCCTTATCGTCCCTCCCCCCCTTGATTTTTCTTGCTAGTCGGCCCTGAGGTATAGACCCGCCTCGTTCCCCTTCAAGCGGATGACTTCCTTCCCGCAAATTTTCTTTTTTGATGGTTCCTTCCTTTTTTCTATGTTTTTCCCCCTCACCAATCGACTGGAGCGACTACTTTTTCCGCAGCCGTACAGAGGACAGTCCCTTTTTTCTCGGTGCCGTGCATTTGAAGGGCTTTTTTTTTTTTTCCTTTTGGGTCGCATATATCGTGCCTTACTTTTTCAAATCCCCGACCAAGCTTTTCTTCGTAGTCCGTGATCTTCGACTCCCGACGCATGGCAGCTGGCCCCCCAACCCTGCCCCCAAACCCGCCGGCAATCTCTTTTTTTTTCGTTGCCAAACTCCTCCTCCGGTTCCCCTCTTTTGACTTTTTGACCTCCTTAGTTCACTCCGCCTTTCAAGAGCAAACTCATTCCCTTTTGCCTATTG
>Ga0179593_1582895_pt1 | contig 11128 bp, 14 predicted proteins | sample CZODoug2_1_08_16_FD_185931 | JGI IMG/M metagenome (GOLD analysis project Ga0179593, IMG submission 185931) | Vadose zone soil fungal communities from Angelo Coast Range Reserve, California, USA - CZODoug2_1_08_16fungal (PacBio error correction) | ecosystem: Environmental > Terrestrial > Soil >... | reverse complement strand
CTGAGGCGGGACAAGTCACGGCGTTTCTTGTGAGCTTTTCCTTACCCCCCTTTTTTCTCGATCCCTCAATAAAACGGCCTTGGAGTGATGAGACCACGTTACCGCCCCACCCCCCCTTTTTCCTGTGTGCTCCTGTCGTAATCCTTAGCCGCCGGGATGTCGAAGTATTTTGTCTTTTTCGTTTGCTCACTCCCCCCCCGCTGCTTTCCCCCCCTTCCTACAACTAGCCTCAGTCTGTTCCTAAGAATTTCTCTTTTGCCGTTGACGCCCTCCTCAATCTTTTCTTCCTCCAATTCACCCCCCCTCCTTGCCCTCCGAACATCCTTCTACGATCTAAACGAATCCCAGGACTGGTCGTTCTTTTACTCGTCTGCCCTTACCCCCGTTTTATGTTCCCATGATGCTCGAAATTGGGTCGCCCATTGCGGACACGAATCCACCTTCTCTTTCTTTTCCTCATCCCCCTGTTCCCTTTTCCCACTCCAGCCGGTTTTTAGTGGGAAGATGGGCGTTTGAAAATATGTTCATTTCCGTAGCCTCTTTTTTCTTCCCCCAGAGTCTTTCTCCCCTCCCGATCTTTCCCTCTCCCCCGAACTTCTTTTTCCTTTGTTGTTCCCCCCTCGATGCCTCCACAGAAGCGTAAAAAAATGTTCGCCTGACACCGGGTCTCCAGTTCTGCTCTTTCTACAAGCCTCAATCGAATCTCTTATTATAAACATTTTTCAATACCTCGTCCGCGTCGTTGAGCGTCCCCGCACATCCTCTCAGGATTTTTTTTTTCCACGGCGACAAGGTAGAACGAGGAGTCCTTTCTCTTTTAAATGTCTTCGCGTTGAACCCTCCCTCCTCCCCAGCCTCCTCGAAAGACGCAGGAACAGGTCATTTTCCCCCTACGCCCTCTCTCGCGCCGCCTTTTTCCATTTCTTCATCGCCTTCTTACCTTCGCCCCCACCAATTACCCCGGCGCCCTTTCGGACAAACGGGCCACACGCAATGCTGTTCTCTTACATCCGTTCCCTCTAACCCCCCTTCAATTTTTTTCATTCGGCCCCCCCCTCTTTCTTTTTATGAGGCTTTTCCTTGTACATGAACGGAACGTTCAGCTAATTCCTGCCATATCTAACTTTTTTTCATCCCCCTCCTTCTCCTCCTCTCCCCCCCTTCAGAGATTTACTGCCCCTACATTGATGCGAGCCCATGATGTCGTTTTGTCTCATTGATTTTGTATTGTTCAGAATCGCCAAGATTTTCTGCACCGGCTCGAACTCGTTATCCCGGATCTTTCTCCCGGTCTCCCTAACAGATCAATAGAATCTACGGGGCTACTCATTTTTTTTTCCTGCTCCATTTCCTTGATACCGGTCTCCCTTCTAGATCCTTTCCCCGTGACTCCCGATTTAGCTGATTTTCGGATCGGCATTTTTGACTCCTGCTCTACCGTCTCCCTGTTCTGTCCCCCTCCCCCATCCCCCACGTGGCACTCCGTCCCCTAATCTTTTTTTGCCGATATCGCCAACTTTTTCACGCGCTTCTTGCCTCGTCTTCCTGGCCTCCCGTTTTACTTGGTAATCCACAAGAACATCCTTTTTCTCATCGTAGTTCTATGTCCACCTCTTTTTTTCATTTGAATTCATTTTTCCACCCCCTCTTGGCAGCAAATCCTCCCATCGTGGCGTCTCTCCTACAACCGGGAGGCAAGTCCAAACCCCCTCACTTTGCTCATCTCTCCTTCTCCACCTCTTTGGCCTTTTGGTATTTATTGCGCCAGTGAGACTCAGCCCTGCCCAGGATCTGCAAGTTTTCACAGGCCTCTTTGGCTCTTTCTGGGAGCCTCTAAGAGGCCCCGTGGTCGCCCCGCGTTTCCTCTCACGTCCCACCCTTCTTTCCCCTTGGACCTTCCGCATCGAGTCCACGATTTACCCAACCCCACCTCTCAGAAATTTACCTTTTACCTGCGGCTTTCGGTAGGATTCCTAACTCGTCCTATACGGCCCCAATTACCCGAAAATACTACATGGTGCTCCCGTCCGAAATCAGAGGGCTCTTGGTGAGCCCCCCCCCGTTTCCAACTTTCACCCCCTCCCTTGCCAAAGAAATCCTACCCCCGGAATAAACATCAAAGTGCAGTTCTTTCCACGCTCAAGGAAAACGCCCATCTCTCATTTATCCCTTTTGTCTTTCCAGTTTCGTCTTCTAGTTCGTCAGATAAGTACTCCCCACCACAATCCGATTGATGATGTTTTCGAAGGCTCTTCCGCGCTCCATGAGTTTAACTTCTTCCCCCCCCGCAACCATATGACTTTCGTGACACTTCCCCCACCGCAACTCGGTGTCTTTGGCCTCCTGGCCCCGATTCGCCGTTTACTCCCTCCGTTTCCCTAAAGTACGCAGCGCTTGGACCGCTTTCCCCACCGACACTTTTTCGCGCGTTGTCCCCCCGCCCTCTTTGAATATAGGTGCTTCCTCTCGTCGGAGCACCCCTGGTCTGCAACGACCTTCGTCCTCTGAGATGTTTCCACTACCAATAGATTTCCCATCGGCCCTGTTTTTGGGCAGCTCCTTTCTCTGCACTCTTTCCCCTCATTTCCTCCCACCACCCCCTTACGCCCCACCCTATGTTGCCCCTCATCCCTTTCTCCTTTTTTGCCCCCACGTTTCCCAATTTTTATTTTCCGCCTTTCGCAATCCTTCTCAAGGAAATCGGACCCAAAACAACTGATCGCCTCTGTTCCCCCCCCTTCGTCCCCCGTGCCTCCCAAGTTTTTTTATCCCAATAGGGGACAGAAGAACCCTTCCCCACTTCTGGTCCTCTCCTCGTTCTATTTTCTTCCTTGCCGGTGTGCCGTGCCATATCGTCACATCTGAGCCGATTTGCCCGCCTCCGCATTTTCCTTAAACTTCCCTTCTCCGGCAGTATCAGCAGCTTGCAGTTTACTCAACACCGTACGACGAGGATTTCTGTAACCTGCGGACCCTCATCAATAATTTTCAATCTTTTTGACGGTCAGCAGGAGCCCCCATGATACCCCCTGTCACCCCGCTTGACCGTCGACCCCTACCTCCGTTTACCCACCGGCCTTTCCTCCACTTTTTCCAGTGGTTCTTTTGTGGCCGAGCACCTGGGCCCACGCCCCCGCCCCCCCATCTCTCTTTCCCAACCCCTTTTGAGACTCGAAAACGAACCCCGCCGGGAGTGCACTCCTCCCTTGTTCCCAAAATAATTTATCCTCCACCCAATTTCGCCAATTTTTTTTCTCAGAAGAGTTCGCAGATCTCGGTTGAGATTTTACCCCCCACGCTCGCCTCGTCATGCCCAGCCCTGCTTTCCACCCTTTCACAGTACGCCCGCTGGGCAGGCTCCGTCCATTACGACGTTCCCCTTTCTTATGCTCTGCCCCACCCCCCCGCTATTTTTTTTTTCTTTTCTCTTTACCCGACTATCTCCTTTGATCCTTACTGCATGGGGTGCCACCCCCTTTTTTTTGTTCGGTGTCCGCTGCTTCCCTTTCCTCACCGTCATTTTCCCCCAGGCTCTTCACAGCCTACGAAATTTTGTCGAAATCAGCGACCTCCCTTCCCGCTTCCCCTGCTTCCCCACCCCCTTTTCTGTTAGGAGGTCGCGGATTTTCCGGTCTCCGGCATGCGCTTCTACGCTGATTCCTTCCGCCGTTGCTTTTGACCGAGGTGCATTTTCCTCCACCAAACCCAAGCATACTTCTTGCACCCGGCTGCTTAGAGCCCTCAACCTTTTTGCAGATTATCCCTGAAAATTTTTATGCGAGCTTCACCTTTGATCCGTCCTGTCCTCCTTCCTCCCCCCCCATTTCCCCCCCCCCTCTTTTCCCGTGTCTTGGTACACCAGCGATTTGTCAGCCTCATCGCCTTTGCGACTCTTCGCCCTCGGCCGTACCAACTAGGGTTCCCTCTTACCTTTCTCTGCCTTAGGGTTCTCGCCGAAATCTTATCTAACACGGAATTTTTCCCGACTGAACACTTCCCTCTCCCGGCTGGCCGATTTTTTTCTCCTCCTCCTGGTCCACGGCACTCTTTCCCCCGATTCCGGTGCTGTTCCCCGCCTTTTAGCAAGTTCATGGACACTCCATCTCCAGCGAATTAGGTTGCGGTGATTGCCCTTTCCAGAACCCGTGTCCTTCTCGCGTTATCGATCTGGCCCGCAGGCTTTCCTTCCAAGTCCGGGTCCATTCTTTCGGGCCCTTAATATTGCGAATTTGTATGACCTTTACACTGGAGTTTGGGGTTTTGACGCGTTGAGCGCCCCGCGATTTCTGACCTTTCTCGCACGCTTTTTTATAGCACCCCTGGCACACAGTCCTTTTTTTTTTTCCGGTACGCGTTTGCCACAGCACCTTGCCGTTTTTATTTTTGCCCCCCTCTTAAGAAGGGCACCCCTGCGCTTATGACCCCTGCACTCCCAGATTTATTTTTCTCCTCGTCGGTCGGACGACCTCTTTTGTGTGTATTGACGCTATCTCTATCACCAGCACGTCCGTACCCCCATTTCTTTAGTAAGTCCTTATAAATCAAAAAGAAATTTCTCTCCAACGCTACTTACCACCAACCTCTGTGTGCCCACACTGCCGAATCACAGCCCGCCCCCCCCGATCTTCCAGTACTTATGGGAGCAGTAGGATTTCAGACTCACAGACCGCCTATCACTTAGACCTCCACTCCTTCAGTTTCAGAATTGTTTGAAGATCATTTGCGGCTTTTTCCAGTATTCCACCAGACCAGCGAAATTCACCCTCCACTCCCCCCTACCTTCCCAGCGCCCAGTTCAGAGCCCTCCGACTAGGGCCTGGATGCGAGCGTTCCCCCCCCCCATCTTACTGGGCGAGACATGCTGGATGCACCGTTTCTTTATCTCGCACCAGTTCCCCTCCCTTTTCCCCCCCCCCCCCGGTGTTTTCGTTGACCACGACGGTTCGCAGTCCATTTTCTAGTGCCCCGTAAGTCACTAGCCGCTTGACTGCACTCAGTTCCGCCGGGTCCTTCCCCTCCCTAATGTTTTCCCCTCTGCCCGTAACTGTTCCCGTGTACTACCTATCCCACCGGGCCCCCCGTACCCGTGACCTTACAGCCCTCATCGACTTCCGTTCTCTATAAAACCTGCCAACTTAGTTCCTTCACTCTGCTTTTTAGTAATTCGTTTTTTTTTGCGACCCGTCGACTCTGCATTAAGGACTTCCGCCCCCCAATTTTCTGCCCCTTTTCCCTCGGCACCTCCTCCGCGACACCACCTACCGAACTGCACCTGCCCGAATAAGCAGCCCTGGCATCGTATCGTGTTACGACATTCCCCCATGCGCCCTGCAACTTTCCCAGATTTTTACAACATATTCGCCACACCTCATGCCGCACAGACAGCCCCCCCCTCTACTTTCTATCCATCACAACCCACCAATATTCTTAATCCGCGTCGGATTTTAGCCTGCCCGATGCCAGTTTTCACCCGACAGGACGGACTCATGAACATGATAGGCGGTCTAATTATCACCATTCCGACCCCACCCTCCCCTCCGCACCGTCCCATACATTTGCCACGCTACCAGGAGGACAGGACCCCTCTTTGTCTTTTTCTGTGGTACCTAACTGACACACCAGCCCTTATTTGTAATACTCCACCCCGAGTAGTTACTCCGCACCCACCATTCCTTCCACACCAACGACCTCCAAGCTATCTCACGTGCTGACCTCGTCTGCCATATACCTGTCCCCAGCCGGTAAACCAGCCCATTAGACTCGCGCTCCCGGTATCAGCGCTTTTCCCTCAGCCTCACTCGGCCCATGAATCGCCTCCGACGCCTTCCACGTTCCTTCAGCGGAGTTTTCGGCGGACCTTTAACGGATTTGTTGCAGGTACTGGTACTCCCCCAGTTATGAATCGTCTGCGCCCCCGATTATCGTCTGATCATCGACCCTTTCCCGCGCGGATTTCGAAGCCACGCATACCCCGATTATATCGGAATACCTTTAAGCTTCTTAGGTCGCCCTTGTATAACTCCCCGTTTTCGCGCTTGCATGGTCCCTCGCGGTCCTGGAACTACTTGTGTGGTCCATGTGTACTTCACCCGACCATCTGTCCATCACCTGGGCACGACTGCCAGCGCAGATACGGCCAAGACACTTTTTTTCCCCCCATACCGACCATTCCCGGTCGGTCTTTCTGTGTTATTACTCGCGTGAGCTTTAAGCCCTGACAACTCCACAAGGATAGACCTTATCAGAGATTTTGAAGAGAATCTTGTCGGATCCTTCGAGAATCTCTTTAGGCCGATTCTGCTCACAGACCTTTTTCAGTTTTCTCTCGTTCGCTCTTTTTTGTGTCCAACGACCGTCCGCGAGCATGGCAATTGGCAAAGCATGACGCGGGCTGACCCTTTTCCCCCCCTTGATACTTAGTCTTCCAGTTACCTCCGTTTCCCTTGCACCCCATTCTTCCCCTCCCCCACCCGGTTCCTTCCCATTTGGACGCTAACTTTCCGAATTGTTGCGCGTAAGCTTCAACTCTCAATTAAAATCATCCAACTGTCTCCACGCCCCCTTATAACACTTTCTTCTTAGCCCCTATCCCAACTATCTTCCCTCTTGTTGCTTGTTGAGATTTAAAGATGTTGGTTCCGTTTTCTTTTCCCCGCTTCTTCTCTCCTGCAGTTCGTGGTGTGAGGATGGGGTCGAGGGCGTCTGTCGCACTTTTGTTCAAATTCTTTGCATTTGCAGCTCCTTTCTGCTCCCCTTCATTTCTTTTCACGTGTGCTGGTTTGTCCCTCTTTATGGATTCTCTGTCTCTTGGACTTCGTACGGAATGGTTACCTTCTCCTCCCCTTACGATAGACGGGGATTAGGTCTTCGGATTTTTTTTTCTTCACCTGTCCTCTTCGCGGCCCTGTCTGCGAGTCCGTGTTCTTTTCTTGGCCCCTTTTTCTTGCAAACGCCCTCTTCAGTGCTGAGATCTTTAATCTCCGCACAGTATCTTCCATCTGCATGAAGTCCTGCTCATCATGTTGGGATTGTCCGGCTCCCCTAACGCCTCAAGGTGTTTCAACCCCCTCCCTTTTTCCTTACTGGGTCTAGCTCTATTGCCGATGCTTGTTTTTTCCTTCTTCTTTTGTGCCCACGGTTATGGACGATCTACCTCCAAAAGCGGTGAAGTCCTTTCCACATAACACCCCAGTTTTTGCCCTCTGTCTTTTCTCCTCAGGGCTCACCACAATTTTTTTTCTTACATCTGGGTTTCTCAGACAAGAAGGACGCACCATTGATTATTGGTCCCGACTGATGCGCTTCCGAATCTACTGCTTCCAAGTGATCTATATAAACCCTTGTTCTGAGTCTTTCCTCCACTTCCCACTCCCTCCCCCCTGGATTCTACTATCTTTCCTTTGTTACCTTTTCGAAGCTGCCCTCATGCGAAAACTATCCTCGCTCTAGGCCCTCCCCCTGGCGCCTCTTAACCGAGACAGGCGACCTTCTTTTCCCCTTGGCGGATTTTCTTTCCCCGCTCTTTCTTAGGCCTGTTACCGGAATGGCACCATGAGTTTTACGCCGTGATAAAAGACGATCAGGCACGTGGACTTCCAGTCCGCACGTGTTCCGATGCTTCCTCCGCAGTTTTTTATATTTCTTATTCTTCAAATATTCCCTGACGATCCATGACGCAACCCTTCCCACAAGGCCGATACTCACCATCTCACGGTTGCTGTAGTAGTTATTTCCACCCCTCCCCTACAATCGCAGATTTCATATTCGCACTTTTTTCGCAGCCACTTGGCATCCTCCTCTCCCTTTGCCTTCTTTTCTCTCTATGCTCCCTTTTACGCTCGCCCCGAACAACCGTTAACGTAGCTGTGTCCTTACTTAATTTGCATGCTCCATCTTTTGATCTCCTGACTCTTACTTCCCCCTCTTTTCAGACACTCTTCCTTTCCATGCCTACGAATACCCTGTTTTGCTTTTTGCCCCCTGGTTTGTCGATGTGGTAGCCGAGCCCTTACCAGGTGCTTAACTGTAGCACGTATACTTCCTTCTTCTGTCCTAAGACCCTTACGCACTCCCTAGTTTTCCAGGAACCGTTCCTTATTTAGGGTCTATTTTTTTGGATTGAGGACTGCCCCCTGGTCTCCTACTCGTATAACTCTTTGCGTGTCCCTTTTTTACGTTTTATCTGCGCACCCCCCCACCCCCCCTCCCCCCCTCTACTCGGGCGGTTGCGTTGCCCACACCGACAATTCCTTCCCCCCCTTCTCTCTCTGTTTCACTTTCTTCCTCTACTTGGTGGAAGCCCAAGCTTGCCCTACTTTGTCCTTTGATCCCCGGTCGGGCGGCTTGCACCGTACCCGTTGTGTCTGCCCGTGCTCCCCGCTCTTCCCCACTTCAGTGGTCATCGACTTATCCTGCACCCGACCTTGTCGCTACCCTTCTCTTTCGCCGTCTAGGCCTCTCCCCAGCTTTTTCCTTTCCTTCAGCTTTTGCTCGCGTTTCCCATCTATGCACCCTTCCCCCTTTCTCCCCCTTCTGACCCTTGGACCACTTACGAAGTCCCACTTTTGGCTCGGACTATGGTTTTCCCGCATGCTTTTTGATCCCAGAGGTTTTGCCACCCGGTCATTTTTTCATCCGGCACAGTTCGACTTTGCACGTCACTGTGATTTTCCTTCATTGCTGGGCACCCGCGTGAGTGACGGCTTTCCTCTCTCTTGGTTTGCCCCCCTCCCTTTCCTCGCTTCTTTGGTCTTTTCACAGACGTAAGTCGGGGCCCACACACGCGATGTCCCCCCGGCCTGGTCCTCATCTTCCCGCGTACTTGTATTGTGCACACGGACCCTTCTTCCGGCTTTTTGGGTGACCCTTCCTTCCCTCTCTCTCGATCCGCTCTCCCCATGGCACCCCCTTTCACCCATACCCGATCGGATGGTATCTCCGACCTTTTGTTCCCCCCATTTTCGTTTTTCCGTGTTACGTCCCGAGTCCCCGCATCATTTCCCCCCTCCGACCCCCCGTTTTTCTTTTTTTGCAATTTTAAGGGCATCTCCGTTACAGACAGTTTCATTGTTGCTCCCAGACTTTATTATTTCTCTCTGAGCATTCATCCCACTCCTTCCCCTTTTCGCTCCGCCTTTCCTGTTGAGAGTCCCTGATTCGGATTATCCCCGTTATTCCCGTTTCGTCCGCGCTCTTGTTTCGTACTTTTTCCCTTTTTCGTCAGCCCCTCCATCTTAAATCGGCCCTTTAAGGCGGATTGCATTGGCCACTGCGCCCCCGCCCACCCCCACCTTTTTTGCAACACTACAAGCTTGGGCTCCTTGAGAATTTATCTGCGGGCGTTCCGTATGGACTTTTTAGTCAGCGCTCGCTTTAACCCCCCCTTTCCCACGCCCCTTTCTCTTCACTGCTGAAGCCTTAACCTGCGCCCGCCATCTCTTTTCGTCCTTGACCTTCTGTTCCTACCCGCCTTTTATCCACATCCTGCGTCCCTTCACCCTTTCCCCGCCTCTTCCCCTAGACTCAACTCCCAGACACCACTATACGCATTTTTCCGGACCTCCTTTTCCCCCCCTGGGTAGTCCCCTCTTTCAACATTTCCTTTCCAGACAGGGACTTTTCCCTCTTTAGCTTGCTCTCAGACGCCCACCCCCTCGAATTGCCTGTCCCCACATCCCACCTTACTTTTCCGTAAGTGTCGTCGTCTTCCTTGTTCTTTCGTTCACCACATCCTTTTCTCTATCCTTCGAGCCCGTAAGCGCCTTCCACTTCGATAAGCTTTTTACGCTCGGACCACCGTACCCCGCTATGGTTTTACTCCCGATTTTGCCCCTTTGCCCTCAGTATTGTGGACAAAGCCCGTCGCGCTACCATTACCAAATTCACCCCACGTGTCTGATCACCACCACTTTTTCACAACACCCGGCGATCCCTTCTTTGACCCGATTATCACATTTTCCTTCTCTTGTATTCCCCCCCCCCCCCATAGAACCACCTCTTCAGTGACCTCCGCGCAACCGCAGCGCGCTACCACGGCTCATGTTTCCGATTCCTTTGTGTCCTTTGTCTCTTTAGTCACGATAAAGGTGTGACTCGATACATTCCGTTCGCTGTCTTTGCCACGCCGCTCCCCTGCCCCGACTCCGCCGACCTTTCCCCCCTCACCTTGCGCATCTCTTGGTACTGGGACCTCCCTCTTGCTCGAGTCTTTACCCATTCCAGTAGCATGCCGTTATGTCAGAACGCACATCCGCAAGTATAACCCCGGGCGCCCCACATACTTTAGACAAACCTCATTCGTCCCACCCTCCGGCTCACCGACACTTCCCCTATCGCGAAATTCTGCTTACCCCCCTCGCCTACGACGAAGAACCCTCGGTACAAAGCTTGCGACTTATGCGGAGCCCCCCCTTAGCTGCACTGTACCCACAAATATTCACCCTTTCAGGCTCCCTGCTCGTCCCCCTCCGTTCTACAGATGACACATTGCTCTACCGAACTCTCGCCCAGCACTCTACATTGCTCATCCCTTAACCCTGTAGCGATTGTTGTCCTTGATAAATATAGTGCTCCACCCAAGTATGCGTCAGCTTCCCCCCTCCGAGCTTATTTGGCCCCTGACCCTAGGAGCTTGCATTTTCAGCGCCCCTGTCCGAGCCACCCGTCCCCTCTTTCAATGAACTGCCGCCTTATCAACTTGTCTTGAATCAGCGGATCCATCTTGCCCACCCAGGCTCCGACAGTGTGCGGACTCATGGGCTATACCCTGAGCCCTATGCCACAGCCAGGCATTTCTCAACTTCGTCTTTCTAGTATCCGCTAAGTATTTTTTTTTTTTTCACCTTCGCCCTATTCCTGATTTTTTTTGTTTTATTCCCCGCTTTTTCTTCTTTTCTTTCTCATTCCCTTCCTCTTTCCACCCAGGCGCTCTCTAGAACCAGTACGATCCGAACCTAAAAGACCTCCGAACGCCACACTCGCGCACCACCCCTTGCACATCTATCCCTGTCATTTCGCCGCCAGCCCACTCCTTTGGTTAACCCCCTCCCCCTCTCGTGCCACATCTCCCGCTTCTTCGGTTCCCTGTAATACCATTACGTCACCATCATTTTCTCATGCGCACCCGTTC
>Ga0179593_1433061_pt1 | contig 11128 bp, 7 predicted proteins | sample CZODoug2_1_08_16_FD_185931 | JGI IMG/M metagenome (GOLD analysis project Ga0179593, IMG submission 185931) | Vadose zone soil fungal communities from Angelo Coast Range Reserve, California, USA - CZODoug2_1_08_16fungal (PacBio error correction) | ecosystem: Environmental > Terrestrial > Soil >... | reverse complement strand
CAAACGATGCCCAGAGTGTAGGTCATACCGCATGATGCTGGACGGTCTGCTGACCGACTGCGCGGTATATAGTTTCCTTCATCCTTTTGTTGTTGTTTTGAGCGATCTCAACTCTCTTTAAAGACTCCGCCACGGATTCATGATCTTTGATGTAACCAGTTAGGTTTCCAGTTTTTTTCCTCTATGTAGTTTCTACGTTCAAAGAGATTAGCCGCTACGACGAGGGCGGCGCCTTCGTCTTTCGTCTCAGTGTCCCCATCTGAAAAGAGCGGACGTTTTACTTATTTCTCCTGACTTTACGAACGTTAGAGTGCCATGTCCCTCCAAGTCTCATCAAATTGGCGCGTCGTTTCTTAAAAAGGTCCTAGGGGGCCTGTCCTTGTAGTTCTCCGTTTCCTCCAGGGACGACAAGTGCAGCCCGGATGCCTCGTTCTGATTAGGCTCTGAAAAGACTCCGCTTATCGTACGGACCTTGGGTCTTTTCCTATAGTTTTAACCTTGATAACCTTTTTTCAGCGTCTTCTCTCTCCAAGTCTTTTCAGTTCCTATCTTTCAGACGCACTTTTTCGTTCACTGACGCTCCCCACGCGCTCCCGGTCACCGTCTCACTTTTTACATCTCCCCCCCCCCTCGAATATAAAAGGCCCTTTCCAAACATTCCCAGGCGATCTGCCCTTTACGGAAGCTATTGAACTCCCCTCTCGCTAGGGACCTGACAAAAGCCTTCTCGAAACTGGCACCAGAACCGGGCACCGAAGCAAACTCGAAGGAGCAGGTCCCTTTCTTTTCATCCTAAAGCATTTCCCTCTTTAAAGTCCCTTTTTCTCTCCCCAAAGAAAAGCCCAAGGACCTCCTCTTTCCTCAACCAATGACCGGTAATCAATAATCATTGGCTCCGTTGTTCTTCTTTGGAAAGAGCAATGTTGAGGAGACCGCCCCATGATCGTGTATCTCAAGATATTGCTTTCCATTCCTTACTTGAAAAATGAAGTTATTCTGGTTTTTCAATCTCCTCGCAAAGTCCATCTGGGATTCCTCTGGACGTCTCACCAATAAGAATCTTCCAGCCTGCCCCACACCTATTGAGGTCACCCATTCTTGGCACAAAATTCCCTTTTTCCCGCCCCTTCATTCTGTGACTCGAAGGAAATCTTTTCCGATCTTCTTAGCACCATTTCTCTGGTATTCTTTTTTTAGTTCCGACCGGCCGCGGTTTACCCCTTCACCCTGTGACGCCCCAATTTTTTCGTCTCGGTTTTTAGTGCACGACTGTACAGAGACCTTTTGTTTATAACCACTAAACGATTCTTCACGCTTAAGCAGTTTTATGGGGTCCCCACCCCCTTGTTCCAGACTGGATTTTTAGTTCGTTTGTTTTTGTTTTGTGCGCTTTTCTCCTTCGCCTTTCTTTTCGCTATGTCTAAGCCATTTAAGAAAGAAGACGAGAAAGAATAGACCAGGTGTAGATTTCTGGGGGACTAGTGTCATGATTATCATAGGCTCATAATTAGTACCGCGTTCTTTTTTCAGATGGTCTTTTTGATGGCGGTTCAAGCTGTGTTCTACGCGGGTTCCTCTTTTTTATGTAGTCGGTATCGACTTATTTATCAGCGACTAAAAACGTGGCCCGCTGATCCCCGGCCCGCTTCGCCAACCACGGTGTTACTTGCTTCTCTTAAATACCTCCTCTTTTTTATGGAAAAATTTCTTTGGCGTTTATGTTCAGATTACATCTCTTTCCACTCTCTTCCCTACTTTGTTCGAACGCAGAGGATTTTTTTTTTTGGGTCTTCAACCGAGGAAGACCACCTCCATTCCTCCCCCCCTCAGTGATCGATTCGTTAGAGAGACCGTGCTAATCTGATTTTTCCTTGCATTTATAGCTCTCGTTGCGATCGGATTTTCTTTTTCCCTTCCCCGCTGGTTTAATATTTGGTTCCAGGGCGTTCCCTTCTTTGTCCGCGATGCGCCCTTCTGAGAATTCTGTCGCCCGCACCTCGTTTTTCTTACCCAACATGTATCCCTTTCAGGGTCCCTGTCTTCGGGTTAAATGTAATTCTCTCCGCATCGTCGAAGGCTTTCGTTCTCCGAATGATGCGACTGAATGGACCTATCCCCCTCAGTACGTTATTCTCCTTTCCTTTCTGCCGTCCAACTCTTTCTCCAATAGGATTTCGTGTTTCCGTTCAGCAGCCCCGATCCTTTGCTATTTTTCAACGGTTTAAATACCTTCCTGTGATTGGAAAACCTCCGAACATTTACTTGCTGTTCCGTAGCGTTTTTTCTTCTTTTTTTCTGAGAAGACCAACAATCGAGATCCCGGCGTGTTTCCCTCCGCCCCTCCCATCTCAGTCTTCTTCACTCAGGCGCAGTTCTTGGTCGGTCAAAATTCCAACAGACTAGTCTGACCCCCGCTTTCGGTTAATGATTTCAACCTCTTGGCCTCACTTTTCTTGTGTAGTCGCGTTCTTCCCCTCAACATCGATAGTTTCTATGTGAGCGATCTGGGCGCTCTTTTGCCAGAGGCCGAGAAAGGATGGCGCTCAGCGGGACCTTATTTTTACCCGGCTACCCTCTCCCCGACCCCGAGAGAATCACAGTCCTCTCTAGGTCCAATGTTTCCGCGATGGATCTCGGAGCTTTTCCCCTTTCTTGCTGGATAGGTTCTTAATGGACCTTCACGCTTCCTTGAGAAGGCTAGCTGGCTCGCCAAGTTTTTTCACTTTCTGTCTTTCTTTGAATTCTCCCTCCTTTGTTGTGGTTTCTCTCTTCTCTGGAATAAGATGGGTGCCTATTTTCTGGTCCGCGGTAAAGGTCAATTCCCCTCCGTAGACGGCCGACCATGTCGCTCTCTCCATACTGCGAGGCAAAACCCTTGCCCTCCGATCATGACCAGGATCCTCCGTTGTCTGTCGGACTTAACTTTACGAACGATATCCTGCACCTGAAGCCCTTCTTCGCGACGCCCTTTGCTCGGTCAACAATAGTACGCACTTAGCTCTATAGATGTTCACTCTTCTTTTTGGGACAGGCGCCTTCTCCACATAACCTGCCACGTTTCCCATTTTAAAATAATGTGTTTTGTGCCTTCCTGAAGAGAGTACTTTATCTCTTAGAAAGTCTTGAACTTTAGTCCCAGAAAATTGTTCCCGTTGCAGAGGTAAGATCTTAGATTATATGCGTTCGTGTCGGATTTAAGGTGGGACCCCTCCCTCTCCGTAGCTTGCCTGCTTGGTTGTATTCTTGACGAGACTCCGCTTGACTTCAGACCCCTTTCGGGTTTGTTATTTTCGAGCGCCTGTTTTTGCCCCCCCCCATTTTGTGAAAAGGTAGGAATTTCAGACACGTCTCGATCTTGGATCTCCTGACCGAGTTTTTTGCTGTCCCCTCAGAACTGTACCTACAGAATCTACTGCTTTGAGCCGGTCCCCTTCATACGGCTTTTTCTGATTGAAGTGACTTCCTGGTTCGAAGAGTGAGATCCCCTTAAATTTCCACCACGAACTGCTCCTACGTCAGTGTGATAGGAGAACGATTTTTTACCTCTGCACAAGCTTCTTGGGCTCACAGATGCTCCCCAAAGATAGCGGACGAAGATGAAGACCATCTCCTAGGGGGGAACCGCCGTCGTTCCCTTCCCCACCAGTCCTCGAGATAACAGATCGGCACGGCGCCCTATAATGAAGAACCTTACTGACGCTCGTTCTCCAGCCACGCTCGCTCCACGCGAGATTTTCTGAGGACACCTAAGTCTCTTTGCCCTTCGCTTTTGCCTTCGTCGCACAAAAAACACCCCCAAGTGGGAGTTCCAACGAGGTGATTCGGCTGAGATCACCCCCCCCCCCCCCCCCACCCCCCCTCGAACACCCCTTTAACCGACACGGTTTTGACTCCTGGAAACATTGGCTGATCGTTGATATTGAACCGTCCCCCTACCCTGACCGAAGCCGTAAACACGGACGTCTTGATTTTTTTTCCTTTTTCCCTGTGATTTCGTGCCAGCTTTTATCGCGTCCTGGATTCGACCTCTGTTATGCCGTTTCACATACTTTTTAGACGATAGCTGCGTGTCCTCGACGATATCGACAGCACGCGGCGTTTCGACAACGTCTAGGACTAGCCGCTAGTCATGACCGCGAAGTCGCATGACTCACAGCAGCGGTATTTCTTTTTTTCTTTTTTTTCGGAACAGAAAGACCTATATTTTAGCCCCAGTATCAGGCGATGACAGCTTCGCAAGACCCTCGCGTCCCCCTCTTCCTCCAAGGTTGTCCCGAACCATCCGAGTATCCGCTTTCCGGGAAGAGCTGTTTGGAGTTCTCCCAACGTCTATTTCACTTTCGCCAATTCAGGATTTTCCTGGTTTCCTGTGTAAATGCCTCCGACGAGGTCGGCTGCTCCGAAAGGGCACCCCTCTCCGGTCTTTTCCCGATCGTAAGCGAGGTCCCTGGGATGCAAGACCGGAGCATCTCTTTGAATATCAGGTCTCGGAGTTCCTGGAAGGGTCACCCTTCTTCTTTTTGGAGTCGCTGTAGCTGATGATTTTGCTTATGGTCCCCTGCGAATCCCCGGAGGCATTTGCCGTTCTGGTGCCGACGGGAGTGGCCCCCCTGACGTCGTCCCAGATGGTCTTGTCGCCGGCAGCAGCCTGGGGTTAGAGCCTCATGATTAATCGAGCGGCGCCAAAAGTTTCTTTTCCTCGCCGTTTTTCGCGCCAACGGATCCCCCTCGATCTCTTTGAGGAAAAGCTCCCTTCATGTTTGAGTTACTAGATCGCGCTAATTTTTTCCACGAGAACCGCCCCGGAAATCCTGTATCAAAAGGTGCGACAACTCTGCGGCGATTTTTTTTTCTCTGCTGTAGGTTATGTTCTGCCCGTGTCCTATTCCAGGGGTAATTCATCGAGAAGGTTTTTTAGTTCAGGGTATATTTAATACCGCTTCGCTTTCGCTTTTCTCTCTCTAGGATGTCAAACGTTCCAAGTTAAGAGTCGTCTAAGGGGTATTCTCTTTTCTTCCTGCCCGCTTCAGAAAGATCAAACTGAGCGAAGTTTGATCCGCCCCCTAGGATGAGACCGGCGAGCTGATTTCTTAGCATTAAAGCTTTTACGGTCGATGAAAATTTTCCTCATGATCCTCTAAGAAAGGTCCAGCTCGGTTCCTTTACTGCATGTTACCGGCCGATTGTTGATTTCTGAAATGGGCTTCCCCTCCCCTTCTGAAGTTGAAGCCCGAAGCCCCTGGTTTCCGGTTTATTGAGGTGTCCCCCGTCGACCTTTTGTGTTATTCTCGCGACGCCCTCCGGGATCTTGGTCGTTTTGGACCTTCCCTGTTCCCAGCACGAGGTTTTCTTTCGCTCTAGAGTTACGCGCTGCATCATCTGCCGATGGTTTCGGCATTCCACCGAGTTTTTTCTTTTTTACGTGTTTTTCGGTGTTTTATTATAATTGCGATATTTTTTCTGGGTGCCTTCCCCAATAAGTTTTGTTGTCTCGTTTCGTTTTTTTAACAGAGTCAGCTCCTCTCCAGCACAGCCATACCCCCTAGCATACGATAGTGACTGTGTCATGTCAGTCTACAGAACCGAGCGAAAGGCTACACCACGTAAGAAGACTAACGCTCCTGGTTATGCAGAATCACGTTCCTTGCCCCCTTAGGGTATTCCCGAGATATATCTCGACGTCTCGTATCGCAAGATAGTAGTGACAAATCAATACTTTGAAGATCCGAGCGGGCCCCCTTGTGCTTTCGTCGTCCCAGAACACGGTCGTGCAGAGCAGCATTAGACCTTTCCCAACCAGGTCTCTTATCGAACCTCGTTCCGTCTCCCGGCTAAAGGTCATTTCAGAATTTTCGCCAGGGAAGTATTGAGTTGGGCGCAGTCTTTTCCATTTCACCGAGATGAGACCAGGTAATCGGCGCACCCGACAATCTTCGATCTTCCGACATCATCGCGTTTCTCCTGGCTGGGTTTCGTAGAAGAATCGTAAAGCCCTTCCTTTTATCCGCAATGGAGTTTGACCTTTTTTTAAACTTTCTTTCAGTCAAGGAGTATGATTGCAACCGAACCAAGGAGTTGTATCCGTCCCCTGGCGAACCCAGAACTTCCCATTCCTAAGGGACATTCGACGTTCTCCCTCCCGATCAAACGGCGTAGTTTCCCCCCACGTCGTCCCATTTTCAGCGGCGAGGCCGCCATAATTAACGTCACCTCGGACCACCCTCTATAGAAAACTCCCGGCCTCCCTGGGCTCCCCCCTCCCCCCCCTCCTGCTTTCTTTCTTCAGCGCCAGGGCCTGTCCCCCCCGTCGCGGGCGCTTGTACCACTGTCGACGATCAGTCGCCAAAGAAACACGCTTCCCGGTCCTCAACAATATGTTTTCTACTCCTAGATACGTTTTTTTTCCCTCATCGCGGGTCGGAGGAGAGACTGTTTGGTTTGATCTGCTTATCTGTGTCCCTGCTGGGGCTTCCCCGATAGGATGTGCTTCTTCTACTGAACCCCTCCTTTTCCCCTTTTCCTTCGGTGGCCCTTCTCCGAACTAAAGGCAGATGGTTCCTAAGGCCGACCAGCGCCTCGCGAACCCCTCCTCTTAAGCTGCCCACATCACAAACGAGCTTTTCCCCGTGCCGTCTGCCATCTGACACTTCTTCTTTTTAAAGACGTTCACAGGGCTTTGTAAAGAACCGGATTCTATTTCCCCCCCCTTTTTTATTTTTTTTAGCCTTCGTTCAACTTTTAGTACCGAGGCCTTTCTGTTACCATTTACATGACCCGGGGCGCCAAGCCTATCCTGTCTGACACTTCCCTTACCTAAAGTTGGAGCAAGTCACTCACCCATCCGGTACCCTTAGACCCACGCGATTTCTGGACTGCCCCCGTGTTCGTGTCCATTCACGGTCCTTTCTACCCCTTGCGCAGCTTTTTGTTCGGCGATCGTCCCTTTTTTTCCTCTTTTTGAAACCTCGAAGCTTACCTTTCTAATCGTTCCCCGTTGTCGAGGTCTTCTCTTTCATGTCTGATCACCTTATTCCGAGAATAACGTTGTCATGCTCCCAGATAGGTGCTGGTCTTTTTCTGAATCGTCTTTGACAGAATCTCTCCGTCGTCCTAGCTCCTTTTGAGTTACTTTCTCTGCCAGATGCCGCCGTCCGAAAAAGGCTGGAGAGATAACCGGTCCCCTGTTCTTACCCCCCACGCTAGGCATTCTTTCGTGCCTTTTCCCCTAGAGTTAACGCAACTGGATGAGGCAATTGTTCCTTTGCCCAATTCCATTCCCCGGTTCTCTTTCTACTCTAGATAATCGTTTTTGACCTTTCCCCGCTTTGCTCGGTTTGAGTTGGGACACTTTCCCGATGACTATGTGTCAGATGCGATCTTCTGTTTGCGAGTGGGAGTGGTGGACTGTTATCCGGGCGGATTATACGGTTTTATTTGAAGGATGTGTGACGCCGGTCTCTGAGCTAGGGCTTCATCTCCGCGCCGGTTTAATCCCACGGTTTCCGGTCGACACTATTCCGCCTTGAAGTTCCTATGTAGCAGCCAGAGTTTAGAGTTGTCTCGTTAAACATCGTGTCCGATTCCGAGGCTTTCTCCCTCTTTCTTTTTTTTCAATAGATCCCCCCTTCGCGAACCAGGAGTTAGTCGGGCAAGATGAAGACTTGTCCCGTTTCCCCGACGCACGTTTTCGTATCGTTAGCGCTTTTTTCCCGACTCGGCCTCCTTTCTCCCCCCGCCGATCTGTTTCCGTTCACTGACTCCGGTCCCGGACCGAGGGTTGGTTTTCACATCAGCCGCTCGAAGCGCTTGAAACCCTCGTAAACTGATATTGTTGTTCTTTTCTTTTGTCTGACGCCAACCCCCTCCCTCCCCCGAGCTCGCCGGCGGTTCAGCACCTCGCCCCGCCGCATCCCAGTCTCGACAGCCTTCCTTCCCCCCTTCGAGTTGGGCGTTGTCACGAAGTCTTCCGGATGCCCCGTCGACGCTCGGCACTTCCCCAATGATTCACCTATCCGTTTCCTTTAGGTTTAATTTTTAGGGCAGCTGCTCCAACATTAGGACTTATAGAGTATATTGACCCCGGCGTCGGGATTTTCTTTTCCCTGATCAGCGATCTTCCGCCATTTCTTTTTCCTCCTTCGTCCTCGTTCCGGTTACAACTGGCTGCGCCCGATCTCAACTGGCTTTTGCGCAGAAAAGCCTGGATACAGGTTTTTCCAATGTTAGGCCCCGCCCCTTCGCGGATCTCGGCAGAGACACCGGCAGGTCCGCTTAATGGACAGGTGCCCTCCATGAAAGGCGCGGGCGGCTATGTGCTCGGATTGCTCTTTCCCTCTCTTCCCCCCTCTTTGTGTTCTTCGCTCTTCTTCCGACCCCAGAGAAATCGCGATGCCAGTCTCCGCTTTCTGTTAGGCTTTCCCTTCCCTAAGCCGTCTTCAGGCTTTCCCTGCACTTTAGGAAGAGAGACCTATCTTGCGGCCAAACCCTGCGGCATGTAGTCCTTTTTCTGCGCGATGTTTTTTATTTTCTCCCGTTAAATTCACCGCCCCCAGACCTGCGGCCCTATCCTCCTTCGCTGCTCTAGCTTATAGTGCCATATATCCAGTTCGATAGGACGCGATAGTTCACCCCCCCCTCTTCCGCGTGAACGGTCTGCCTCCCGGCCCCCTCACAATTCCCTAAACGTTCGCAAGAAAGTTAAATCCCTTCATCCCCCATTTTAGATCTGTCTGCCAGCGTTTCTCCGTCGTTGACGGGAAGCTCCCATAGCTTGTCGCTTCGTGTCAGAGACGGACTTTGACTTTTCCTGCTAGAAGGTTCTAACAAGATAGAGTGTTTCCTTTCGCCGAGCAACTCTATTGGCCCCGCCCATTTCGTTCGTGCTTTTTCACTCTTCGATTTGAGTATGAAACCACCGGTTTTATGTCCCGCTTTCCAGGATCGCGGCAGACTAACGGAAAACCCCCCCCTCTTTCTGCGACTTGGCTTTTCTCCTTCAGTGCGTGTCATCTAGAACAATTCAACCCGGCATCGCCTCTTTTGCGTTTGGGTATTTCCGATTTACAATTGCGTTCCGACATAAGACCGTCCTGGTGCGCGTCTTCCCTCTTTAATTTCAACCCACCGACCGATGACGCCCTTTCCCTCCGGGGTTCGTCATCCCGATGTTAGAATGCGCGTCCAACTTCCGCGCGGAGGCCCGACTGTCCTAATTCATTATCGCCACCTCCCCTCTTTTCTTTCTGATCCTAAGAGGTGTCTTAACCATGCGAGTTTCATGCTTCTACCCCGAGCGATAGAGCAAGCTACCTTCATAACGCTATCATGCCCGCAAAACGCCTCGCAAGAGCCTGGCCCTCCCCGTTCCCACCCCCCCTCGCGCACGTCTGTACTCTTCCGGTCAATCAAGTATCGGAACCGCAGTTGGTGCCGCGCTTCGCACCCCCCCGACCACCCGCGTGGGTTTTCTGCCCCCGATTTACTGCAATTATGATCCATCGAAATCCCCGCCACTCCTCCATCTTCTTAACACTTCTTCCCTCTATCCCGGGGAGATTTTCAAGCGCACCTTTTCCCTGCTGACAAAGACGGATTCCTACGTATCGGACCTTCTCTCTAGGACATCGCCCCTTTTCGGCGCGTCCTTTGGTATAGGGATCTCCTCTTCTAGCGACACTAGCTTACTGGACCCGATGCGCTTCTCTCCTCCTTCTTCTCCTATCCCGCAGCCACGATCCTCTAGACATCGACCGTGATTCGCGTGAAGCCGATTTATCATGCCGCGACGGAATCCAATTACGACCTTTACAGCGATTCTTCTTCCTTATTTTCCGGTAAGAAAGAACGACCGCCACCCAGCATCATTCTATGACATGTTGTGCTCACGCCTCGACCTTTTTCTTACAAAAAAGGTTTAGACCGTAACATCCTTATTCCCTTTAAGAGGTTTTGAGTTGATGCCCCCTTTTACCCTTTTCCTTCCAACCCGGAAAAAGGGTTGTCTCATGCGGCGGAGTGAAGCCCTTTTTGAATCCTTACTAGGTTGCTGCCGATCTACTTCTTTCCAGCGATTTTCTTACCCGCACGGAACTCTTTAAACCCGCATTTCGTGAGAGAAAAAATAGTCCCCTGTTTCCCCCCCTCAAACTTTCTGTGCTTTCCTCCTCCTGCATTTTGCCCGAGTTTCTCCCGGTGACTCTCGGCCCAAGAGCCGGAAGTCTCGCCTATTGCCCCCCGCAATCGGACGTTTCTTCCAAGGGTCCTTGGAGAAGCCAGCCCTATCGGGGTTCTCTTTCCAATTCCCGCGGAAGCGAGCATAGCGCGCAAAGATAGCTGCCGACGGACTTCCTCTCGTAAAAAGCGATCTCTTTTTCCTTTTGATCGTCGCTCTTTGTCATGTGGTATTGGCTATATGATCTCCGATTTTGTAAAACGGTGACTGCTCTTGTTCCCCCACGGCCTTTTCCCGTGCACTCCATGCGGCATTTACGTCTTGAGAGGGAACTGGCGGACCCGTTTCGATTATCGGGGTAACGGCAGCGCGGTCCCTTCTTTTCCTCCGCCGCCCTTACGCGCCGCTAGTCCTTCGGCCCCCCCGTTGTCGCGCCCCCGTTGCTGTTTACTCTGTGAAAAGGTTCCCTCCGACTTCCGCGTCCCGTTGGTTAGAGAGTCATCGAGTTGGTAAAATATCTTGCCATGCGAGACATTTTGTGCTCCCCTCCTTTTTTGAGCCCTTCCTTATCTAAGATTTCGTACGAACGAAAGAGAGGGCTCTGAAAATCTGATCCTATGTTGAGCACGATTCTAGAAGACCTCCCTTTTTTCCCATCGGTTACCTCCCCCGGCCGTGCCGTCCTAGGTTCCCTTGACCCCCCCTTTTTCGCCGTATTTTGCTGAGGTGACCCCGTCGCCCCAGGTCAAATGAGTTCGCTCGACTCTTCTATCTCGACTGTTATGTTTCTTTAACGCCACTCACTTCGCCTCTGGTTACGATCTCCCCGGTGCTTTTTTCCCGAGGCTCCCTGGAGAGAGAGGAGCCGATACTTAGGGTACCTATTTTCCCCATCGAGGAGAGCCCTTTTACGGGTTCTTCCTCCCGCGCCTCTTTGTCGGTATGTATTCTACCCGG
>Ga0179593_1376967_pt1 | contig 11128 bp, 15 predicted proteins | sample CZODoug2_1_08_16_FD_185931 | JGI IMG/M metagenome (GOLD analysis project Ga0179593, IMG submission 185931) | Vadose zone soil fungal communities from Angelo Coast Range Reserve, California, USA - CZODoug2_1_08_16fungal (PacBio error correction) | ecosystem: Environmental > Terrestrial > Soil >... | reverse complement strand
TCTTGATTTCTTTCCCGTTGTTCGCTTTCAGAGTCGGCTGTTTTTTTTCCTTATCGGATGCGTTCTTTTTCTGGAGCGATTGGCCGAACACGCACTTTTAGAGAGCCCCGGTGGAGGTGTATATCTGGTGTGTCCCCCCGTCCACAAATCCTGTCATTCAACTTTGATAACTTCTCGTACGCTGCCTCCTTGACCCCCTTCAAATGACGCCGCACCTGCGCCCCAATAAAGCTTTCTCTACCCCCAAAATTCCTTCCGTGTGCCAGGTTCTTGTTTTTTTTAGAGGATTCCCTTGGGCCCCGTCGTTCGGTGGGTCGTTCTGCCGTTCCCGACCGGCGATTTGCCTTTTCACCGCTGGTGGAGCGTTTTTCATACTTGACGAGCAAACCTCTTTTTCCCTTCACGCTGGGTCATTTGACGGTTTTTTGACTGGCATCTGCCAGGAAATGGTTTGTCTTCCTTGACTCAAGTTTTTCTTTGGTTGGCGGTGTGTGAAAAAGACACTTCTGTAACTTCTCGTTTATTCTTTCTCCCACTTTTTTGTGTTCATCGGTGTCTGTGTCGGGGTACTTGATGAGCACCCCTGCAGCTATTTCCACCAATAGAAGATTCCCCCCCACTTGTTTGGGACGGCCGGGCCCTGGCAGAGTACGCTTGGCCCTTGTCGAAGGAACAAATGTTAGTCTTTTATTTTTTAAACGTCCCATGTCCTTGGGACGCGTTTACCCGCCTTTGCGAGATCTTGCAGTATTTTTTTTCTCCTTTACTGTTCGGATACGCGCTGGTCGCGACGTTACTTGTTTTCCCCAAACGCTGTTCTTATTTCTTGTAAACATTCTTTGGGGGTCTTCGGCATTTTCACCCAGGATTTGCGCCTGGCGTCCCCCTTTCGGGTCACTTGAATTTGGACAACTCCTCCCCCTTTTCAAAGTCTTTCCTCGCGGTGCGTGACCCTTGGTCAGTGTTTTTTTTTGGTTACGTTCACGACACCGCGTTTTTTTTTGTTTCTGGGCTTCGGCCTTGTATTTTTTTTTTTTCGCGCGGTCGTGAGCTGGGATTCGTTCCTCCCCCTTTCTCTTTCCAGGGCGTGATATTCAGTTTTATTCCAGATATTCTGGTTTTTTTCGGGTCAGTCGGGAGTTCCGGCCCTTTACTTTCGTTCAACTTGTCAAAATTTTGGAAACGCTGGGATGTCTTTTCTCCTGGGCTTTTTTTTGTCTTTGTCCGTCCAGGTACAACTTCCCCCCCCAACCGACCCCTTCCCCCGAAGCCATGTTAAATGACGATTTGTGTTTCGCTGTTTTTCCGATAAGCCCGGCTTTGACCCTGGAAACCAACCAACTGGATATTTTTCTTGCGGTGGGTGCTCTTCTGACGTTTTTCATTTTTGCGAGCGGGGTGTTGCCAATTCTTCCTTTTTTTTAGCACTGTCACCGATTGGAAGGTTACCTCCACGAACAATCCCGGTGGGCGGGGATTTCGATAATTTGTTTCCCTCTACCGGTTTTGGAGCATGGCATTCTCTCCCCTTGCTTTGTCCCATGATCGGTTTTTTTTCCCACGTCGTTCGCCCACCGTGGGTCTGTTTTAGGCCCGTCCTGGTTGGTCCCAAAAGGGAGTGTTCCCGCCTAGACCTCTTTTCCACGGAAACAATCCTTGCGTCAACCACCCCCCACACGGGCCCAGGTAGTCTTGCATCTCGACTTAAACCCCTTGCTCGGTTTTGGAAGCCCAGTGATTGCGAATAGGAGCCTTCGGGAAGCAGGGTCTGAGACTTTTTTTTCGCTATGTTCTTTGCGGGCGCCGGGCACCCCCCCATGCTGATAGCGGCGGCGTATGCTTTCCTCAAGGCTGGTCCCGTTTCCTTGGGTTTTTCCCTTTTTGGTTCTTTTTTTTCACCGTTTTAGGTTTGGGCGGTTCGGAAACCTGCACTTACCCGAGTCTTTTTCAGCCTTTCCCTTTTGATACTCCTGTGCTAACAAACGGACCCCTTTGGAAACCCCCCCCCTCTTCCTGCGTGGCCGATCATCTGTTATTCCCCGGTTCTAGCAGTCCCATTCCCATTTCCCTTACCCACGTTTGGTCCAACCCCTCCGTTTCCTGAACGGGTTTTACCTTGACGCCTTTTTGGCGTGCCCTAGTCTCCCCCTTTGCCCTAATTGCGAATTCTCCCACAAAGGACGGGTTTTTGTTTTACCGGCGAATGATCGCGTCCTTACTGGAAACTCCAGGTTCGCTCTTTGGAACATTTGACGTTACGTCCCCTCCCTTATTTGGGAAAGCCCAAACCTGACCGGTTGTTCTGACCCATTCACGGACCAAGTTTCTTTGGCATGGGCTTCCGCCTGGCGTGTCGCGTTTCTTGGAAACCCTCTTGGCGGTCCCCTTTTTTTCCTCTTTTACGACCACTGCCGTTCTCTTTTTCCCTTCTTTTCTGGAATTATCGCGTCGCCCCTTTGTGGTAAGTTATCCCATGACGGTCAGTCAGTCCCCCCTGACCTTTTCTCACCCTGCATCAGCATCTCAAGGAGATCCCCTTTGCGCTTCAAACCACTTGGTGATTCTTCTTCTTTCCCCATGCTGGAGGCTTGTTCGCCGTTCAGTTGATCTCTCTCTCTTTTCCTCCTTCGACCCTTCTTTTGTTTCTTGGCTTTTTTCCCAGAGATCACAACTTGCCTGGCGCGACCCTTTCCATACCCTCCTTTCCCTTTGCGCCCGTCCTTCTTGGTCTTTTTTTTTTCCTTATTCCTTTCTGTTCTCTCTCTGTCTGAGCAGTTTTGGTTATAAAGGCTGTCTCGGTGCCGTCCTTTTTCTTCCCCTCCACCCCTGCTTAAGCGAATAACGCATGAACATCTTTCCCTTGTCCAACGGCCGTTTTGGGTCGTCCTTGAAAGTTTTGTCGCTACTTCTTCTTCCCCCCCCCTCTCATCGACAGGCGGGGCTTCCCCCCTCCCCTTTCTTTCGGTGCGGGATGTTCAGTTTTGCAAAGGGTAGTTGATTGTTTTTTCCCCCCCCCAAAGCCCGATTGGCGCAAACGTTCACCGGATTCCCGAGCGGGGGCTGGACCGTCGTATTCCCGTTTGCGATCACTTTCCGCACTTTCCTACATCCCGTCTTTTTTTTTGGAAACCCTTTCGCAACATTTCTTCCTGGCCTGGCCGGTGCCGAGCTCTTTCACCACTGCTTCCTTTTTCTCCCTTCCCGTCAGGGAAACCTTCATTTCTGTTTCCCCCACCCTTGGTTGGTCGGTGGGATAACTGTATTAGATTCACCACTACTCCCCCCTCCGTTCCTTCGTTCATATTTCACTCATTCTCTTGTCCCCTTTTATCCGTTGTTGGCCGCGGTTTCGCCACACGTTCATGTGCTGTTCCCCCCGCCCCCAAAGTTTTTTTCTTCTCTTATTGGCGGCGGTGAACTTCACCTTCCGGGGTTCCCTTCCGGTTCGGCCTTTGAACCTTCCAACCTGGCACCCGGTAACCCCGCCTTTTTCTTACCAGCACCGGCTCTCCCCCCGATCACCTTGTGTTGTGAGGGATCCCCCTCCCCCCCCAAGATATCCGTTTTCCCAATTTTCTCCAGCCCTTTGGTAGTCCCCCGACGGACTACGATTTCAACTCCCTCTGGGCTTCTGCTAGGGGATCCCCTCCTGATGCATTTCCTGACCCCTTTTTTTTCCCCAGTTTCAAATTCATTGGGTTACGCAAGGATTTTTCAGCCTCGTTTTCTCGGCGGTGACCCCTTTCCTTTTCCAAGACTCCCCCCTGACACGACAAATTGTGTGGTTCTCCTTTCCCCTTTCCTTTTCCGTTATCCCCGAACTCGGCGAAGTCATGGTCCTCCAAAAAAACCTTTCTCTGCCCCCCCCCCCCACTGAAATCTCCCATGATTTAATCAATTTCTTTGCCATCACCGGCCCCCGGTCTTTTGGGACCACTTCTCGTGCTGCCCCCTGACTTCTACCGCGTTAATTGTCCCCCTGAAGCTTGTTTTTTGCGCCTTCGGATCGTCCAGCAACCTCCCCCCCACCCCCGGCCCGACTCGGTCAGTTGTTTCTTTGTTCAGTCGTTCAAGCCGGAGTTCGGGTAGATTGCTCCCCCCCAAAACAACGCTCGCCCGTAATTTTTTACAGCTCGTGGGAACGTTAGTTTTGTTTTCAAGGTTTTATTTCCCGTGGGAAACGACACCCCGCCCCACAAAAGGCCCTGGCACCTCACCTTTCAGGTTTCAGTTTGTCCCACCAGTTTTCACGGCATGTTGTTCCCCCCTGTTCTCCGAGGACGGCTTGCCTTTTTTACCGTTCCCCAGCACCACCAGTCCATCTCTTCCCTTTATTATCATCCCAGGTACATTACTTCTTCCCGAATATACGCAAAGTTTCACCCGCGAATCATTACTGAGTCAACCCCCTAACAAACAAGTCTTACCTCGGCCCCGCCGGGGTTTGGCCCCCCTTTTCTTATTTAGTACAACACGTGCCAATTTCAGTTCAATGACCCATCGGTCCTATCATTTTGCGCTTGGCATTCTGCCGAACCCGTGAAGGGCCACAAGTTCTCCACCCTTGACCATGGCGCCAGTCGCATCCAGGATGGTGTCACCCACTTCGTTTAAATTACTCCTTTTTTACCTGGTTTTTTTTTTTCTTTTTACCCAATCCAGCAGCGTGGCCAACCGTTAACGGCAAGCCGGACCGCGCGGAAATCTGCCCAGTACGGAGGACCAGGCCTACTTGCCAATCTCTCCGCCTGTCTGAAGAGTCACTCTACCCGGTTATGTGTTCCTCTTTGTGTGCCTGCAGGAATTCCGACCACAACAGTTGCATTTTCCTTCGCCTTGTCCCCCCCGTCGTAATTTCCCCCCACGGTCCCGGTTTTTCCGTCCCCAGTTTTCTTTGTCTTTTTTCCAATCCTTAGACAGGGTTGCCTCAACCGTGTTCCCTGACCGCCCTGCCCTATTGACCCGTCCCCCGACAAAGTGGAGTGATCTCGAGTACAGCCCAGTTCTTTTTCCCCCCGCCAACCCTGTTGCCGACTTATTCCCCCTTCCCTTTCTTTCCCTGACCTATGTTTCCCCAACTACAAAATCTGCAAAGTTCGTGAGGGATAATCGTGTCTCCCACAGCAGTCATGAAACGCGTCCCCCAGTCGGCTTTTCCCTGTCCCCCATCGCCCGTTCGCATTGCCCGGCAGTTAACTTTCAAACTTCTCGTGGCGCCTCCCCCGGCTGAAACACAGCACTTGACGACCTCCCTTGTATAGTTCAAAGCTTTTACTTTTTTTTTTCGCGTGATTTGGCGTGCCATGGTTGTCTGGGCCCGTCTTGTTGCGCGGGCTCGAGAAGATCTTTTTTTCCCATTCTTGTCCTTTTTTTAGGTCCACCCCCCCCCCCTTTTTATCTATAACACCTTCTGTGGTTTGGAGCCTCGCGAATGGGCGTTCGCCCACAAGTCTTTTTCCGAAAACTCCCGCGCCTCCCGCTCCGTCACCCCCCCCACCCCCACAGTGATCCCGCTCGGACCCATTTCCTCTTTTTTCATAAGATTTCTCTTTCTCCTCTTGTGTTTGTTTTTTGTTCGAGGAGTTCATGGCTGATGACGATGACGGGCTTTCCGTCCTGCGATATTCGTGTGGTGGGACAGGCTCGCTGGGTCGGGCGGAGTTCTGTCGAATTCGTAACTCCTTCCTCACTCCTCCCCCTTGAAGGTGTTATAGTTTTGTGTCCGACAAAATTCTTTCAGTTGTCAAAAAGGATATTTTTTTGCCGCTCAACTCCTGTTTGTCCCTACACCCATGGACGCCGCCCACTTAGAGACAATTCCTTCTCCTATACCCCCAAATTTGTTTCGTGTCCCCTTTTGCTTTTTCTCCTTTATTTTACGCAGCGTGTCGTTTAAGATGTCTTTAGGTGACCGGCGATGGCATTTTTTTTGAAAGGCCAGCTGTTTTTGGGGACGCGGTCATTTCCGGTTTTCCCCCCCCTCTTCCTTCCTCACGCTGGTCCCCTTTCTTTTTTTACGGTTGTTCCTTTGTTGCATCGGCAGGATTTCTTTTTGACTTTGCCTACTTTCCTGTTTTTTGGCGGCCCGCACTCTGTCTTATATAAATAGTTCTCCCCTTTTGGGTGAGATGTTTCATCGTTTTCGGCTCGGGAAGTGGTTTTGCTGTCAAACTGGCGTTCCTTCTTTTTTCAACATCGACGTTGCACGTTGGAAAGTCCCCTTTTTTCCCCCCCTTCAGAGACGTTTTTTTTTTTTTGGCGACCAGGAACACAATTGTTGGAATCCTGCGCCACCTCGTCCCCACAATAAACTTCCCCTTTCCACCCGCTCAGTTGCAAGGGCGATCTTTGCCCTTTTCTTCGTCTTTTTCCATTTCACTTTTTTGATTAGCCTCCCTTGTGATTTGATGCGTTTCCGCGGTTGTCAAAACATTCTGGATTTCCTTGAACATGCTGACGGTTGACGGCCTTCCCAGCGGCTTTTGTCACCCCCATCCTGAGGGTGTTCCCCACTTCTGTGTAATTGGTGCTACTGGCCCTTCCACTTCCATTGACACACGCCTGGTCCCGCTTCGCTGGTTTTTGGTTTCCCAGTGGTCAGGCTGATTTTTGTGCACTTTTTTACGCCCCAAAACACCCCTCCTGTTTTCTCTTTGTTTTCTTTTCTCGGGCCTTTTGCCTTCGCGGCGCGTTTTTGGTTTCGGGATTCGGAATCCCCCCCCTTTTGCTTGGCATTCAGCTTGTGGCTGGCTGTCATGACCTCGGTCGGAGGCGGCCATGCCCCGTCCTTCACTTTTCAAATTTGAACCTCCTTGTTTTTATGTTCGAAAGGGCTGGGGCTGTGGTCGTTCCATGGTCTTCCCCCACCCTCACACCGACGGCACGTTGGTTCATTTTACATTTCGATGGTGCCTTCGGCTTTTTCCTTCCTTTTTTTTTTTTTGCGGTCCCACGATACGGAATACGCTTGCTTCCCCCTACCCCCCCAAAACTGACGCCCTTGCTTCGGTTTTCTTTCGTTTCCGGTCGAACGGTCCGTTGAGAGCCTTCGTGAAATTCGCACCGCCTTTAGCGCACTTGGTCGCCCACCCCCTCTTGAAGGTTATAACTTCCTAAACGTGTTTCTGCTTTCTTCCGTTTTGGCCATCGACGGTTTTTGCGCATGTTGTCTTCGTTTTGCGCGGCGTGAAACATTACTCTTTTCCCCGCAGTCCGCCCCCCCCGGGGTCGTGTTCCTTTTTGCTGTTTCCCCCGGAAGGTCGTCCGAGACGATGCTGACCTTTTTTTTCCGTACCACCATTCCGGGTTCAAACAGGGGTTTCTTTCTGCTCTTTAATCTCGATCCCTTTTTGCATTCCGGCACAGTTTCAGTGACCCCCGTTGGGTGACTACCCCCATGGCTGAGACTGTTCCCCCTGATATCTGTTGGGTGTGTGCGGGCGCGTTGCCCCCACCCCATCATGCTCTAAGGGCCCTTCAGTTCTGTTTGGAATGCGGTTTTACCGTTGCCTGTTGTTGTCGGTCTGGCCGGGACCGTCCCTGGGTTGGGGGAGTGAATGGTCTCGCACTTAACCTTTTTTTTCCTGTTGGGTGTCCTCATTGTTCTGTTTTCTCTTTTTGAGGCGCACCACCACGGACATCCATTGTTGTCCACAAACCGCTCCTGCCTGACGATTGTAACTTTCCCCCCAGCTCGGGGACGTTCTCGGACCCTACTTTTATCCGTCCCCCGTTTTTTTTCCACTTTTTCCGTTGACGGAGTTCCAATGACGCCGTTGGCTTGCCCTCTATCGCACCGTTTTGTTCGACGGACTTTTCGCATTTTTTTTTCCTAAAAAAAAAGACTTCTTGGCTTACGGCGACTTATCTTGATTATACTTACCGTCAAGCCGCTCTTAATGAGGTGACGTTTACGCCCATTCCGGCTCTTTTTTTGCACGCTCCCCCATTGACCGGTTGTTTAACCTTTCCTCACGTTCACATTTTTTTCTTGGAAGCGGGCCGCCTGGTTCTTGAGTTCTTGGGTCCTACCCTTTTTTTCCCCCTTTCGATAGGACGACCCACTGCCCGGTCGAGTTTTCCTTCTGGGCCTGTCTTCTTTTCCCGCTTCGCGGTTGCAGGATCCTGACGGGGCCCCCTCGGCAGGCCCATCCCTGCTCTAGAGCTCGAGCCGGGGTGGCCTCTTCCAAAAGGATTTCTTTTGGCGCCCTGACGAGGGCATTGTCCGCGCGTTAATGTTACTTTCCTCCTCTTCTTGTTTAATCCATCACCGTTTTTTGTTGTTGTTTTCGTCGATTTAATCCCAATGAAGTTGCTACCCAATGCCTCCCTGTCAGTTGCGCCCCCAAGAGCACTCTTTTTTTTTTTATATCTTCCCCCCGGCTTATTCTTTTGCTGAGGCCCTGTTTGATCCCAAGGTTGTTTGCTCTGGTACCAGTCATGGTGATCCTGCCACCGGCTTCTGTAAGCGAATACGGGACACATGGTCCCCCCCCATAATGACAACGTTGCCCTCGGGTTTTTTTGCAGTTGGTTTCAGTCCTCGAACGGGGGTTTTTTCCCTCGAATTTTGTTCCCACGCCCCTTTTCCCCCCCTTTCGCCAGGCCAGGCGCTGCCACTCCACCCCGTGCTTGATGTTCCCCGCCGGGTCGTTTGAGGCCTTTAAAAGGGCCGAATTGGCTGGTCCAAAAAACGTCCCCCTCCCTTAAAGAGCGCTTTGACCGTTTGTTATTCCCCCTTCCCCCGATTCATTACGCCGGTACACTAGCCACCGCCCGTTTCTTTTTTTTTTTTATAAACTCGCAAATCTTTTCGGTGCGATCGTTTCCGCCACTGCGTCAGGTACACCTGCCGTCAGTTGACAACCTTATGTTTTTCCCAAACGGGGGTCGGTGATACAATGGGGGAGTCTTCTCCCTGTATTCGAGCTGTAATTCCCGCTCCTTTTTTGCTTTTTTTCCCTTTCCTTCACGGGCGGAATTCGGGTTTGGATCAGCTTTTTGCTTTTCGGTTCCCCTTTTTGCAAATTTCATTGGCGCCCCACCCTTGTCGGGCCAGTTAAAATTGGCGCTGCACTTCCCTACCCCCCCCCCCCCTGCGACTGTCGGCCGACACCTTCCCCCCCCCCCAACCACCAGGCAAGTTAAACATCCTTTTCAAATCATACGCTCTGATTCCAGGATGTTGTGCCCGTGGGGAGGTGCCCCCCCCCTTCCCCCACCGTTTATCGAACTTCTTCCCGTTTCCTGTCGTAGTCCGCATCCGCTTCTCCCATTCATTTGTTTTGCTCCGGGGACCGAGATGCAAGGCGGACGGTTGTTTTTTCCGGCCATTTGTGTTTTTTACTTTCCACGATTTTTCAGGCAGTCGTCTCTGTGAGGGACCCACTTTCCTTCATTTTACATTGCCCCCCTTGCTGACACGGACCCGGTGGCGACTGTCGGTTACCGGATCATTTTCCACCGCCGATTTTTCGAACCCGCCATTTCAACCCAAAAAACCCCGTCTGATTCCCAGAATATAGGGCATCCCCCGCCACGGTCCCATTTTTCGGGAGCAAACCTTTCTAATCGTTTTGCCTCCCCGTGTGCGTGATAATTACAAGCCGTTGCTCCTTGGGCCACGCCCTTGCTCGCGGCCCTCCTCCCGTCAGCCACGCCCCGCACTCCTTTCCGTTTGTTTGTGTCAGGGTCAGCGGTTGTATTAGTAGCTTTGTCAAAACCCCCAGTCTGCCATCGTCAACAGCTCGTTTTGGCCCGTCCGGTGTTGACTTGTGTATCCACTTTCTTCTGGCCCACGACCAGCCCCCCCCCAAGCCCCTTCGTTTTTGTTTTGAAATCCCAGCGTTGATGTGTGTCCCCCTCCCTTCCCTGCCATTCCATGGCGTTCTCCGACAGAAAGGATGTCCACTCCCCCCCAGCCCAGTGTTAAGCATCTCTTCCTTTGGTATACCGGCCACTATAATTCCGCAGTCCGCTCAATCCCTTTTCGCGTTTCATCAGGCCGAGTCCCAGAACCCAAAGAGAAAAACGGGGCGTATTAAAGTGCCAATTTTTTCCAGGTCCTGACCAGCTGTACCAGCGGACCCGTCTTGCCATACTGTTGCGACCGTTGGACGGCCCTTTTTCTAAAAATTGCCGAATGGGAGCCCCTGGCTCATCAGTTCTGGTTTGACATGCCGGTGAAGACTGAAGTTACGTTTTTTCCTTCCATTGTTCAAGCATTCCCGCATCTCATTCCCACAGGAAGCGGTTGGCCGCCGGACTTTTTGTTCCAGCCCTCCCCCCTTGCGCAATCCGGAAACTAAGGGAGTACCCAGCAATACCGCAACCGATTCTCGCCTCCCTTGCTTCCAAGCCGTCCACGACGTTTATTTGGGGAAGATGTTTTTTTTTTTTTAGGAAATTTCGACAAACCCCCACCCCTTTTTTTTTGTTCCTTCCGCCCCCCGTTCACCTGCGTTACTTCTTGCCACGGGGGCACGGACCTTCCAGTTTTTTTTTCCCGGTTCTTCTGTTACCCCCCAGCGCAAGGTGCATTCCAGACCGCCAGTGTCCCGCTGCCCCTCCCGTCCCAGTGGAGACTCTCTTTCGAACTTTCATCCCTTTGATTTTCCGTCCAACCCTTTTTTTGACCTTTTTTTTTTCCCCTTCAAGTCCATTCCTTGCGATGTCCCTCACCCACCGTACACCAACTCCCCCACGCGGTGCCCTAAGGTATTCCCCCTGGCGGAATCTCCGGCCCCCCCCATGCTATATGGCCATCGCCGTCGCCGGCCTCATTTTCCCCTGGACCGATCAGTCTGTCTTACTACCGTCCGTGGAACCCAAGCACTTGCCCCCTTTTTTTTTAATTTTTTTTTATAGACCCAAGTTTTTTTTTTCCCTTTGGTCGGCGTCATTGTTGCGGCTTTTAATGGTTTTTAGGGCTTTTTTTTTTGTGCCGTGTTTACTATCCTCATCTTCTTCAAGGATTTGTCGGGGACACAAACCTGCCGATTTCACACCTTCCCCGTTTTCGGGAATGTCTGTTCTGCCAATCCTCCCAGAACATCCCGTCCCGGGCCCGCGCTCCGTCCCCCCCCCCGATGATTTCGTTCTTCCTTCAAGCGTCATCGGTTCCTCCTCT
>Ga0179593_1348916_pt1 | contig 11128 bp, 13 predicted proteins | sample CZODoug2_1_08_16_FD_185931 | JGI IMG/M metagenome (GOLD analysis project Ga0179593, IMG submission 185931) | Vadose zone soil fungal communities from Angelo Coast Range Reserve, California, USA - CZODoug2_1_08_16fungal (PacBio error correction) | ecosystem: Environmental > Terrestrial > Soil >... | reverse complement strand
CATTGTACTTTTTTCTTGTTCCCCCAAAGTTTGGTTTCTGTCACCTGACTCTATGGACTTACCTAGCTTCTTTTTCTTGCCGCTTGACCGGTTTCAAATTGTCTTGGCTGTCACTTTGGAAACCAGCTCTCTCTTTTTGTTTTTTTTTTCTCCGGCTAGCGATGGGCTTTTATTTGTTTTCTGTCACGTTTATGGCACTGCCTTCTTTTTTGATTGGGTTTGGCCACAAAGGTATATGGTCTTTCCCGTTCCTTTCTTGCCTGGACCCCGCCTGGCCATTTTTCCGCCCACGTTTTACCTTTGATTTTTTCCCCCAGCGCCTGTTTCCCCCTTGGGCCACGTTTTTTTTGTTTTTTTTTTTTCTTCAGCGGTTTTGTTCTTGGCCAACAAGCGCCTTGGACCAGACAACTCGCTATCTGCCACCACTATTTTTCTCCCCCCCTTTTATTTTACGGGCTGCCCCCCATCAATTTTTTTCCTGCTCCCCTTCCCCCACTCACTTTTTTTGCCAGGCCCCTTACTTTTTCTTCCCGTTTTTCCTTCAACCCCCCTGTTTTTCCCCCCTCCGTTTGGGGACTTCCGTGACCGTTGTTCGACCCCAACGCTCCGTGGCCCCTCTCTTCCGGCCACATTTCTGCCTCGCGAACGTCCCCCATGTGAAGAGGTTCACTTTTTTCTTCCCCGTACCACCCCACCCCCCAACGTATTCGGCCCCCCCTTACCTGTGTGCCCCCGGTCACCCCCCCATTTCAAACCTGTTCAAGTTTACCATTTTTCACTCGTTACCTATCTCCATTTTGACCTCCTTGCCACCCACCTTCTTGGTTGCTGCCTTTCCCCTGATTCGGCTCACCGTCGTTGTTTCGTTCCCCCTTGGGACGATTTTTTGTTGTACCCATTTTGGCCGGAGGTGCTCTTGCAAACATCGGTTTGCCTCACCCGGGACCACCCCTTCCCTCCACGTTTTTTGGAAACCTTGTGGTTCTTTTCTGTCCTTCCCCCCCTGGTCCTCGAACCCCCTTTGTCGGTGACAAGTTTAGACCCCCCTCGCCGTTGCAACTTTTGTGGGTTTCTTTTTTTAACCAAGGAACACAATCCACTCCGACGTTGTCCTTTTTTGCCAAGCCCTTTCTCCTTTTCTTCCGTGCGGATTGCCCCCCCACCCCAACCACTTTTCGGGCTGTTCCCCAATGCACGTTCTTCTACCATCCTCCTCTCGGGTCTATACATTTGAAAGCCGCGGTCTTTCGTACACCGATCCCCCAGCCGCCCCTGGTCAGTAAATCAGGCCACGTCACCCACGTTTTGGGTTGACGTTTTGCGGGTCGTATTTTTCCCCAAAGACCGCCCTCAGTGGACTTTTTGGAACCCGCATTTTACGCTCTGAATAAACCATTTTTTTCACTGGTTCCATTTCCAGACGGCTTTGTGTGGCCCCCCACTTCCCGTCCTGCGGGTCGATGTTTCTCGTTATGGACAGCCGCTATGGGTTCGCATTTTTTCCCGTCACCCTGGTTAGTTCCCCAGCACAACCGTTTTTGTTCGTAGAACCCTCAAGCCTTTTTTTTTCTCTGCTCGAGATCATTTTGGTGACGCCGCTTTTTTGGCCTGGCCTCTCGACCTGCCTCGTGGGCCAGGCGGCCCAGCCCCCCCTATATCAACACTTTTTTTCTGACCTTTTACGTCCTTCCCTGCCTTCTATTGGCGGTTTGACCGGCCCAGGTTCACCCCCCTGGACGTTCCTCACGGTCGTGTCCGAATCAATTACCTTTCTTCAGCCCCGCTTCTCGCGTGCATGGCTCTTTTTTCTTTAAACGAGGAGTCCTGCTTTTTTTTTTCGGGCATGTTTGTGGATGGGGTCCGGCACGGCTTGAACCTTCAACGCTTGCCCCCGTTTTTTTCCTTATAACATGGCCGTTTTCCGATTTTCCCCCTTTTAATGTTCTACACAGCCTTGGGATCGGCCGATGAGGACCCTTTTCCTGGCGGTTCTACAGGCTGGATGTTTTTGATCCACACCATGGCCCGTTGGTTTCTCTACGCAGGGACCAACTGGCTTCTTCCCATAGCGGCGCACCATACCCCCCTTTTTGTTCTCTTTTTGGGGCTTTTGTTTCTCTTTGGGCAGCCACCGTGTTTTTCGGCTTCTCCAGCGGCAATTCTTCTACTTTTTGATCACCCCCGGGGCAAATGCACTTTGTTCAAAGCCTGTTTCACACAATGGAACTTTTGGTGTCGTTTTGACCCCCCTTGGCCCTTTGCGCGTCTCCATTTGCCCGCCGGACCCCCTGGTCAAGCCAGCAACACCCCCCGATTCGATTGTTTTTTTTTTTTTGTCGGCCCCTTTTTTTTCGCCTGTTTCTGCACCCGGCCCCCTTAATTGTTTTTTTTTCCTTTTGGCAAATTTTTTTTTTTTTGCACTGTTTGGCTCGGGATCCTTTGGGGGGGTCTTTCACTTTTTTTAAGATCGTGGGACTTTTTTGAGTTCTTTTGACCCGACTCTTTTAACAACAAAACTCTAAATGTAACTAAGTTTTTTTCTTGCACGCACTAGGTCACAATGTTTTCTTTCACATGCGCGTTCACATTCCTCCCCTTAAGTTTTCGCAGCTCTCATATTTCCTCCTCCTCCGTGTTTTTGTTCCCTCTTTTGCTGCCCGGATAATTGTTTTTCCTTTTATTTTCTTCGACGTTTTTTTGCCCCCCCCGCTTTTTTTCACATTGTTTTTTTTCCTTTCACGTAAGAGTTTCGTGGCTGGCATGTAGAGTTGTACCCCCTGGCAGGTTTCCCCCCTCGGCCACCGTCACAGAACGGCGTTTGTTTTTGGGTTGCTCGTCCGCAGCCCCTCTACGATCCGCGTACCTTCGTCCGTCCTTGCCACGTGATTTTGGTTCTGTGCAGGAACCCTTTTTTCAATTCACACGAGGGGCCGGCTTTTCCTTTTTTTTCTTGAAACGTAATCTTGTTTTGTGCTTGCGGTCTGTTTTCCCCTATGTCTACGTGGTTTTGTTTTCTTGGTCAATTCAGCAGTTGACCCCCCTACTGTTGGGCTGTTTTTTTTACGAGATTTTCTTTTTTGTCGACGTTGAGATTCGATCTGTTGAAGTCGACGGTTTTTTGCCGCTCAACTTTCCGGCCCACCTCCGACACCCGTTTCTGGGCGGCGTGTTTTTCCCTTTTCCTGTCGGGCCCTTGGCGTTTTTTTTTTTGCTGTTGTCATTGATATTCCACCAGTGTACGTGTTTCCTCATGCGATCCCCCAATTTTTTTTTTTTTGTAGACACCTTTCCCTCCTCGCTAAGACCGGAAGTTGATTTTTTTGTGTTCCACGTGGGGGCTTTCCCTCGCTCCACGCAGTGGCGACCCTTCTTTGTTGCCGGGTGAGGAGTCGTTTTCTGTTGCACGCGGTTGTAGACCCTTTGCCGCGTTTCGTGGATTGCCAGGAACTTATCTTTTGCCTTGGCCGGGGTTCTGACCCTTTACCCGGTCGCCGATTTCGGGATGGGTGGGCTTTTTTCCCGTTTGCGGTTGCAGTTTCCAAGTTTTTTTGGACCTGGTCTCCCCGTCTCGCGTTTTTGTTCGGTTTCTGTCATCAGAGCTCCACCGCGGCGTTCGGCGATTTTTTGAGTCGACCTTTTTCCCTTTTCTCGTGTTTTGCGTTGCCACGACCATTTTTGTCGCGTTCCGTTGTCCTTCCCACCTTTTTTGTTGCGACCCGGCTCAATCGAATCGCGCCATTCGAGGTTTTTTTTTCGGCGCGTTCCCCCTTTTGCGTTTACGTTGTGTTTTTCTTTCTTTTCCGCATAATCTTCGGTTCTGAGTCCCACGGTTTTTTTAGTCTTTTGTGATAAGGTAAATTGGACTTTCCAGATGGTTTTCCCCTCCCCGCGTGCCGTGCTTGTTTATTGTTTCCCATTTGTGCGCTCGCGGTCTGTGTGTATCTTCTTGGATGGTTTTACCACTGGAATTTTCTTTGCGACTCCATTCCACCTTTTTTTTTTTTTATGGTTTGGCGGTTTGCGCTTGGTTGCCAGCTCCTTTTGGGACCCACAAGTAGTGTCTCGGTTTTTGGGGCACCTCCGTCCACTTTGGAGCTGGTTCTTGGTTATTCGTTCGTTTTTTCGTGACCCACCTTCGTTCCTTGTGGCAGGTCAAGCGCTGGTTCACTCTGTAGTTAGTTCCCCTTTGCATTTTGGCGATTTTTGTTTGGTTTTCCACCCCCCCTTTGTCAAGCGCCCACCCGGGTGGCCGTTTTTTTGGAGTTCTTTTTTTTAACAAAGGTCACTGGGCCCCAAATTCTTTCCCCCGTCCTTTGGTTGTTGCATGGGTAGGTAACCTCTGATTGGCCCCTTACTTCCCGATTTTTTTTCCAGTTTTTGTCCCGAATGGGTGGAAGACGGTCCACGGTTTTACTTTTTTCCGTTGTTTGGTTTTTTTAGTTTTTTTCTCCGTCTCTGTTCCTTCCCCCTTTGGTATTTATCTCGCCTTCCTTTACTTCCGCCCCTGGCTGTTGACGTCCTGTTTTTTAGAAACTTTCCCCACGTTCAGTCTTTGACGTCCCACCCGCTGGCAATATGGTTTTTCCTTTGGCCTTCCGTTTGGTCTGTGTTTGGGTTGCGCCCCCCTTTCGGACGGTGGGTTCTTCAGACTGTTTTTTTTCGCCTACCAGTCCCCCCATTTTTCGAATATTTTTTTTCCTCCTTTCTTTTCCCTCCTCTTTACGTCCCCCTTCTTGTGGGCCTTCGCATGGTCCCCGTTGGCCCAGTCTTTCACAGATGTTTGTTTGCGAATCCCTGGTCCCGTTTACTCCCCTGTTGACCGGTTCTTTTTTCTGGTTTAATACCGTGGCGCGACGTGGTGACTCCCTCTTCGCCGAAGCAGGTTTCCTTCCGTACTGGAAAGACACCCCGCTCGTTTTCTTTTCGAATGTTTTTCGCCTATTTTGGGTTCTCTTCGAGATCCCCCCCTTCTCCTGGACCTTTTTTCCTCTCCTAGATCACCTTTACCCCACTTTAACCACCACGGAGTCGTTTGGCTTTTTTTTCCTCCGTTTTCTCTCCTTCACCGGTCTTAAAGGCGGTTTCTTCTTTCCACGCGTCCCTTTCACGCCGGCTTGCTCCGTATGGCCGCGTTCACTCAGCTTCAAATTTCTTTTTTTCCAACAAAAACTTTTCCGGCCCACTAACGCCCTGAGTCAGTTCCCGCAAGTCTTTGTTCCTCCCTCCGCATTTTGTTTTTCCCCCACTTGGCGTCCGTCCTTTCTTGCTTTTTCGCCCCCTTTTTTGGCGCACACCGCTCTCGAATAGGATCTTTACACCCAAATCTTAATTCTCCCCCCCCCTTATGGACCCCTCTATATTTTTCCGAGAGGTCGCCCGCGTCCCCCTTTGCCCCCGCATCTCTGGACGCCCAAAAACACGACTTTTTAAGGTTGAATATCTCTCTCTATCCCCTTTGTGTGTTTTGTCTCTCGGCATTCCTAACTTACAGTTTTTCTTTTTCTTCTCCTTCCCTTCGGACCCTTCGGCCCGCTGGCGGCTCGACTTTTTTTTCACTGTCGAATGTGCTTTGTTTGTCCCAACTTCTCTTCTGTTCTTTTTTAACTCTACGTCCGGGGCGGCTGCTTGCCAAGTGGGCGGCCTTGTCAATGGGGCGCCCACGCCGCGCCCCTCCCATTCCGTTCCGGTTCTTTTTCAGTCCAACACCCTTGCCTACCTAGTCTACTCTTCGTTTGGTGCGGGCCATCCCCCCCCCCCGGTTCCCCCCTTCTGCTTTTCGAATATTTCGTTTGTTGTCCCCCGGCTATGATTTCTTTGAGGGCCTTGCCTTTCCCCCTTCTTTGGTCATGCCGGTTTTTTTGCCCTTCCGTTGCGGCCCCCTCCCCCCCCTTACATGTACAAACCAAAGGGGTCCCGTCCATTTGACTATGGAAAGATTGATCTTTTGACCGCCTTTGTGCCCCCCCAAAATGATTGCTCCCAATCAAGAACCGTTTTTTTTTTTCTTTTCGATTTCGTAGTCCCAACTCCTCTTCTTCCGATGTGATGGCCTGCTTTTTTCAATCCCCCGCAAAACCCCTTCCGCGCCCGAACCTTCCGCTCTCTTTTTCCCCTCTGTCAACCGTTCACCCCAGTCCCTGGGGACAATCGCCCATGTGACCTTGACCCAGCGCCCACCCGGTCCCCCTTTTATTTCCGGTGCGCAATTTCCGTCAAGTCAAAAGACCCTTCGCTTTTTTGACTGAGGCCCCACTATTTCCGCTCACCCCTGTGTTTCCGCCCCTTTCTGTGTTCCTTAACGTCTTCCCCCGTTCCGGCCAGTCACATAACCTAACGTTGGGCCGCCATTCCCCCAACCACCACTGGTTTTCCTTCTTTTACCTTTATGTTCGACTTGCTTTACCCCCGTTTTTCCCCTCTTTTGTGGCACATTGCCTGCGCGACCCAGTTACCTCGTTAGCTCACGGGATCCCCTCGTACACCCATTATTGTTGCTGCCACCTTGGTGCGTCCTTGCCCCTCCCCCCTTTCAACAACCTCTGATTTTTCGTTCAGGGTAAACGGCCCAACCTACCGGACCATCTGTTGACACGCTTTCCCACTCCGTCTCCAGTGGTTTTTGTTCCCCCCCGTTTTTGACGGAGGTGACACAATGCCCCCTGTCGTTGGCACTTCCACGGGTTGGTTGACGCTCCCCCGCAGTTTTTTTTCGGGAAAGCACCGAGCTTTCCAAAATTACTTTTTTTTTGCCCCTAACGACAGGGTTGACCTTATTTTGCCACCGGCCCCCCTTTCGTTTACACCAGTTCTTCCGGTTTTTTCCGGACAAGTTTTTCCACGTGTCATCTTTCCCAAACCAGGGGTTGCCGTTGAAGTTTCTTCACACGGAATTTTTATTTCTTTTCACTTTGTGGCCAGCAACCCTTCAGCGACGTTGTCCATTGTGGGGGCGCACCATACGGTTTGTGGCCCGTCGTTTGGGGGGCACCTGCCACCGTCAGTCGGTACCATCTTTTTCTGTTTTGGAATACACCTTTTAACCTAACCGCGTTGTAGTCGTCTCTTTCCCGCTAACTCCAGTAACTCCGGGCACTTCTACTTGCTGCCGTTCTCGTCGGATACCCCTTATCAACAAAGCTCCCCCGGGGTGATTTTCGTTTCCGTCTTGGCAATATGACGCACTACTTTAAACCGCCAGTTGGTTTGGGCAACCCCCCCCCTCGTGATCAATGAAACTTTTGGATTGCGATCTTTCCCCATTTGTTTCGGGCCCCGTGACCGTCAATTTTTTTCCGAAAGCACAAACACTTGGTTAGTCTGTCATTTTCTACAGCCTGCTGTCGATGGTTTCCCCATCATGGCTCACTTTTTTGGCCCCCCGCATGGTTTGGGGCCGCGATTGCGACCCCCGGCTTCACGCCTTTTTTTGCGCTTTTGGTTACTTTGTCCTTTATCTACCCCTGACCGGCGAAGTCCCCTTTCCTCAGGGTTTTGGACCGGTTTAACCCGCATCTTTTTACCCCGGGGCATCTACGTTTTCGTTTCATGCAAGACCTGTTCATTCCCAGCTCTACGTTGCGTTTAGCACCCTCGATTTTGTTTTGCCCCGAACTTGTTTGTCACCTCTGTTGTTTGATTTTTTTTCGTTGGTTTTATGGTTTGGCACCTTTTGGTTCCCGGTGACCTTAACCACATGGAATACCTTGGTTTTGTATCGAATTATCAACCCAATTTTTTTCGCTTTGGATTTTACGAGGACCATTTTTAACCTCTTATGCTTTACTGATCGGATATAACTACCACTTACCCAGAGCATTCCTCATGATGACAGTACAGCCCGACACAACCCCCGTTGGTCATTGTCGTTTTTTCCCGGCTAGGGGGTCGGAGAATCCACTTATTTTTTTGGAACAGTCACTCTTTTACGCTTTTTCCCAACAACGGCTTTTTCACCCTCAACCCGTTATACAAACGATGGACCTCTTTTTTATTCGCTGTTTGTTTCGAACCCTTTCTCCCCCTTCTACAAATACCTTGACCGTCCTCCGCCCCTCTAACAACTATTTCGGGCGTTGTCTTGCCACTTTCTTATTTTTTTTTATTTTTATGCACCCGCCCCTTCCTTTTTCCTGTGTGGTCCCACAAGGCGTCTTGCTGGGATTTTACTTTCGACGTCGCACTTCAGACGCTTAGTTTTTTTTGCAGTCTTTGTGTCTTACTCCCCGCTTTTTTGGTGAAACTCCTTCCAGCGGTGCTCACGATGACGGGGGCCCTACTTCACTTCTCCCCCTTCCCACGTTCTGACTTCCACGCGGTTAGGTACTTGAACATCCCTTCTATCCACTTCTCCAGCACGATTTCTCTTTTCCTTCCTCCCTCCCGTTTTTGTTTCTTTTTTGCCGCCTCACTTGGAATCCTTTTTTGATGATTGTAGTAACCGCTTTTTTTTATTTTTTTTCCGTGTTTAGGCCGTCATTCGTTTCTCGTTTTGCCATGTTGATTGTCTCACAACCTCTTAAGTTCTCAAACTTCCAAAGTTCCCCTGCACCTGTTACTTCTTGGGCGTTGTGTTGTCCCCCCAACCTTCTTCCCGATCCCCGACGTAGTCTTCCCTCCCTCCAGACTTTTCAGCACCATTGTCAAATCCGCAGTATATCTCTCTCGCTTCCTCCCTTTCCCTCAATCGTACTGTTCTTGTTTTGTGTTTTTGGTGTTCTGTGTCCCTGTGTTCAGGACGGTTCCCGCCATTTTCAGCGTCCATCACCTTTTTTCTCTTTTTTTTTTTTTCCTTTGTATCCGGACATTGAAGATGCCCGTTGCCTTGCTTTTTTTTTTTCTTGATTGCTCCTGGAATCCGCCGCCCTTTTGCCGCAGTCGCCATCTGCCTTTCCAGAATCTTTTCGTATTGGGCGCCGCTTCATCGGCAGTTTTCTGCATCTGCATGGTGGGCTTGCAGTGTATATCACTTTTTTTAGAACGGCGTCTTGTCCATTTTTTTTTTCCCCTTCGATGTAGATTGTATGTAGACCCGCGTTGTTTCTTCTTGCTGTCAACCTGGTTGGAGCCTCCCCCGCCTCATGGCTTTTCCCCACAGACGACCGGCCTTCGTTGCTTGATCTCTCTTGTCAGGTCCGCTTTTTTTGGGGCCTGAGGCCCGCGTTTCGTGGCCCTTTCACTTATCTGATTCCCCTTTTGATGCCGGTTTTACCTTCTAGATTTTTTTTCCTGTTTTCGGCGCGGGTTGTTCCTTCTATTCTTAGTTGACGCTTTTTAGCAGGTCGCCGTGAAGGCAGTGTAGCAGCTTCTGCAATGCCAACTTAGTTCGTCTTGATCTTCCGAGTGCCATCGGCCTTTTTCACGGGCTGTCGTGCTGAGTGTTCTTCCCACGTTGTGCTCGCTTTTTGATTCCGTTTGTCGACCCAGATTCGTTTGTCCCCATATGCTTTCACCCTGCTTTTTTTGGCCTGGACTCTCTTTTAGCAACCGCTTGGTTTTTTTCTTTTGTGGAGGCCCGCGCCACGGGTTTCGCAGGCGTCCTTGAGATGGTCGTTTCCGGTATAGGGTGACCGTCCATCGGTCACGCCCTTTTGTTTGCGTTGTAGTTTTTGGAGTTTGGTTTTAGCGTGACAAATTTGCGACTACCCCCGCGTCTTTTTTCCCGTGTGTATAGTCACCCGCCTTCCTTTTTTCCCCGCCCCTGTGGCATTGCGTTCCGCTTTACTGACAATGGCTTTGGTCCCGCCATTGTACCGTTGGGACTTTGCAACCCCAAGTACCCCTCTGGGCGCCTCCCATTACCCCCCCTCCCATGTTTGTATCGCGGGATTTTCCCCTTCCGTGCGACTGTTCCTTTTTGAGTTATTGCCTTGTAAAACAGCTATTTTCTTTAACTTTTTCATCTTAACCAGTGGTTCATTTTTTTTTGTTCCGGGGCTTTTTTGCACAGGTTTATTTATTTCAACCCGTTTCCCTTTTTTTTAGGCATCCTCAACTTGTCAAACTTTTGCTGCTACAATGTCTCAGGGTTTGGGTCGGTCCCAACCATGTGTTTCGTACTGTCCCTTGGAAGTTTTACGTTTTTTCACCGCCTTTTTGCTTTCACCGTGGTGTGCGTCCCACCCTCATACTGTGGTGGTTCGGTGGCCGTGCTCTTCGCTTCTCTTTTTTATTTTCTAACTCCTTTAAGCCGATGGCGTGGCACCTTCCGAGTTGGTCCTTACTAATTTAACCTGCACAGGCACCTCTTTTTTTTCTGCTTTTTCTTTCAAACCTTTTTTTGCGGTAGGTAGTGTTCTTTTTTTAACCTTTCATTGCACGGTTCGCCTGCTGGTGTCGTACTCCCTGTTTGTCTCCATGTTTCCGTCGTCCAAAGCTTGTTTTCACCGCTGTGGCTGCCCCGGTCAAACTTGCTTTTTTTTTCTCCGTGGCATCGTTGCGGTGCTTTGGTTTAAAACCCACTTCCAGTAATTTCTTCCGCCGCGTCGGTTTCTGCTATGCTTGCTCCCTACGCAGCGGTCTTTTTATTCCCGCCCGCTTTCTTTGCCTGGCCCCAAATTCCAAACCGGCGCCTACAGACCAGATGTTGCTTCCATATCTCAGGCCTGGAGCCCAACCCTTATTGTTCTTTTTTTTTTTTTTTTCTCTCTTTTTTTTTTTTTTTTTTTTTTTTTTTCTTTTTTTCTCTTCTTTTTTTTTTTTTCTTTTTTTTTTTTTTTTTCTTTTTTTTTTCTTTTTTTTTTTTTTTCTTTCTTTTTCCTTTCGTTGAAATTTTTTCTTTTGTTTATGCAGATCAAGCCATCCCGGTCTACTCTACGATCCACTTCCAGGGCCCCTTCCACCCATATGTATTTTTTTTTCGACACGCCAAGTCCTACTTCTTCTCCCCTCGGGAGCCTTTGCCTCTTTCAAGTTACGTCACGCTTCGGCTTTTTTTCTCCTCTGAAGCATTTTCCCCCCGGCCCCTCTTTTCAAAGCTTTTTTTTTTTCACCTTGCCGGCCCCCCTTACCTTCAATCCCTCCTTTCTGAAAAAGATTTTTTCAAGGTCAATACACGACTTCCTTGAACTTCATTTTAGCTTATGTTGTCAGCCTTTGCCCCTGGAACAACCTGGCGGTCAAAACCCAACCG
>Ga0179593_1291962_pt1 | contig 11128 bp, 12 predicted proteins | sample CZODoug2_1_08_16_FD_185931 | JGI IMG/M metagenome (GOLD analysis project Ga0179593, IMG submission 185931) | Vadose zone soil fungal communities from Angelo Coast Range Reserve, California, USA - CZODoug2_1_08_16fungal (PacBio error correction) | ecosystem: Environmental > Terrestrial > Soil >... | reverse complement strand
TCCTGCGAACCCCGGTGCCTTTTTTTTCCCGGTGGTTCTCTTGTCAGGTCACTGTTTTCCTATCGACTCCCCGCCTACCATTTGGCCCCCATCTTGCCCAACCTTTTTCCCCGACCTTCACATCTTCGATTTTGAATTTCCATCATGTTTAGCCCCACACCCGGTTGCCTGTTGGACCTCAGAGGTTTCATTGGCTTCCACACCCCTTTTGCGGTGGGACCTTTTTCGTTACTCTTTCGTGACCATTTTCTTCTCCGTTTTGTTTTTTGTGGTTTTTAGCCGCACACACCTGCTACCAACTGACGTTTTTTTCCAAGTTCCAGAGTATGAAACTTTTTATACGCCAAGGGTTTTGTGTGTGGGGGAAGTGTCGATTTTTCCTCCCCCCAAACCCTCCCCCCCCCCACCATGGGAAAGCGCCCGCCGGTCGCCCGGGAAGTGTTTTGCTTTCCTTACTCGTCCGACCGGCGGCTGTTTAGTTTTCCTTTGCCCTAATGTGCCACAGGCCCCCCACTTTCCGTGAGTACCCTTCTTGGGTTCCGGGTAGATTTGTTTTCCCCTTTGCTTTTTTGAGCACGTTTTTTTGTATTCCTTTTTTTGACCGACGAATAGGGTATGATGGGGCCCATGGTTCTGTAAGTTTTTTGCTTTTTCTTTTAGATTTTACCCCGTATCCCGGGTTAATCCCCACGTTACCGTTTTGATCCTCCCCCTTCTGAATTACGGTGCCCCCTGTTACGAGCTTTGCAATTGCCTCTTTCGTTTTCCTTTGTCTTCCCCTGGCCCCCCCCCGTGTGGCTACTGATCCTTCTTTTGCAGCCTCTTTTTTTTAATCTTCTCGTTTCAATCACCAAAACCTTTTTTTTTGCGGGGTTGGTTCCTTGTTTTTTTTTTGTTTTCGACCCTCCTACGCTCGCAAAGAACACCTCCTTTTGACCCACACAATCCCCCCCTTGCTTGTTCCTTTTCCCCCCTTAAAGTCCTCATTTTTTTTTTTTTTGTGGTTCCCCTTTTAATTCCCCGGACTCCCCGCATTGGCCAACCCCAACGTTCGACTCCCTTTATTGTCCCAAAAGAGGGTTAAGCCCTTCCCCTATTTAGTTTGTCCCCATGCACCAATGTTTACTCCACGCCAAGATAGAATTTTTTGAGATTTACGGACCTGCGTTAGAGCTCCCGGTTTTTCCATGCTCCGCCTTCATCCCCCCCTCTTTTTTTTCACTGTGCCTTTTTTCTGCCCGGTTTTTTCCGGTGCGACTGGACCGTTGCCATAACCTGGTCCGTTTTCACCGCTTTGCAGCCCCCCCCTTCCGTTTTCCCGCCACACCTTGCTTTTTATGATACCCTTGTGCCATTGTTTTTGGACGCTCTTTCAGAATCATCCTGTTTTTCCTTACGCATTGAGACACGTTGCCATTCGACCCCTTCGAAACCCCCTTTCGTACTCGAACCCCGGTTTTTTTGAATTGAAATGCTGTGCCTGGCCCCTGTTTTTCCCCTGTTGTGCTCCTTTGGCACCCGACGCTTTACCCCCCCCCGCAGGTTTTTGAAGACTCCGGCACAACCCCCCAATCCAGCTCGGTTTCCCTTTTCACCGACTTCCTGGTCATTGGAGGTCTCTATTGCATGCGTGCTCTGAGAGTATTTGTCGTTTGAGCCCAACTCCCCACGCTTTCCCCACTGCCAACTTTTTTCTCCCCCCAAGGCCCGCCCCTTCCTTCGGGATCCCTAGGCGAACTTGTGCGAATTGGGTCGGACTTTAACCCCCCCCCCCCCCCACGGGCCGTGGAGCCCCCTTTTTGTTCATTTTCCCTGTCTCAGGGGAACTTTACCCTTCTCGCGACGCGCCCGCCACTCTTCTGTGAATCGGTCCCTTAACTGGACGCTCTGTCCCCCCCCCCCCCCATCGGCACTTTCCCGCGCTTTTACTTCTTCGTTTTCGCCCTCTGAGGTTGTTTTACCCCCTCCCTCGCGATTTTGGCGTCCCGCCCTTTTTCCGAGTTTCCTTGGCCTTTCGTTCTTTTTTTTTTTCCCTTGCGTTTTCTTTTTGCCCCCGGCCCTTGTAAGTTCTCTTGGTTAGTTTTCCTCGTCCAGCGTGTTGCGGCCCCGCGGTGTCCTGCCCCGTTGTCTACCAGGTTTTGCGGAATCACTTCGCGACTTGCTTTTTCCTTTTCGTCATCGGATTGTAGTTAACCTCCCGTTTGGATAAAGCCTTTTTTTTCGATTTTTTTTTTGAGTGGGTTCCTCGAGTTTTAATTGTTTTACTTTTTTTCCTTTGTAGTCCCCCCCAACCAATGTAATGAGCTGGATCAGAAGTTTGTTTTCCGGGATTTTTTGGGTTTTGTCCGACAACACGGAACCATCCGCTTTCATTTTTATTATTTTCCTCCCGTCTTTCATGTTCTTAGGACACCTTTCTTGCTTATTTTTTTTTTTATTTGGAGTCTGATATTTCCTTGATGTACTTTTTTTTTCTATTTCTCCTTCGTTTTATTGGTTTTTTTTTTTTGATTTTCTTTCGTCCTTGTTTTGTCGCCCACCGTTGGGGTTCCAGCCGTTTCCCCCTTCTTCATCATCTCCGTATTGCCGACCCGGGCCGATAATCCCCCAATACCCGCTTATTTTGGATGGTTTTTTCCGTTTTTGCTCCTCCTCTTCCCGTGCCCATTTTCCCTTTTTCTATTGTTTCCATTCCCTTTCGCGGCACAAGGCCCGATTTGCTTTTGCGCCTTTGAAGCAACTTGCGCTTTTTCTTCCGTTATTGTAAAAGTTTTTTTTTTTCCCCCCTTCCCTTTTTTTGTCCCATTCGGCAGTTTGGCTTGCTTTTTCTCTCCCCCCATCGAGAATTGTCTCGTCCCTTTTTCCTTGTGTTGGCACGGCCCCGTTGTCCCGCCACGTTGGTGCTGAGGAGCTTGGATCAGTTTCTTTCCGTTACCCACTGAAACCTGTTCCTTCTGATTTAAGTTTCCTGTTGCGGACTTTCTTTTTCCCCTGAGACCCCACTCCGGACCCTTTGGTTCGTCCTTTCCTGTCCTTCCGTTTTTTAACGGTTTTTGCCGTTGTTGTCAAGTCTGTGGTACTTTTTTTTCCGCACTGGCCTTGGCTACTTCCCGGTCCTGTCCAGCCATCAGAATTTAACTTGCATCACCCACTTACCTTCCTAGGCTCCGTTTTCTGTGCGGCTTCCGTTTTCCCGCCACTTCTGCTCGTTGTTCTACGGACTTCTTTGTTGCGTTGCACCTGTCGTTACAGCCGTTTCCCCCCCCCCTTTGAGTGTTTTATGACCATTTTCCTTCGTGCGTGTTTTGGACACTTTCCCTGGAGGAACATGTTAGAGTTTTGCCCCCCTCGACAAGAAAACTCAGTAGATTTCCCTCCCACGTGCTTCACGTGGGCCCAGTTCTAGTCGCGTTTCACTAGTTGAATCCCGGCCCTTTTACTTTCCCCGCTTCCCCTTGCATTAATGTGTGCGAACTTTTTTTTCTGCTTTGTTTTTCTCCCCAGCGTGACTTTGAGGTTTTTTTTTGCTGAGTGTTTTTTTCTTTTGTTCTGTTTTTGAATGGCCACAACTGTCGGGTCCAAGATTTCTTTGAATTCCCTACGTTTTTTTTGAGGGGCGTACTTTTTGTGGTTTTTCTCTTTGATATCGGCGCGTGGTTTGTGCTGCAATCCTTGTCCCTTCCTTTTCTTTTATTGGATTGATTTTTGTCCTTGAGATCTGGTTTACCTCTGCAGTAATATCTTCCTCATTTTCATAATACCCTTACATTTGTTGTTTTTTTTCTTCGTAGATATCGTCCCCCCTTTAGGTCCCTTCAGGACGTTTCTCCAAGTCGCCCTTTCGCCCTAGAAACTGAGCCTTTTGCCGTCTTTTGGACTCTTGGAGCTCCCTTACCTTGCCCTCAGCCCACTGTTAAAACCTCTTTTCCCTTCAATCTTTGGGCACTCCCAGTTTTCGTTTTGTTATTCTTCACCCTGTCACCCTACTCAAGCAGTTGAGAAGTGATCCCAGAGGAACCTCCGCTTTTGTTGCCCCGTCCTTGGCAGGTCGCAGTTCGACCCCAACCCTGTTTCCGTGGCGTTTCCGAGGCGGTACGATCCCCTTTGGGCCCTTGACTGGCCCTTGTGTTTTTAGTGGAGACTTTCGTCGGCTCCGGGGCGTAAGGTCGGTTTTGCCGCCTTGATGCTTGGGGGTGCTGTGTCTCTAACAGGTAGCCTTTCAGTTCCCCGCAAAGAAACGCAGCCCCACTTCCTTTTTTATTATAAGGGGGTATTGAGCGTGTCCGTGTTTAGACTAGATAACTTTTGATAGTTCACCTGTTAACGGGCGTCCACCACAGCGGCCCCACTCAAGGTTAACTCGAACGGCTTTAAGTGGACCCAGAGATTGTCATTTGTCCTTTTCAGTTGACCATTTTGGCAGCCTTCATCTATCTTTTTGTTAACGAGGGCTTCCTGGCCAGGTTCGGAATACCCCAACGCCGCCACGTTGTCCTTCCAGACCGAACACAAACCCGCCTTAAGTACCGGAACTTTCCTTTCCCGCCCTGTACTAGCTCTTTTTCTTCCCTTCATCTCCAAAAGTGGGTCCTCAAGAGGACCCATTTCGTGGTAACTAAAATAATCTGGGAATCCCCTTCCTCCCCTCCGGCTTTTTCCACCTTTGGAATGCGTGCACCCTGCAGTGTTACACCTTTGGCCCCCCCGGTCCTATGCGCCCTACCAAAAAATCATTTTTGTATCCTGTCCCTTTCAGCCCCAGAGTGGGCTTCCTTTTTTTAAGCTTCCCTTTCGGCCTCGGCTTCTCCCCGATTTGTTCGGCGGGGGCGGTGTGGGTTCCCTTCGCCTGCCTCCTCCAAAGTTCACCCTTCTCCCCCCCCAATATGGGACCGGAGTGTTTTCTCTCTCAAAACTTCCCCCGTTTAAGCCTTATTGGGAGGAGGCTTCCTTCGGGATTTCGTCATATGAGGCCTCTGACCCTTCCGTCGACACTGGAGCTTCCACTTGGTTTTTTAGACCCCCCCCTCATTCTGCTCCCCATCCCTGGCCGACCCCCACCCTACGCAGTCAGACCCCCCCCCCAATTTTCCTCCCAGGAGGCACCCGACCCGTCCCTTTTTTGGCAGACAAATCCCTACCGTCTTCCCTCTTTGGAACTTGTACGTCCCTGTGACGCTCCCCGATTGGCCGGTACCGTCTCTCTTTTTGGGTCCGTGGGGTTTCGCAAACACATTCCGGACCAGTTCGATTTTTTCTCTTCCTGGCGACACTTCGTCCACTTTTTTTTCCTTCAACCCGGCACGCGCCCCAAATTGGGCGCACCTCTTCCCAAGGGCTTGGCTCCCCCCCCCTCGATGTTATTTACCTTTTTTTTTTGTCCCTTACGTCATGTCTCATGCGGGACCTTCCCGTGTTCTAAAGTTATACCCTGCTGGACCGCCTGTAGGCCTTTCGTGTCTTTTGCCCTACCGTTCCCCTGTTACACCCCCAATCAGATCTTTCCAACCCCCCTTCCAGCAAAGTGCCCCAAATTTTTTTCTACACTTCAAGCTCCTCTTTTTGACTGGTTGTTTTTTTTGGCCGTCCTGGCCTATCCGCTATTGAGTGGACCCCCCCCCCCCCCCCCGAGGAAAACCCATTTTTTTGAGTCGTCCATTTCCCCCGGACGCGGCCATTAACCAGGGTTTTTTTTCACGATGGTTTTCTTTTTTTTTTATGTCATGATCCGTTCACCCCCATCGATTTTCTGAGTGAAGGCCCCTAGACGCTCCCCTTCCGTTTCATTTCAGGAAGAACCTTTTCGGTCCTTGGCACTCCCCCCCTTTTGGCACGCTTTCAAGTCCTCCCTTTGCCCCCCCTCTTCATTGTTCGGGCCTTGGACTTTTCTATTTATATGCCTCTGGATATTTTTCTTCCAATAAGTTACCCGGCAATTTCCCGTTGCGTTCGGTTTTTTTGCTCTTCAAACCAACAACCTCCTTTGTCTTACCCCCCTTCATGGACCTTACACAGAGTACCCCCCCTGCCTTTGCCCCCCTTTTTTTTTAGTTACCCGCTTGATGTTTGTGGTGGGACCCGTGTTAGCCTACCACAAAGGTTCCTTTCCCCGTTTTACAAAGTTTTGTGTCCCTCTTGGGCTATAAAAAACCCATTGAGAGTCCCATACACTTTACCCCCCGTCGTGATTGGCGATTGTGATTCCTTGCTGTTGCCCCCGTTTTTTCCCCAGTTGGTTTCATGTGTATTTTTCAACTGTCGTACTGGCCTTTATCGGTCTCTTAGCCGTTTGTCATGGCAACCCCCGGTCCCTTTTATTTTCGACAGGGAGCGACGGTTTTTCGACCGTTGTGTGATGACCTTCCCGGTGGACGTTTTTTGTAGTGACCCATTATTGATTCCTACTGTGACCTTTGATGACTTCTTGTTTCACGGATTAGTCGGTTGCAGCGTTTTTATGGTTCCCTGAGGTTTTTTTTTTTTTGGTCTGGTATGGTTCTTTTTTTTTTCAAGGCTGTGCCCGTGATTTTTCCTTTATTTTAGTCACTTCTTTTTCGCTATTTTCACTGTCTATGCACATTTTTTCAGAGGTGGGTGTTTTTCCAGAGTTTTTCCCCTCCGCGTTGTTTTTGTTTCACCCCCATTTTTCGGCCTGCCTTTTGCTTCGTTAGGTTCGAGTATCTTTCCCCCAGTTCGATCCCTAAAATGTTTTTTGCCTCAAGTTCTTTGATTTTTTTTTTTTCCGTTATTCCGATTTTGTCCCCCTCCTTACGGGAGTAATTAATTTTCCCCCCTCCCCCTAATTCACAGCCGGTACTTTTTCTCGATTCTTTTGAACCGGCTTTTCCATACCCAGCCTGTTCCGCCACAGTTTTTTTTCCCCTTTCCCAGGTTTCCAGTGCCTGAAGGGGGCTCCACTCTTGGCGGACTTTTTTTTTTGCACCTTAGTTGCTTGAGCGTGTTGCAGCCATCCTGCCCAGCCGTTTGGCTGAGAGCTACCCCCCGTCTCACGGTTTAATTCGCACGACACTGAACGGTTCCATTCCCGGACCCAGTGGCCACCCCTTCTCTGTCGTCCTTCATTTTTTCCCCCTTGACGTTTCTCATCCTTTTCCTCCAAAGCCCCCCAAGCCTTGACCAGGCGTTTGCCCCCGTTTTTTCTGTATTACTGCTCGCCTGGACCTTTTGCCGTCGGCGATCCTCAGGTTTCTTCAACCACCTTTCTTTACTTGGGCGCTCCCCCTTTTTTTTTTGTGGACTTTCGTTCCATTTTCCCCACCTTTTCCCTCTTTGCCGTGGAGTTGGTTCCCATTCAACGGGGGGACCCCCCTTGTTCTCACGTGGGTTTGGTTGCGTTTGGTTTTTTTTTTTAATTTGATTTTCCTGCCCACAATTTCGGGTTTTTCCACCGTTTTGTACTGCCCCTGTGTTTCCCCCACTGCTTTTTTTCCTTTGTCCCCTTCTTTTGTTTCAAGGTCCCTCCAAAACCGGTGTGGCCCCTCGTCCATTGATTCCCATCTCATCGATGATTGGTTTTTGACAGAGCTTTTTTGTCCGTATTTCATGGAGGTTGTCGCTATGGCCTTTGAACTTGCAAAGGCAACCCCATCGCTGTTGAAAGTGAACGTTTGTGTGTTTTTACCAGCTCCTCTCTCTTCCTCCATTTTGTTTTTTTTTGAATGAGCTCTTTCCCCTTTTCGTAAATCCCCCCAGTCCGTCTTTTTTTTCTCGGCGTTTTTCAGTCATATCGTTTTTTTTCCTTGACCTTCCATTTCAACTTTCCCATTCTGATCACCTTACTTTTTCGTTCACATGGAAACCCTCTTTTCCCATGGCGCAACCCTTTGCTGTTTGTCACGTTTCCCATTCGGGCAGACATGACCCACTCCCCTTTTTGACCTGTTGTTGCCGCCCCCGTTGTCTGGAAAAAGGTTCGCTTTTTTCTCTCTCCCCAGTTTTTTCAATGACCTTTTTTCCCCCCCCTTGTCGGCGTTTTTCTGGGAAACTCCAAACCTGTTTTTCCCCCAGGATTGGTGGTTTCTTTGTTTTTTTTCCCCGCCAGTACAACTGGTGGCCTCCTTGGGTCGTTGTTTCTTTTCCCCCCCCTTGCTTTGCCGACGGCCGCTTTCCGTCTTTCGCCGGTCTCCTCAAATCAAGTTTCAGCTGTTATCTTTGCGTTGGGGCCTTTTGCTTTCCCCCACGTCTTTTGTATTTCCACTTTTCTGTTACCGACGGACTTCCCCTCGCTGGGTGGCTGATTTCCCACTGATGGAACGTTTCTTCTTCGATGACCCCTTTATTCTTGCAAGCTCCTTTTTTTTTTTGCCCCGGGCCGCCCTTGAAAAAGTTTCTTCCTCTGACCTTCCCTTTCCCTCCGTTCTTTTTGTTTGTCCCCACCTCCGAATTCCAGTTTGCCCAAGTTTGTGAACCGTGGCTTTCCCCGGTCCCCAAACCTTTTGGCCACGAGGCCCCCCACTTGGTTTTATGTGCCTGCATTCTCAGACGTCCCCCCATTTAAACTGTTTTGGTGCGTTAGGTAGTTTCAAGTTTGCCTTTTTCCCTCAACCCTCTTCTCGGACCTTTCTTTCTTCCGGTACGCCAAACCTTCCCCTTTGGGATTAACTTTTGGCATCTGGACAGCGTCTCCCACGGCATTGGCCCCAAATTTCTTTGCGTTCGTGCCCAAACAGGACTAATTACTTTTCTTTTCCCTTTTCCCCACCACAATGCTCACAAGGCGTCCCCCCCGCGTACATTTTGACCGTCCCTGGCCCCGTTTGGAGTATAAGCCCCAACCCATTTTCTGAACAGCCTCTCCTACAGACTTGCTGGAACCATTTGTTCAACTCTCCTGAGTGTAACTTCCTCACTTTCCCCGGTCAACGCGGTTTTTGCAGACCACCCCTGCGTCTCACCGGTTAACGTGCATCGTGATTCGGTACCATGACCGATCCCCATTTAATCTAAATTTTTTCCATATCCAGTTTCGAAACTCACGCTGCCGCCCTTTCCCCATTTGTAGCCTTTTTCCTCCCCCAACCCCATTGCAAATGGGATAGGGTCTCCGGGTGCTCCTTTCTTTGTGTTTTTTCCCAACAGTTCCCTTGAATCTGTCCACCTCAGTCCGTTCGTCTGACGAGCCCAAACAAGCCTTTTTTCTCCGGTTTCCTCTTCACTGCCGTCCTGTCCTTTTGTTCTCCCTAGGGGCTCTTAGAGTGTAGTAGTCCCGAAACGCTAACCCTTTCACCCGTGCGCTTCCCCCCCCCCCCCCTTTTGTACGATGTATAGAGCATGCCATGCGGATGAGAGGCACAATTTTCCTCGGGTCCCAAGTTTTTTTAGTGCCTTTTTCTTCCCCGAAGGGTCGTCTCCCGGGATTACGTGATCGTGGGTTTTGGACGCTCAGACGTGGCCCATATCGCTTGCAACATGAACCCGGACTATATGGTCAACCCATGCAGTGTTCTTGTCTTTTCGCGGTCGACTCATTGATGTGTTGTTACAACTAATCCTGAGATTATGCACGGTCCCCTCAGATTTACGTTGCTTTATGTATTTTTGTTTTTGTTTGATCTGCTTTTTTGTTTACAGGGATTTTTTACTTTTTCCCCATTCTTTGGGGCGGCGCTCCTCCCCAGATTTTTTTTCCCGGATTCCTTGCGGGACTTAATAGGGAATCCATTCACGATTGCCTTCTTTACCGTTTCATTCGGCCAGCATGGTCTTTTCAAAATCCTCATTTTTTTTATCCCCCCATCTGTGGTTAGGTTTTTTCTCGTGGGAGTCCCCCATTTTTTTTTTGACTTTGGGACCCATTTTCGACAATCCTTTTTCTGAGCTGATACTCTGGTAGGGCCTTTTCTGTTGAGCCAAACCCACGTTTGAACCCCTATGTGCTGTGCACTGTAGCCTGGTAATTCATTCTTGCGGGACGTCCCCTTTCCTGCCAGGTTCACTGTCCTCTCTCCTTATATTACCTGGGAGCCCTTGTGTTTGTCTGTTCGTTTATGGTGTTTTCGTTTACGGGAGTTGGACTCGGAATTGCGGTTTTTTCTATTGTTGGCGGCGCAGACTGTTACTTTAGTAATCAGTGACTCCGGCACCGACATACTCCCCATTCACGGATGCGGCAACTGGATCGCCCCTCGTTCCCGTGTCATTGATATTGTCTTTCTGTTGGTGCCCCCCAGTTTGACCGTTTGATTTTTCCCTCCGTCAGACTTGTAACCCCAAATATTGGCAGCTAAGTTATGTTATTAGCTGATACTGCCCTCGGATGGATAGAGTTACAGAGGCTTCTTTGCCTTCCCCTAGCTTTACAGGGCTTTTTAGGACAAACGTTCTGTTATGGTCTTTTCTTCCCGTTCCGGGCGTTTCACAGGAGGATGTACCGATGTTTGAGTCAACTTCCAAAACTTGTTATGGCTATGAGGAAGACTTTGTGCTGTCATTCCGTTCCTGAGCACCGTGCCCCAGAAAGCTTGTTTCGGCAGAAGTGACATGTTCCTTTCTCAGATTTTTTTTCGTCATGGCTAGGATTGGTTTTGTTCCCTTTTTTCCAACTTGGTTCCCCTGACGTTGGGCGTTGCCAGCAACCGTAACTTCTGCAACATCGTCCCCAAAAACCCATGATTGCCTATTTTTCATGCCTGTCCTGGCTTTCGGTTCGTACCCCCGTCTATTCGTGTGACTTTCTTTGGGTTTTTTTTTCTCATGTCCCCCCCCATTTTTTTCGTGATCCCTAATTTGAGTCCACTTTACTTTCTACCGGAGCCCCCTCGTGTTGTGAAACTTCTCCACCCCCGTTTCCTGTCAAACGAGCCGCCAACGCCGTCGACCCCCGTTTTACGATTTTGTGCCACCGTCTTCCCTGTCCCGATCTGCTGCCTATGACAGCCCCGGTTCCCCCGATCGAAACTTTGACCCCCCTGCATTGAGCGCAACAGTCTTCCGTTTGGTTCCTTTCCCTGAACTTCTTTTTCTTTTCCTTTTTGCCTTGAATTGGCACGACAGTGGACCCTCTTTTTCTGGGTTTGAGTGGTCTTCTGTGGGGTGTTATTTTCGGCGCTCTCAATAGGTCTATCGTCCGGCGGATTGCCCCCGGTCGCTTATGTCTTGCCGGGCCCGTCCG
>Ga0179593_1683088_pt1 | contig 11129 bp, 11 predicted proteins | sample CZODoug2_1_08_16_FD_185931 | JGI IMG/M metagenome (GOLD analysis project Ga0179593, IMG submission 185931) | Vadose zone soil fungal communities from Angelo Coast Range Reserve, California, USA - CZODoug2_1_08_16fungal (PacBio error correction) | ecosystem: Environmental > Terrestrial > Soil >... | reverse complement strand
TCCCCCACACAGACGTATAATCGACCTGCCTGAGGGAAGCCCTTTTTCAGTCGGCGTTTCGATTTCCCAGTCTCTTCCCCCTGTCCCCAATCCCCCATCTGCTTTTTTCCCCAAAAATTGTTATCTTGGAAGGCGATATTCAAGTTTCCTCCCCCCCCCCATGCTTCCCCCTCTCTTTGGAACTTTACGTTGATTAGTCAATCTCCCCCCCCCTCATTTTTTTATTTCCTGTCTCTATTAAACCCTGTTATCCGTCCATGTCTCTTTTTTCTTGATGCGATTGCCCTCTCTTTTCGTCCCTTTCCAGCTCCACGAAGATGTGCTTCCGACCCTCCAATATAGACCGGACGTGGATAACATTCTCAACGAACATCCCTGAATTGATTCTCCCCCTCTCCCCTCTCTGTTCCGTCCAGTTATCTCAGAATTGTCCTTTTTGGGAGCCTGCCTTCCCCTCCTAATTTCGAGCTCACCGAAGGCTCCTTTCCTTCGCTAGACTTGCGTATTTCCTTCTTCTCCCCCAAGTAGCGAACTTGTTCGGAAGCACTTATCAGGTTGTTCCCCCTTTGCAGCTGATGGTGAGATTTGGTGAGTTCTTTTTTTCTTTTCCCCCCCTTCTATTAAACCAGATGTGCAGACCGTTCTTGGCGTCAAAAGGTCAGTTCCCCGTGTGTTTTTTTTTTTCGCTATGAAGGCGTTGACTGACCCCTTTTTTTTTTTGACCCCTTACGCCCTTCTTGACCCAGCTTGCTGCATTTTTTCTTCTATTACCCCGACCAATTGCCTTTCCCAGGTTATGAAGGTTCCGAGGAGTCCAACCCCCCCCCTCTTGTCCCCTTTTCTCTCTTCTCCCAAAGCCTCTGCTGTTTAACTTTTTTCCTATAAGGGCAACCCCCCTTTCAAAAATACACCAACATTACGTGTTAAGGATTAGGGATGCTTTCCCCCCCCCAACAACGTGCGCCGGTTCCCTTTCTTCTTTCACCCTCCTGCCACTCATCCTTCCTTCCCGTGATTTTTCGTGGAGTTGCTCTTTCTAGAGTGTGGAGGGTCAACCCCAAACTTCCTTTCTTTCCCCTGCGCATGTTTTTGCTCAGTTGGCTTTTTCCTTTCCTGCATTCGCATCCCCCTTTGTCAAAACCCCTTTCAAAACTTTTTGTTTTCTTATTCCTTTCTTTCTTTCGCGTTTCCTGCGATACGCCCCCGATCACCCTCCTTGTCGGCTTCCGTCTGTGCACCCCCCCTGAACAGTCCAGCGTGTCTGTTCGGTTATTGCATGCAGCCCTCCACTCCTCCTTTTTTTTTCTTTTCCGCGATAGCCAGACCTTTTTTTTACGTTTTTCTCGCCTTGGTGGTGCCCCCCTACATTTTTTCCTTGCATTCTGGCCACCCCTTTTCGTCTGCCGACCGCTTTATCCCAAACCAAAGACCCATCCTGTTTATTGACCCTGACAAATTTGTCCTTAATGAGTCCTTTAACCGTACTTTCCATTCCTTCTCAGTTCAAGACGCCTTCCCTTTTGAGGGTATGACCCGGCACGCACGACCCTGCACACCCCACGTGCACGTCAAGAATTTCTTTTTTTACTGCGTTTGCCGCTCTTCCGCAGAACGTGGGCTCAACAAAAGCCCTGGAATCTGAAGTTCTTTTTTTTTTTTTTATGTTGAGTTAACCCCCCCCCCCGTGTTTCCTCACGAGCCCTCCTTAATCCCCTTTGAAGGTAACCTTCTTCCAAAAAAGTTACTTTTTTAGCGGAAGAACGGTGTCCCCCGCTTCGATCGCGACAGGAAGAAGTTTTCCTTCTTGGGAGCTTAAGTCCCCTTGCTTTTCGCCTCCATCCGGATAGATAGAACTCGCGCCCCCGATGGTTCCCCCCTTTACTCTCCTTCAGTTTTTTTTTTTTTCGCAATTTTTTTTTTCCCTTCCTCTCACCTTTTCATCCCAATTTCGAAATTCACCATCTGACTTATTAGCTAGACCGTTGCCATCCCCGGGAGCTTGAGATACCTCGCCGAGACCGACTGTCGCTCTACAAGGTATATCTTAGGATCTTCCTGTCTTTCCCCCGTTTGTGCTTGTTTCCTTCCTCTCACTTAGGTAAATTCGTCTCGGGCCCTTTTCTTGATTTAGACAAGATCGCTTTGCATGTCTCCCCCGAGCCCGCCGGTAGCGGGACTTGTCGCGTCTTTGCCCGCCGTTCTTTTCTTTTTTCTTCTCTCTTGAGCCAATTCAGCACTTTTGACATGAAGAGCATTTGCGCCGCCTGGAACCAAAAAACCCAAAACCCTTTGTGTCATTCCCTTGTCCTAGCATCCCTGTCTTCCCGTTCTTTCCCCATTTCAAGAAGTGGACTTCGAAGAATTCGTCCTTTTTTTTTTTGACTTTTCCGCTCCCGCGACTTCTGGCATTCCCCTAGACTTCCCCCCCTCTTTCTTCTCCGCGCTCTTTTCAAATTCCTTGAAGCTCTGTTACAGTTATCATAAGCTAAACACTTTTCTCTGAGTTCCACACGCCACCCGTTTGGCAAAGTCTCCGCAGTAACTTCCCCTTCATTTTTTGGAAGTTGCGGAAAGCCGATCCAAATTCCAACGCCTCAGCGACTGGCCCACCCCCCACTATTATTCCGACCGGTTTTCGCGCGTTTGGGAGCCTCTTTTACATCTTTACCCTACTTAACGCTCAGGAAACTCCACCTCGGCTGTCCCTCCGTCCCCGCCACCACCTGGGCCTTCTCTCCCCGATTAGCCCTTCCTTCCCCCGTTCCGTTGGCCCCTCGCGACCCTCTAATTCGCGGATTTTCCGGTGTTGGCAGTTTCCTGCTGCACAAGTTAATCTGGTCTCCTCTGAAGCCGTTTCCGTAAACGGCTTCTCTCAAAGACTCTTTCCTAGCCATTCCAAGAGAACACCGCGTCCCCGCGCGTACGTTTTCTTACATCAAGCGACCCAACTGTTCCCTCTCTCCCCCTCGTCCTGACGCCGTGGGTCCTTTCTCGTGATTCTCTCGATGACCAGTTATAAAACAGGGAGAGGCTCCTCGTGGGCAAGTTCTTTCCACTGTACGGCTCCCCTGCGGCTTGTGGCGCCCTCTCCTTTCTCCCCTCCTCCTCTTTCCCTTTCTTCCCTCTCGAAATGATCGGTACAGTTCGCCGACGTAGGATGCTCAACACGCCTTTTAACCTTGACCTGCTCCGTGTTAGCGCAGCTCTCCTACGTTCTTTCCCCCTTGCCTTCCATCTCACCTCTTCGCTTAAGACTTAGAAATTCTGGCTTCCTATGTTGAGTCTTTTCGCGGAAGCCCCCCTACGGCTCGTGCGTCGACGTTTGTCTGCACCCCCTGGTCCGCTACCCTCTTTCCTACGTATGGGAGACAATCCTATTTTCTAGGAGCACGTGACGAAGTCCTCCGGAACGGGGTCTCGCTCTCTTGATTGTTTTCCCCCCCTCTTACTTTCGGTCTGTTTCGTACCGTTTAGCGAGTTGCAACCGTAGGATATAGTCCAGTGGAGTAGCAGTAGCCCGTTCATGCCCTGGCGTCTGGAAGGGACAGACGCCCCCTTTCATCCCTTTTTCGAGGGCGGATGGCTGTGCCCCCGGCGGCATGCCCCTTCCTTTCTTTCACATCCGCAGAGATAACAGCACGGCTTGGCTTGTCGAGATGCCTCAATCGCCGACCCTCACGAAACACCCTTACCCACTTAGGCCTGCAGCTGAGTTTGCTGTTAGTGCACGGCCCAAACATTTTCGTTTATCCAAGTCCAGAGACATTAAGATTCACATATTTCTTCATACCCGTGTCGGAGCAGTGACGGTTTTAAGAGTTAGATGCCACCTCCAATTGTTCTGACCTCCCCAAAAAGAAAACGACGCGCGACTCTTTCTCCCGTAGTGGTTTCTAGGAGAGATGACTTCCCCCGCGCCTTCCTCTTTTTTGAGTCCACGCTGTTGTCATCTCTATGCCTGTCTTGCAGATGCCTCGTCCAAGTCCGCGCCGCAGCCCTCCCCTCTGAACGTACCCTTTTTTCGTAGCGTCGAGAGGTGATACCTTAGTAACCCAGATGACCCGGTATCGAAAGCATCGGGCGGCTCGTCACTTAAAATCTCTCCCGATTGTCCACTCGCGGGTAATAAAACGAGCTGTAAGAACTGTGGACACCCTCTAATATTTCCCTTTCCGCCTGCTCTGTGCACTTTCCTATACTTCTTTTTCCAACCCCAATCCTTACTGCATTGGCGTCCGCTGCACCCCCCTACTTGCAACAAGCTGCGACTCCCGACGTAAGGGAGGAAGGTGGTCGGCTTGGCAGGAGGAGTGTCCTTCCTTTTCTGTCATTAGTTGCGGTGCGTGAAGGCAATTCTCCTATGAAGGCTCCTCCTCCCCTTCGCTCCCACCGCTCCGGCGTACTTTTAGCGGTGTTTCCTCCCCCAAGACACGCGATTTGTTCCCCCCATGGCGTTGCGTCTCCTTCTTCCTTTGATTCATACGGTTATCGAAGGCGTATCGTCCCGCCCAGGCACCAATAGTTGGAGGCGGTCACGATTTGGCGACGTCGATGTCGGGCCGTCTGCAGGCTCCTCCCTTTTTTTCCTCTTCCTCGCTCAAAAGCCGCCGTGCCCACGGCGACGACGAAGAGTCTCTCCGTGACCGTGGGTCGGCGCTTCCTCCCTAAAGAGTCTTTCCCTCTCACGATTTCTCGTTCGATTCGCGGTGGGTGTCCTGGAGAGAACGATGGTTGACTCGTTGATAGAAGTCCCCCCGTGTGAAGAGAATCTTCCCTCCGTGATTCTCGGATGCATGCAGCGCCTTTAACTCCCTCCTTTACCCTGACATATGGGAAGCTTGGGGGCCTGGAATTCGCTGACTGCGTCTCTCTTACTCTGCCTTACGGAGCCAGGTGTTTTTTTGTATGTGGAGAGCGGGCCCCCTCCCCTGCCGGGCCGGTACCGTCGTGAGCAGGTTGCTTAGTATCGTCGGACCGTCAACACGTCCGTCGCACGCCCGTTCCCGAGCGGGGCTTACTATTGGAGGTTCCCTTGAATGAACAAACTGAAAAGGCCGTAGCCGACACCTGGCCCTTTTGTTCCGGTGAGTGTTCGAAACCCAAATAACTTGTTGCTCCTCGGCTTGAATCGACCCCACCCGCAGAGTTCCGCGTCGGAGACCCCTTTCGTCGTCACGCCGAGTCTTCGCTTTCCTTGTCACGGACTTGTCCGTATTAGGGGCACTGCCAAGTCTTAACTGCTTTCTGAGTCCGTCCTCGCCGAGTCGTGAATGTGGATCTTTCTCATTCGCTTATGCCCTTTCCTCGCAACACGCCGGATTCCAGAGTAATTTTTAAATTCGGCGAGATGTTTTTGTCCTGCGCCCGCTCCTTAGAGCTCCCCTAAGACTTTCCGAGATCTTTTAGATTTTCCTCCTGCTCTTTTGATTTCGCCATGGCCAAAGGACTTCGATATTCGTTCCCCGACGAAGGAAGAGTTCACTCCGCTTGCGTCGCGTGCGTTGCGACACGATCCTAGCCTCTCGAATCGACTCCGCGGACACGCCGGCAGACATGGAGATAGACTGCTGGCATTCCCTTCATCAGGCCCGGGCCCTTGCCACGAGATCCGCACTTTCCGCTAGCGAAGCTACTGAAGCCCTTTCTTGAATTTAGCGGCTTATCCCATTCCTCTTCTTCACGTGTCCAGACCCGCCTGCCGCGTTCCTGGTACTTTCCCCAACGTCGTCTCAGCGGTGCCACTACAAGGAGGACTACGCCTCACCCTACGTCTTCTTATCGTACGCCCCCAGGGCATTGCACCAAGTGGCGGACCCTGCAAACCTCGGTGGCATGGGTGAAGAGTCCCATTTCGCTTCCTCCGTCTTAATGGTTTTTTTGGAATAACTCAAAACATACCATAAAACACGGACCCGGCAGGATCATAGGCTCGCGGGTCTTTTCCACCCGTTTTCTCGGGACGCCCCGCCGCGGCACGCCTCAGAACAGCACATGACCCCTTGGGTGCTTGGGGGGTGCCGACTTTTTTTGCCGCCGTCGTTGATACCCAATAAACGACGTCGTCTCTTTAATGTGATTATTTGTTGCACAGTATAGGGACTGGACTTAGCTTAGTCACAATGGTTCTGTGGTCCCCACAACTTTCTAAGCGTTTCTATTTAAGTTTTTTTAGTGAGCTTAAGTCTTCCTCCCCCTCAAAAATTGATTTCCACTTGTCGGAGGGCCATCTGTGTGCCAACCCCTTCGAGCCCTCCCCGTTTTCCTTTTCCCTAGCAGTCTGAGAGCGCTCTCGTTTCCCATAAGTTTTTTCTTCTCAAGGATTGATGGCCCCCTATGTTCCTCGTGCTCGACACGCTGGACTGCTCGACGTTGTGCAAGCATGGCCGACGTCAGTTTATCAATGTTCGAAGGAGATTTAGAAAAAAGAATCGAAAACCCGCTACTTTGAAAGTGTGTGTGTCAGTCTACACATCTCCAGCACGACACTCCCTTATACTGACACACAAATGCCCTTCGCAGAGACGAAGTCCCAGCTGTCTTGTAAGGTACCGATGTGCACCTCGACGCCCCCTTTCCACCGCAAGGACACTTAAGTATATGACCTTTTCTTCTGGGGGAAAACGTGCCCCGAGCGGCCGCGACGGATGCAGAGCGCCTTGGGGGAGCAACATCTCAGCGAATTTCGCCGTTTTTTCGTGTGTTTGGTTATGTTTTGATAGCTTTACCGCCCCACACCCGGGTTCCCCGAACGAGCAGTGAGTCCGTTCCGGACGCTAGACAGATTCGGGTGCCTTCTCGAGTACCCCGGCATAACTTTGCAACTTTCTCTTTGATAGTCCATGAGCAATCTTTTATCGGGCGTATGTCCGGTCCTTCTCCACGCCTGCTCGACGAGAACCCAAGAAAAGATTTTCGGTCCGTTAAAATTCCGAGGAGGCGGGTTTCTGGCGCACGCCTTGGAATCGTCATTGGGATCACATGGCGTCGCATGCTTAGAGCCCTTGTGGTTTTACCAATGCTAGATTAGGGACAGTACCGTTCTTCGCCTGGCCCTCGCCCCGTCCCTCACTCGACGAAACCGGGTTTAGGGCTCTTTAGGCTTCGAACGGGTGTGACCGCCTGCAGACGTTCCGTTGAGCCTAATTCCTTCGAGGCTCCTTTTTCGCCCACGCTTCTTATTCCTTTATGTGCCATGGAGCCCTGAGAGCCTTAGCAATCTGAGAGATCGCCGCGGCTTGGGAGTTTTACGCGTTCGCCACGCACAGAAGCTTTCCCTTCAGGAGCCTGCGCCAGGAATCCCCCTTCGTTGTCTGTCGACCCCCAGCTCATCAGCTGACGAGCCTCTGTCCACACGACCGGGCGCGTAAGCTCGACAGTTGAGATGGTCTGATTGAGCCGTCTCCCGGAAATTTTTGAGTCCTGTTCGACAGCGTTCGTGGCTTGCCGAGCGCCAACAGGCGCTCGACGCTCGTTTCAGTTGTTCACAGAGAGCAACACGTTCTTCTTTCACATTTAACACGAGCGAGCTACTACGGACAGGGTCGGGAACGGCCCGAGTGGACGGAGGCTAGTGAATCCACGCGTAAGGCCCCCAGACGAGTCTTCCGCGAAGTATTCGATCGGATTCCGGCGTGTTGGGTTCGACAGAGTTCCGAGCTTTCCTTCCCAATGTCCAGAGAGGCCGTAATGCACCGTGCTGTGCCTGGCGCCTCAAGCATTTCAAGCACCTGGCGCTAGTGCCCGCGCTCTTTTCTACCCCCCCTGCCCCCTTTTCCCTTAGAGCTCCGCTTCCCAATCTTCTTCTTCTCCGATACGGACGGCTGGCAGCGTCTAGCTTCCTCCCTCCCTTTAGGAAACGTTGCTCTTTTTTGACTCGTACCCTGCTATAGATTCTCATTCGTTCCTCGCCCCAGTAACACCAGAGCTAGCACGAGTTGACGCGGCCCACGAGTCTTTTATTAAAGAAAGCCCCTGACCACTTGTCAAGGCGATCCTGCGGCCTAGTAGGAACCTCTTTACACCCCCCCTACTAGAGGATTTTCTAGGCGCGCGCTGACCAGGCATCCACACAGGGCGGCCTAACGGCCGGCCATCTTCGTTCACCTTTCCCCCCTCGTACCCCGGAATAAGTTAGGTGTCTGCTGCCCGACTTATTGTCAGAATTCGACCGTCAACCTTCCCTCCCCTCTCACTCTAACGAGTCAATTAGCGATTCTGGCAGCCTAAAACTAGATGTAAGGTCAGAGTTTCCCGATCTTTAGGCACTGCTCGAGCTGGTTAGGATCTCCCTGTTCTCCCCTTTCCTCCCCCTTTCTTTCAGATCCGAACATCCTCGACGAACACGTTATGTCCCCCTCCCCATCCCTTTCCTCGTTCAATGCCTGTCCGTTCTCCAGTGAGAAGGCGTCGGTTCTCAGGACCCTTTCCTCTCCCCACTTTTTTTCCTCCCTTAGGTGCCACTTGCCGCTACGGCTTTTTCTCCCTCCGCTCACTAGTACACGGCCTTAAGTTCAGGAGACGCGGACAGGTTGTGAGTCATTGGGTTTATTTTTTCTTAATTTCTTCCCTTCTGGCCCTTTCTCTTTCCCTCCTTCGGTAAGGGTGTAGGTCCAGTAAGACGCCCTGTCGACTGGCGAGAGCTTTTTCTGTTAGCCAATACGACTGCGTCCTTCCTTTGCTTGACGGTGTTCTTCCTGTTTTTTCCCTTTTTCCGATTAATTGAGAGGGCCTTCACCCCCCCGCCTCCGCTCGGATTCACGCACGCCGCGCGACGTCCCCCCTGGCTTTTTCTTCCCCCCCATTCCCTTACGATTAGAACCGAAGACTTTTTTTTCCCGACGCGCTTCTTGCGGGGCGTGCGGTCCGCAACAATTGTAGCATCGAAAGATCTCTTTCCTCCGGAAAGATTCCCGAATTCTATGGTTTTCTCGATATCGTTCTAGTTGGCAGTAGTAGATTTTCCCCTTCAAGTGCGCCGTGAACACGCCCCGGTGGTTTTTCACCAAAGAGAATGCTTCGACGGCTTAGCCGTGTAGGATGTCCTCCTTTCTCCCTGATTTCTTACCACACTTCCCTTTTCAATATTCACGCGCTTTTTATCAAGACCCTGCGACGATGTTTGATATTCTTTTTCAAGTTCCCCCTCCTCCCTGAAAGTCCCCCCCTCACCAAAGTTTTCCCCCAGCCCCTTCCTTCGAGTGTTTCTCACAGAATCTGCAATTTACCCCCCCACTAATCCTCAGGACGGACGTCCTCCCCTATCTGAACCTCCTCTGGACAATCTTCCTTCCCCCTTCCGAACTGTACCGTGCCAAAAATAATACCCGATAATTTCGGACAGACCAACCCCACCCCTTCTCCCGACTTCCTAAGATCTTCTCCCTTTCGTCTCCATCCTTTATCCCTTCAGCTGGGCACGACTTGTCAATGCTGCAGGACCGTCTTCGTCGAAGCCTCCTTTTCCCAGGATCTTCCCCCACCGGCTGGCTTCTTGAGAATGGGATTGACACTGTTCCTGATTCCCCTCTGGTTCTACTTAGATGGAGGTTTGCCCCTATTCCTCTATATCCTTCTCTCTTGACGTATGAAGGCCCCCCCATCCACCGTAGACTGCACGGCTAACGGGACATCGGTTAGTGTCCCCTCCCTCTTAGAAGAATGTCTGCTCCAAATGGTCCTTTCTTCTTTATTGTATTTTAAGAACGTGCTCTCTGCAGGAGCCCCCTCTATTTTCTTCTACCCAATAGCAAAATAGTTCGGAGTAAGCGGGTCGTTTTTTCCTACTTCAACTACGAGGGAGCCTTAAGTTCACTTCTAACAATGTTCGGTCTTATTTCCCTTGTAACTCCTTTAGTACACTCACCCCTAAGTGCCCCTTCGTAGACGAACGGGCCGAATCTTTTCCTCTCGTTAACAACGTTTGTAGGTCTGTTACGAACGACTTTGAGCGCGTTCATCAATTTCGCTAATAGTTAGACGCGCTGGTATCCACCTTCTCAGTTCTACGAATGGACTTTTACGGCTTTTTCCTAATCCTTTTATTTGACGATTCTTTTTATATTTTCTTTCCCGAACCAGATACTTTTCAACTTTTAGATCCCGCACTATGATTTTGCGCGTCGCGGAGTAGAAATTGACAAGGACTTTACACTCTCCTTTCGCTTCTTCTTGTCCCAAAACTCTGGCTTTAGTTCCTATGAGGTCTACTTTCCAGATTCCTTAAGCGCCAATCTTTTGCTTGACCTTTTTCTCTTATGTTTTCAATAAATTTATGGATTGCACGATCTTTACGGACTTTTTGCTCTTACGGACTCTCTGAGCACACACCCCGCAGCGGCAAGGATAGAATCCCTTTTGGAGCCGCTGAGGCTGGCGTCGGCTTTTTTAATTTTTTCACTTTCCCTTTTCTGACTGCCCGGTCCCCCCGGACTTCCCCTCCGTTAGCCGAAATTTTCCCCCAGTACTTGCCCCTTCTTCCCCCGGTGTCTTTCATGAAGTCAAAGAACGTGTTTCTTGACTAGAGGGAATCTTTAAGAGAGTCTCTTCGCGCTCCTACTTTTCCTCCCCGAGCCAGCGAGCTGTAGAAAACGCTGGCCCAGTTGATTATTTGAACGATTTTCAGGTATTTCGGACCGTAAAGTCCAAACATTACTTCTAGAGCGCGGCCCGAGCAACGTTAGTGATAGTGAGACTAGTCGCCGATTTTGGAAATGCTGACCTTTAAAAGCCTTTTGTTCCTCTTTAAGGCTAGGCGCGAGTGCAAGATCGTGCTGTGGTGGCGAAAGACCATAAGCTCCACCGACCTGGCGTTTTCGGCTATCCGGCTCGGGTTTCGGCGCATGTTACAGACGGAATAATCTCTCCAGCACGAATGCCACAGACAGAAGAACTTGAACTTTTGCCGGGCGCCACAACCGTTCCGACCGCGCAGAGTCGAGAAGGCGACTCCCGTCGCATCTTGACCGGCTCGGATTTATCCAAGGCATTCATTGGTAAGAGTCCAGTCCGCAGTTGCAACTTCGCCCTCTACTCTCTGATGAAGCATTGTGATTCTTTCCTTCCCCTTGGAGAGTTTACCCCCCCATTTGACAAAACTCTTTGAGCCGAAAGCAGGAGCGAGTGTAAGTCTC
>Ga0179593_1617426_pt1 | contig 11129 bp, 21 predicted proteins | sample CZODoug2_1_08_16_FD_185931 | JGI IMG/M metagenome (GOLD analysis project Ga0179593, IMG submission 185931) | Vadose zone soil fungal communities from Angelo Coast Range Reserve, California, USA - CZODoug2_1_08_16fungal (PacBio error correction) | ecosystem: Environmental > Terrestrial > Soil >... | reverse complement strand
GCGGCGGGATGTCGCTTTTTTTTCTATGCCCGAAAGCCCGCCGAAGGCTGATAAAGAGAGACCTATTCCTTCCTTTTTTTTTCCCTTTTTTCCCCCCCCCTTCTTTCTAGGATGGCTTCCGGCTCAGCCCGACTGGTCTTTTTTTTTTTCCCCCCCTCTCTCCGATGCCGCTTTACGAGAATGTGTTTATAGAGCGACAGGCCTTCTTCCTTCTTTCTTTTTTTCCCCATGTCTTTTTACAGGGCGCTCTCCCTTCCTTTTTTTTTTTTTCCCCCCTCTGCCTAACCGCATGAAAAAAGAACCTCCCTTTCCCCTCCTTTTTTTTCCTTCTATTTTTTTCCCCCCTTCTCTCTAGAGTTCACGATGCCGAATCAATTCTCCTTTTTCCCCTTTTTTTCCTCTAAGAGGAAGGCACATAGCAGTGATGAAGAGCTTCTCTCCCTTCTCCCCCCCCTTTTTTTCGATGGGTACGGAGCGCTCCTCTTCTCTCCTTTTTTTTTTTTTCGACGGCCTTCACGAAAAAGGCGGAGGCATAAATGGAAGCAGAGCGCCTTCTTTTTCCCCCTTTTTTTTTTCCTCCTCTTCTGACCTTTTACGGAAGGAACGTCCAACTCCCCTCCCCTTTTTCTTCTTTTTTTATCGCCGGAAAGATAGTGAAGCGAAGAATAAAAGACGTCTCGACTCCCTCTTCTCTCTTTTTCCCCTTTTTTGTTCTCGGCTCATCCCATAGGTCTTCTTCCCTTCTTTTTTCCCGAAAAAAGGCTCCCCCCCTTCCTCCTTTTCCTTCTTCTCCTTCCCTTCCATTCAGCGCATGCCTGTACCTCGCGCTTCTTTTTCTCTCCCTTTTTTTTTTTTTTTTTCCCTGACCGCAGTTGCCGATGTTATTTGGAAGGGCTGCTTTTTTTTTTCTTTTTTTTTTTTCTCCTGTTAAGCGGGGCGCCGCCCCCTTTCTTTTTTCCTTCTCCTCCGCTATCTTCGCCGAGATGAAAGAGGTGAAGTCTTTTTTTCCATCTTTCCTCCGCTCTACGAAGGTCTTCCTTTTCTCTTTTCCGCCTGACGCTGTGGGTGGAGGGCTCTTTCTCCCCCTTCGTTTTTTTCTCTCTTTCTTTATACGTTGGCAGGAGAGCTTTTTCTTTCTCTTCTTCTTTTAATAGGGAGTGAGATAGAAAGGTATGAGCCTTCCCCCCCTTTTCGGGGGCCGCGTTCCCTCCCTTTCCCCTTCATTCGAGAGGGTAATGGATGGTCCCATTTTTCTTTTTCTCTTTTTTGATGCTTGCTCCCTTCTTCCTCGCATGGCGAAAATAGATGAATTGGCGTCCTCCTTTTTTTTCTCTTCCCTCCTTGGCAGCTCCACTGGTAGGCGGGGGACCTTGGTTCCCCATTTCTCCTCCCCCCTTCCTTTTTTGCAGTCTGAATTGGAGGAAGCGATTCCTTCCTTCCTTCACCTCCCGTCTTTTTCTGATAGAGTTCTATATGTTGGGCCTTCCTCTTTTTTTCTTTTCTTTTGTATTCCCTGGCCTCGTCGAGGCCTGGATAGGCTTGCGGCGGCGTCTGCCCCTTTTCTCTTCCTTCCTTTTTTTCTCCCCCCCCTACTTTTGAAATGCCCGTTAAAGTGACCCTTTTTTTCCCCCCCAATGTTACCTCCTGCAGCAAAAGAAGCGATGCGTCTCTCCCCCTTTTTTTTTTTCCCCTTCCTTGATACCCAGCGCTTCTCCCCCCCTCCCCTCCTCGCAAGGGCGAAGAGAAGGAGACCTTTTCCTTTTTTGCCTTCTGAAAGTAGTGCTAATCCCCTCCTTTTTTTTTTCCCCGCCGGGCAAGATATAAGGATAGGTAATGGCTCCCTTTCCCTTTTCCCTTTTTTTTTTTTCAGGAAGCTTCCCCTTCTTTTTTTTTCCCTGCTCGTCCTCGAACAGGAGATAAAAACCTTGGGAATGCCATTTCCCTTTTTTCTCCCTTCTTTTTTTCCTTCCCTCCCTTTACGCGCTTTTATTAGGGAAGAAGCTCCTTCTTTTTTCTCCCCCCATGCAACGAGAGAGGACGATCTCCCCCTTCCTTATCTTTTTCTCCCATTGAGCCATCTTTCTTTCTTTCTTCGCGGGGGAACATTTGAACTTCCCCCCCCCTTTCCTTTCCTCTCTCTGCCATCTTTTTAGGTCACTTTGCGGTCATCGCCTTCCCCTTTCCTTGCCCCCTTTTTCCCTTTACGGGGAAAAAAAAGTATTCGAGGGCTACACCCTTCTTTCCTTTTTTTTCCTCCCTTTCCCGCTGAGACCCTGTTCTAGTGACGAGAGAATCTCTTCCCCTTTTTGTTGAGAGAGATGAGTCAGGCACATAGACTTTTTCTTCCCCCTTGCTCCATTGGACCGAAGCGGACTTTTTTTTTCTGAGCCTCGAAGAAGTGTGTTTAAAAGGAAGTCGCTCTTTTCTTTTTTTCCCCCTTCCTATGTTTTTCCCGAGCAGCTGGCGCTTCCCTCCCTTTTTCCTTTTTCTTCAAGGAGGTTACAAAGAGCCTGCAGAATTCATCCCCCCCTTTTTTTTCTCTCTTCTGGGCGCTTTCCTCTTCTTTTTTCCTCGCGCGTGACAAGGGGGTCTTGATACCAATCCGTTCCTCTTTTCTCTTTTTTTTATTGCGATTACTGGGAGGTTTGTCTTTTTCCCCCTTTTCTTCCTTTTTCCTTTACAGAGAGAATAACAATTTTTTTCTCCTTCTCTTTCGAATTTCTTTTTCCTTTCTCCGATCGGAAAGTGAGCCGTTTCTCCCCTCTTTCTGTCCCCTGTTGAGAGACCTTTCCCCTCTCCGAATTTAGAGATGGAAGCTTCGCCTTTTTTTTCTCCTCCTTACTAGTGGAGCCGATTTTTTCCTTTTTTCCTATTGTTGGCTTAGAGATGACCTTTTTCTCCCCTCCTTTTCTTGGTAGCGCTCATTTTTTCCCCCTTCCGAGGTAATGCGGGGACGCCCCTTCCCCCTCTTTTTCCCCTTCCTTTTTTGAGACTCGTCCGAATACTCTCCCCTTTCTTTTTTCTCCGCGAAGCCGAGCCATTTCCCCCTCTTTTTCTTGCCCTTTCCCCAAGCGGAAGCCTCCCCCTTTTTCCCGCCCTCTTTCACCTGAAGGGATCTCCTTCCCTTCCTTCATGCACTAAAGAGAGAACGCCAAGTTTCCCTTCCTTTCCCCCTCTTTTTTCTTGCAAATTGCCGCCGACCAGTTTTCTTTTTTTCCCCCTCTCGCCGCCGTCAGCAAAGTGGCAGGACGGCTTCCCCTCCCCTTTTTTGTTTTTTAGGAGTTCCCCCCCTCCTTCCACATGAAATCCCCTCTCCCCTTCTTTCCCCTGCTTTTTCTCCGCAATTACCCCCTTTTTCCTCCCCTCCCTCAGCCGGGGATAAGAGAGGCTCTTTTTCCTTTGCGTCGGGGGTATTTTCGCTTCCTTCTTTTTTTCTCCCTCCCGAGAAAGTACGACGAATTTCTCCTCCCTTCTTCCGCTTGAAGTAACAGCTTCTTCCCTCTTCACTCGACCTGCCCCCCCTCTTCCTTCTTTTTTCCCCTGGCGGGTAACAGACGACACGCGCATTCTTCTTTTTTTCTTTTTTTTCCCTTTTCATTTTGCACGACGACGGACCTCTCCCCTTTCTTCCCTTTTTTTTCCCTCCCCCAGATAGCTCGCGGCGAACAGCACGGCGGCGCTTTTTTTCGTCCTTTTTCTCCCCCCTCCCCCCTAACCACCGCCCTTACCCTCCTCTTCCTTTTTCCTTTCCCCCCTAGGACATCGCCACCGGAGGAGCTCAACAGCAAGCTTTTCCCTTTTTCTTCTCCTTTTCGATCCGGAGATAGTAATTATCCTTCTCCTTCCTCTTTGGGGAGAAGGGGGAAGAGCCCCTCTTCTCTCCTTTTTTTTTTCCTTATCCTTCAAAAGGCCGATTGATCGACGAGCTTTCCTTTTCCTTTCTTTTTCTCGAAGGAGGTGAGGAGAGATCCGGGAACGATCTTTTCCCCTTTTCCCCCCCTCTCCCCGATATTGGAGAGTTAGGACGGACCCTTTTTTTTTTCTTTTTTCCCCCCCCTTCTCGGGCGGATGAGGAGAGATATTCTAGCCCTCCTCTTCCCCTTTCCTTTCCCTTTAATGATCTTCGGCTAGGGGGCGGACTCCACTTTTCCTTCCCTCTCGCAAGGTCGCTTTCCTTTCTACCCCTTTGCCATAACGGCGATTTTTCCCCCTTTCCTCCCTCCTTTTGAGATAGCGCAGAAAAGTAAGAATTGAGAGCATGTGCCGCCTCTTCCCTTTTTTCCTTCCCCTTCATGGCACTTAGGTTATTTTTCATGGGTAGGGCTTTTTCTTTTCCCCCCCCCCCCTCCCTTTCTTTCTCTCGCCGCACTGTGTAAGAGATAAGCTGGGTAAAGCCCCCTTTTTCCTTCTTTTTTCTTCTCTTCTGGGAGCGATAAAACATTCTCTTCCCTTCTTCCCCTTCTTGATTGGAACGCAAGAAAAATACGTAGGGCAGAGCCGGTTCCCCCCTCCCTTTTTCTTTTTTTCCCCTAAGTCCTACCACTGAGAAACACAATCTCCTCTTTTTTTCTTTCCCCCTTTTCCCTCTCTTGATCAGCCTGAGGAGGGCTGTAGAGGCATCTATATCTTTTCATACTCCTCCTTCTTTTTTTTTTTCCCTTCTTCATTTTCCCTCCAACTCTTTCCTGCCGGCCTCTCTCTCTTTTTCTTCTTTTTTTTTTCCTTCTCTAGGAGGAAAGGCTCGGCCAGAAGGGAATTGGGATGCGGGCAAAATCAGCCGTCCGTTTCCTTTTTTTTCTTCCTTCCCTCTTTGTGTGGACTCCTCTGGCGACGGCTTTACCCCTCATAGCGGAAAGGGAGGCGAGATCAAGAAGCTTTCCTTTTTTTTTCCTCCCTTTTTCACCGACCGCAAGGGCCATTACGTCCTTCCCCTTTTTTTCTCTCTCTGAGCGCACGATGAGAATAAATGAGGAAGTGATGAGCTATTCACCCTTTACCTTCCTTTTTTTCTTTTTTTCTTCTCCGGACCTTTTGGTAGCCGCGAATTACCTTTTCTTCCCCCTTCCCTCTTCACTAGCGAGAGACCGATGAGACGAAAATAGAAGTAGCGTGCAGAAGTTTTTTTTTTTTCCCCCCTCTTCCTTTCCCCCTTTCACCTCTTTCGAGCGGAGGATTCTTCTCTTCCTTCTTACGTTTTTAAGAAGAAGAAAATAATGACAGTTTTCTTTCTCCTTTTCTTCTTAAGCCTTTTTTTTGCGAGCAGATAGTGACGAAGCGATTCCTTCCTCCCTTCCTTTTCTCTGTGCATCAAGAGGGAGAGGTTTCTTCCTTCCCCCCCCCCTTTTTCTCCCCCCCAAAACTCTAGCGATGACTTTCCCTTTCCTTCCTTTCTTTTTTTTCCCTGCGTCAGCGCATGATTTACATAGAGATGAGGTTGAGTAGCCTTTTTTTTCCCTCTCTCTCCGCCCTTTTTTTTTTGACTTGATGTGGTTCGGGGCTCCGCATTCTTTTCCCTCGGCGAAAAAGTGATGTTCGCCGCGAGCGATTTTTTTTTTCTCTTTTCCTTCTGTATCGTGCTGGTGCCTCCTTTACTTCTTTCCCCCGCAGGCGCGGTAGCTGGTACCCGCCATTTTCCTCCTTTTCCTTTCTTCTGTTTACGGCGGGATCTTTTTCTGTTATGCTAGGCGTGGCCTTCTCTTTTTTTTCCCTTCCTCCGATGTCATCGTTGCTCTTCCCTCTCCCTCTGGAATAAATGCAGACGAGACCGGTTTTCCTTTTCTTTCCCCTTTTCTAGAATGAGGCCCTTCTATGGTCTGGAGCGTCATCACCCTTTTCTCTTTTTTTTCATGTGCGCGCTTTGTCTTCTTTTCTTTTCCGCAGCTCGGCCTGAAAAGGTGGATGAAGGCAGGAGATCTTTCCCTTTTTTTTTTTTTCCCTTTTTCTTTTTTCTTAAATTGATTATCGCGCTATTCTTTCTTTTTTTTTTTTTCCCCTTTTTCGTGAAGAAGAGGTTGCAGGAGGTCCTCCTTCCTTTTTTTTTCTCTGCTTCTATGTTTAGGAATGTTCGAGATGGCCTTTTTTTCCCCTGTTTTCTTTTCGGAAGGCTAGCTGGAGGAGGAGGCGAGAAAATCACGGTTCCCCTCCCCCTTTTTTCTTCTTTTTTTCCCCTTGTCCCCTCAAGAGAGGGAAAGTGAAGCCGGGTTGCCCTGCCCGCACAAAGGGACTTGGGAAGTCGTGGAACTTTTCCCCCCCCCGTATTGGCTCCCAAATACACCCCTCCCCATCACCAATACCCTATTCCACGTGGGTATCCCCCCCCCCCTACTTTTTTCATTTTAAAATTATTTTTCCCCACTCCGACAAAAGACTTTCTCTTTTCCCTTCCCCTTCATAGCGAGCTATTTAGAGACCAGTTTCCCTTTTTTTCCTTTCCCTCTTCGCCTTTTAAAGCGAAGGAGATCCCCCTTTCCCCCCTTTCCTTTACTCGTGATAATAAGGAAAGGCCGGAGAAAGAGGCCCCCTTTTCTTTTTTTTTTCTCTCTCTCCCCGACGCCGTGACCTTTTTTTTCTTTCGAGAGGAAGAAAAAGATCTCATCGCCCTTTCCTCTTTTCTGAGTCCGCTCATTGCTCTTTTTCTTTCTTCTTCCATGTCGAGCAGTCTCGGAAAGCAGCGCAGCTGACTTCTCTTTTTCTTTTTTTTTTTTTCCCCCTCCCCTTGAGTAAGAAGAACTTTTTCCTCAAGAGGGCTAGCCTCCCTCTCCTCCCTTCTCCCTTTCTTTTTTTCCCCTTGTCCCCAGGCCCGCACTCCCCTTTTCCCATTACTTTCTCTGGCACTTTTCGGTAATAAGAAGAGGCCGGCTTCCCCCTTTTTTTTCCCCCTCTTATCGGCTACCTTCCCCCCCTCCCCCTTTTCCCTTTTCTCGTCATTGCACTGGAAATTTTTGATGAGACCCTTTTCTTTTTTTCTCCTCCGTTTTAGGAGAGATGCGGAGGCACATCCTCCCCCCCCCCTCCCACCCCATTACAGTGAAATGAAGGATAATGCACGTCTTTTCCCTTCCTTGTTCCTTCTGAGAACTAGCATCTTTTCTTTTTTCCCAGGAGGAGTTAGATTCTTTTCTCTCCCTCTGATCCCACAGAAGATTTCCTTTCCTCCTTTCTCGCTACTATCCTTTTTCCCTTTTTTTTCTCTTTCCCCTTGTTACGGCGCCTGAACAGATCCTTTTTTCTTTCTTTTTTTCTTCTAGAAATTATGGGAGGCTGAGCACTTCCTTTTTTTTCCGTTGGGTATAACAGCTTCCTTCTCTTTTTCTACTGAGAGAATTGGAGGTGAATGTGAAGAAGACTCCTTTTCTTCCTTTTTTCTCTTTTCCAGCGACCCGGTAGAGTGAACTAGCCTTTTCGAAAGGGAAGAAGGAGACTTGTTTTCCCTTTTCTCCTCTTTCTCTTTAATGACCTCTCCTCTTTTTTTCTGCCACGGAAGGAGTAGCCCCCTTCCTTTCTTGGTCCCTGAGTCGCCCTTGCGCTTCAGATTTTTTTTCTCCCTCTTCTCGCGGATGGGTATCGAAATAGGCCCTCTCTTTTCTTTTTCTTTTTCTGCAGGATTTTTCCTCCTTTCGAAGCCCGGCTTCAATTTAAAATATGGCCACCATCTGGCCACTCCTCTCCTTTTCCTCTATCCTCCCTCGGGCTTAAGCCGACGCCACTCCTTTTCCCTTTTTTCCCCTTGGCCGCGAGGCAAAGCGGCAGTCCCCCCCCCCCCCCTTCTACTCCCTCGCCCATGCCGGGATGCTTCAGCCTCCCTCCCTTTCCCTTCCAATACAGCGAGAAAGACAAGGCCTTCCCTTCTTTCCGAGAGGATAATCCTCTTTCTTCCTTTCCCCTTTCCCTCCTAAAAGGGTAGAGGAAGAGGAGAACTCTTCTCTTTTTCCGCTTCTCAGTAGGAAGGCACGAGATGCGCCCTTTCCTCCTTTCCCCGAGGAAAACGCGCCCTCCCTCCATGCTAAGACTCTCTCTCCATGAAAATAAAGGAAGAAGAAGATCTTTTCCCCTCGCTTTTTCGGCGTAGCGGCACTTTCTGTTAAGGGAAGGGTAATTTTCGGCTCCCTTCTTTTTTTCTCCTACTTCCGATTACCCCCTTCTCCTTTTTCCTCATTCAAGATATAAGGCAAGCAGAGAAGCCCCTCCTCTCCTCACCTCATTCAAGGCCCCCCCTTTCCCTGGCGGGGTAAAAGAAGAAAGGACTCCCTTTTTCCTTTCTCTTCTCATCCCTTTTGCTGGGGGGGTTTTCTCCCCCCTTCCTCTTTAAGCGCGGAGAAGAGAGAGATCTTTTTTTTTCCGCCCCCCCTCCTGCGCGGCTCACTCCTTTCTTTCTCCCGGCGATTGCGGCAGAGGCGACCCCCCTTTTCTTCCCTTTCCCTCTTTCCTTTTTCCTTTAGGATCCATCGCCCCCGTCTCTCTTTCCCCCCCTCTCCTCCTTTTTTCCCTTCTTGCGCTGACGCCGCGAGAGAGAGCTCCCCTTTTCTTTTTTTCGACTGACCGGGGGAGCGTTTTTTTTTCTTTTTTCCCCCCTCCTTTTTTTCAGAAACAGCGCCCGCGTGATAGCCACCGCGCGAGCTCTCTTTTTTCTTTTCCTTTTTTTCCTTCTTAGGGCCGCGCTCGGACCCTTCCCCCCTTCCCTTTCTTCTATCTTGGCGCGTTCGCCCGGAAAAAGGCGGATTTGCGTCTTTTTTCCCCCCTTTTCCTTTTTTTTCTGCCGATCGCTTTCCCTTTTTTCCCTTCAGCCGTTTAGGATGAGGCAGATTCGGCACTTTCTCTTCCTCTCCCGCTTTTTTCTCTCGTACGATCGCGGTCCTTCCTCTTTTTTCTTTCCCCTTCCCCACGCATCTGCATAACCGGCGAGGGGCCTTTTCTTTCTACCCCTTCTTCCTAGCCGCATCCTCACCCTTTTTCCTCCCCCCTCTTCCTTCCTATCGCCGCCGGCGGCAACTCGATATTGAAACAGGACTTCCTTTCTTTCCTTTTTCTCGTCTCTCTGTGCTTTCCCCAATATCTCGACTTCTTTTCCCTCCCTCTCCTCGGGTAAAGCCGTCGGCAAGCCAGAGCGTCCACCCCTTTTTTTTTTTTTTTTCTACCCCTCCGTTTACAGCTCCTTCCCCTTCTTTTCCCCCGTCAGCCAATGAAAGTAGGCCGAGACGTCCAGCATATCCTCTTTTCCTTTTTTTTCCCTTTTCTCCCCCCCTCTCTCGTTCCCTTCCCATAGGGTTCGCTCTTGAATCAGCCTGAGGCGGCGCGGTAGCGCCTTTCTTTCTTCTCTCCCCCTTTTAAAGCTCCGCAGGCATGATCCAAGCCTTCCCTTTCCCTTTTTTTCTTCTATCTTGCGCGGCTCCCTTGCGGAAAGGAGATAGGATGGAAAGGCTAGGCCCCCTCCCCCCTTTTCCCCCTCAGGGATCTCCTTTTCCGACTCCGAGAATGTGTTATCTCTCTCTCTTTTCCTTGGAAGAATATGGAAGGAAGGCTTTACCAGTTTTTTTCCTTTTCTCCCTTTTCGTCTCTTGCTTGCGCAATCTCTCCTCTTTTTTTCCCCCCCTCCCTTTCCCTTCGTCATGAGTAATAGCGAGGAGAAGCCGAGGAGGATCGGTTTCTCTTTTTCCTTTCTTCTTTTTTGATTCAACTGAGGTTTTCTTTTTTCTTTTTTTCTGCAGAGCAGTGGGAGAAGAGAAGGACCGGCCTATTCCTCTTTTTTTCTCTTTCCCCTAGCTCTCCCCCGATGAGACAGACCTCTCCTTCTCTGCCCGCAGCGGAAGGAAACAGAAAAGTTCCCCTTCTTATTTTTTCTTTTCTCTTCGTAACGCTTTTCCCGTCAGACGAAGGGACTCTTTCCGGGGGAAGAAGTCTCCTCCCCCATGATACATCGTTTTCCGGCCGAACTTCCCCCCCTCCTTCACTTTTCTTTTCCCCCCCTCTTTTGTTTTCAGAGCGAGGAAAGATAAGCTGCAGAGCCGACCCCCTTTATTTTTTTCTTTTTCTTCTTAGCTCTCTCGCTATCAAAGCGGTCTCCCCCTTTCTACATTCAGCGGCTAGGACAAAAGATAAACAACGAGTATAGCGATTATCCTTCTTTTTCGGCTTTTTCCTTTTTGCATTTTCCCTAGCTGCTTCTTCTTTTCCCTTTCTTATTCCTCTTTTTAAATGAAGGAAGTGAAGAGGTTATTTGAAGGGCTGTTTGCCTTTTTTTTCCCTCCCCTCCGTCTCTAGATAAGTGGCTGTTCTCTCCTCTTTTTCTTTTTTCGTCTCGATATTAGAAGAAGATGGAAAGAGGTAGGAGTTTCTTTTTTCTTCCTCTATGGCTCTTTTCCGACTAAAGAACGGTCTCTTTTTTCTCCCTTCAGAATGACGATGTGGGTCGATTTCCTTTCTTTTTTTTCTTTAGCTCTTTTCATGATATTCTTCTTTAGATGAAGGAGGAAAATGAGAGATTTCATTTTTTCTCTTCTCTTTCTCTTTTTCTGATCTACCCTTCACATGCCAGAACGATTTTTCTCTCTCGGAAGAGATGAGGTAAAAGGATCGGCCCTTTTCTTTTTTTTCTTTTCCCATTTTTTGGACTTTAAAAGGCGGTCTCTTCTCCTCCTTTTTCTTCCTCGAATGGAGAAAATTGAAGAATTGGAGAACGCTCTTTTTTTTCTCTTCCCTCCTCTTCCTTTCGCCGCTGGAAGTACACTTTTTTTCCTTCGATTATAGGGGATACACATCTCTCTTTTTTCTTTCCTTTTGGATAGCGTTTTCTTTCTTTTCCTTTTCTGTGAAGAAAGAAGGGGAATGATAGATTCTATATTTTTCTTATTTTTTTTCTTCTGCCCTTTTTAGTGAGGACTGGCCTTTTTCTTTTTTTTTTTCTCCCCCTGCTAAGGATAGATGGGTGGAAGTAATTTTTTTCTTTTCCTCTCCCTCCCTTTGCCCTCTTCAGAGCTTTAAAGTGCAGCCTTTTTTTTCCCTTCCCTTCCTGCGCAGAAAAAGAAGAGATTGCGCTCTTCCCTTTTTCCCCTTTCTTTAGGGACGCTAACGCGGCGCCTCCTTTCCCTACCTCTTAAGAAGAAAGGGAGAAGAGAAGGAGATCGGCCTCCTTT
>Ga0179593_1590346_pt1 | contig 11129 bp, 7 predicted proteins | sample CZODoug2_1_08_16_FD_185931 | JGI IMG/M metagenome (GOLD analysis project Ga0179593, IMG submission 185931) | Vadose zone soil fungal communities from Angelo Coast Range Reserve, California, USA - CZODoug2_1_08_16fungal (PacBio error correction) | ecosystem: Environmental > Terrestrial > Soil >... | reverse complement strand
CGCCTTCTCACCGTCTTGCGAGACATCCCCTGATTGTTTCTCGCCGTCGCTCAAGCCTGTATTTTTTGTTGCCCCGGACCGCCTGCCGCTAAACTCACTGTTGACTTTTTTTTTATCTGGACACCCTTTTTTTTGGAAGCGCGCCTCAGGAAGCCGTTTTTTTTTTTCTTTTTTTTGTTTCATATGGAACGCCTAGGTCCCCTTTTCTTTTCCAATCCTATCTTTGCCTTCTTGCCTCCACCAAACAGGTTAACCCATGACCCTCCGCTGTTTCTACCCTCCTTCCGGTTTATAGGAGGAGTTAGCCTCCTTTGGAGAGCAAATGTAGATCCCCTTTTCGCCCGCGTCCCCTCGCTTGCGGCAAGTTTTCTATTTTCCGGCTCCTTCTCGTCTTTTCGGGAGATGCTTATTACCTCGGTCCCGTCGAGTCTTTTGCCTCTTCGTCCGGACTACGTTCACATGTGTTTTTGGGGGAACGGCTTTTCTTGAAGCGTTACCACTTAGGTGGGACTGTGCTCCTTTTTAGATTCTGGATAAGATCCTGCCGAAGAAAAATTCCTTCTCACGCACTCAGTCTCTTTTTAATGCTTTCCTTCCCAATCTCGCCGAAAAGGCGCGAAGGCATCTTTATAGTTTTCCCCTCCCCTCTCCCTTTCTCAGTCAAGGCATAGACATTAGAGACCTCCCGTTGGCACCATCCCCTTTTGAATTTGGCCTTCCACGAATCGTCGTATTGAACATAGTCTCCCTGCACCTGTTTTAAAACACTACTGTGCTAGGATGGGAAAATCTGACCTGAGTGCGGCCGCACTCCCTTTCTAAGACTCCGGTCAGGATGGTACAAGATTTCTTCTTGACGGGGACGTGCGAATGGCGTCCAATTTTTCAGCAGCTTATACGGTCAAATTAAGGTACCCCCCCCCTCATCCCTCTTTTTCTCACCGTAAACCCACTGCGTCCCCATAGTGCACCTTAATCTTATCGCGGATTTCCTGAGATCCTCACCTTCATCTCCGGAAAGTCCGAACGCTCCGATCGATTTCCGTCGTCCAGCTTCGCTTGTTCTCCTTGCTCACCCCTCCCAACAGGTGAGTGCCTTACACACGCGGCGGTCTTTCTCGAGGCACAAACCGCCTCCGGCGTCCCTTTTTTCCTGCCTTGCTCGTCCCTTTAAAGACCGTCGTGGTTGCGATGGTCATCTCCATCTCCGTTTTCTTCGTCTTTCCCTTCCTCTCACAAGAGTTCCGCTTTTGCTCGTCTCCGTCGATTGGCCCGCCCAGGTGTTTGTCTATTCTACCCGCTCCCTCTAATACCTTAATTCAAAGAATTTGCACAGCGCGTTTCGGCTCCCCCTTCACCTTTTCAAGATAAAGATCATTGATAATCCCTCGGCCCCATAAGACCGATTTTCTTTTGCTGCTCCAGCATCTTCGTCCATCTCTTAACGGATGTATGTTCCGGCCGGTCTTCAAGCCAACCCAGCCCGCTTTATCCTTCAACTTTCTTCCCCGTTAGAGAGCTCTTCCATGATTTCCTTTGACCCGCGAGGGGGTACTCTGCCTACCTTTCTGACCCCCTTATCTCTTAGATCAAGCTCTGAGAAAAAGCATCCCGGGACCTGTCTAGTTTTGCGCAAGGCTTTCTCATCTCCCCCTCCCTCTTCCTCCCACCCCCCCTATCGGAGTCCTCGATCCACAATGAATTTTTTTTCCTTTTGTTCCATCATTGATTGAAGAAAGTCCGTTCAGCTTTTGTCCGGACCGCTGTTTCCTCTCAACCTTCCTCCTTAAGGTCTGAACGCACCCCCCCCTTCACTTTAAAACAATGGTCCAGTCCCATCTACAGTTACACCTTTTTCTTTTTACGTGTAGCCTCAGATCGCATTCCCCAGAAATTCTTTTCCCCGAATGTTCCTGCCTGGGCGGCCGCCTCGTCTAGATCGTACCCCGCCCCCCCGGAGGCGCGGCGGTACCAGAAGTTCGCTTTGCTGTTGATCGGCGGAACAGACCCGCCGGGACATAGACCAGCGCCCTCCGCGGAGGCTCCTCCCAATTCGGTCTCCTTCCTCCCTGGAGGTTTCCTTTGTTTCCCTTTTATGTGCCGCCACGTCGGCTGGAAATTCCTCGCCCGTACTAGGCTGCGCTCTGGGAACAAGAGATCAGGCGAACCCTCTGGTTCTCTTCCGCCTTTACTGTCCCTTTCTCCCACGCGACCCAATCTCTAGGACCTTCCCATCCGCACCTGGTGAATGCGGTAATCGTCTCTCTTATCGCGGTCGTTGTCCTCCAATTTTGACGAAGAAGCACACAAAGTGTTCGCTCCCCTTTCTCCCTCCACCCCCGGCGTCTCACGGATTCTGAACGCGTCTCTGCCGCAGCTACACTCATTCCATTGGCGGCCATCTTCTTACGCTTCCGCCACGCCCCTCACAGAGACGTAGAAGGGTTTCCTTTTAGACTTGTCGGCCGGCGCCCGAATTTTTGTCCTCTTCAATCGATGGATCGGCCTCCTCTGCCTCCGGATTTCCCCTTCGATGTCACTGTTTCGTCCGCTCAACCTGTTGTAAGGAAGCGTAAATGAGGCTTTTTTTTAAGCTGTTTTTTATGCTAACCCTGCCCCTCTTGACGCCACCCAACCCTCCTGATATCTCTCTCCCCCCTTTGTTTTTGAATGCTACAGATCTTTTTTTGTGTCTCCGTGGCACTTACTTGCCGGTTCGACTCCCAACACCCCCACGTAGAAGATCATTCCCGATTACAGGTTCTTGCGGGCGCGACCTGTGGACCCTCTCAATCCTGGTCTCTTTTTAAAACTCACGTCTTTCATCTGAGCGGAGCTTCCCAAGTTTTCCGACGGAGACCCGTCTCCGTTCTGTTTTTTCCTTTTTTAAAGTTAAGAGTTTCAAGACCCTCCTGGTTTTGCGGGAGGCGCTTTTTCCGGCCCCTAGGTCTCTTACAGTGACGCCCACTGACCTTGCCGCTTTGCGGCGCCTGGACACTAATTGTGTGCTTCGGCAACTTCTTTTTCCCCCCCCGACCTGAAGGAGAGGAAGGATGACGGCCACTGCGTGTTTTCCTGGTCCTGCTTATTTTCCTCCTTTAGCAGGATGCGGAGGCACATTGGCGTGCATGATTCCCCCCCTGTGCTGGCATCGCGCACTCCAGGAGTTTTTTAGCCTCTCCTTTTCTTAACGACAAGGCCTCCCCTTCAGCCCTTTCTAGACGTTCCGATGTCCCCTCTCCTGAGGTCTTCCGTCCCGGCAGTCGCATCTGCGTTCTGCTGGATGTTCAGTCAAAGACGCCTTGGCTGTTTTGTACCATCGGATTTTTTTTTTTGGTAACGTCGTTCTCTTCTTCCGTCCTTTTCTTCAGCTGACATGTCTTTTTCTTTCTTTCGGGCGATGTTTTCAGGTCAACTGACTTCCTTTGCGACTCGGGGAACTTAGCACTTCCCTGTCCCCCCCCTTTATCTCTTTATTGTTCGGTCTTCGTAGCTGCGAGAGGTTTGGTGATGGCCCAGCGGTCCGTTTCGACTGTCACCGCTTCGCCCATGACCTGAGTTTTGACCAACCCTCAAGATTCTCCTCTTTCCCATTTTTTGTGCGATGGATTGTTTCCCCCCCCTTCTTCCTGAGTGAGACGCAGTTCGCCCTCTCGAACATGGGCTGGCCGAATCGTTGCTTCCTCCTCGTCTTAGATGCGAATCCGGGGTCTTTGAGTCTTCAATTATTGCTTTCCCCGCGCAGCTTCTTCCCTCTCTTACGCTCCCCACCTGATTCTCAAGGTGCTGCTCTTTCGCGCCTCGGCTGGGTTTGGCCTGGTCCTTTTTCGCCGCCGAGACGACGTTGCCGACTTTCAAGCGATGTCCGGATTTGAGCAGCCGCCCACAACGAGTCCCGGGGCCGGCATTTTTTTTATTCCTCTCTAGATTTTCTGATCTTCAAGGGCCCCTAAAGCTCTTTGACATGCTCCTTTTCGACTGTTCTCTAGGTGCGTTCTATCTGCTACAAGGCCCCACTGCGGTGGTAGCAATCTAGCACCCGGATATCTTTTCTGTACGTTGATGCGGCTACTCTCAATTTTCTGAAAAAGTTAGATGCGCGCCCAAGAACGCGCGGGTTTAGTGAAGAGCATGATACCAGTTCTCTTTTTAGGCGCCGCTGCGTCCCCCCAAGTGCCCCTCTAAGAACCAGCCGATTGTTGTCAGTCAATTCATAGGATTGTGCGTCCTTAGATCTCACCGCTTCGGCGTGAGCGTTGTCAAGCCCGAGCTCCCTTGCTTTGTCTGGAGTCCTGAGGTCTTGTCTTTTCTACGAAATCTTCTCGTTTACCTTTGTTTTCGGAGTTATCGTGCGCGTGTGTCTTTCATAGACGGTTTTTGTCCCCTTACCGGATACATTTCAAGTTTTTTAATGTCGCATTTCCAGCATGCTCATCGCCCTCCCCCTGTCATCCCTTCCCAAAAGGAACGAGGATCGTCCTCCCCGTGTTTCGGACGAACTCGGTCCCTATTGGCCTTTCAGACGGAACCTTATGGTTTTTTTGTAACTCTCTGAAGCCCTGGGGTCTTTCGATCGCCTCAGGGAAATTGACTCCGGTTTGACATTTAGTCTGGCCCGGGATCTCTGTCGAGTCCCCCATCGGCGACCGCGTCGTTTCTTTCCCAGAGACTCAGTATTGCTGACTTTCGCTTCGGCGCGATCCTCTTCTGTTTGTAGATGACCGGCATCTTCTGCATCTGATCTGTACTCGATCTTGCACCTCTTCGGCGTCCACTCTTCCCTGGGATCCGCCCACACCCCCCCTGTTCTTTTTTAACCAGCACGGGAAGTTGATGCACCTTAAACCCTGCGTGTTTCAGACTCAGCAGATCCTCGATCTGAGTAATACCCCGAGGTCCCTGAAACGCGAGTTCCCTCTACCCGTACTATCGCCGCTTCCAAATGATAGGAACTGAATGACAGCAGCGTTCCCAGTCGTGGGCGCCGGGTGCATTCTTATGCTGTCTTTCGATAACTCCTAGGAAGGAACTCGGCAGCTTCATGTCCCCTGCGGGGGTTGCAGGTTTTTTTATTTCCCCTCTGATTCTCTGACCCTTTTCCCAGGCAGGGTAGGATCGCGCTAAGTACTTGATCATTACCCGTATTCCTTTTCGTTTTCCTCCGATGTCTAACACCCAACCCAAGACTTAATTCCCCCTTCTTGCTTTTCTTTTCAGAAACCCCCTCGCAGAGCTCGTCCCCACAACCCAAGACGATCGTTCTTGGTTTTCCCGAAGCTCAAAGGAGATAGAATATCTCTTTTCTCTCCTTTCTTTTGTTGTGTTCTCCCCCTACTTGGAGGAGCGGCTTGCCGCCGAAACCCCTACGTAGCCTGCCTGTTTGGTTTCTGTCAGGAGATGCTCTGGGTTTGCGTTTTACTAGCCTGCCCTCCTTTCTTCCCTTTCCCCCCACCCTTGGTGTACCGCCTTGATTCGGAAAATTTAAATCTCTCCCTGCGGGACGTCATATGGGGTACTTTCTGAACGCGGCCTCATTCCTCATTGGACCAGGGCTGGGTAGTACTCTCGAGTTTCTATATGCTCTTCCGTCCCAACACAGGTGAACACATCATCTCTGGTCGCCACCCTTTTCCTGCAGGCAGGCGTTCCTGACCTTCTTGATCCTCTAGATGCGCAGGCCTGCCTGATCCCCCTTCGCCTACTGCGGAATACGAGTTGCAGGCGGCCGTTTGTGAATTTTAGATATGTCGGTTTCGGCTCTGGTTCCGTTTCCACCGTCATCCCTTCTATCAGATCGATATTGGTTGCGTGTCTTGGTTCCCCTGATTTCGCAATTCTTCTTTTGGAATCATAAAGGTTTGGTTTTTAAATTCACGTCATTTCACATTTTCTCGCGTTTGAGGAAGCCTGCAGACTGTCAGGCTCAGATCCTGCGATAAAGGCGGTTTCATTCACAAAGAAGATGATCTTTCTGCATGACCTGGCATTCCCCCTTTTCCTCTCCCTCCCCCAGGAGGATTATCCCCTCGTGGACCTCACAGGCGGTCGACGAGAGACTCCTCCGCTGACGAGCAGACATCTATGTAGAAGGGAGCCGTGAGTTTTCTGTCTATATGACTTATTTACGTCAAGTTTTTTTCCCAACCCAATTTTTCCTAAGAGATGGAAAACTGAAGAGCTTCCGAACCTCATGTACCCTCAATCGATTTTCTCTCTAGCCTTCCCCTTCCTTTTGTCGGGTGTGAGTTACTACACGGAGACATTCCCGAGACTCAGAATGTTTCCTAAAGTCCTTTTTCGAACAATTGATTCGATCGAATGCACCAAAGATGACATTCCCCGAGAAAGGCCCCCAGAACTGTAAGCGTGTCTCCTAGTCCTTTGACGCCACAGGACTGCCCGCAGTTTTTTCCTCCCTGACAGTTTTCTGACCCCCTTCCTTGACCGCGACGTTGAGGTCCACTGTAAGAACAATTCCCCTTGCTTACAACTGAGGTTTGCGGTCCGGCGCGGGCCCCCCCAGCTCTCTGTTCGGCTTCTCTTGTTAGACAGTAAAGTTTTGGCCTGAGTGAAGGATTTCCCCCCTTTCCCTTCTATGCGGTTCGAGCACGATCCCTTTTCGACGATATCTTTCTTCCCGACGGAAACAGGTGTGTCTGTTAATTTGCGATAGACCCCCGCCTAAGTAATTACTTTAGCCCCTTCATGCCACCATCTCTCCTTTAGTGAACTTGAACTCTCCTGTACATGAACCTCTCCGTTTCCTCAATATATATCCCCCGTTCCCCCTCCTTAAGTTTTCTGTTTGGCTGCTCAGCATAGTCACCCCTCCTTTTTTCACTTTCTTTTTATGGTAATGTTTCTATTTTGCTGTCCCTTCTAAAGAATCCATTCGCGAAACTTATCCCCATAGAGATCTTTTGCTTTACACGGCGGTTCCGGTGGACGCCCTGATATAGGGGTCTGAAGACAACTCCCTTCCTTCACTCCAGTTCGATTTCGACCGGGCCACGCTGTTACTGCAAGCGCTGATTCCGTTTTCAGTTTTTGTTATGCCCCGGACTTGTACGAACGAGTCGGCCCTCCCACGCTCTTTCCCCGTACCCACAATGAATGCGCGAGCCCTTGTTTTTCAACCTGCCAGTTTTTCCCTTAAGCATTTCTCGACACGTCTTCAGTTTTTGCAGCTGTGTCGCCCTACCCCCCCCCCCTCCCTAAATGCTACTATTCCAACCAACCACTCACTATTGTTCCCCCCCTTGTCATGCAATCCCACCCATTTTCACTTCTGCTGCTCTCAGGGTCCCCCCCTCAGTCAGTTTTTTGTTTTCTGGTTTTTAATCCCCTTGTCCCCTCCCAAGTCATCACGGTATCTATTTCGTTTTTGAGTTCCCCGTCACCGTTATGAAGCCGGCGGGCGCTTTTCCCCGGTTCCCGTCTCTTTTTTGCCTTGTCCGCGACGCTCTTCCCTGTAACGCCGGACTTAAATTCCGTCAGGTCCCACGGCCTTGGGAGTCCGACGGGGCGGGAATGATTACGGTTTGAATCGTTTTACAAGGCGAGCAAATCTCTAAAAGCTGGAGCAATGTCCACCGATGATCCAGCGACACTCTTTTCCCGGCTAAAGAGACGCAAGCTCGCCTCCCTTCTCCGCCTTCCTAGTCCCTCCAAACCCGCATTGGCTACTTCGACGCCTTTATCTTTCTTCGCCTTCCCCCCCTTTTCCCCTTCCTAAACGAATCCTCCCCCCCCGGCCTTGTAGGAATTGTGAGCACGTCCGGCCCTAGCCTGCTTTCCCGCGCTCTCCTTTCCCGGTAGTTCCTTCGCGCAAGTGAAGATTCACCACGCAGGCCCCTACATCGAACTTCTCTTTTTCCTCAAGCTTGAGGTGCCCGCCTTGCGAGAGGAATCCCCCCTAGCCCCTTCTAGGCGCTGCATTTCCTCAAATCGTTGATCACCGGCGCGTCCTTCCCCTTTGCCGGGATTTGTGAAAGTGATGATCCTTCGACGTATTGGTTAATGCGCGGTGGCTTCCTTTGTTCCCCCCCCCCATCGTTTTCTTCTTTCCCATCCCGTTTGTTGATCTCTATCGCACCTAGTGTTGTGGCGTGTCAAGAGGTCACTGAGGCCACGGTTCGCATTCCCCAAAACCAATCCCGTCTTGAAGTCATAATCAAGGATTCCGTTTTTTGGTGTGCTTGTCGGGCGACTTGTCCCCCTCCTCTTTGCAGGCAGCGCCGTATCCCTCTCTCTTTAGCCCGGCGGGCTCCGGAAAGTTGCTGCCGTCAAGACTTTGCTCCCCGAAGTTCTTTTGCTTTTCTTGGTGAATGAGTGAGCCCTCCACTCCCTTTTTTGTTCCCCTCTCCTCTCCCGGTAGTATGTAATGCTTATTTTGACGTGCTCCTCCCCTTTTCCTCCCTCCGTTTGAGGCGCATTCCTTATAATTTGTTGCTTTCTTCGTTTTTTCCCCAACATGTGGCATGCCTGCCTTTTAACCTTCAGACGCGTCTTTGATGACCGGCCCCCAATTTTTTTGCTCTTTTTGGTTGACGCGAGCTTTGCGTGCGGACTCCTTCTTGTAAGCATGATATCGGTTTTTGATCATCGCGCATCCTTTGGCGCGATGTGCACTCGCAGTTTGCGTCCGATTCCTTTCAGCATCTCCCCACAATTGGCGATAAGATTGCGAATCCGTCCTGGTCTTTAAGCTGATGCGCTTTTTAGCTGGGGGGGAGCTCAAAGCCTAAACTTGTTCACGTACCAGATGGTCGAGTTAACGTCGTCCCCCCCCGAGTTTTCGCCCCCCCCTCAATCTGACGGGTGATGCAAGGTGGGCCGGTCCTTATTGGCGATCGACGGACCTCCCGGCGCTCGACTCGTGTATTCCTTGACTTTCCAGTTTTTAAAGATTGATTGTTTTCGTTTGAGCGGAATATTACGATTTCGACTTTGTTTTTCTTGCAAGGAATCAAACTTACCCGACGTTGATCAAAGGTCTTCGGACACGTCCTTTGACACCCCGGTTAATTGATCTTTTTGGCTGCCTCGCCGAGTCGGTCCGGGCGGGATTTCTTCTGGCTCTTTACCGGACTCCCCACCGTTTCTACCCTTGGCACCGACGTTTGTTTAATTCCCGCTTTCCATGTTTTTGTAAGAGATACATTTTTCCTTTTGAAGGTCTCCATTTTGTAAGCTTACCCCCCTCCTTACCCTTAGTACTCGGACCCCAGCGATCACACCGCTGTGCTCATTTCGACGGGAGGGAAACCCCTTTTCGCCGTCGCTCCCTGTTGCAAGATGCCTAGAGCGTGTCCACTCTGTTTTAGCAGTGCTTCACAATAAAGCGGCCAGGAGGGGACCGTTCGGTCAGGAGTATGATTTAATTCCTTATTCCCTTAGAAGCACCCTAGTTTCTGGTTCCAATTCCCTTTCGATTCCCCCCCCTTCTTTTGTTCTATCTCGCACAAATGGCTTTCCCCCCCTAGGAAGAGCGATCCAAATGTATGTCCTGCTAGTTTCAGGCCCTCCCCCCCGTCCCCCGTACGCGACGTATGATTGCGTCAAAGAGCGCCTGAGAGATCAAGGAAGCGGTTAGGTCAGGAGATTGCCGCCCGAGCGAAGACCCATTGCGTGTTGTATTGACAGGCCTTTGGGTGAGTAGGTGAGCACACAACGCCGCGGGCCGTTGGAATTCCCTTATACCCGATCGGTATGCTTTGGTGGGTCCTTTTCGGGGTCCACATACAACGCCTCTTCGGTGGTTCGCCTCTTGTTCTCTGAGTGCATAAGGCGTTGGGTGCCACCGTCCTTTTCTTTCACTTTTAGTAAGACTCCTTGGGTCCGGAAAGCCTCCATCCCCCCGCATCCCCTTGTAAAGTGTCTATCCAATTCGGATTGCGTATTAACTGGGGTTTCCTACCCTCGGTCAACCCAGCCAACCTTGATTTTGACCACTGATTTGAAAGACTCGGGGTAGTCCTGGTCTCGCTTCGGCTCCCCTTCTTCGCATAGAGTTTCTTCCCAGGAGATCGCTGTCCGAAAGTCCTCCTCTGCCGACCTGCTTCAGTTTGCCACTTCATCCTTAGCTTGGACGGCCTCCCCCCGCGGGCGATCAGCTTCTTGTTCCTGAGAGACACGCCATTTTTTTGGTGATCCCGTCGTCCCCGCCCCCTTCCGGTCCCCCTCAAACCGAGGATATGTGGTGTGTTTTTGAAGAGTTTTTTTTGTCTGGTGAGCCAAACTTTGTACTTCCCTCCCCCCCCTCTTGATGCAAGGGACGGAATCGAAGCCCATCCTCGTCTTTTTTTTCTTCCCGGTCCCGGATAATTTCGAATCCGCCCCCGAGAGTTGCAAACTGCGCGTTCTTTGCCCTGCAACGCAGCTTTCCTAATATTTGCATGTGCCTGGGTCAATTATCGGAATCTCGCTGTCTTCCCTCCGTTTCAGGCGACCAGATGGTTTAATAGGGGTCATGTTTTGGAAGACACGCTAACCCTATCTCTTTTTCTTTTCTCCCCTTCCCCCGTTCAAATCGCAACCGGATCGCCTCCTTCTGGAAGAGATTCAGATCCCGCCTTTTTCCCCCAGATGTTTACGACTCCACTCTACCCATGTAACCCCTTTTTAATGCATTGCGCAGGCTATTCATTTTTCCCTTCGACTCCACGGTTTGAGACCACCCGATTTTTCTTTTCGGTTTCCCCAAGCATACCAGCATCAGGGGAGTATCCATTTCCTTCCTCTTTCCGTGAGGAGATGCATTGGCCAATAATGATTGGGGGTTTGTGTCCTCCCCTCCCACGTCTTGTTTTTTTCATTTAGGCTACAGCCTGCGATGGGTTGCTGTTCCCTCTCTCGCAATTGGATTAACAGTCCCTGTTTCATTTTAAGTGATGTCGGGAAATCGAAGACCTCACTTTATAGTTGCTTCGACCCCTCCTTGCGCTCTTTTTTTGTTCCAGGGCCCTTTTGAAATGCTGAGCATGTCCTTCCTCTCTTAGCAAACATGTGAACCATAACCCCTCTTTTTTCCTCCCTTAACTGCCGTAGCCCCCCTTCTTAGAGCGTCCGTTTTTTGAGATTGGAGCGCCCATGTTTGACCTCCCCCGTCCTGGTATTTCCCCCCAGGG
>Ga0179593_1536941_pt1 | contig 11129 bp, 19 predicted proteins | sample CZODoug2_1_08_16_FD_185931 | JGI IMG/M metagenome (GOLD analysis project Ga0179593, IMG submission 185931) | Vadose zone soil fungal communities from Angelo Coast Range Reserve, California, USA - CZODoug2_1_08_16fungal (PacBio error correction) | ecosystem: Environmental > Terrestrial > Soil >... | reverse complement strand
GAGACAGGAAATTTCTCCTCTTCTTCCTTTCCCCTTTTTAGCGCTGAGGAGGAAGAGTGGGATGAGAAAGACCCTTTTTTTTTTTCCTCTCCCTTTACCGGCCGGGAGAGTGATGATTAGATAAGGCTTTTTTTCTCTCTTTTTCCTTTTCACCTTGCTACCACAGACAAGACTGAGGTTATGGAGAGGTGGAAGGCTTTTCTTTTCCCCTTCGTCTCCCTCGCACGGCTGCTTTTTGTATTCACAATGGCGAAGACGCATCGCGGAGGATCTCCCCCCCCCCCCCTTTTTTTCCCCTTTTACCCTTTCTTTATTTCCTCTGACACCGGACTAAGCAGCCATACGAGAGAAGAGAGGAAGATGTCCCCTTCCTCTTTTTCTTCCTTCCTCTTTCCATCCCCGTCCCGATGCACGAAAGCTCCGTGAAGAAAGAGAGGAAATATTTTTTTCCTCCCTCCCGCTTATTCTCTTCCGCCCAAGGCTCGAAGCACCTCTGGAGGTTTAGAGGTTAATGAGGTAAGGACTTTTCCTCCCCCCCTTTTCTTTCCTGCCGACCGGGCGAAGCGTGCGGCGAACGGGAAACCTTTTTTTCTCTTCTTTCCCCCTCTTTCCCTATTTGTGGGCGATATGCGCGAAACGGTCAACTGCGCTCCTTTTTTTCTCTCTCTCCCCCCCCCTTTCTCCCCCTCCTCCTCACCGAAGCCTTCGCCACCCTTTCGCCGGAAGCGGTAAAGAGAAACTCCCTTTTTTCTTTTCCCTCGCAACATTCGTTCTCCGAATGCACGTTCGCAAAGAGAAATAGAGTAGCCCAACCCCTCCCCCTTTCTTTTTTTATCTATATTACTATTTGTACTCGTCCCTCCGTTCTCGAATCGGTGCGCGGAGTTAGAGAGGAGGTGGGAGACGCTCTTTTTCCTCTTTTTTCCTATCTTCCCTCCCCCCGCTTTAGAAATGTCTTTGGCGTCTTGGAAAGCCTGAAGGAGAGAAGGGGGGAGAAGGCTTCTTTTTCTTTTTCCCTTTTCTCTTTCCCCCTCCCTCTTCCCCTTTCGGCATCCGCATAGGCCAGAGAGGGCGGCTCAAGCGATGAAGTAGTTTTCTCCTTTCTCACTCTTTTTCGGCTGTCCGGTCGGCAGGAACATCGCGATGAGTGAAGAAGCAGCCTTTTTTTTTCTCCCTCTTCTTTTCCCTCTCTTTTCTCATCTCATCCGCGGCGCGATGCTGATCTGATGCAGAAAGACCAGCGAAGTTTCCGATCCCCCCTTTTTTTCCCTTCTTCTTCTTTTTTCCCTTTCCTTCCATCGCTGCCATTCTCGGCGCCGGGCGGGTTCAAGGACGCACGCCTTGAAATTTTTTTTCCCCCCTTTTTTTCTTTCCCTCCCGTTTGTCGCGGCCTCCATACTGTCGTCGGACTCTTTTTTCTCCTTTTTTTTTTTTTTTCCTCTCCTCCCTCCCCTCTCTGGGGGCCGGGTTCCGCCAGGGTGTGAATACAAACAGCAGGACGCTTTTTTTTCTTTTTTCTTTTCCCCTCCTTCCTTCTTTTTTCTGAATTGCGCCGGTGATTAATAAGGAGCAGATAATGGAATTGACGAAGGATAGGAAGCCTCCCCCTTTTTTCCTTCTTTCTTCTCCCTTTCTCCACCTCTGGTCTCGCCTCCTGCGTGAGCAAAGGCTGACGACCCTTTTTCTTCCTCCCTCTTTTAACTCCAACCCTGCACCCGCGCATCGAGCAACGCGACCGTGATTTTTCTCTCCTCTTTTTCTTGTGCATGTTTCCCTTTTCCCCCTTCCCCCTCTCCCGATAAGCGCCTTGTGGAAAGCGGGCAGGATCTTGACTTTTTTCTTTTTTTTTTTTTTTTCTCTCTTTCCAACGCGCCGCAGATTTCAAGATACGGCCTTTTCTTTTTTTTCATTTTCTCTTATCTGGTTTCATTGCGACCATCATAGTAGATAATTGAAATGGAAAAGGATCCCTTTTTTTTTTCTTTTCTTTTCTTTCAAGTCTCGAGGATGGCTCCGAGGTCTCTTTCCCCTTCCCCTCCCTCCTTTCTATAGCGGAGAGAGGAGTGGTTCCTCTCTTTTTCCTCCCTTTTTCGTGCTGATTAGATAAGGATTTTTTCTTCCTTCTTCATCACCGGCGACATCAGACAAAGACGAGGTGCCTTTCTTTTTTCCCCTTTTTTCCCTCCCCCTCCTCCCCCCCATTCTCCATCCCCGCGAAACGGCCTGACATGTTGTATTAAAAATGGAGAAGAAGCTCCTTTTCCCTTTTTTTTTTCCTTCTCCTTCTTTCTGTTCCGAACGGGACAGTAGGAGGGACGCGAAAAAGGCCCTTTCCCCTTTTTTCCCTCCCCCCTCCGTGCGCCGAGAATGGCAGCTATTTCAGTAAGAAAGATGAACGAAATCTCTTTCTCTCTTTCCCCCTTTCCCCCCCCTTCTTCTCCCCTCATCTTTCATCATCGCGCCCGCGGATGAGCTGAAGAAAAAGACAGACTCCTTTTTTTTTTTCCCCCTTTTTCCCCTTTCTTCTTCTCTTCGGCACTCAGAGCGAGGCATGAAGACAGGAGAGACTCTTTTCTTTTCCCCTCCCTCTCCCCCCCTACTTCACTATTGAGCCGACGAGATGGCAATATGAGTATGCCCTCCTTCCCTTCTTTTTTTTTTCTCCCCCTCCTCCTCAGGCGCCGCATCCTTCGCCACCCTTCTGCCGGCCAGCGGTAAAGACGCCCCCCCCTCTTTTTCCCTTTTTTCTTCTCCTTTTCCCTTTTTTCTCACCTCTTACATTCGTCGCCCAAAAATACTCGCGAAAACTCAGCACGGAACAGATTAGAGAATGAGTTCCTCCTTTCCCCCTCTTCCCCCTTTCCCCTCCTTTTTTTTCCTCTGTGATTTTTTCGCGAGGCGTTGGGCGGACGCATGTCGAGTTGAAGAAAAGTGAAGTACGGATTTTTTCTTTTTTTTTTTCTTTCTCCTGTCGTTGCTGTCTTGACAGCCTGCCGGGCGAGAAGGGGTGGAGATTCCTTTTTTCTCTCTTCCCCTCTCTTGTACCGCCGATGTTGAGAAAGCGTACCTTTTTTTCTTCCCTTTTCCTCTCCTTTTTTATTCTGCCGAGCGCTCTGCCCCTCGCGTGCACTCGCAGCAAGAGTTCGCCGCCCTTTTTTTTTTTTCCCCCCCTCCCTTCGTCTTTTCGGCCCATGACGTCCTTGCCGAGTAAACCGCGAAGCCTTTTTTCTCCCTAAGGGGAAAGAGAGAAGTTGAAGCCCTTCTCTTTTTTCTCTTCCCTCTCCTCTCCTTCGGGTTAAAGGAAAGAAAGAATTGAAAAGGTTGCACCCCTTTTTTTTTTTCCCCCTCATTTCCTTTTCTTTTCCTGCACAGAGCATCCGTCGTATGAAAAAAAGAAAGAGTGTCTGAGTCCCCCTTTTTTTTCTTTTCCTTTTTTCCTCCCAACAGCAGGCGTGCAGAGGGCCGGCTCATTTTGCGCGATTCCGCCCGGGTCCGGGCTCCTTTTTCCCTTTTCCCCCTGCTTCCCCCCTCTTCTCCCCTCTTTTCATTCCTTTCCGCCGGATCGAATCAGCACGCCGCCGGGACTTTTCTTCCTTTTTTTTCCCTCTTTTCCCCCCTCCCTTCTTTCTCGCCGATCGCACGGTGCAGATAACTCAGAAAGGAGACTAGTCCCTTTTCTTCTTTTTCCCCCCCCCCCCTCCCCCCTTGTTGCGTCATAGAGAAAAGAGAAAGTGAGAGGAGGAAGAAAGAGGCTTTTTCTTTTTCCCCCCCCCTTCCTTCCCCTCTCCCCCTCTTCCGCGCCGGTGGAAAGGCGGCAGGATCCCCTTTTTTTTTTGAGGATTGGCACGAGCCGCCTTCCCCCTTTTTTTTTCCTCTTCTCCCCTTCCTTTTTTGTCTCATGCGACCACATTCGTCGACATGCACTGGAAAACCAGGACTTTTTTTTTTTTCTTCCCTTTTCTTCTTTCTTTCCCCTCGTTTCTTTCGCCCGGACATTGCGCAATCCAAAGCCATATGCGCCGCTGGCGATGGGGATAGGCAGCCGCCTTTTCTTTTTCCTCTCTTTTCCGCGGTGGAATTGAGATGGAAGGAGGCCGCCTTTTCTTCCTTCCCCGGCCACATTTATCGGCGACGTAGGAATAAAAGAGAAAAATTCTCCCCCTATTTCTTTTTTTTTCCCCTCCTCCCCCTTTTCCCACCTTACAGGCCGCCGCAAAATGAGAGGAAGATGAAAGGACTGCTGTTGTTCTTTTTTTTTTTTTCTTTCCTTTCCCCCCCCCCTTTTTTTTTGGTGCATAAGAAGGGAGGCTCGGTCCGAAGAAAGTATGGCTTTCTTCCCCCCTTTTTTTTTTTTTTTTTTTCTTCTTCATTCTTCTTAACCGTTTCAAGCGGGCGGCCTGGAACCAGGACAGGAGAGAGGAATGGCCAAGCTCCCCTTTTTCTTTTTTCCCCTCCTTCTTTTCGATTGGCTCGGAAAATGACGATGGTATTTATGACAAGCAGCCCTCCCTTTTTTTTCCTTCCCTTCTTCCCCTTTTTCCTTTTACTTGCCTGTCAAGAAGGGACGTCCTGCGACAGGCGCACGGCCACTTTTTTTTTTTCTCCCTTTTTCCCTCCCTCCCTTCTGTCGCGTGCACAGAGGGCGGCGCGCTCCCTCTTCTTTTTTTCTTCCCTTTTCTTTTCCGCGCACGGTGCAAGCTGCGCTCAACAGCGGCTTTTTTTTTTCCCCCCCTTTTCCCTCCCCCTTCTTCTCGCAGACGTCAAGACGCCACGCCCCCTTTTTTCCTCGTAAGACTGCACGTTTAGAAAACGCGACATCTCCCCCCCCCTTTTTCCCCCTTTCTTCCTCCCTCCCTTCCCCCCCCCCCCTCCTTTTTTTTTGTTGAGAGAGATGACGATGTACTCGTCACTTCAGTCTCGACGGTGCTTTTTTTCCCTTTTCTTTTTCCCTCTTTTTTTCTTTATCTCAGTTTGGGAAGCGGCCGCTTGCACGACCCAAAGCTTGAGTATCTTTTCTTTTCTTTTTTTTTTTTTCCTCTTCCTTTTGCCCCTCCTTGTTGAGCGACAGAGTGAAAGTGATGCCTCCTCTTTCCTCTTCCTTCTCTTCCCTCTCTTTTCCACGGCCGCCCTCGCGTGCAAATAGAAGAAAGAGTAGAGAAGGATTTTCTTTCCCTTTCCCCATTTTTCCTCCCTTTTTCTTCGATGTCGGCCATGAAGTTCATTGAAGACAGTAAAGCGACCCCCCCTCCCTTTTTTTTTTTTTCCTTTTCCCCTTCCCCCTCTCCTTTTCTGGCGCCATCGAGACAGACGAGGGTGACTCCTTTTTCCTTTTTTTTTTCCCTTCCCCCTCCTCCTTGAAAAAAGGTTGGAAAAAATATTACGCAGCCTTTTTTTTTTCTTCCCCTTCCTCCCCCCCTTCCTTATTCACCACGCAAGCGTGTCTGCGTCGTGGAATCTAAAGGTCGAGAGTGTTTTTTTTCCTTTTTTTTTTTTTTTTCTTTTTTTTTCCCCCCCCTTTCTTTCTTCCACCTCCGACGCGACGAAGGACAAAGAGCAGAAATAGTATTGAGTATGAATTTTTCCTTTTTTTCCCCTTCTCTTTTTTTTTTCCCTTTTTCCTCTCCTTCCCTGTCCTTCCAGCGCATTCACGCGGAGACAAGGAGGGAGACAAAGAGGATAGAGAAGACCCCTTTTTCTTTTTTCTTTCTTTTTCTTGCGCAAGTCAGGGAGAAGAAGATAGAGCCATAACTCTTTCCCCCTTTTTTCCTCTTCTTCCTCCCCTAGGGCTTGTCCGTGGTCAGGGCATGAATCGTTTCCTTCTTCCTCCCCCTTTAACGCTGACGGATTTTTTTTTTTTTCTCTATTTGGGCACGCGCCCCCCCACCGCAAGATTCAAGATCTTTTTTTTTTTTCTTTTTCTCCCTCTTCTTGTATCATTCGCACATCATCGTCGATCATGACTGGAAAACGGACGCCTTTTTTTTTTCTCCTTTTCCTTCCTTCAGGGGATGGACGAGACCGGTAGGAGGAGAAAGGAAAAGGGAGAAGCTCCCTCTGCTTTTTCTTCTTCTCTTTCCCGGGTGGAGCCTTTTTTTCTTTCCTTTTCCCCTTTCCCCTTCGGGTGATGATTTCGATCAGCGGAAAGGACAGTATTTCCCCCTTTTTCTCCTCCTTTTTCTGACCGCGGTGTGGCGGCAGTAGCGGCACGCGTTTTCTTTCCCCTTTTTCCCTTGTTTTTTTTTCCCTTTCCTCCTTCCCCCCAAAACTTCCCCTGCTGCCCGTGAGATCACGACGCCAGACACGCTTTGAGTGGTTTCCTTTTCTCTTCTCTTCTCCTCGCGCTCGGGCGGAATATGTTGCCAACCGTTTCAAGGCTTTTTTTCCCCTCCCTTTTTTTCCTTCCTTTTTTTCCCCTCTCCTTTTACTCCCCGAGGGAAAGCGCATCACAATAGTAGGTAGACTCTTTCTTCCTTTCCCCTCTTCTCTTTCCTCCCCCTGCTCGAAGAAAATATGGAGTTTAGAGGTTTTCTTTTTCCCTCTTCACTTCATCTCGATGGGATGAAGAAAGGAGCAGACTCTTTTTCTTTCCCCCTCTTAGGGCGGCGCGCTCGGCCTAATCAATTTCCCCCTCCCCTCTTCTCTTTTCTCCCCCCCCCTTTCCCGCTCTGTCTCAACGAGGAGGTGAACAACGCATCTGTTTCTTCTTTTCCCTTTCCTTCCCCTTTTCCTCCTCCCCCCCTGCCCATTCTCAAGCTGGGGGGCGGCAAAGCGGAAGAGAACAAACTTCCTCCTTTCCCTTTTCTTTTTTTTCCTTCTTTTCCTCCCCCTTCCTCGCGCAACTCCGCGGCACAGATCGAGAATGATGGACGAGACATCGTATCTCTTTTTCTTTTTTTTTTTTTTCCCTTTTTTTTTTCTTCCTCTTTTTCCTCATCTCTTCGCGTTGCGAAACGTGGCAGTCGGATCGAATGTTGCGCGTGGATCTCGAGTTTGTTTTTTTTCTTTTTTTCCTTTTTTCTCCTTCTTTCGTCGCGAGTCGCAGGTGGAGAGCGATAAGAGAGTGGTAACCGCCTTCTTTCCTTTTTTTTTTTTTTTTTTCCCCTCTTTTCCTTCTGTTGTCATTCGTCCTTGATGAGGCCGAGCCGCGCAGCCTCGCTTTTTTCCCCTTCCTTCTTTTTTTTTTCTCCCCTTTCTTCCTCTTTTCTGGGCCCGCCGTCCTGCCGCAGTAAACCGCGAAACGCCAGAGGTTCTCTTTTTTTTTTCTTCTCTTTTCCCCCCCCCCCCCCCCCCCCCCGCCCCACACAAAAACAAAAAAAAAAAAAAAACCTTTTTTTTTTTTTTTCTTCCCCTTATCTTCTCTTCATCTGGAATGGAATGAAAGTAGAGGAAATTTAGTCGGTCCCTTTTTTTTTCTTTCTTTTCTCCCCTTTCTTCTTTTCTCCGGTGTCGCGGCCTAAAGTAAGGGAGTAGGAAAGAGAAGAAGGAGGATGCCCCCCTCCCTTTTCTCTTTTTCTTTTTTTTTTGTCCCCCCCCGGTTGAATACAAGAAGCAGGAAGTGCAGAGGGGATTTCCCTTTCCCCTCTTTCCTTTCTCTTTTTTTTCTTTTCACTTGCGGCTGTGATTCCTACGGGCCGATAATGGCATGCCGAAGGATTTCCTTTTTTTTCTTCCTCTTCACTGCCGGAGACCAAGGCGGCGCCAACGAGGCTCGCTCCCTCTCTTTTTCCCTTTTCTCTCCCCTTCTTTTCTCGCAGCCTCGAGCCAATCGCGCTTGAAAGAAAACAGAACAACTTCCCTCTCCCCCCCTTTTTTTTTTTCTTTTCCCCGTTCTCCCCTCCGATGATTGTGCATGAGCCAGATAGATAAGTCTGGAAGAGAAAATAGATAAGTTTTTTCCCTTTTTTTTTTTCCCCCCTTTTTTTTTTCCCGTGGCAACGCGCAAGCAGATTAAAGATAAGGCCTCCCCTTTCCTCTTTCTCCCCCTCTTCACGTACCACTTGACTAAGGTCCTCGGGATGAAGAAGAAAAGTAGAGGTGCCTTCCCTTTTTCTCTTTCTTCCTTCCCCCCTTCCCCCCCCCTCCCCCCTTTTTCTTTCTCCTGGCGATGGGGATCGCAGCAGTGAGATATCTTTCCCCTCTCCTTTTCCTGTCGCTTTGGCCGGCGGCTTCCTTTTTCTTTTTTTCCCCCCTTTCCTCTTCATTCACCCGGGCGCCAAATTCAAACAAGCGAGGTCTCTTTTTTTTTTTTTCTCCACAGTGGGCGTGAAGCCGCCGCAAATAGCCGCCCAGATGCACGGTTCCTTTTTTTTTTTCCTTTTCTCTCCCCTTCTCCTCCTCTTCGTGGGGGCATACGACGGAGGGCTCGGTCCGAGACAGTAGGGAGTTTTCCTTTCTCTTTCCCCCCTTTTTCTTCCCTCCCTTTCCCTTGTGAACCGCCTGCGCCGAGAATGGCAGAGATATCAAGGTCAGTTCCCTCTTTTCCCTTTTTTTTGTGCTCCTTCCCCTTTTCGGTTAGACTGATGGTAGGAAACTGCTTTTTTTTCTTTCTCTTTTTTTTTCCCTTTCCCCCCCTACTCCCATCTGGTCTTTCTCTTTTAATCGGGAAAGGACGTCATGGAAACATTTTCCCCCTTTTTTTCTTATCTTTCTTTTTTCTCTTCCACGCGAGGGCGGAGAGATAGGAATAAGAAAATGTAGATGCCCTCCCTCTCTTCTCCTTCTTTTCCCTCCTCCTTTCCCCTCTCGCTCAAAAGAGGAGGTCCCCCCCTTCTTTTTTTCCTTCTCCCCCCCCCACCCTTTCTTTTGCTCCCTGGCCAGCGGTCAAGGGACGCCAACGCCATTTCAAGAGGGGGGGCGGCAAGCGGCCTTCCCCCCTTTCTCTTTTTCCTCCCTTCTTTCCCAAAATCCTCGCGAAAACTAAGGGCACTCTCTCCTCTTTTTTTTTCCTTCATTTCCCCTCTTTTCTTCTCCTTTCTGGTTCCGCGGAGTTTTCGCTATGATGTTGGGCGACGCGATGTCGAGTTGAGAAAAGTGCATTTCCCCTTCCTTTTTTTCTTTTTTTTTCTTCCTTTCCCTTCTTACTTTTTTGTAAAGTCTTCGGAGTGAGTCGAATGGGTGGAGAGAGGCTACAGATTTTCCCTCTTTTTTTTCTTTTTTTTTTCTTTCCTTTCCTCTTTTTTTTTCATCGGACGTTATGAGGAAGAGAGAGAAGAAATAGCCTTCCTTTCCCCTTTTTTTTCTTCCCCTTTTCCTTCGATGCGGCAATGAAGTAATCTTTCCCCCCCCTTTTTTTTTTCTCCTTCCTTGTGCGGCGATGCTTGATCTGTGCAGAAAGAACAGCGAAGTTTCCGCTCCCCTTTTTCTTTTTTTTTCCTCCTTCTTTTCTTTCTCTTCTCCGTCGTTTTCAAGGCCGCAGCCTTGAAAAGGTGGAAAATATTCCTTCCTTCTTTTTTTTTTCCTTTTCCCCCCCCCCTCCCAACTTTCTTTGTACCGAGCCTCCGTGTATACACCACGCAAGAGTGTATGAGTCGTGAATATCACCTTTTTTCTTTTTTTTTCTCTTGTTTTTTCCTTCCCCCCCCCCTCCTTCTTGTCAGCGGGCGGCTCATTTTGAGGAGGCTGGTAGAAGGTGTAGGAGATGAAAACCGCGCCTGTCTTTTTCCCTTTTTTTTTTTTTCTTTCCCCCTTCTCCTCCCAGGCACGCCGCCGGGAAAGGGAATGAGCAGGACGTTCCCCCCTTTTTTTTTTTTTCCATTTCTTCTTCCTTCATGCTCTCCTGCTGCCCGGGCTGCCGAATCCCATCGCACAGGGCGCCATAGGATTTGGCTTGCGCCCTTTTTCTTTCTTTTTTTCCTTCTTTTTTTCCTTCCCTCCCCCTTTAGCGGCGGCAGCACGAGGCTTAGGTACGTGTTACAGGGCACCTCTCTTTTTTTTTCTTTCCCTCTTCCTTGAGTCTTTGTAATATGAGCGCGTGCCATATATATATTTTAATAATACCTCCGTTTTTTTCTCTCTTCTTTTCCTTTTCTTTTCTTTCTTTCTCTTTTCTCATCGTACCATCATAGTAGATTCATGCAATGCGAACACGGATTTTTTTCCCTCTTTTTTTTTTTTCGGGGATGGCTCGAGTCTGCTGCAGCCATGGACATTGCGCCTCCCCTCTTTTCTTTTTTTTTTTTTTTCCCTTTTCTCTGGTGGGCGCAAGATATTGTCTCTTTCCCTTTTTCCCCTTCCTTCTTTCTTCTTCGATCCCTGGCGAAGGAAATTATCGTCCTTCTTCTTTTCTTTTTCTTTCTCGGCGGCGGGTTTAATCGCAGACACGGGTTTCTTTTACTTTTTTTTTTTTCCCCTTTTCCCCCCCCCCCTCCTCTTCCTTATATTCACGACGCAGACACGCTTGGTGGTGGCATACGACGGAGGCTCAGGTAAGACGACATTCTTTTTCCTCCCCTTCTTTCTTCTTTTGCCCCCCCGTTTCCAGGGGCGGGCCTTTGAAACCCGCAGGCGAAGAGAATTTTTTTCTCCCTCCTTCCCCCCTCCTTTTTTTCCTTTCTTTCTCTTCCCCCCTCTCTTTTCTTCTGAAGCAGATCAGAAATCGACGCAAGAGGAGGATTCCCCCCCCCCCCCTCCCCTTTTTTTTCCTCTCCCACTGTCCGTCATGGCGACATAGAAGGAAAAGCTTGTGTAGTGCTGTCTGCCCTTTTTTTTCCTTTTTCTTTTTTTCTTCCTTCACGCTGGAGGGAGGAGAGATAGGCCTTTTCCCCCTCCCTTTTCCCTGCGTATTGCGCGCACGGTCAAGAGGAGCTAAAACTTCTTTCCTTTTTCCTCCCCCCTTTTTTTTCCCTGTCATCGGTCAGACGCCAACCAATTCTAAAGCTGGGGGGAGGAAAAGCTTTTCCTCCCTTTCCCCCCTCTCCTTTTCCCCCTTCTTTTTTTCCCCCCCCTGCGAAACTTCCGCGGCACGATTCGAGACTGAGGGAAGAGTAAATCGTAATATATATATTTAATAATCCCGTTTCTCTCTTCTTTTCTTTTTCTTTTTCCTTTCTTCCCTTTCATTTCCTATTTTGCTCTTGATTAGAGAAGTTATGGGAGGGCAGATTGAAGAAAAAAAGATTGATAATTTTCTT
>Ga0179593_1493174_pt1 | contig 11129 bp, 21 predicted proteins | sample CZODoug2_1_08_16_FD_185931 | JGI IMG/M metagenome (GOLD analysis project Ga0179593, IMG submission 185931) | Vadose zone soil fungal communities from Angelo Coast Range Reserve, California, USA - CZODoug2_1_08_16fungal (PacBio error correction) | ecosystem: Environmental > Terrestrial > Soil >... | reverse complement strand
TCATTTGTCAACTCACCCTTTATTTTTAATTTTTCTGGTACTGAGGGCGGACCTCTTTTTCATACCCCCCTTCCCCCCCCCTTTCTTCTCTTCAAGGAGGCGTCTCTTCTTGATTTTTTCCGGGCAGGCTGTTTGTTTTTTGTTAGGAGGATCTTTTGCTTTCCCCTCTCCTTTTTTCGCGACTAACTATGTCTCCCCGGTCCCTCCTTCCCCCCGCACCCTTTCGGTCACTTTTCCCCTATTTCAATCCCCAGATTTTCTTTTTCGTTTCCAACCCTTTTCAGAGTTCACTTTGAGCGGATTCGGTTTGGTGATTTTTTTCGGTTCTTGTTCTTCTTAACTGCATTTTTTTCCAGAGTTCCGAGGATCTTTTGGCTTTCTTCTTACCGGAGAGTACGAGATTCAATTGTCTGGTTTTTTCGATTTTTTTTCCCTCTCGTTTGTCTACTCCCGAAGATACTCTTTTTTTCTTTCCACCCCCCTTCCGCAAGCAAGGACCCTTTGTTCTTGTGGAAGACGTCCATGCACCGGTTTTTTTCTCAGACAAGATAGTCGTGATATTTTTTTTCTTTTTTTTTTTTTAACCGGACTTTTTTCACTCGTTCTTCCTTCCGCCCCTTCCTTTTCCTTCTTGTATTCTCCCCTCTTTTCTACCCCATATCGGGCCCCTACATCTTTGCTTCTTGTGCCCCCCTCTTTCGATTTTATTTCTCATGCCCAACCTTCGGGTCGGAGTCCCACCCGCTTGCTTGCCCCTTTTTTCACCCAGCCCTCTCCGGTTTCCCAAGTCTTTGTTTTCGGGCTCCGCGGTCCCCTGCTTTTTTTTTTTTTTGATTTTTTCACGAACATTTTTTTTTTCGTTTAACCCTTCGCAGCAATCATTTTAGAAGTTTCTATTTTTGTCTTTCCCCTTTTTTTTCCTTGATACCCTCTTTCCGGAACTCCCTTCAAGAGCCTTTTCAACAACCCCGTGGCAGCTCTTCAGACCCGATGCCCCCGGTTTTTTCTTCTTTCAAGGTGTGTGTGTTCTCTCCCCCCAGACCCGTTCCCCAGATTTGGAAGTTTTTAGGGAAGTTCATGAGTCCCCCATCCCCTTTTTTTTGTAGACCCCAGATTGGTATTTAGTTTTGTCGGTCCCCCTTGCAATTTTTTTCTTTAGTCGCCCCTTCGCCTTTGTTTCCCTTTTTTTTTGACCAGCACAAGCTGATTTGCTTGGTCCCCCCTTCTTTGGAATGAACTGTTTTTTTTTAAGATTTTTTTCTCTCGTCTTTTTGTTTTTTATTTATTTGTTGTTTTTTCACTGAGTACTGCTGTCCCTCCCCCCATCTTTCTTTCTTGCCGAAGCTTTTTGACTTCCCCCCTTTTTTCTGACCTTGGATGTCTTTTTTTTTTCCATTGTTTCATCCCCCCTCGCTTTTGACCTTTCCCAAAGTGTTTTCGATCTCTTTCCTTTCCTTCCCTGCCCCTTTTGCACGGGGAATGATTTTTTTTTCTCTTTCCCCTTTAATTTTTTTCTTCCTTTTGATTTCGTCCTGCCCCACTTCTCCCTTTCTAACCTTTTTCCGTCATCTCTTCCTGTGGTAACTTTAATTCCCTTTTTTTTCCTGGTTTTTTTTCCCCCCCCCCCTTCCTTTCCCCCCAATGAAGCACTCTCCTTTTTCCCCCACTGATTCTCCCCCTCTTTACCTCCTCTTTATGAAGTCCCGTCAACCCCCCACTCCGAATCTAAGTCCCCAGATTGCCGTGTAGGGGGACGTCTCTCAGTTAGTTTACAGAGGTCCATTTTCCAGGGGTCCCCCCCTTTTTTCTTCGCATTTTCCGGTTTTTCTCCTCAATCTGAAACTTGTTACTTTTTTTTTGGACCTTGCCTGTTTCCCGGGGCTTTTTAACCTACGTTTTTTAAACTCCCGTGTTCTGCTTTTTTACCGGTTCCTCTCGACCAGTAAAAATTTCCCTTTCCCTGCAATTTTTTTCAATTCATTTTGTTTCTCTTCCTTTCACTGTTTTTTCATATCGCCATCTTTGCAGAATGTCCCAGGCCACCCCCCATTCTAGTTTCCCTTCCCAATAATTTTTTTTTATGGCCCTCCCTCACTGCATTGGGCTGGTTTTCCCCCTGTCCCCCTTCTATGAGAGGAGTTCTCCTTGTCTTTTTGATTTCCGTCATTTTCTTTGATCCCAAAACCAACCCCTCTTGATAGGGACCCTTCCCCCTCAAAGTAAGAAAGTCCAGTCGGATTTTTTCTTATTCCCCTGACCCGTTTCTTTTAGTTCTCCGAGGAGGTCCCGTTCCCCTTGGTCCTTCCCCCATGTATTGTTTTCTCTGCAGCAGCTCTTCCCCCCCTTCCCATCGACCGGCGCGCCTCTTTCCTCCCAATATCCGAGTGGGCTTCAGGGGTCCTTTGCCAGGTTTTTTTTTTTTTGGTGTGACCCACCGTTCTGCCCCCTTTTGCGCCCCCCCACTAGACGTTCTGACTCTTCCTTTCTTTTCTTTTTTCTTAATAATTAGTTGTTTTTGTTTATTTTGCTCCTTTCCGTCATTTCTCTTTTCCCCTCACGTTTTTTTTTTTTTTGACCGCTTTTGTTTCCCCCCCCAACTTTTAACCGAATGTTGGTTCCGTCTCTTTTGAATCCTTTATCTTATCCTAATTTGTCTCTCCTCCTGTCTGAGGTTTCCCAAATTCTCTTGACCTTCCCTTGACCTTCCCCCTTTTATTTCCTCCCGATAGCGGCCAGCCCTGATTTTTACTTCAGATACGCCGGTTTTTTTTTTCTTTTTTTTTTTTTTTTTTTTTTTTCAGTTCTTTTACCTATAATGTCACGGACCCCTGTCTCTTTCCTCTTCAATAGACGTGTCTCCCTCTGATCTCGGTCACCGACCCACCCACGGGACCGTTTCTGTTGTTTCACTTCCCACAATTTTTCTTTTGATTTACCGATGACCTTTTTGGGTGCGGACTTTCCTTTCCGTACTTTTTTGCCGCGGTCCGGAACTACCCTGACATCTCTGGATTGGGACTTTTCCCCCGTTCCTGCCTGTGCCTTACCTGGTTTGAGTTCCCACGCTTGTTTGCGCCAGTTTCAACAGTGTTTTTTGCTGTTCCCCCCCCCAACCCCCTCTTTTTGCCCCGTCATCACTTTCACCCACCGCAATTTTATCATTCCGGTTATTTTTATCCCCTTTTACAGTTTCCTCCCGCGCCGTACCTGCTTTTTTCGACTTTTCTTTTTCATCCCCTCCCCCCTTTGTCGTTGAGGTTCGAACTTCTTTTTTCACTCTTGGCGTTTTTTTCTTGTCGGGCCCCTGGGTACCCCCCTTTCAACCACCCTTCTTTTCTCCTTGTGCCCCACAAAATCCCGCCGTTTCATTAAGCTTTTTGGAATTTTTGGCGCCCCCCCCCAACCCCCCCTTTTTTTCCTGACGACTTTCTTCCTAGTTTGAGATGAGGCGTGCACGTCCGTCCCATGTCTCTCCCCATGACTTCCCGATATCTTCCCCCCTTTCCCGTGCCTTTTTCTTCTCATCTTCCTCTTTTCGGGACCTACTTTACCCGTCCCGTTTTGGGTTTGCCTCCCATTTTCTGTTCACTCAGGCAGTGATGAGGGACCTCATTTGACCAGTCGCTTGCTTTGAAGACACCCCCAAATACATTTCCCCCGTCTTTTTCTCGTAGAATGAGTTCTTTTTCCCCCCTTGTTTCCCCAAACCGAACTTCCGTCTTTGGTTTCTCCCCTCCCAAAACGGAGCGTTTCCAGCCCGGTAGTTTTTTTTTCAACTTTTTTTTTCCTTTTTCCTTCCCCCTCCTTAACTTTTGGTCGATTTGTCATTTCTTTCAAGGGGCCGGCTAAAAGTCTTTTTCCAGGGTTCCCTCCTCAGGTTTGTTTTTTTTTTTTCACCAATTGACCCTTAACCTCCCCCCATAATTTAGGGCTTTAGATTTTTTCCCCAAATTTGTTTTTCCCCCCTTGGCCCTTTTTTTCAGTATCCCGTCCCCGCCTTCCCTTCTGTTTGGAATCGCGTAGTTCCCCCACACCCTTTTCTGCTTTAGGTGGGTTTTTTTCCTCACCTTCAAACTCTCCACCCCCTTTTTTTACTTTCTGCTCCTCCCCTTTTTCCTCGCATCACCGCCCTTCCCCCGGGCGCCTTCTTTTTTTTTTTATTTCAATTTCACGTCGCGCCTCTTCAACTCCCCATTTTCTGTCATTACTTGGCCCAAACCCCTCGTTTTGGGTTTTTTCCCTGGTCAAGGCGTTTTTTTTCGATACCTGGCACCCCTTTTTTTTTTTTTTAGTTATGGTTTTTTTCCCATTTGCGTGCTGCCTGTCCCTTTTCGTGGGTTTTGCCGCTAGTCAAAGAACACTTGGACAACCTTTGTTGACAAACTGTGAAAAGCCGTCCCTTTTTCCCCCATGTGGAACCTTTCCTTTTTTTCGTGGTTTCCCTTTTTTTTCCCACTTTCTTTCCTTGGTTCTGAACCTATTTTCTACTGCTGGGGTTCCTTCCGCTCACCCTTTTTTTTTTCACTTTACGCCCTTGCTTTTTTTTTTTTCACCCCCCGAGGAAGATCCTGCACACGCCCCACCCCCTTTTTTTTCCGTCTTTTCCCGATCCTCCCTTTGGGGCCCCTTTTTTGGCAGTTTCTTTCCTTCTTATGGTCCTGTTATTTCCGCCGACCCTATTTTTCCGTTGGCAGGCATTCCCTTTTTTTTTTTTCTTTGTTTGCTTTTTTCTCTCTTTCGTCTCGACCCTCCCCCCTTTTCCCGTTTTTATTTCCCCCCCCCCTCGCGGCTTTTTTCCCCTTTGCAGATCCCCAGCAGGCTTGCTTTTTCCCCCCGGCCCCTCCCCTCCCCTTAAGCGCCTTAGTCTTATTTCCCTTCTGGGCCCCCCCCCCGTAGTCCCCAGTTTCCTCTTTGTTGTTTTCCGCATCTCGCCAGCCCTTTTTTTCCTTAACCTCTCCCTCCTGCCCCTTTCCGGAACACAATTTCCTCGCCCCCCTTTTCGACGCGTATGGGCTTGCCTTTCTTTGGCTTTTTCCCACCACGCCCCTTTCTTGGCCAGCCTTGACCCTTTTAGTTTTCAGGATGCCTTTATTCCCCCCATACTTGGTTTACCCTTCACCCCTTGCAGAGTCAATCCCCTTCTCCTTTTTTTTTATATTTTTTTACCCAATTTCCCTTAGCTGTTTTGTTTTTTTGCCAATGTTACCCCGAACTAGTTTCTGCCCGGTAGACTTCGGGGCCGTTTGGGTTTTTTTCTTCCCCACCCTTGTTAGTTCCGAGAAGGCTGCTCTGACCTTAGCTTTTTTTTCATTGGTGGCGGGTCCGGTTCCCGTCCTACTCAGATTTCTTTTAAGCCCATACTTTCTCACTTTTTTTTTTTTTTTAGAGATCTTATTCCTTAGTTTTAGTTTATTGGAACGAAAAAAAATCCCTTTTGGCCACTTCCCCCCTAAGAGTTTCTTTTTGCCGCCTTTCCGGTACCCCCCCTCCCCCCATAAGTTTAGCATTGGAAACCTTTTCCTTCCATCCCCCCCCGGAGGTTTTTCCTCTTTAGTCCCGATTCTTCCATAATTTTCCTTGGCTCTGATTAAGAGGCATTTACCTCCCCCCTCCGTATATCCCTTGGGGAACTCCACTTTTTGGATTTTCTTTTTCGTCCCTCCTCTTGAAAGATGCGATCTCTCCTACACCTGCTTTGTTCGCGTTTTTTTTTCTGGTACTCCCACCCCCGGTTGGCCGTAACAGTTGGTTTTTCTGCTCTCCACCGCCTTTCGCTCGGAGTTTCTTTTTTAGATGCTTCTACGCTGTTCTCAAATAGCCAGTTGCCTCCGTTTTTGTTTTGCGCTCCTTCTTTTCTCCATGTTTTTAGCTTCCACGGCTGACTTTTTCCCCCTTCCCCTTTTTCTTTCCCCTTTCTTCCAAGCAAGTTACAAGGCCCCCACAGCTTTTTCTCGGAACGTTTTTTTTCCCCCCCCCCTTTGCAGAGAATTTTTTAAAATCTTTTTCCGATTTCATTTTTTGTTCCCCGTTGAATTTTTTGTGTATTGAACATTATGATTTACCTTCTTTTTCAGAGGCTTTCCTAGGTTGCTTGATACCCCCCCTTTTTGCGTAATTCTTTTTCATCTTTTTTGTCCCCCACCCGAGATAGCAGTTTGTTCCTTTTGATCCTTCTCCCAATCTCCTTCTGCCCTGATTTTTCTTTAACCTGGCCATCCAAAGGGCTTTTGGTTCGCCGTTTTCCATTCTCTTTAGTTATTCACGATTTCTTTTTTCCCAGGCCCTTTTGTATGTTTCGTTTTTTCCCCGAAGTCTTACACCGCCCCCCCTTGCGGATCCCTCCAACCCCTTCCTGTCTTTTTTTTTTCCCGACCCAGTTGGCTTCTTTGACCCTCCCGTTCTTTCGATGTTTTTTTTTGGTTGTAGTTGGTCCCCCTTTCTCCCTTTTTGTCCATGTCCGTGCCCGTCCCCCCACCTCCTTTCTCCCCAGTTTCCCCCACCTCGTCTTTTCCGGGTTCCCCCCTTTTCTTTCTCGGTTTTTAGTTTCTCTTTGTCCGCATGTTGTTGCCCACGAACATTTTCGCGGTTTTTTTTACCACCTTGCGCCCTTTTTTCACTTTTTTTTTTTTCAACGGCTCGTTTCCCAATTAGAAACTTGTTGTTGCCAACCCTCTCCGGTTGTCCCCCACGGTTTTTCCCTCACTTCTTGAAAGACCGCCCTTCCGATGTGGTCTTTTTTTCTGTTTTTTTCTTTGTTTTTCCCGGTCCCCTCCGAGCCCCATCTCAGACAGTCCATGCTTTTTCCCCTGATGGTTTTCCGGGTGGTTGGCACCTTTGTCTATTTGATAATTCATTGTTTTTTTCGTGACGTTGCATTTGTCGGACCGCCCCTTTTGCAAGGTGTTTTTTTTTCCCCCCAGGGTTTGAATGAAACATTCTCCTGTTGTGGCCTCGATTGTTGTTTGTTTTTTTTATCCTCTTCTCCTATCTTTGATTTTTCCTCCTATTTATTTTTTTTCCCCCCTACGATGTATTCCCTTGCTGTCATGATTTCTTGTCGTTTTCTTTTTTTCCCTTCCTCAGACCCTGTTTTTCCCCGTCACCTCCTGTTTTCTCTCTCGGGCTTCATTCGCCTTTCCTCCTTTTCAGCTCGCTCTCCCTTACTTTTGTCGGGTTTCTTTTTTTTCATTTTTGATCCACCCGTAGATTTCCCTGAATATAGATTTTTTGGTCATGTGCTCCCCCTGTTTTTTTTTTTCGTGACCACCCCCTTTCCGCCAATTCGCCCCCCCCCCCCCCCAACAAGGCTCCCTCGACATTTTTTTTTTTGGTTTTTCCACCCTACCCCTCCCCGTAGGCTTTTTTCCTACTTGATTTTTTTTTATTTCGTCCCCCTTCGCGTTCACTGCTTTTTCGTTTTCGTTCTTTATTTTCTAATTTTTTTTTGCACTTTTTCCCGGGGATGACCCATAACCTGACCAGTGTGAACCAGCCATAGTGGGATGGGCGAATGGGATGAGAGCTAGGGTACTGTGGGTGATTCGAAGACTAAATGATATAGGGTTAGGTAATTAATGGGTCGCGGAGGTGTGACTGGTCCCCCCCCCCTCTCCCTTTTTTTGTGCCTTCCCTCATGTTCCCCGCTGCCCTTGTGACTTTTCAGTTGATTTTAACCTCCGTCTTTAGACCTTGTCTTGCCTTTTCAGTCATCTTTTTCAGACCCCTACTCCGGTAGCGCATACCCAGGTGAGCTCGTCGGTTTTTGCTCCTGTGTCCGTTTCATTCAGCCCAGTCAAGTTCTCGTGTTTCCTTCGTTGCACTGCGGTTGGAACTTCTTTCCTGTTCAACTTTGATTGCGACTACGGCCTGGGGTTTTTGTCTGGGCGTTTTGTTTCCCATGGGTGTCCCTTTCCGGCCCCGGGCCTCTTGTTTGCAAGACTTAACCTGTGTGTAAGGATGTGTCCTTACGACAAACACTCCCCCCCCCAACCTTTCTGATTTCTGGTTTCCCATTCCCCCCCGCGACTGTCCCTGTTGACAGTTTAATGGTTGTTTGATTTTTTTTTTTTTCGGGCAACTCTGCAGCGTGCGTTTGGTTTACCTCAGTCGATCAAGCAGTCTTTTTTACGCCTGCCTAGCCATTGAACAGACTTACGGCATTTTTTTTTTTTTTTTTTTTCTCTTTTTCTTTGTGCGTTTTGGCTTTTCCTTGTGTGACTGCCACTGCATGTTGGAAGTCGGAGGATCTTTGCCCCTTGGGAAAGTCGGGGAGGACTTTCCCCGGTTCCTTCGCCACAGATTTATTTATTCTTCCTCGCCTGCTTGGGCCTTCTTCCCTACTCTCTTCTCTTCTTTTCGTCCTAACTCACAGTTTTTTTTTCTGCTCTTCTCATGACTCGTACCTGGATAGTGTTTCGCCTTTATTTTTTTTTTTGTTTTAGACATGGGTTGGTACCCGCTCCCTTTATATTTTTTTCGGTACTTTTGTAGAATCTGTTTGATTTTTCCCTCAATCCCCCTTTTTTCTTAGAGTACCCTAGCGCGCTTTGTTCTTTTTTTTAGTAGTGGGCAGTGTCAACTTTCACCCCTGAATCTGGCTTTTATTGTCCCCCCCGTCCCCTGCTTGCCTTTCCCCCCGTCCTGTTCTACGGCTCGCCGGACGTTTTGATTTTTTTTTTTTTTCAGACCCTTTGTTTCCCTTCGCTCCATTTATTAAGGCCGTGCGGGATCGGTTTTTGATTTCCCCCTTCTCGTTGCTCATTCCTTGTTGGGTGTGTGGAACGCCCAGTTTACCGTATGTTTTTTTTCACGTTTTTGGCGCTCCGGCCCTCACCGCTTCTTCTTACCCCCCCCCTGAGCTTTCCCCCCGCTCGGGCCCGTGTGTTGTGCGCCATCTTGACGCCATGCGGCATGTGCCCTTTTTTTCCCCAACATCCCCCTTCCAGTTTTCTCGTATGTATTTCACGTTTTTCTTGTTCCCTAGGCCCTTCTTCCAGAACAAGGGGGGGGAGAGTTGCGCCACCGGCCCCAGGTATTTTGATTATGGGTCCAGGTTTTTTTTTTGGCGAAGGCGTGAGTCGTTTTATTTCCAACCCGTCCCCTTTTTTTCTGGAATCGTTTTCCTTTTTTTTTTCCGGCGTTTTTCATCATGGCCCCGTGGTTCTTTTTCTTTTTGATGTTTTTTTTGTTTTTCATCTTTTTTCACTTTTCTCTTCATTTCTACAAGCGTACCAGTTACGACGCGGCTTTTTTTCGTGGGGGTTTTTTCGATGTATCTAACTACAAACACCGGGGGCCTTTCATTTCCCTATTTTTTTTTTTTTCTGTTGCGACTTCCCCCCTGTTTGTGGCGCTTATTTTTTTTTTTTTTTTTTTTCAACTTTTTTTTCCCCCCCTGTCCCACTCCTTTTACCAGAATTGGTCACCCCACCGAAAGGAGTGTTTGGAGGAGTGATCCCAGGTTTTTCTTCGTTTCCGTGTTTCTGTTTTCGGGCTAAAGTCCCCCACCCCACCCCCTGGTCCCCTATCGTCCCTTCCGGTCCTTTTTTTCGTAGGTCCGAGATGTTGTCCCGTCCTTTTAAAGCCCCTGCAGCCCGATCAGCGTTTTTTTTCACAGTTCCTTTTGATGGGATCGTTTCCCTCTTTCTTTGACCCCACTCTGTTTGCGCGTTTCCTTTTTTTTTTTCATCAAGAGAGGTTTGGGCCATGTCTTGCTTTTTTTTGAGTGGTGGCAGTCTTGGCTTGGTGGCTCCAACACGTTTTCCTGCAAACCAGCGTCCGATTTTCCCCCAACCCCGCTCCCCTTTCCTGTCCCTCCTTCCTTTTCCCCCCCGTGGTGTAAAAAATTTAAAACCAGGGCTGGGTGCTGGTTTCCCCCCCTTTGCCTTTCGCCTTTTTCTCCATCCGAGCCTTTTTATTTCAAACTCCCACCGTTTAATCTTCCGCCTTTTGTCGTTGGCCCTTTTTTTTTGGAGCACCGGGGCTGAGTATGTTTTTGCTTTGTTTTCGCTTTTACGTTGTCGGTTTTTTGTTTCTTCCCACATCCGACCTCTTCTTGCTTCCGAACGGCCTTCGCGGGGGTTCCCTTTACGAGTTAAGTGGGTAGTATGACTTTGTTTTTTCGTTTTTTTTTTCCAGTCGGAGGACCAACAAACTGTCTCCCCTGAGAGCTGTCTGCCGCCACGACCCCTTTTTTTCCCTGTCGTTTTCTCGCCGATTCTGTGACTGCCATTCGTTCCCTCGCCCATAAACTTTCCTCCCTTCTTCGTTGGTTTCCGGGCCCATCCACCCCCGTTCCCCCTTTTTCCGCGCCCCTTCGTAGTATATTTCCCTTTTCTTGGGTCCCCCCACTTTTATTTTACTTGTCGGCCCCCCAATCTGCGCCTTTTTTTTTTTTGTGTCTGTTTCGTTTTTGCATCCATTTATTGTTTTGATTGTCTCCCAGCTTCCCCCCCCTCCATGTGTCCCCCCTTTTTCCGATGTTGCGATTGTTTTGCCCAATACAATGGTCCTTTTTTTTTTTTTTTGGTGCCCCCCTTCGCGGCTACTCTGTCTTTTTTTTAATTTTGCGAGCGACGTTTGTTTTTGTTTTTCCCACACATTTGCCATTTTCCCCCCGTTGCCTTTGTTTCCCCCCCGTTGTTATCGTAGGGTTTGTTTTTACGGTCTGAAAGATTGTTCGGGAGTAGGGTGGGTGTTTATCTGGTTGATTTTTCCGTTGGCGTGTGCTGTCGGCTATCCCGTCGTGGTTCTTCGCCCCTTGTTTACAGGGCCACCCCCTCCTTTTCCATATATCTTTTTGACTGTTCGCGGTCTTCGTGTACGACGGCTATAGTTTCTTGTTTTTTGTAGGCCATGTCGACACCCTGTGGGAGCCCGTGTACGTCTTGGCTCAGGTCCCTTTCCTCCCCTCTTTCATTGACCAACGTTGTTTAGCTATGTATTCCTGCTCCGTAGCTTTGCCCGTGTGGGGATGTTTAACGAGCCAAATTCTTAGCAGCGGGGATTGGGTTTCGTGTGTTTGATTTCCTTTTGTATGTGCGCGCGTTTTGATTTTCGGCCGTAGGATTATGACTCCCTATTTGTTTTAGAGGTGATTTCGTTGAGTGACTTTGGTCCTTTTTTTCAGT
>Ga0179593_1430316_pt1 | contig 11129 bp, 16 predicted proteins | sample CZODoug2_1_08_16_FD_185931 | JGI IMG/M metagenome (GOLD analysis project Ga0179593, IMG submission 185931) | Vadose zone soil fungal communities from Angelo Coast Range Reserve, California, USA - CZODoug2_1_08_16fungal (PacBio error correction) | ecosystem: Environmental > Terrestrial > Soil >... | reverse complement strand
TAACAATGTACTATTCCCTGTTCTCTTTAAATCCCCTCCTTCTCCTGCCTTACTTCCCCCATCAATTTCCTTGTACCAAAAGAAGATACACCCCCCAAGTTAGCATTCCTTGACTGACAACAACTCAGTCTCTACTTTCAAAACTGGCAATTTTATGCCCATATGCTCTATCTTCCCCATATGCTTATTATACCGTCCCATGACCCGGACTTTCCCCCGTTTTGGTTCCGCTACCCCCCACAATCCTAGTTGTAATCTCCTAACTTTTCTTTGCCTAAGTTTACTTCATGGGCTTGACTCTCCTGTCATTTCTTTCCCCTAGCATCATGTGTAATCCTCTCTGGACCCTTTTCCCAGTTTAGTCGGCTGATCACACATAAAGTTCTAGTGTGATCCATACAGGAATATTTTTCTCAGCTTCATGACCAAAATGTCCCCCCCTATTCCAAATAAAACTACCCCCCCCCCCCTCCTGAAGCCCCTGACAAGTTCCTCTCCACCTGGACCCCAATACGGACAATCATTGAGAATACCAGTTATTAAAGCGTCTGCGGCCCAATCTACCACCGCTGTTCCAACCAACTCCTGTCCCTCCCCCTCCCCCTAAGACTTCCCTATGTAAGAAACACCAGAATACCTCCTTCCTGACTGAAGTTCACCTTAAGCTCCTCTAATACTCCTCCAATATACCATAGTGATCTTGGTCTCCTGACTGTCTTATCCTTGTGTTCGATGTCTTATTCGGGATCTTCCAGTTTTGCTTTTTCTCTCTTTTTGCCCTCCTTAGTGTTCCTCGTCCGTCGACGTATCTGTCCCTACTCCCTCTTTCTCCTCCCCTTCTGCCTCTTTAACCTAATATGTGTCATATCAGAAAAATTCTTTTTCTTCGTAATTTGAGTATGTTTTTTTTTTTGGGACTAAAACCAAAACCCTTGGACCCTTTTACCAACAGTTTTCTTATTTCCTGTTTGTTTTTTCTTCTTCCCTCTTTCATTTCGATTTTACATCATTGTCAAATTTATTTCAACTCCTTTTCCTTAACCGTTATTTTCTTCACCTTGTTTCTCTCGGTAGGGTTTTGTTAGGTTTTGTTTTTTGACCCCCCGTCAGAATACCTTCCAACCAACATTTTTGGTGCCCATTTTTCCCGTTAACCATCGGACCATGGCCCCCCCTTCCTCTTAGGCTCTCTGCTACTCTTCTTAAGTCCTCCACAGCTTAATGACAAAGACCTGACTTTACCCCCCCCGCTGGCCATCTCCGTCAGCCAAATCCTAAGTTGAAGCCCGACAGCTTTCTCAAGGACCCTCCCACCCCCAATTTGACTTTGGCCGAGTTGTTTTTTTCGCCGTCTTGTCCTGCTACTCCCCCATTCCAGAGTACTTACAACAAACCCCATTGTCCCCCTTCTATTCAGGCCAAATCTGTCTGATCATATCAACTCCAGCGTCTTTCCGACTCCCTTTACGAACAAACATTTCAGTAATTGACCTTACAATTCCGATTGTCTTTTTCTCTTCCTTGTGGCCATCTCTGGAACAATCCATCTCTCAACTTTGCAATTTTTTTCCCAACCTCCGCTTCTCCTATCCCCCCCCCCACAATTTCGAGCTCCAAGGATCCCCATTGTCAGTACCCATCCTTGGGGCCGTGGAATTTAATTTTACCTAGTTCGTTCTGCCCCCACCTTTCCCCAACTTTACCTTCTTTTTCGTCCCCCTTCCATTGCGGTCACCTTTTGCATCTTTTTTTCGTTATTCTTCCAAGAACAGTAGAAAACCTTTTCGTCCGCTTGCACTTCTTTTCCCTACGAAAAAGAGACCGTTTCTGTGGACAACCACGCCGTTCAGTCCCCCACTTTCTCTGCCCCATCCTCTCCATCAGGACCATCTCCTCGTATATTCAGCAAATCTTCCTCCTTCTGGCGCCCGGGATTAACTTTTTTTCTACGTTCCCTGTCCTCTGTCAGACCCCTCCTCTTCATTTTTTCTTCCAGACAGCGGGCTGTTTTCTACCGATCGCCACTCCTTTACCCCCTTTCCCATCCTCTGAAACTTTCTCCTGACACCAGATCTCTTTCCCCCTCCCCCCGTAATGCTTCTCTTTCGTCTGTATCAACAGTTTTCGATCTTCCCTGAGCACTCCCCCCGCTCCGTTTAAAATCCTCTCCTGTCCTTTCACAATGCACCCCTTCCCCTGCGCTCAGCACTCTCTACCGAACCCCATGTCCTTCCCCCGCTACGTTCGCTATCTTCTCCCCGAAATTCTCCCGACTGCTACCAGCCCAACCACATCGCCTCGAGGCCTTGCCTATAGACGTCACCGGATCTCCGGTACCCGCATCGTAGCCATTCTTTTTCACTCCTCTCGTATTTATGCCGGATCATTTCTTAGCCGGAAAATTCCTTGGTATGTTGCCATGTTCTCTCCAGCTCCCTTTGGGCCTAGTCGGTGCCCCCCCATTCCGCGATTTCCCTTCTTTTTCCGACAAATCCTCCTGAAAGAATCAATCTTCTCTTGGCACATCTCGCTGTCTTTTTTCTTCCGCTACTTTTTCACTTTTTCTCCTCCCACCTAGCCCCCGAAATGGCAACCCCCTTTTGTTGCAAAGGCACACCCACAACCCCCCTGCCTCATGTCGAATTGCCGCCGAAATGAGGATCTGCGCGCGACTACCCGCCCCACCCCGCCCCCCCTTTCTATATCAACCTCGTGCCACAACCAAGGCCGGTTTCTGTTTGCTTTGATGTGGATAGGTTTAGTTTTTTTTCTTGTTTTTTTGAGAGAGACCTTCTCCCTCCTCACGCCTGCCGACTGACCCGGTAAGACGGGCTTGGATTTCAGAGGCGTTCATCAGAGGTTTGCGTGGGTTTGGTGTGTTAGTCTCTCCGCCATGGATCATTTCTGTCCCGGCAGTGTCTTAGTCTTTCGTTCCCTTTCCACTTTTTGTCCCTGCTTATTCTTTGAGCTTTGGGCGTGGTAGGCTCAACGTGCGCTTTTTGTCCAGTCCCTTTTATAAAGCCGTCCTTTTGTATCCCGGACCCCACGCCGAATTGCTGCGGACTTTGTCGGGTGTTAGTCTTTTCCTCCCTGTCGGGCCTTTTTCTTCTTTTCGCCAACTGTTTTTTTTTTTCGTGCCCTGCCAATCATGGTCACCTTACTTGCGAACTGATCTTTGCAGTTATTCCCTTCTTATCTTTTTTTTTTTTGTGTCCACCCACCCCCAACATGACAAAACCTCCCCCTGATGTTTTGCGCTCTTCTATCTTCGGAGAGGGGCCTTCTCTATTGCTTCTGGCGGGCGATGTGTTGGGTAAATCGGCGAGGACTCGCTGCGTTAAGAGAACGGCATTTTTTCTTTCCGTGTCTCTCTCTTTGGCTTGTAATCCTTGAGTGTTGCCGTGCCATTATTGGAATAGGTTTCCTCTTTCTTTTTTCTTCCTTTTTTTTGAGCTCCTTCTGGCGCCGATGTGCATTAGACGCCCGCCATCTTTTTTGTTTAGATCCCTTTGTCCTATTTCCCCCTTTTTTTTCCTTTCTTTTGTGCCGTTCGCGAGTCCGACAGACGCAGTTGACGCAATTTCGATCTGGCGGGGGTTCTTGCACTTGTGCCTTTCCTTGTGGAATCTAGTCTGTATCCGTCGAGTTGCTGAGTGGGTACATTCTCCTTTTGAGCAGTTTCACTTCTTTGGTCCGGATTGAAGAAGTTGGCCTGAAAGGGTTACGGTCTCCTCCCACAACTTTTTTTCCTCTAGGTTTCTTGCCTAGGGAATGTACGGTCTTTTTTCTATCTGCGTGAGTTGGGCATAACGATTTTCACCTTACTGGCCGTTTTTCCTCACATTTGGGCAGCACAATTTGGATGGTATCGTGTCGACGCAGTCATCGTTTGCCCGTCCTGAACCATTCGATCCTTGCCCGCCGGTTCTTATTGAGATAATTGGCTTGCCCAATGCGGTGATGTCCTCTCCAGCGGATGTTGGAATCCGCGTGCGTTGATCTTTTTTCTTCTTGCCCAACCAGATTCCCTATGTTCTTCCTCTTCTCAAGCTCTCCTTAATTGCCCCCCGCACTTTCTGAAATGTTTTGCGCATTGTCTGCTCCTCTGGATTTCTTCTCCCCAAGTACGGTTTCGCAAGGATGAATGTGACTTTGTCTTTGTTCTTTTTTTTCCCCATCCAGTGGCGCTTCTTTTTCCCTTCTGGAGATTTCTTTTTCCCTCTACGCTTTTTCCACCACTCTCCTACTAAACGTGGACGGTGTTTGCTCATCGTTTCCTTCGTCCCTCACTAGTGACGGGGGCCGGACCTGCCTGGTTGTCTTCGCGACTTGTTTCTTTTTTTTGTCTTGTCGATTTTTTCATTTTTTTCCATCATACAGGCGCTTCTGTTATATGCGCATTCGCGATTTTTCCCCTGTCCTTCGCTGTTGGCCTGGACTACCTGACTCTTTTGGTTCTGAATGTTGTTCTTTTTGGGTCTCCCCAAACCCCAACTACAGGATCCTCCTTCCCCACCCCCTTTTGAAGAATGAAAATTTCCCGGAAATAACCTACGTTTAATACTTGTCCACCCATCTCCTAATGGATCTCTTTTCTCTCCCCCACCCTGGACACTAAGACGCGACATTTAAACCCTTCTTAATCAACATGCTTTCTCAACTGTATTCAATGATCACTTACATATCTTTTTTTTCCTTTCAGTTTTATTTTCTTTCTATAACCTCTGTTTCGATTGAGTTTTAATTCTTAACCACTCCGTGTTCCCATGTATCATCCTCCCCCTCCTCTCGACTTCTTACCTAATGAAAGATAGTGACCTCTACGAAATATGAGAAGTCACATTTTTTCAACATTCTCCCCCCCCTCTCACTATGCTATATTTCTCTGCCCCATTAGCTTATTCTGTTGCTTGTCTGCAGAGTTCATGTCCTTTTTTCTCAATTTATTCTTCGCCCTTTTTCCTTCGTTTTATAGCAGACTTTGGTTTGCCTTATCTGAGCTGTTCTCAATGATGCCTGATATTGTCATGGTGTTCTTCTTTCCTAAGGTTCGGCTCCTTTTTTTCTTCCCCCGTTACTCTTCTTGCGCTCATTTTGCTGTTTTTATCCTGCTCATGTTACATTATCACACCTCGAAAATGCATTATGTCGTCCTCCTTCCCCTTTTTCCTCTCTTCTGATGTAAAACCTTTATAGTGATTCCCCCCCCCCCTTGAACTAGGTCTTCCCTCCTTGTTACCTTTTCAGGAACAGAGTCAATATAATATCAATATTATTGGAGCTGCCACTCTTGTAGGCCAGCACGTTTCTACTCTTTTAAGGATTGATTTACACCTCCTTGCCAGCCCAATTTTATTATTTCAGTATTTCAGTCAATTTTCATAGTCCTTAATAAAAACTTTTTTCACCTTTTAGGACTGCTATTTTTTTTTGATTGCTAAAATTACTTATCAGGTTGACAAGTTGACAACCATTGATTTTTTTGAAGCAGCAAGCCGGTGCCGCCTTCCCTTGTCCCTTCCTTTTCCTTATACCCTATAGTAACCACTGCCGAGGACCTTGCAATTGATTAGGACGACGAGCTGTCCGCCGTTGTTGTGTTTTTTCGACGATACCTTGCTCACAATTAGGACGGGACCTCTTTTAGATGCCTACCCCCTCTTCCCTTCCTTTTTTCCAGCATGCTTCCCTGCTTCTTCAACCTTTCCCCCCCTTTCCCCCCCCTTGGACCAAACACCTATACTACCAAAAGTATACTACCACTTCTCTTGCCTTTCAATGTAATAGTTACTTGCCCCTGTCCACCCCCTAGGTTCTATCTACACAACTACTGCTGCTTTTTCCCCATTTTCCTTCTCCAATTCATTCCCGGGGAAATAACGCTCGGAGCGAACAACCTCTATTTAAGTCCCCACCACCCCATAATATGATGTGAGGACGCTGACGGCCCAAGTTCCTTTACTCTCTGTCTTTCTTTCCTCTCAGCTAAGCCCACTTTTTTTCTTCGTAATACGGCCCAATAGGTGCAGTTTGTCATACTCCCCATAAGCATATTTATTGTTGATCCCATTCCTTCCTACTCTGCTAGCAACAAGAGCCTTAACCTACCCACTCCCCCCCAATTTCAATCTTTTTTCCTCCCTCTGACAGTCCAATTGATCAATCGGCAAATTTCGACAGTTCTCCCTATTGGTCTTCTCCCCCCAACCTTCTCTTTTCTCATTACAGTCGAAAGATATCACTGATGGAGCCACCCCACACATGTCCTTCCCCAATCGTTCCATAATGAAACCGCTTTCTATCTGTGCAGACATATTAACTCGCTACGTCAATTACATGTTTGAGTATTTACTTACAGTCTAGTTTTTCTTATATATTTCCTTATTACGGAGGTCCATTGTCGGTTTCCTCTATATTGGAACAGCCCGTCTTGTATCTTAAGCCTACTTCGCTCATTTTGAACCATCTTTACTTTTCCCCTCACAATTCATCGAACCATCTATGTAATAAAAGACAATGTCCTATCACTTTTGCCCCCGGCCTTGTTGCTGTTAATTTTTCATTTTTCTTTTTCTGTCCCTTTTTTCTTTAATCTGGTTGCTCTAAGCTCTCATTTCTATCTATTAGGATGCACAGTTAATGTTCCTTTTCCCCTGTTCCCTTTTCTCCCTCTTAAAATGTTTTTTACTCGGGGGTTGGGGTTTGGTTCGCTCCTTTTCCCCCCCTCCTCGCCCCATCCCACCATCGTGGGGCATGGAAAGCAAGCAGAGCCAGGGAAAAATCGCTCAATGGCCAGCCATATCTTTGCGCTATAGCTGATTTTTTTGACAGTCACCCACTCTCCGGCGGTCCACCTGCCCACTCTTCTCCCAACCCCCCGCGGAAATCTACACCCCTTCACAAGTCACAACGCGAGGGAATAACGCCTTCACGGCCCCCCCCCCTCCCCCTGAAGTGGGGGGTCTTTTTTTTTTCGTGATTCAGCTTTAGTCTTCCTCTTCGATCTTCATCCTCTCCTCCTTACTTCCAACCCCCCGACACCGCCCCTCTTCGAACTCAGCCTTCAACTCCTACGACTCCCCTACGAGTCAGTTCGACCTGCTTCAAATCCCCCTATTATAATCTTCCCCTGACAATTGAATTTGCATCTCTTTTTCCTCCTCCCTTTTTCCCTTTTTGGCCTCAGCTAAAAATTCCAATTGAACCTCAGGTTCCGATTGCCCCTCCCAACCAGTCCCTCCCTAGACGACGCCATCACCGACCACATTTGAATGACAGGCCCCAGGGAAGGAAACCATCTGGATTGCCGTTTTCCGCCTCGTTTTTTTTTTTCTTGCATTCTCCCAATTGACTTTCTTTTCCTCAAGTTGTCCTTGTTTAGTAGAAAGTGAAATTTCTTCTCTCTGGTTATTCCCCTCCTGCATCTAACACCAGTCTGCCTCTTCCCAATAGTTTCACCGCATTGACAGGTCAAAATTTTCCTCTTTTACTGCGTTCAGCCCCCTTTTCTTATGCAACAGTACGTAGGTAACTCTCCTCTCTAATTACCACCAGCAACACATACGAACCCCTTGAATTGCACTCCGATAATGGATCCTTCAAGCCCCCTATGACCCCTAAACCCCGATTTTCTCAATGGGTGCTTTAGGCAGGTGTTTTCTCCAGATCTCCCTCACACATCCTCGACTTTTTTATCAGAAAAAACAATCACCCTTCACCGAACCTCGCGTCCCTATCAATCACCCCCGTCTCCCCCAGCGATTCCCGGACCAGCTCAGGTAAAGCCTATTTCTCCCTTCCCTCCTCCCCCCCCTGATCCATTTCAGCACTTCTCTAAGAAACTGTAACCGCACGATACTTCGCCCATCCAGAGACTTACGCCCGCTGTCAGCCCAAAATCCTCCCCCCAGTCGATAGACTTACCCGTAATCACCCGGCCTTCTCCTTCTGCTTCTGTTTCTCTCTCCGCCTCAGATGCCTTTATCAGTGAGGGACGATCCTGTATGTTTCTTTCTACAGACTCCATGTGTATTCTCCAACAACATTCCCGACGGCCGTCAGGACTTTCCTACCCCGTCCTCCACTTTTTTTAAGCACACGCAATCTTCGCGGGCTCCCTTCGGCTTTTTTTGGATCGCTACTAATTGTACATCGCCCCCCTTTAGCCAACGCCTCAAGCGCAAGGGTTCCCTCAGTCGCATTTGCTTCCAGGCCCACAAATAGATCATGTCGCAGTCCTGAGTCCCTCCTCTTTCTTGGCTTTTCGACTACCCGCCCCCCGCCCAACGCCCAACCTTCTCAGTTCCCCAAATTCAAGCCCTGTCTTTTTGGGTTCAGTCGCAAGTGTGCTTCGGTCTCTTTTCTTTTTTCCCTCCTTTTGTTTTTGGCGAAACCTCTCAGCATTTCCGATTGCGACTTTCCCCTTCAAGACTTTCTTGGCCTGTTCAGTTGATGGCTATCTTTCCTTTTTTCTTTGGGCGGTTTGGTCTTGGGTTTCGTGTCGCGCCAAGAGAAAGCGAGGTGACCTGGCTAGCGTTGTTTTTGGTGCCTTTCCAACGCTCTCACTTGTTACTTAGTTCCTTTTGTCTCTTGTCTGGTTTTCTAGGTCGTTCAGGTTTTTTTGGCCCATTGCCGTAGTCGTTTCTGCAAAGTATTCAGCAGCCTATGCATTTTTCTCTGCTGCTCTTGAGGACTTTTGTCGGGTCAAGTTTTCCTGTCCTCTCTTGCCTTTTGGATCACTCTTTGCATTGTTTTCTTCTTGAGAATGACAGGACTCGTCTCCTCTCCTTGAACCCGGGTTTTCAGTCGTATTTATGGAGCGTCGGATATAGCCTTTTCTTTCTCCGGCTATAGGCGTCGCGGGGGTTTTTTGGAGGTGACATCTCCCAGGCTTCGTGCGAGATCGAAGTAAGCCCCCGCTCACAGGGGTCTTTCCATAGTGCTGCGCCTGGAATTTCCTTTTGACTATGCCATTTACTTCCTCTTTTCCCTACATGGTAGGTGGGATCCGGGAATCGCTGATGATCTTGGTTTGCTAACGAGATCTCTGACGAGGATTTTTTGAGGCTTCCTTTTCGATCAAGTTCAGGGCTTCGACTTGTTGACGTTTCTCGGTATCCCCTTCCTCTTTCCTTTCCTTCCTTTAATAGCTGCGGGGGGTCTGTACTATGAGGTGAATCTATCCCAGTGTAGGCTTATTCCCTTTTTTTTTTCTGGGTTGCTGAGTTTGGGCTTCTTGGCATCTGCTGACGTGCAGCTTATTATGGAACGTGGTGAGCGGTAGGTCCACTCTGTCCTCCCCCTTTTCCTCCTCTTTCTTTAGGGAACGGCGTGCAGCGTTGCGACTGGTACTGTTCGGGGGGTTTGAATACAGAGGACCTCACTGGCATTGTACTTGCAATTTCGTTCCTTTAGCCGTCAGTTCTTTCATTTGCCTCTGCTTTTCATGTGGTTTTAAGAAAAACCGGTTCCCTTGCCACGGTTCATTCTTATGATCTTGTATTCGACCGTTGGCGGGATGGTCTCTTTCAGTTTTTGGAGAAGGTTCGTTCTATCTCTTTTTGTTTTTCTTTTGTTCAAACCGAGCACTTGAGGTATTCAAGAGCAGTTAATGCACTCCCATTCGCCTCAATTGTTTGTGTTCACGCTTAGCTCTTTCTTTTTTATTACCAGTGAGGTTGCGTTGCTGACTGTCGTCTCTTGCCTTGGGTTTTTTTTTTTCCACTCCAGTGGAGCGGATGGAGGATAGCATGCCACTTGTGGACCCTTCTCCACATCTTATTCCACTTTTTTGCGTTTTCCTTGATCATTCTTTCCGTTTTTCATGCATGAACAGGAAAGTTCTGGGGCCAGGAGACGTAGCTTGTCTTTTCCTCATTCGTTGCGGCCTGCGTTCTCTCTATTCATCCTCCCTGTTTCTTTTTCATCTCCATGTCCCTTCTTCCCCTCTTTCCCTGTGCTGCATGGTGATGGCCTCCACGACGCTGTTTTGGAATGTGAGTTCTAGGACTGATGTATCCCCCCACCACCCACCGATCCTCTCGAAAACACCTTTTACCTCCCCTCTTTTCCCAGTTACCGTGTTAAATTCACAGGGTAATTCAATTTTCCATCCCCCCTTTTCCCGAGAATGGAGAGAGAAAAGATGAATCGACACATCCCCCATTTTCAAAAATTTCCACCCTCAAGCAACCTGCTTGAAGCTGTATTCTACAAGACATTTTCTTATACTTTCCCCTATCTTTTTCTATTAGAATTTGATTTAAAAGACTGCTTCCCTCTTGAGTACGTAATTTTTATGCGACTTTCGCTGTTCCCCCCAATTTCTCTTCAAATCTCAGTGGAAAGTCTTTCCCTCCTTAAATATTGATGCTGAACACACCATCTTTTTTTTTTTCCCCTTCACACTCCCTTCCCTTTTTTTTTTCATTGTTCGGCCCATTTTCTGCGTTCGTTCTTTTCTGAAGCGTTTTTATTTTTTTCTTCCAATAAGTGGTTATCACTTTTTTCCTGATTTTTCTCCGCTGACGTTTCTTAGGAACTCCCATTTTTCCCCGGTTGAACATTTTCCTTTTGTACGTTCCTTTCCTTCTTGGCCCCATTATGAACTTTGTACCCCGATTATTTAGATTGCTCATTTTTTTTCCCTGTTTTTCTCTCCTTTAAATTGATTCCCACCCCCTCCACCCCTTCGTCCATTACTATGGGGATCCCATTCATTTCCTCCTCCCACCAAGGTCATGTTATATGCAATCCTGACCTTCATCCTACATTGGGAGCACCCCCGTAAGCCTCAATCTCTTTCTTCAGATTTGGTTTTTCCTTCTTCTTGTTTTCTTTGTCCAGGCGTTTCCTTCTTTTTTCCCCGTCTGTCATTGGCCGGTAAACTTTATGGGTTTCACATTCCCTTCTTTTCGCTCTCCGTATCATCTTTGGTCCTCGTTTATTCCTTCCCTTTTTCAGGGATCGATTTTCCTTTTTTTTTCTGCATCCTTTTTCTAACCTTTTTATTTCCTTGTGGTTGTATATTCTGACTGATGGTGAAAAGACAGGTTTTTATTTTATTATTTATAAAATTGTATTTGACAACTCAGAAGCGTAACTTCTCCTATTGGTGAATCTTGTCCCCT
>Ga0179593_1386013_pt1 | contig 11129 bp, 13 predicted proteins | sample CZODoug2_1_08_16_FD_185931 | JGI IMG/M metagenome (GOLD analysis project Ga0179593, IMG submission 185931) | Vadose zone soil fungal communities from Angelo Coast Range Reserve, California, USA - CZODoug2_1_08_16fungal (PacBio error correction) | ecosystem: Environmental > Terrestrial > Soil >... | reverse complement strand
TGTCGTGCCTGGAGGTTTTTCCCGGCTATTCGCCCTCTTTGCCGTCCGGGCTTGCCCGTTTCCGCCTTGTTCGTCTCGCTTAGGCCCGATGCGGAGCTTGGAGTGCGTATTTTTTCTTTTTTTTCCATCTCCTACAAAGCAAGCGTTTCTCTCATCCTTGGGCCGGCACGACTGCGTTCTTCCAGCGGAAGCGCGGCAATCCTCTTGGGCGACAAATCCCAATGCGACTACACCGTCACGTCGCGTTCTCGTCCAAGCGAGTTCGCAGCTGATTTCGTTAGACATACCCCCCTTTTCCCCCTTGCGGCATGTCCATTGGTGCTTTTGAGACGCTGACGCTCTTACACCCAGCTATCCCCTATGCCGTCGGACGCGACGCCCGCCGTCCGCCAGGAACGGTTATTTTTCCCTCCCCTTCCCATGGATATCGCTGATTTTTTCGAAACCGACGTTCCTCCGCGTTCGCTCGCCTTCCTGTTACCGCCGTGGAGCTCCGTCGTCGCTGATATGAAACATTTTTCTTTCCTTTTATCCATTCGACTTTTCTGCCCTAATTGAGACGATTCCTGCGGTCCCGCGTCGCCATTTTTACGGCGTTCGATAAATTGCCGTCTTGGTAATTGTATGCCCGTTTTCGCCTTACGATGCTGGTTTTCTGCGCCATCTGGGGCTCCAAAGACGGCATGGCCAAAACCTAGGCTTTTTGAGAGCGATGAATCCAAGGAATCTTCTTTCCAGCTTCCTTTCGGTGTGCGCCTCCTCCCCCTGATCGTGAGTGCCCGAACAGCCTCTAACAAATCTTCGTCGATGATCGGGGCCACGGTGGGGCCGCAGAAGGGCTTGGCTCATCTCCCTCCCCTTTTTCGCCCGGCTCAGCCCGCTTTTTCCGAATCATAGAAGACATGAAACACGATCCGCTCCTTTTTGGAGGCGGGTTAAGTCTAGGTAAAGACGAAGTCCCTTAGTTATACTCAGGTCTTGATAATTCTAAGGTGGTTGATATGGGGGAAACGGATATGCCTATATGCTGACGGGGGCGTTTTGCTTGTGGTGTTGCCGTGGGGAGGTTTCCCCGGGGGTGTGAGTACCCCACTTGGGTATTCCCCCAGACCTTCTTTGATACAGCATTTGCCTTGGGCCGCGGTTGGGTAGTCGTACGAGTAATCAGGAAATTTTTCTTCGCACTCCGTTTCTCCTTTCGGCTTGCCTAGTCTGACGTACGTGTTTTCTCCTTTCCATCCTTTTTTTTTTTGTCGGCACCTAGAGGATTTAACCCAAAACCTGGCACTGTTTGGCCAACCCCGCCGCGGTTGCGCGGCGCGGCCACTGCTTCGCGCTTCTTGCGCCGGTTTGACCTGTCAAGACACAGGTGCCTTGAGAAATTTGTGAAGAGACGTCGTGCATTCGGCCGCGGCCCCTTCTGTCCCGGAACTGTTACCCATTCCCCCTTGTGGTGGGAGGTGTTCTGGGGGGTCGTTAAGACATTTTATCAGAATCACTCCGCATCACCTCTAGGAAGCTCGACCATCCCTCCAAACCTCCCCAACAATGGAGGAATCTCTGTTAAAGCCCGTCTATCCTTGGTCCGGCCCCTTCGTAAATTAGGTTTGACCATTTTCCTTCTGGTTGGCTGGCCTGTTTGCCAGAGCAGGAACGAGAGCTGTTGTTTGTCCTAGCGGATGGTGTGTTTCTTTGTCGCCCTGATATGATGCATTTACTATGTCTTTAGATTCGCGCTCTACTGAGGCTTCCAGCCTTGTTTCCCCGCTACACAATTGGCTTGTTAGCTTTGTTGGACAGGGGCTCTGGGGTTGATGGTTTAGAGAGAAGTCGAGAATGATTATTTTTTACGGCTGGGTTTATGACATTGGCCGCGCTCTCCCTATTGTTTTTGAGCCCCGAGACGGCCGAGATTTTTTTCTCTGTTTTCCTATCTAGCCAATCCTGTCGTTTGCGGAACGAAGAGGATGCGTGGCCTTCGCCGTCGTCCTGCTCTGTTCTAAATCCTCAAGCGGCCGGTCTTGTGGTTTGGGTCTTGCTCAGGCGCCGTACTCGTAGAGAGGATACCTTGGCGGTGAAGATTCGCCCCACTTTTGGCGGTCGTGGTGATCACAATTTTGTGTTTCGGCTCGGCTCCTGGCTGACTTGGAGTTCCATTTTTCTTTCCCGATGGGTGCAGCCGCTATCTTATCAGCGTGACTGCGAACCGCAGGTCCGGGGACCTCTTCCGAGAGAGACTTACTTCCCCCCAGGGGTTTTTTGTTCGATGTTCTTTGTCCTTGCGCGTCCCAGATTTTTACGTTCCGTACACGCTGATCAGATGATAGGCGGATGACAATATTCACGTCATGATCACGCAGCGAGTCCGTTAGCTCCCCCAAGCACTTGTTGCTTTCCCGTTCCAGACGTGATTTTTTGGCGTTCGGGAACCTTCAGCTCGATTTTTGCCGAGGCGCGTCCCGCGCCGCCGTACAGAACTCCACTAGGCCCTGTCTGGATTTAGTCCTTTAGGATGGACGATGCACACTGCCTCCTCTGTGCGGGCTGCCGGAAAAGCTTGCTATTATCTTGCGTTTTCTAAAGCTCGGCGGCGCTGGATTCCCCCACATACCCTTTCATACAAAGGGTTCTTTTCCCTTCAATGACCCTGGTTCGATCGGGATCGCTCCATCCCAAGCCCTCCCAAAGATACGTCTCCCTCCCCTTTTTTAGAGGTGTTTTTTTACTCGCGATAAGAAAAAACCGATCATGTAACTTCATCGCCCTTTGCTTCCCCCAATGAAAACACGCTTTTCCAATCACACAGTCTCCCGGAACGGCATTCCCTTCCCAGCCGCCAGAGAAGACATTCTTTCATTTAGGTAGGAACCTTCGGATTTTAAACGTTCTCAACACCATTGTGGGGTCGGTGTGTTCTGATGGTGTTTTAATTAAGTGATGTATTGATAAGTGTCTGCTCTCCCCCCACCATCCGGCTCCCACAAGGGGGGAAGGGAGAGGTCGCTTTTCTCTTTCATCTTGCAGTCCATTTCTGCAACCTTTTGGCTTGCAACATGGCGTGCGCGCTAATTTCCACTTGATTAGACGGTCGAGCGCCCCCCCGGAGAGAGCGAACCTGAACCACGCGGCTTGCTGTTTGCTCCGTGCCTTTTTTTTCGACCCTCTTCCTCTCGGGAACGCACGCGCCCCCCATTGGGGGGATGGCAAATAGCCACAGCGGCTGTAGGAGTACCCATCCCCCTCGGAGAGGAGCGTCTTTTTTGTTTTGCGAGCACGCTTGCGCTCTGTCGTTCTGTTTCCCTCTCGCTATGCCCCCTGAGTGTGCTCAGTGTCTATTAAACCATTTGGGGGTTTTCCCCCAACATGCGGCCTCCCACGCCTCCACCATGCCAATCACCCGTCACCGCGGAATTTCTGTATATTCCATATATTGGTCGCTTTAGGATATTTCAAGCGAAAGCGATTATTTGTCCCCCTCCCCTGGAAGGATTGGAACGAGATCGAGCCCCGACTCCCCGACTTTCTCGGCACTGTGCTCGTTTCGTCGTCTCTTTTGTTTCGGCCCCAGCGGGTGTTTTTTCCTTTACCGCATGGATTTCAGGCGCCCGTGTTTCCAGCCGAGAAGGCGAGTGTCTCTGTTTTTTTTTTGGGGACCGCAACCTATCTATGGTGGCTTCCTTTCACGCCCGCCGGCCTTTCTAGCGTGTGGATATGTCTTCCTCGTCGCAAAGCCTATTTCCAGGCTCTTGACAGCCCACAGATTTCGCGACAAGAAAGTCATCTCGGCTCCGCTCCCCCTCCCCTATGCACTTCTTTTTTTTTCTTCTTGAGTACATTCTTGCCGTGATCCGCCTGGATCGTCTATTTTTGGCCCGAAAGTGATTGCTTCCTTGACCAAATGAAACAGGTTCGAATAGCAGGCTAGTACGCCAGAGGCTAGGGAAGTTCCCTTCCCTGATTTTCGCGGCTTTCGGCGCGGTTCTAACCTATACGTTCCTGTTTGCGGTTGCGACGTTGCCCGTAATGGTACTGCGTTGCTTAGTTTCTTTTTTCTGAGAAACGGCCTATCCTATGCTCCTTTGTTTTTCAGGGGAGTCCCTTCTCCGCAATGTACGCCTCCGTGGAGACGCTGTCTTCCTTTTTTTTCATTTGAGGCTCGGGTGGCGTCTTTGAGCGACGAGTCAGGTTTAGATGGGTGATGTTTCGCACAACGCCTGCACGTCTGAGTAGATTTCTGGACACGAATTCGGGCCCCTTTCCTGCCCTTAGCCTAGAGAACTTCTTGGCGTTGTTCGTCCGTGCCCGTCTCGATTCCCAATTGTTCACGCCCAGCGCCCGCGCTTCAGGTTTTCTAGAGCGCACCAAGGCTTTTCGGCTGATTTCCATTTCCGTTTCTGGCGGTAAGACGCTTGCAACATTTTTCTTGAGTGCTTTCTTTCCTTCCTCTAGTTAATCAGACTCGGTGTTGTGTTAGCTTTTCGGCGGCCGCCTGCATTTTTTCCGGCTACTTCCACGGCGAGGCCGGCGCTCGTACGAATTCTTGTTTCGCTTATCTCGACTCACGGAAATTTCGCTGGTTGCTTGCGCACGTTCCTGCTCAGAGTTTGTTAAAGCTGACATTCCATCCTGAGTCAGATCTCTCGCCCGTCCCTCTGCGCTCTTTACCGCGACGCCTTGGCGGCCAGAGCGTCTCCCACATCACCTGACTCTACACCTTTCCTGTCGCGTTCCTGCGTCACAGCCCCGTTCCGCATCCTTCTTTTTCACACATAGTCGTCAAACGTCGGCCCCTTACAGTTTGAGAAGTGACGCTGACGCTCTCCACTGGCGCTATGCTGATGCATTTCGATTCTCCCTCCTACGCCGCTCCGCCGATACCAGTAGTTTGCAACGACCAGGCTGATCGCTTGTCTTGTGTCGAAAACCGACGTCGCGTCCCGGCTTTCTTCCGTCGGCCGCTTTTTTTGAGCGTCGGACGGCGAATATCGATGTTCATTGTATCCTCAGCACTTTTCTTCAGACTGATCTTGGCACACCGGCGGTTTTGACCGCCTGTGCTTTCAAGCTTGAGAGGGAAGGGAGGTGGCGCAGCCCCCCCCCCCTCTGGTTTGTTTCCACATCTGGGGCTCCAAAAGTGGCCAAAAATTTATTGCTTGCGCCGCGAGCCCTACATTCATGCGTTTTCTTTGAGTTTGCCGTTGCTTTTTTTCTCGCCACCAGTATGTGCGTTTTGCCGAACTCCTCGAAAACAGATGCCCCGGTGCGGTTTGGTTTTCGTGCTTCATCCCCCTGCGGTTCGTTATCCGGCGCCAGCGACGTCTTCCGAACTCATAGTTCGTTTTTTTCACTTCGACCTCTACGCGAAGAGTGGAGTTACGGCTTTACAAGCGAATTCCCGCTTTTCGATCCTGGTAGATCGTCTTTCTTTGGTGTTTGATTACCTCCCATCTGCCGTTCATATGGACTAGACATCATGCTGCTTAGTTCGGTATTGATTTTTTTGTGAGCGTGGGGATTTGAGTTTTTTTGTGCGGAAACCAAACGGGTTGAAGAGATTCCTTTCGGTTATCTAACGGTCCTTTCCTGTCGGCGAGGGCCACGTCGGCCCGAGCCTTGTCACGTTGCTTCGCACTTCTCTCTCCTTCGCCTTCTTGGTACTACGTATCGCCGATGGCTATTTGAAATCATTGCCCTGTTTTTCAGATCGTAGAAGAGGCCAGATTCTGTCCCCCCCTTGAATGAGGAACAGCCAGCGGCGCGCTGAGCTTTCAGGTCCGTCTGCCTTGCGCGTCCTTCTTCAGGTTGCCCTGACCGGCTAGAACGCGATCGGTGCGCGCTTTGTCCCCTGTTGGCCCATGTTAACCGTCCTCCGAGCACCCCTTTCCGCGACTGTCCCCTCCCCCCTTGTGGGGTTAGTCCGGGATGGGGGGTCGCGCAGCCGCCTCGCATCACCTATCATCCTGACAAGCGAGACACCCTCATCCCCCCCCCCAAACCAAGGCGTTGGATGGGCCCTTTTCCCTGGTGCTCTCTCGTTACCTCAACTTGACCGGAAGATCTGGCCTTTTCTGTTCGTGGTGTGGGAGGGCCTGGTTTGGTGATGCAGGCAAGAGCTGAGTTGATGGACGAGCGGATTTGTTCGAAATTTTTATCGGATGAATGACGATGAGCGAGCTTGCGTGACGTCTACGACTATGAAGAAAGGCTACACCTTTTTCTCGTTATCTTTGGGGCAGGGGCTTGTGATGGTGAGCTCGCGATGCGCCCGTCATATCATGGCCGGGCGAGGGTTTTCGTTCCTTTCTTATGGGTTGACGCGGCCGAGCTGGGGGCAGCGCACATCTCATATCCAGCTGTCGTGAGTCCTCCTCTTCTGACGTGGCATTCGCCCTTTTTATCCTGTTGTATCCCATCCTACCGTTTTTGGTCTTTGGAGGGGCGTCGGGCTTACTGGTCGCGGGACCGCCGCAGGCTACTGCGCCTGGACGGTTCCCGAGACCGCCATCACGTCTGTTTTTTCGGTGTGCTTTTCAAAGGGGGTTTCTCGTGCTCCGGCTGAGCTCCCCTTGTCGAGACCGATTGGTTAGACGATATCTTGATCAGCGTGACTTTTCTGACAAGGGGGACGCGGCATTACGGAAGCGTCTCTCTCTTGGTCCTCATGACTAGTGGGTTGTTGATCTTGTTCCTAGTCGTACGCCTATTCCCTCTTCTGGTTCGCCGTAACGCTGATCATCTCTCTTTAAACCCTCAGGTCATAGTCGGCTCAAGTGGCGCTTCGCCGAGATCACCCCCGCCATTTTCTTCAGAAGAGAATCCTTTCTTTGTGACTCTGTTGACTGTCATAGCCTCTAGTCCGCGGCTTCCCCGGGCGCCTCGCGAGCCCTCACACCTAGGCCCCCGTATTGCTGTTCTTTCTCTCTTCTGCGGCTAAGCAGCTTCTCTTGCCGTTGTCTCCGTCCTTGTGATGCTTCTGGCGGCGGCCAGTGGCCGGGCCGCTTCTTCCCCAATATCGCGCCGCCCAAGTTCCCCGTCGCCCCCGGAAAGGATATTCCGTACTCCGCTCGCGACGCTCCTCTCCATAGCCCCCCTTCCCCCATTTACCCTCCAGCCCTTTGTTCTTTTTCTTACCGGCTGATCTGTTCGCTCGAAAGATCGCTTCATGTCAATTCTTCCTCCGAGAAAATGAAACCCTCGTTCGCTAAACACCAGCTTCTCTTTCACCGGCATCGTCCGCCCTTCCCCAGCGGACTTTAGCCAATGTTCACTATCTTTCTTGTATTTCTGTTAACTATCTATCGGTTACATACCCCTCACATTTTTTTTTCTGGTTTTCGCGTAGGGGGGTCTCTTTTCCTATTCTTTCTTTGATTTTGCTTCTTCAACTATCGTTTTGCCGGACACCCCCTTCCCTCCTTCCACCCACAGTGTTCCGGGTAAGGTTCGCAGGACTCTGGCGCGTTATTGTTGCGGACGATGATTCTGTGCTCTTCAACTTCCCCCTCTTTAACTTTAGACCGCCTCTCTTCGGCGTACCCCTTTCCGTTCCGCGGCCGTGGGCTGTTTCCTTCCCTTTTTGAGCGTGTGGCCTCTTCGGCCTGGCCCTTCTTACCAAGGGCTACGGATGGCAAAATCCACTTATGAGCTCTTATTTTCCATTCCCAACGCACTGCGCCGTTAGCGAAGGGGCTTTGCTACTCCCCCCCCCCCCTTTTTACCTTACGAGCTCCTTTCGAATTGGCCCCCCGGTTGCCGGCACATTCCTTTTTTCTCACCGCCAGTCGTCCCCCAGTTTGTTTTGACCCAGCAAACCATTCTGCCCCCCCCTATCACCTTTTCGTCCATCCCCCTCCCCGTTGGCAGCCATGATGTCCTCTCCTTCTAGGTCTGCCTTCTTTTCCTAACGCGAAAGGATTTAACGGATCGACAAGTGGACTGATCGTTTGTGCCATGCGATCGCTCCTGTACCCTCCCCTCTTTTTATGCGTGTGCTCAGGCGTAGGTTTTTTTTTTAGGCCCAAGGGGAGCTTGTCGAAGGTTTTCTCGTCAATAAGGGTTTGTCTGGAACTTTTCTTTTGTCGCGCTGTGCATCTTGGTTCTTGGGTTGGGACGGCAACGATCTTGTGGCGAGGGGCGCACGCCCCGTTCCAGGTGCCGAGATCATGTCGGCTCTTGCGCACTCCTTTTTTCAACGAGTGGGCACTCCCCCCCCTCTTCCTTCTGACAGCCATCCGTCGGATGTCACTACATATGCAAGTGCTAGGTTTTCTTTGGCCGTCATGTTGCGCGCCTTGGCAGCAGGATAGTCTCATGATAGGGCCGAAAGTTAAGGGATAACTTTTTATTCTCACCTTCCATGAATATTAGGCGACTGCTCCCGACATGCGGGCAGGACGTCGCGTGCTTCCTTCTTCGGGTTTTCGATGTCTGTGGAGCGTTGCGATAATGGTCGTTTGCGTGTTCTTTTGCGACTTTAGACTTGAATTCCCTCCCTTTTCGCTCTTTTTTCCCCTTTCATCTCACTGTCACTGTCTTGTTGTTCGACTCTTTGGCCTCGGCTCTGAGCATCGGGGCTGGCGAGTCGACTTTGGCGGTCTTCGTAATTGGTTTGTTGCGCCGCTTGTTTTTTCCCGCCTTTTAGATGGAGAGTCAAAGAATTTTTCTTCTCCCCTCTTTCCTTCTCTTCACGGCTTGTCCTTGCTCCTTTTCCTTCCTTTAGCACTTCTTGTCCCGCCCAGCTTCGTTTTTCCGCGCAGGAGCTTGCACCAAGGCGGCCCGGATTTCGGCGAGCGCTGCCGGACAGAGGACGCGTTAGAAGGGACAAAAATGACGGTGCCGCGGCTGGAATCCTTTCTTTTCCTCTCGTGTTGTTTTCTTCTCTCCCGCTCCGTCTTTTCATTTTTTTTGCCCTTTACCTGGCCGCCCCGGCGCCGGAAAGGCCTCCGCCAGTAAGCTTTTTTTCTTCTATCTCGGCCGTTCCGCGCGCTGGTTTTCGCATACCCTTATCAATTCGCGACGCGGCACCGCGCAGATTTTTCCCCAGATCTGGACGAAGGCCCTCTTTTTTTCCTCCCTTCAGCTTGCTTTCCCTGGCGGGTTTTCAACATCACCCCTTGCGCCCTGTTTGACTCGTCCGAGTTTCTCTCATTTTTTTAGGCTTCAGATGATCCCGGTGCCATCGTCGTAACGGACCAGTACATTGTGCTGAGAAGGGCGCTTCAAGAGTAGTCCAATGAGATACTTTCCTGTCTTCCTCTTTTGACTGACTTCCTTTTTTTTTTGGTTGCCCCGCGCATTATCTGTAACGCCCCTCTTTCGCGATCATTTCGAACCGAGCGCAGCTCTCGTCCTGCCCGCGCTTCTTCTTTTCGTAGAGAAGTCCCCCTCTCGAGAACTTTCTTTATTTTCCCTTACACAACAATCGGCCCTATTCATGAGTCCCCGATTTTTCAACTTTCGCTCCAGGGCGCTCATGCCGTTTCAGATGTACGGTTTCTTAGCCCTGATTGGATGGATTTTTTCCCCTTTTTTCCAAGAGCTTTCCCCCCTTCTTCCTCCTCCTATGCCTACATGATCGTCGGCCGCGGAGCCGGCGGGTTTGTTGTGTGCGCCTGACATGCTCGTTGCGGCCCGAACTACGCCCAATTAGGCATGCGAGTTTCCCTCTCTGGCTTTCTCCCTGCGTTCGCGCCCTTTTGTCCAGCGCCACGCTTTGGCCGCCCCCAAATAGCCGCCGACATGTAGCCCCCTTGATCCTAGAAGCCTTGTCTGGTCATTTTTCCCCCCCCTTTTCTTTTTCACCGATCCCCTCCCTCCTCCCCTCTTACTGTCATCCGTTTCGGTGCGGGAAGATCAAGGCGACCTCTTTTAAACTTACATAGTCTGCCTGGGGGGTGTCTTTTTTCTCTTTTTAGTTTTTTTTTGTTTTGCCCTTTTTGGGTGCGTTACCAACATGGGTGACGAGTATGGCGGGTATACCTTCTTGCGGGCTGTTTTCCCAGCTTGGGCAAGCTCCCCTACGCCTACGTTCTTTTTTTTCAAAAACTCCTCCGTCTTGTACGCGTGCCTTTTCGTACAATACGTCTTGCCGGATTCTATTTGCCTCGTGTTTTTTTTTTTTTTTTTTTGGATGACTTCCCCTCCCCTATGCCCTTTCGCTCCACCAAAAGGTCACGTATGTCCCCAGCCGCGCGCGCCTTTTTCGGTCAAGTTCGGGCTATCGCGCGACTGAGAAGCAGTTGAATTCTTCTCGACCAGCCTATTTTCCTCCTCTTCGGTTTCCCCCCAGTCGTCCCCTTCTCCCTTTCTCACGCGAACTTCCCCTTCCCATTTTTGGGACGTGGGATGGTGGTTGTTTGCCGACCCTCTGGAGCTCCAATTAATGCCTTCCCCCTCTCACCCCCCTCTTCCCCCCCCCTCCCTAACCCCTCCCCCCCAAGGGGGCAGGAATATCGTGTCCGAGGATAGATAGTAACCAGTAACGTTTTTTTCTTTTCTTTGCCTTACCTGCTATTTTCCCAGTCTCCTTACGCTTTTTTTTTTTCTGTCGATTCCTTTTTGCCCCCGTATATCTGTGTGGGACGACGGATTGCGGTTCATTGTTATAATGGCCCCGGAGACTTGCGTCTTTTCTTTCCCTTCGATGGCTACGGATCATCTGTCCCCCCTACCGGAATACCAATTGTGGCCGGTATCGTTGGCCATTTTTTTTTTTATTTATGGATCGAGCGTTTGAGAGCAGAAGTCCATGGAATTTGTGCCTCTTTTGGGAACAGTAGTTTCGGACAGTCCCTTTTTTTCGCCCTGCGTGCCGATCTGGGTGTCCTCGCAAGCTCATCGCCCATCTTTTTTGGCCAAGAAGAGGATTTTTGGCCTTCGCCCGTACGAGGTTTCTTCCATCAAGCGTGCCGGTAGGTTTCTTGGGCGGATGGCTTCTTCCTTTTCCCCTCCGGAATTTCTTTCCCTTTCCCGCTTTCTGAGCCCATCCTTGGTGAGTGGATCACCCCGGGTTTTCTGGTTTTCGGATCGGCGAAGTTCTCTTTCGCATTAGCTTGACCTGATCTTTTCCACTCCGATATAGATTTTTCTTTTTTTCCCCTTTCCCAGAGGTCTCCCTTAGGACGAATTCG
>Ga0179593_1385206_pt1 | contig 11129 bp, 14 predicted proteins | sample CZODoug2_1_08_16_FD_185931 | JGI IMG/M metagenome (GOLD analysis project Ga0179593, IMG submission 185931) | Vadose zone soil fungal communities from Angelo Coast Range Reserve, California, USA - CZODoug2_1_08_16fungal (PacBio error correction) | ecosystem: Environmental > Terrestrial > Soil >... | reverse complement strand
CCAGGCCCCAGCCTTTTGGGGAAAACTGCGGCAACTGTTCGTATGTCCCCCCCCCCTCCTCTTTTTCCCCCCCCAAGCCCATTTCAGTTGGACGTTGGACAAGCCCTGACCCGCAAAGGGAGCGGTTTGCTTTTTTTTCCCCACATTTTCCCTCCCAGTTTTTTCACCGTCCAGACTTTTCTGGGGCAGTACTGGCGCAACCAAGTCGAGGAGCCTTCAAAATTCCTCCCCCCCCCAGCGCCCCATCCCCTCCCAGATGTTTTGCGCCCCGGAGACCGTGCCAAGATTGCTCTGTTGCAGTGGCGTTCTAGATTCAACGAAGCAAGAAGGTGGTTAGGAAACAGTCGCCTCCCCCCGGATGTTGCACCTGAGCCGGGCGAAGCAGCTTCGGAAACGCCCCCCCAGTCAGGAAAGGTAGGGATCTTAAAATACAAAGGTTGTCCCCGGTCCCCTACGGGCCGTCCCCCGCCGGTGGTAGTTGACTTTTTTGCTCCTTTTCTTCGATGTTAGGGGCCGGACCACGGTGAAATTTACCAGCCCCGCGCCCATTCTTTTACTTGGGGTAGGGCGGCCCTTCTTCACCCCTCATGTAGATTTTTCATTTTTGGAAGCCAGAAGGATGGTCTCTCACAGCCCCCTCCAACGTCCCCCCCCCCGGAGTTTCCTCCAATTGGCAATTATGGCGGGGCCCCGGTACCATTGGCATAAAGAATGAATTTTTTCATCCGTTTTTGAGGGAATTTTGTTTTCCCTTTTTGGCGGCAGGGCCGCGTCCTTTACTGCCCTTCATGTGGACAAGAAATGAATTTGAGGATTGAGTTTCCCTCCCACAAAAAAGGAATTTCTTTTTTAGTTTTTTTGGCGCTTCAAAACGCTTTTTCCTGGTTTCTGTTTTTTGGTCTCGTTTGCCCGGGCCCGGTAAGCTTAACGGTACACCCCCCCCCCCCTCCTCGAAAGTTTGTTGCTCCAGTCTTGAGCTTGTTATCGTGGTTCTATTCCGCATACCTGGGCTCTTTCCCTGTTGGCATGACAGAAGTTTTTTCTTTGCTGTGCCCTTTTGTACCTTCCTGTCGTGTGTCTATTCTTTCTGGGTTGTCCGGGAGAGGGTTCTCTTGCCCCCCGATGACACACATTTTCTATGGCGGGTTTCAACCTCGTCCCCCTCGCTTTCCCTGTCGATACTTACTTTTTTGCGCTGATCGGAATTCCCGTCTCTTAATTTTCTTCCCCTTCCGCGTTTCTGCCTCGAAAGTCCCTTGTGGTCGGTGTCTTTATCACCTTTAGTTGGGATGTGATGGTGGGCCTTTTCTTTTTCTCAAAAAACTCTTTCGACCGACTTTCTTTTTCGCATTTTATAGCCTTCGGGGCTTAGGATTCTCTGTTGTTCCAAATTGGGATGTTTTCTCTCGCAACTGCGGATCGTGCAGGCCCTTGCCCCCCTGGGGAATCCCTACTCGACGCGGGAGGCCTAGCAAAGCGCCTAAACCCCCAGGGGCTTTGCGGGTCGTGTTCTGAAATTTCTTTCCCAAAGGCTCCTCCCCATCTTTTTTTCCCTGACGTTTCCCCCCAAAGGAGCTTCCGTAACCTCCTTATTTGGATCTCGCTGGTTTCTTGCATTCTTTCCTTTGACACGAGAAACTTTTAACCCTTGCGTTGGCGCGGGGTGGACGCCATATGCTCTGCACCCCAAGCTCGACCACCTATTTTTCATAGGCCTTGCGCCCCTTTTTGATTTGGTTCATCTACGGGCTTTCATCGATCACTTTTTTCCCCTGACCCTGCATATGGAGGGTTACACGAACTTTTTTTGGATGGCGTTTTTTTTCAGGCTGTTGAGGAGGTGACTTCCTTTTTGAGCGGGCCTCGGAACCCCGCGCCGCGCTTTTCCCGAATATTCCCCACGAGGCGGCATTTCGCTTCGCACGAGTTCCTGGCCCCCCCCCCCCCCCCTTTTTTTCATATTGAGCGTTTTGCTGGATTTTTCCACTACGGCTCCGGTGAGTCCGATGCCGATCCATTCAACCCCCCTTGCTACCCTTTCCGTTTTCCGGTGACAACTTGGTGGAAAGTATTCTTTTTTCCCTGGTTGTGGACCGTGCTTTCCCCCATACTTTTTTTTTTTGTTTTTCCTATGAGATTTTTTCCTCACGGCCAACACCGCATCATTTGAACCCACTCGACCGGTTCTTGTTTTGGTTGCCCTCCCCCCCCATACTTCTTTCGGGCCGCTTGGAAAAAACCGACAAGATGGCTTGAAACAGAAGGACCCCCTGGGACCTTGCCGACCACTTCAGTTCCCCCTTTCTATTCCCCTTTGAAATTTTCATTTTTTGACTTGCCACCTGGTCCCCTTGAACGAAGAACTCTTCTGACCTGGCCAGGTGTTCGCGGGGGTTTTTCCTTGCACCATACGCCCCCCTGGTTGCCTTTCAATTTTGGGCAGGCCTTCTCCTCCTCCTTCCTTGACTCCCTTTGAACTGCTTACCCCTTCGCTTTCGTCCTGGTGAGTGCCTCTATTCCCTCGCGCAGGCGCCGTTTTTAACCGCCCCCTGTTCCGTTTTCGTGCCCCTCAAACCGGTTTCGCCGCGCTTTCCTTTCCCCCTTGACCCCCCGCAAAGTTGATCCCTCCTTCATTGGTTGTTTCTCTTTCTTTCCGCATCCCCTTTTTTTTTGTTGTTCAGTTAGGTCGAACCACCCTGAAGGATTTGAATCACTCCTCGACTTGCGTCAGGAGGTTCCTTCCCGGATCCTCAGAGGGTCGCAGGTGGTTTTTTTCACGGCAGACCCCTTGCGGGTTGCTACTTTTTCTTTTGCGTTTGCTAGTGTTCCTTAACCGTGGACAGATTTGGGTCCCCTTCCCCCGTCCCATCATCGCGGGCGTTCCAGGGTGTTCCGTCGATCGGGAAGCAATCGTCCTTCAATTGTCCTCACACACCCGGCAAACCAGGTTGATGATTACTCCTTTCCCAAACAACGGTCGATCTCGTGGATTCCCTTTGCTCATGCAATTAAGGTCTGATGGCGTACCTGAAGTGTCTCTTGCCACCATTACAATGCGTTTTCCCCGGCTCTTTGTCCCGGGCTTTCCTGAAACCTTTTTTTTTTTTTTTTAATTTTTTCCCCCTTTGGGAAGACTGCACAACCCGTTCTTCCAGCCGCTTTTACGTGGTGGCGGTCTTTGAGGGACTGAATTTTCTCAAAACAAAAGCTGTTCCCTAGTCCCGCAAACGCGGTTCCCCCCCCCATTTGGGCATCATAAAGTCTGCCCCCCCCGTTGGACACGGAGGCCTGACGCGAATCAGCGGAGCTGTTTCCCCCAGTTAAGGGTTTTTTTCATTAAGAGGTGGCGAGTGCCTCCCAGTTTTTCCATAGAGACTTCCCCTTCCAATATGTCCGGACGCTGGGGCTCGCCTTAAGATCTCCTGCAGTCGGTTTCCTTCCATTTTGATTCGGCTATGCCGATTAATTTTCCTGACGTCCTCTGGAATCCCCCGGGTGTCACGTCCCCTGATTCACAACCTTGGTGCCACAGGGATAGGCAGGCTTTTCATGACGTTGATCGAGGGAAGTGATTAGTTTGGTCCAGAACCGGGCCTGTGGCGTCCTTTTCATGTTTTGACCCCTTTTCCCTCACAGCGTACGTAACCCCCCATCAAAGCCTTTTGTTCCTCGGGCCTTCAAGCGTTCCCCACAGCAATCTATCAAATTCCCGATTTTCGTCTCCCCGTGTTTTCTCTGCGTACCATGACTTCGTTGCGGTGACTGAAGACAAACTGGCCCCCACCGACCCAACAGCTTGGTTTCCCTTTGCAATGGCGCTTTTCTCCTCGTCTTGTCGGGACCTCGTTGTTGCTTCTTTTTTCGGGCTTTCATACGGCTGGAGAAATCTCCCTGAACGGGGGCAGGACCCATTTTTCCCCCCCCCAAGGCCCAGTTGACCAGCTTACATGGATGATCGCACACTCCGATGAGTGATCCTTCTAGGATACAGGCCTTAGCCCAAAGAACCCTCCCCCTGGGCGCGTTGGGGGTTTTGGGTGTGTTGGGGGGGAGGCGTGGGGTTTTTTTTTTTCTTTTTTCTTTTTTGTTTTTTTGTTTGCCCCACCGCATGTGGCGTCCCGGTTTTTGGCCTCCAACCTCTGTGCTCAGGATCTAGTTCGAATTGCGATAGGTCACCGGCTTCTCTTTGACCCTCCCCCCACAAGTCCCCGACTCTGGCTGGAAACCACATAGGGCTGATCGTTTTCAATCAGGACCTCTCTCCCCTTTCTTTTCCACACGGCCGTTTTTTCGTCCCCATGCAAACCCCCCTCTTCCCGGACCCCTAAATTTTTGGTCTTGACAAATTTGTTCCACCCCCTTGCGAGGCCTGTTACTGCTTCCCTCCCTCATTTTGACCCTTTTTTAGCGATTGTGTTTTCCCAAGGCACCCCAATTCCTATATCGGTTTTTTGGGAAGACCGTTTAAGCATTTAGAAGATTCCCCGCCCGCGCAAAAACCCCCCATTGCTCCCTTGCTTTGTCCCACGCTGATTGGTAGTTTGCACCTAAAGGTTTTTTTTTCTCCCTTGAGGGCAGGGTTTTTGATTTGCGTCTTTCCCCTGTTTCACACAATGGCCTCCAAAAACCTCTGATCCTTCTTCCAGGATTTCAGTTGATTTCCTTTAATTGAGCCCTCTTGAGTTTTTACCATATTTTTTTTTTTTTTTTTTCCCGTAAGCATTCTTCCTTTCTCAGGAACACGGTTTTCAGTTGGGCCCCCCCCGCTTTCCCCTCTGGCGGCTTGATTACCCCCGTGGAACCAGTCCAGATATGACTTAATTTCCTTCGTTGGCCACTTCAGAAACCACCCTTTTTGCTGTCATCGACTTTTTCAATTCCCCCAGTGGACCTCTTTTTTTTTTTTTCACCAGGAGCCTCCATTCAAACGTCTGCCGGCGGCTTTTTTTTTCTTCTGAATTTAGGAAGCTCTCTTGCCGTTCGTTCCTCTCGTTTTCGCGTTGCACAGTCACCTTTTCTTGGCTCTTTTTTTCTATAGCTGGCCTGCATTTGCTTCTTTTTCTTTTTCCCCCCCCCTTTTTTAGGTCCGTTTCCCCGAGATTGAGACCTGCTGACGTCGGCTGCCCTTCGATTATTACCTCCCCCTCCATTTTTACCTACCCTGTTCCTCCTTTTTGAGCAAAACAGGCTTGGGGTCCCCTTGGATTGCCAATGGATTCCGGTTGGTTTTAGCATGGGTCAGTTGCGAACTCGAGTTCCTGATTTTTTTGGCCTGCGGCTTCTCTATATTTTCAATCCCATCTGTTAGTTTGAAGAACCCCCCCCGTCGCGGCCTTGGCCCACGCCGAACATTTTTTTTTCGCGGCTGACACATTTTGCTTTTTTTCCCCCACCCTTGCATCCCGGTACCAATATGGTTGTTGCCCAAAGGGCTTCGTTTTTTTTTCAAACTCCCCCTTTACCTTTCACGCCGTAACGATTTTATGCCCGTCCCTGAACAAGTATTTTCTTGCTTAAGGTTCATTTCACACCATCTTTTTCAAGGTCCTTTTCCCCCTGTGATGATCCTCCAAAATTCTTTGCGTCTTTTCCCTGGATTTCTATCCCTGAACCAAGGACCCCACTGTGAGTGATCTAACTCCCCTTTGAGATGATGACCCAGTCCGACTCGAGACAGTGTCATGTGCTTGGCCCAACAAAATAACTTCAGAAGGTGGTTTTGAGTTCCCCCCTGGATTCTTCCCTCAAAGTTTTTTTTCCTGCGTGTTCACTTTTTCGTCCCTCACTCGGACAGCGTCCCTTGGTGTCTGGTGGGACTGTTTCAAAATCTGTTCCCCTTGGTGGGGGTTCCTCCCCCCGTTTTGAAGTTTAAGTCCAACGCCGACATTTCTTTTCACCCTTTTTTTGGAGGGCAGATCACCCTCGCCCTGGGAGAGGACAAACCCCTGATGTTGGCGCCCCCTTGTTCTAGGGGTGTTTTGGGTCTCTTTTGTTGACCCTTTATTGGGATGAGTCCCGTCCACTTTTGGGGCGTATTCCCCCTTTGCATCTCAATTGTCCCCCTTTCCCCACCCCTGCTCAAGCCTGGCGGGGCATCGTTTTTTTGAGACTTTTTGTTTGTCCCTTCCTTAAAACGCCTTTCTTTGACCTCAATGCAGAATATGCCCTTTATTTTTTGCCCGATTTACGGTGAAAGGATTTTGCGGCGTGCTTAGCATTCCCCCCCCCACAGGCTAGCGCTTTTTTTCTGCCCTCTTTTGCAGACAGCCTCAGGGATGCCGCCTTTCCCCCCCCCCTTTTTTCCTACCCTTCACCTATCTGAAAAAAGGTTTCTGACCGGGCGAGCCTTCTCGTTTTTCTCTTTGCGACCTTGGGGGCGACGGAAAAAAGGTGTGTCCTGCGCTTCTTTTTCCCTATCTTTTAAAGGTGCCTGAGTTCTCTCCCCGGGCCTTCGTTGATGTTGCTTCTTTGGAGCTACTGATAGCCCCCGGGCCAACTTTTTCAAAAGCCCTTGGCATCACCCACCTCAATCCCTTTCCCGTCTCCATCCCCCCCCCACCCCCCTCACATCCCCCATTACTCCTCCCCGCCATCCACACCAACACTACCCACCCCCACACCCTGCCCCCCTCATTCCTTTACCAATTTCACTATTCAAACTCTACCCTCCTCATTATTCCCCACAACCCTCCCTCTACCCCTACCTTCTCCCGCTCTACCCCCCTTCCCCACACCCTATACCTCCCCCCGCTTCTCTCCCTACAAACTTCCCCTATCAAACTCTCCCCCCTTTACTTTCCTTATACCTCCCGCCCCCCGCTTCTCTCCTCTTCACCATTATTCATACCTTTCTGTCTGCTCATCCTCACCCACGCCCAATCCTGTGCGCCCCTTATATCCCACGGCCCTCTGCCCCCGCCTCGACCCCCTAATGCCACCCTACCTACTGATCCTCCCTGACCCTCCTTCCCCTTCTGCACCTCCCCAGTCGTCCATCCCCCGCGCCCTCCCTCGGTTTCACCCCCCTTCCCCATTTCCTTCTCCTCCCTGTCTCCACCCCACTACTTCTTCCTCCTCCCCTCATTTTATCTTACTACTGTACCTCCCCCTCTCTTCATCCAGTCCCGCCTCTCCTCTCTTCCCCCTTCTCTCCTTCGCACCTATCTCCCCCCGCCCCTCCCTCCACCCGCTCTCTCCCACTCTCACCTATAACCGTCACTTTCCTACCCACCCAATACCCTGCCTCCGAACTCCATCTCCCCTCTCCTCTCAACCCTCTCGCATCCTTCCCACTCCCCCCCTTCCTCCCATTCTTTCCCTCCTTCCACTTCAGTCCATCCCCCCTCCGACCCCTCCACCCGCCTCGCCGGATTTCTTACCCCCCCCCACCATCACCCCCCCCTTGTCCCACCCCCCTTCTTCCTCTTCCCGCCCCCCCCATTTCCCTTGCGACATATGACGCCCCCATCCATCATTCGAAACAACCCAATCACTCTCTACCCCCCCCCCCCTATTCCTTCCCTCCCCTCACCCCATTTTATTCCGCCCCTCAAGTTCCACCCCTCCCCCGCTTCTTTCCATTCCGCCCCCCTCTATCCTCTCACCCCCCCTCCGCTCTTCTACACTCTACAATCCTCCAACCCCTCACCATCCCTCTCCACTCTACTTTACCTCCTATCCCCACCCAACGTCTCCCCTTATTTTCTCAGCCCCTTCCCCTAGCGCCTCCTTGCCCCCCTCCTCCCATCTCCTCTTCCGCCAACCTTCATCACTCTCTATCCCCCGCCCCTCTCCTCTCCTACTCTCTCCCGACCCCTCCCACTAGCTACCCCCCCACCCCTCTCCCCGTACTGCCCTGCCACTTCCTGCCTCCTATCCCACCTGTTGCTCTCCCATACCCTAATCTCTTCTCCCACTCAACATATGCTCCTTCCCCTTTCCACCCCCCCTCCAACCCTCCACCCCCCCCCCAAACTTCTGCTCATTTTCCCCATCTCGTTTATTTCCCCATCTTTCCACCCCACACACCTCAAAATCCCTCCCATTTTTCCCCCACTTGTTACCTGTCGGAATTTTTGTCGGGTTTTTATGGTCTGTTTTCTCGACCAATTGGCCTAATATAATGATCTGTAAGATGCTGGTGCACCCCACCTGGGCCGTGCCCGTTTTGTATTCTACCCCTTGCGTGCTTTTGTTTTGCTGATTCCTTTTCTTTTTTTTTCTAAAAGCGAACCCAGAATCGCTCGAGATTGATTCCCCAACGGGACTTCTGCGTAAGTGCAGTTTTGTTCTCCCCCCCCCCCCATGCTGATTACTACTTTTTTCTCCCGGATGTAGAATGAAATCCCGGACCCCCGACAGCCCCCCCCGAGTCGGTGTTTATGTTCTCTCCCCCAAGCGGAAATGAGTTTTCCCGAGTTGTTTGGTTTTTTTTTTTTGTTCAGGTATGGTCTCGGCCCCCCCCCATCTGAGAGGCCCACTCGTCCACAAGCTAAGATATTGCCTCATGTGATCTAGTTGATGGTTTTTTACCCTTTTTTTTTTTTTTTCGGGCCTCCGGACTGGCTTTTTACTGTTTGTGAGCTTTTTCTTAGGCGATGGATTTACAAGCTCTGGTTTTTTTTATTGCATCAATCTTTTTTTTTTCCCTCTTTTTTGAGGTTCTTGCTCCGGCTTCTCCAGATCACCTTCCATACTTTATTTGGTGTGGACTTTTTGTCTCGAAAACATGACCCGGTTTGTCAATGTAGGACTCCTGATTCTTGGGCTGTTTTTTTTTTACCGCTTATTTTTTCAAAGTGAGAACCCGCCTTTCTGGAGGATCTTACCCTCTTCGGAGCGTAGGAATTGATTCGACGGTCCCCCCCTCTACGCATGGGTTGTCCCTTTCCCCCCCCTTCGTTCTCCGGATCTCGGTTTTTTCACTGGCACACACAGGCTACCCCCGCCTTATGACTTACGATCTGTTTGTCCCAAGTGGTGTCTTTTGATTTTTTCTCTCCCCGTTATGGTGGTTTGCCAAGTCTTTTCGCTTCTCCCTTTTTCATGCAGTCTTTTTCCCACGCGTCGTATTTCGTTTCCACCTCGGGCCTTGGTTCTTGTGAATTCCATAATCTTTTCGTCAAAGTGGGAAAAATCCGCCCTTTCTTGCAGCAGTCCTTGGTGAGTAGCTCCCCCCCCCGGTACCCGCCGATCCTGACCTTCCTCTGTTGAAAAACGAAGACCTTTGACTGATTTTTCCTGTTTTTCGCCCCCATTTTGGAACCGAAATTTTTTCCCTTTCCACTGTTTTGACGGGTGTAGTCCCAACCCTCTTGATTTTTTCCGTCGTCCCTTCTGACTTTTTTCCTTTTTTCACCCCAGCTTTTACTTAGTGCCGGAGAGTTTTGGCCCCCCAGATCTTCCGGTCCAAATGCTTCATTGCCACGCCGTTTTATGGTTCTGTACAACCGGCTTTTTTGACCCCGGCTCTTCATGGCCCTGACTTTTGCAACGTAGAGGATTTTTTTTTATCCAAGCTTGTTTTGCTTTCGAACCTTATCTCTCTTTTTTATCCGTTGTTGTTTTTTCGGACTCAAGATACGTTTTCCCCCCTTTTTTCCCCAGGAAGGTTAAACACCTTTTTTCGCTCTTTTGGGTAACTTTTCGCCTGAAATGGATCGACCGTTTTTCCTTCGGTTCTTTGGCCGGGGTTGCCCAGTGGTTTGTTTATCGGGACGCGCTTGCATTTTGAATTCTTTCCCAGGATTTCCCCTCGCCCTTTTTTCCTTTCGTCCCAGGGACTTCTCTTAGAGAGTTCCCCAACCCCCCTTCATTGGAACCACCGTTGCAAAACCATCTTCTTCGTTTCCCCGGTACGGGGTACAACAAAATGGAACGGCATGTTTTTCTCTTTCTTTTCTTTCCCCTTCAGCAAATTCAGTGGGGTCTGTATTGCGTTCCCTTCAGTGTGGGTCGGAACCCTCCCCTTCTCCCCCCCTTGGCTGCGGGTCAATCCCCATTCTTTTCTTTGTCGTGCGGGCGGAAATTTGTAATTCCCCCCAACACCGGCCAACGCCCCCGTTTTAGATCCGCTGATTTTTACGCGTGTTTTTGGGCGTGTTTTTTCCCCACGCCCATCCGACACCCCCACCAAGCTTGCAACGAAAACGATGCACCCCCCACTTTTTTCCCCCCCCATTTTTTTCATAGAGCCCCACCTCTTTCCCCTTTGGGATACGCGATACCTTGGACTTCCTCTTTTTTCCATTCTCCATGGGATTCAAGGGGACCTCTCCATTCTCCGAGTTCTTGGGTATCCCAGTCCTGTGTAGATAGAGGAAGTTTTTTTTCAAATCGTCCTTCGCTCGCCTCTGAACAGATCTTCAGCGCGCCTTGGCCTTTGCCCCCCTCTTGCTCTCTTTCCCGAAACTTCCGATGACTCAACCCGGGAGCCTCCCATTGATTTACCCACCTGGCAACCAATTTCCATGACCTTGATAGACTCCGGTAGGCTTCCCCGAAACAGAGGGTTTTATGGCACTTCCCCCCCTATTCCTTCGAGGCGTGCCCTTTTTGCAGACGACCCCCACGCACCCCCCTAATTTTGGTCCCCCAGCACGTTCCTGTGATGCATGCATTTTTCTTCCCTTCCAAACCCAAGATCCCCCCATTACGGTAGACTTTTCCACCTTTTTTGTTAGTTTTTCTTTTCTCTTTACGCTCTTCTTTCCAACGCAAGACTGTCAGAACAACCTCAGAGTTGTTTTTGCCCCCCCCCCTGTTCCCTTGACGCGAGAAGTAAATACCGTCTCCCCTGTTGTTGGGCGTCGGTCCCCCTTTTCTGGTCAGCTACTTTGATTGGGACCTCCATCTTCCTCGGCCCAGTGGGCCCAAACAATTTTCGGTGGTCGACAGATTCCTTTGCTGGTTATGCCTCCCTAAGATGCGTTCGATTCCCGCTTTTCTAACCCCAACGAAGAACCCATCCCCCCCCCTCTTGCGCCTTTTTCTTCTTCACACCCCCCCCGGCGTTTTTTTTTTTTTTTTTTTCGGAAGGTCCCCGCGGGAAGCCCCGGGGCGAGGGTCTTCCGGAGTCTTTTTCTTTGGCCGTTATCATTCTCCACGGCTGTCTTGTCCCAATCGACCAT
>Ga0179593_1636108_pt1 | contig 11130 bp, 20 predicted proteins | sample CZODoug2_1_08_16_FD_185931 | JGI IMG/M metagenome (GOLD analysis project Ga0179593, IMG submission 185931) | Vadose zone soil fungal communities from Angelo Coast Range Reserve, California, USA - CZODoug2_1_08_16fungal (PacBio error correction) | ecosystem: Environmental > Terrestrial > Soil >... | reverse complement strand
CCGAACCTCCCTCTTAGATAGTTTGTCTTTTTTCGGTCCGGGAGTTTTTTCCCGGGCGCAGTGCAAAAGGTTGACTGACGAAAATTTTTTTCCCCTGGCGTTATTCTTTTTTCCTGCCGACTTTGCTAAGGCGAGCTCTTCCCCCTCCCCCCCCGTCGAAGGCGGTATTTCAGGTTTGAACGGCCTTTTTTCATAATCATAACTTGAGGGAACTTACTTCCTTGGTGCCGGTTTGCTTCCTTTTTCGTTCTTTTTTTTGATTTTTCCTGCAAACCTCTTTTTTGGTGACGTCTTTTTTACTTTTTCGCGTTAGGTCCTTTTCCAGTTGTTTGGGGGGGGGGGTTTGTTTTTTCTCTTGCCTCACTGCGATTGGCAGAATTTCTTCCCCCCCCTTTCAATGTAAAATTCACCAGATCCTTTTTTTCCTCTCCCCCCAATCCCCCTCGATTAGTCTTCCGTTTTTGGTTCCGTCCGGGCCTCCAGTTATGATTTTTTTCCCCCCCCCTGCCTCGAACGAATGAAGCGACTTCCCCTCCGGGTCACTTTTTTTCCCACCTCCCGATCGTATTTTTGGCGGCAAGGCGGACCCTATCTTCCCCTGTTGCAAGGCGCATGATCCTCTTTCCGACATTACCACGAGGAAAGTCTCTTTTCTTCTTTCCCCTTGACATGCGCCCTTTCCCTCTCTCACCAAGCAGTCTTTCTTCTCCTGGTGACCGAAAAAAACCCCTTTTTACTGGCGAACTCCCCCCCTTTCATGTTGGGGGTCTTCCCCCCCTGTAAGTGGGCCCTTTTCCTTTGTTCGTGGCGTGGGACCTTCGATCGGGGAGACCCTCCCCTGACACATTTTTTCCTTCATGCCCGCAGTTTCGTGCCCCTGGAGCGATGTCTTCCTGCCTAAGCAGCGCGACCTCCCCCTTCTCTTCTCGATCGTTCGAGAAACACCTCCTTTTTGCGTTCTTTGTTGCCGCCGCCCCAGGGACTCGGTCCCTCCTTTTTTTGGCTCCCCCTGCGCAAAAGGTGTCTTTTTTTTTTTTTTTCCCGTACAGCACTTTTTTTTCCTTTTTTTCTCCCGAATCGGGAATCTTCCTTCCTTTTCCTTCAGCGTGGGATCGATAGTAACCCCTCCCGCTTTCTGTCGGAGAGAGTTTTTTCCTTTTTCCCTTCATTCTTTACTCCTATGGGCAGGTCTCTTTTACTCCCCCACGTATGGTATCTTGGGCGGGCTGAAAAATTGTTTTCTTTCTCAATTCTCCTGGCTCACCCCCCCTTTTCGTGAGAAGGGTCTTTTTCCCTCATCGGGTCCGTAATCATTCCCCCCCCCCTTTTAGTTAATTTTTGCTCGATTTTTGCATAGTCACCCCCTTCTTTTCTCCCACGCATTCTCCTCCCCTTTCTTTTTTCAACGGGGGACATTTTCCCCCCTTTTCCCCCCCCTCCCAATCCTCAAGTCTGGATTTCCCCTTTTTTTCCTCCCTTCCCCCTTCCAAGAGTTCCCCCCCTTTTCTCCGAAAAAATTGCCTTTTCTTAGGCTTATCTGCGTAGGTTTCCCTCCCCTTTTTTTTCTCAAGGCTTAGACCCTTCCCCCTTCCGGTCCTTAAAGGCCCAGAAAGGCCATTCCGTTTTCTTCTTTTAGTTTTTTTTTTTGGACACAAAGGTCCCTCTTTTTTTTCTTCTTCTATCCGCGGAGGATGTTTTCTCCCTTCTTCGGGTTGTTCTGCATTTGCCATTTACTAAATGACCTCGTCCTCCCGAGATGGGTCTCCTCTTTTTGGCAAAATATAGAAGTCCCTCCATAGTTTGTCCTTGTTTCCCTTCCCACTGGATAGGATTTCCCGATCCTGCCCTTCCCTGGAACCCCTCCCGGCCCGAAGACTTTCTCCTTTTTCTGGTGGTCCCCGTTTACCCTCCTCCTCTTTCACAACATCCCCGGCAACGAAATGACGTTCTTTTCCCCCGAACAAGAGATGGGACCTTTTTTTTTTCTTGGTTCTTTGTCCTGCCTAACCCTCGTTTGATTCCTTACGGGAAGATTTTTCCTTTACACCAGCGGAAGCCTTCCTGATTTGTCCCCCTGGCTGTTTTTCTTCTTTTCCCCCCCGGCCAAGGGACGGCTTCGCAATCTCCTCTCCCCCACGCGCAGTTCTTCACCCTCCCTTTCCACTTCAAGGATTCCCCTTGGCGAAAGTTAGCTCTTCCCTCGATTGAGTTTCCCCCCCCCCCCTCTTTCCTGAAATTTTTTTTCCTCACTTTTCTTTCATTTCGTGGAGCTGACACCCCTTTTTAAACCCTCCCCGGCAAACCCTTTTACCTTTCCCCCAACCCCCCAAGAGAAGTCGTCTCCTTCCATGACCCCCCCCTTTTTCCCGCGACAAACTTTTTTTTTTTTTCGGGCATTGTTTCCCTGGTAGTTGAAATCTTACCCCCCTTCTCTAAGCCATTCTTTCTTCCGCAGATCTACAAGAGCCTCCCTTGACGCCCAGGTTGCTCCTCTCCCCCATACTTTTCCTTTCCCCGTACCAATGACTCCCCCCCAAGTTGCCCCCTCTCTGTAATCCGTCTGCCATGATTCCTCTCTCCGCGACCCCCCGCCCGGTTTTCCAGAAAAGCCTCTTTCTTCTTTCTTTCACAGGAGACCTTCCCCTTCCTGTGGCCGAAGGCCTTTTTTTTTTCTGCAGGCGACCCCTCCCTGACGGCAGGGGCAACCTTCCTTTCTTTTGCAAAGGAAGTCCCCCCCCCCCCCCTCCTTGGGGAGATGTCCCCCCTTTAGTTGTCCCCCGTCCAGGCCTTTCTTTTTCCTCCGCGCCTCCCCTTTCGCAAGATCCTCGCCGATGCCCCCCCCCTCCTGCTAAACGGAGAATTTCCTCCTTTTCCCCATCTCTCTCTTTCTAATAAGCGTTTTTCTTTTTTCTGGTGCCAGGGCGCTCAATTGGCTTTGTAGAGGATTTTTTGAGGTTTTTTCCCAGCCAGCCCTTCTATTCTTGAGAGCTTTCTGGAGAAGCCCTTTTTCCCCCGGGAACTCCATTCCTCTTCCTTGGCCTTTCATCGTCGCTTTTTGAAGGTTCTCTGGATGAAAACCCCCTAGCTTTCCCTTTTGAATGTCGCCCGTTTTCCCCTTAGTTGATGCCTCTTTGTGCCCCCCCGATGAAGACCTCTCCTTTTTTTTCCTGACCCCGTTTCCCTCTTTCTTCCCCCGATATTTATTTCCCAGTTTCAGTTGGCTCCCCTCCTTGTCCCACCGGCACTTTCAGGTTCCCTTTCTCTTCATGGGTTTACTAGATGGTCTTTCTTTTTTTCTTTTTTTCCCCCCCCTTCTTGATCTGTCTTCACCCTTTCCTCTGAGAAAGACTTTTTCGTGACATCGAAGGCCCTCTTTTTCCCTTTTTTTGAAGGACAAGACTCTTCTGCCCGTGAGGCTTTTTTTTCTCCTTTTGTGTTTAGGATTTCTGAATGTTGAACACTCTCGGCCGGAACTGCTCTGGCGTGTGGGACTTTTTTTTTCCTCCCCAGGGCTTGGAGAAGGGGTTTTCCTTTTATCACCCCCCTTGGTCTTTCCCGTTTCTTAAGTGGTCTTTCTTCTGCGAGTAACGAAATAGAGCGTTCCTCCCCTTGGACCCCTCCTCCCCTTTTCTTCTCTCCGTTGGAGAGTGGTCGCTTGCGAGGGACCTTCCCTCTGCCGCGGAGATTTTTTTCCTTTCCTCACTGGACGTCCATTAGAAGCAGGAACCACATCCTCGTTCATGTAGGAAGGTGTGGGTGATTCCTCTTTCTTGTGATGCCAGTTATTTTCCCCCTCGGGAATTCAGTTTCTCCCTTCCCCAAACGCTGTTTTTGTTCCTCACGGGAAACCCTTTCCCTTCTTTTTTTGGGTTCAGTCTCGTGGCCGCCGTTTCCGGAAGGTCCCGTCTTTTTTCTTATCTCGATAAGGGCTTTTTCCTTTCAAGAGGCTTTTTTTCCTCGCAAAGGCTCCTTTTGCGGCCGTGTTTTTTCGTTGCAGGATCTTTCTTTTTTCCCCCCTTACCGATCTTCCCCCCGATTGATCTGCGAACGACACTTGAGGCTCTTCCCTGTCTTTCTGCGGGCTTCTGGAGGACCCCGGTTTTTCTTTTTCTTCTGGAAAAGAGGTTCCTCTTTTTTGCCTCCGACGTTTTCCTTCTGTTTTACCTTCGTTTTCCAAACTCACGCTCTTGTGATTTTTATCTTTTAAGGAAGATTCTCCACCCCCCTTGGGACAAAAATTTTCCCTCCCTTTTCCCTGCTTTTGAAGTACGGGACTCCTTTCGTCCTCCCTTTGAAAGGGGCGGGGTGGCTTTTTTTGTTGGGATGGTTTTCCCCTGCCCGCTCGCTTCCCTTTTTTTTCCTTTTCGTGGCAAGGTTTCCTTTTTCGATCAACCCGCTTTTTTTTGTCGGTGCTCTTGCCCGGCGGAGAACTCCGGCCTTTTTTTTTTTTCGTCGAGAGTTTTTTTTCTCCCCCTTCTTCGTCTTCATTGCTCCGTTTTTTCTCCTTTTCTAAAAATATCTTGCCCTTTTTTCCCGCGAGGGATGAAGCCTTCCTGGTCTAGGGGTCGCTTTTCCTTGACTTGGTGGATATGGTTCTCCCTTTTGTCGGAATTGGCAAGTTTTTTTTCAGAAGTCGTTTTGTTTCTTTTTTTTTCTTGATTGCTGCCTCCCACAAGTGGGTGTCAGTTTCCCCATCTCCAAGAATTTGTTCTCTAAGGAGACTCCCCCCCTTTCTCTGGGTCGCTCCCACCTCATGGGTCTCGCTCCCCTCCTCTTTTGCCAGAAGATTTTTTTTTCCTCTTTTCAAGATTTTTTTTCGGAACGGAGGCCGTCTCGGTCGCGGTCTTTGGCAATGGGCTTGAAGGGTCTTTTGATCATGCAGGAAGGGTTTTTTCCCCCTCCTCATTTGCCGCGTATCCTACTTTTCCCGTCGCAAAAATTTCCCCCCCCCTTTTCTTTTGCTTTCGACGATAGGTCCTCCCCCCCCCCTCCCCCCCCCTTTCTGATAGAGTTCTTATTGGTTTTTTGTTCGCTCCTTTCTTCATGGGTTCCGATCGCTTTCCCTTCTCCCAGATTATGAGGAGTCTCTCACTCCTCCCTGTAATTGTTCTGGGGTTTTGACTTCCTATTTCTCAAGATCGGTTTCGGAAAAGGGAAAGCACTATCTCTCACAACGAAGAGGTGACTTTTTTCCCCCCCCCCCCCTCTCGTGGTTTCCTCTCCCCCCCCGGGTGCAGAGGACCTCTTTTTTTTTTTCACCTGTACTGAGGTGGTTTCTTGGTGAGAGCTTTTTCTTTTGGACGGCACGAAGTTTTTGACCAATTTGGCAGTCACCATTCCTCTTCTATGTGTTAGGTCCTTGATTTCTGGGTTCTCCTCTTTTTTTTTAAATTTTTTCTCTCTTTTTTTTCTGGGGAGTGGGGTTTAATCCACACCCCATGCCCAGTGATAAGGTCCCTTCCCTTCCCTGACGGGCCAGTTCGGTCTTTCTTTCGGTTGAAGGAGGGCGTTCATCCCTTTTCTCGGCCGTCACCCCTCTTTTTTTTTTTTTTTTTTTGGAAGAGAAGAGAGGTTTTCCTTTGGTGTTCGTGATTTTCCTGCAAAGCTTGCCCCGTCTCTTGCTTCGGCAAACTTTCCTTTTTTTTTTTTTTTTTTTTTTCTCTTTCTTTTTTTTTTTTCTTTTCTCCTCCGAAGTGGTTTTTTTTCTGAGGGCTGCACCGCGATTGTCCCCCCTTCTTACTTTTTCCCACGCAAAAGATTTCCTTCACCCTTCCCCTTCCGGCCTGCGAAATAAAAGGCCCTCTTGTGACGGCGAGGGACTCCCCCCTTCTCTCTCTAAGCCTAGACGACTCCTTTCCCTTCTCGGGGCAATTAGCCCTTTTTCTGTTTTTTGTCTCCCACAGAAAAAGCTCCTCTTTTTTTTTCCTCGTGACCAGTTACGTCCCTTCCTTCTATCTGGCTCCGTCCCTGCTTAAGCCCCTATGGGGAGTTCCCCTTTCCTTCCTCTTCGCGCACCCCTCCCCCTTTTTTCTTTCCCCAGAGATACCCCTTTCCCCCCACGGACCCGGAAAACCCCCCTCCTCCCTCCGCTCCCTAAACACACAAGGGGCCCCCTCTTCTTTTCTTCTCACCTGATGAGTTCCCCCCTTCCTGGTGGCCGGCACCTCGTCTTTTTTTTTCTCTTTTGGCTGAAATAGGCATTCTTTCCCCCCGGAACATTCTTTTTTTTCGCAGCTTTAGGGGCGTCCTTTCTTCTTTGTAAGTCCTGAGTTATCCTCTCTGGACATAAAAACGCCCCCCTCTCTTCTCTTGATGACTTCCGATAGTAGATCCCCCCCCTTTCCCCTTCCCGGGGTGCGCCGAAAGGACTTTTCTCCTTTTCTTCCCTCGAGGAAAAAAAAGTTTTTCTCTGGGCTCTTTTCTTTTTCCCGCAGGTAGAACCGTCAGCCCTTTCTAAGTTCCGAAAGTCTTTCCCCCTTTGAATACTCTGGTTTGGACCCCATCCTTTTTTTCTGTAAGGAGAGGCACCGTTTTTTCTTCCCAGCTCCCAAAGTGCTTTCTTGTGCATCGCCATCTTAAGGCCGATCTTTTCTCCCCCGGAGGTGTTGACTCCCCCCTTTTCCTGTCTTTGCTGTAAAATGGTTTTCCTTTTAGATTAAGTAAATTCCTCTACCTTATTCCGCATAAACCCTACTAAGGCTTGAATTTTTCCTTATCGGTTCTTTCAAATGATCCTCCCACCCCCCCTTGGAGTATCTCCCCTCCCTCTTTCCCCCATTTCAGCAGTCCCCGCCTCCCCTCTGGAGAGGGGAGAACCTTCCCCTTTTTCACGAGAATTCCCCTCCACTTTAACAGCCCTTTTTTTGTTAGAGACTCCCCTGGTTTAATCCGGGAAAGCCTCCCCCCCTCCTTTTTCTTCGGGTGGGAATTCCTCCCCCACTGTTTTGCCACCCCGTCTTCGCGGAGACGCTTTCCTCGGCCACCAATGGCGCGTTTTCCGGGCGCCACCCTCCCCCCCCCCCTCTCCCTGGTTGAACGGTACCTTGGCCTTTCTGGAGATTTTTTTTCCCACTCCCGTGATTGAGTTATTCCTTAATTCGCTGGCGTTCTGGTTTTTCCTCCTCTATATGTTTTGTAAGGCGCTTCACCCATCCCTGCACTCGTTAAGAGGATGATTTTCCCTTGTCGTGGCCTAATAGACTCCTCCTCCCCCTAGCCGGCAAAGTAGAGGTTAGCCCCCCTTTTTCCCCTAGACATGGCACATCTCTCCGCATTAATGATGGCGCTTCCCCCCCTTTTTTCCACTACTGGATAGGAGCTTTTTACCCCCCCTTTCCCTCAGTCAAGACCACTTCTTTTTTTTTCTTGAGTCCCTTCATTTGCGGACCTTTTGTTCCCCCTTTTAAAGTTTGACGTGTCGTTTTTTCTGATTCGGAAACCTCCCTGCTTCGTTCTAACGGATGATTTTCACAAACCCAGCTGCTTTTTCACCCACTCCTCATTCTGACTTTCCCCTTTCTTTTTCCTGACGGCCAAGGAAGCTTTTTTTTCCCTTCTTTCCAAAAATCAATTCGCAACCTTTCCCCCCCTTCCACCGAGATCACTCTTTAACATGGCGAAGTGACGTCTTTTGTCCTCGATGCTTTCCCAAAAAAGCCTCCTTTTTCCCCCCCCCCAGGTTCTTCTTTTCTTCTTTCCTGTCCCCGGCGCAAGCTTTTTTTCTTCCCCCCCCTCCCCTGAGGGAAGTTAAGTCTCTCTTTTTCCCCTTTTTTTCGGCTAGTGACCGCGGAAAAACGCGTTTTTCCTCGAACCCTTTCCCTCTTAGAGGAAAGCCTCTTTCTCTTTTTTTCTTCTCGACAGAAAGTTTTACCTCCCCCCTCTCGCAGGTTTTTTTCCTAGTGTTTGGCCCCTTTTCCCCCCCCTTTTTTCCCCATCCCTTCCCTTTTTTCCCCTGTTGCTGGAGGAATGTCCCGAATATTTCCCCCCCGATATCGGTGATAGCGTGACTCGTTCCTTTCCCAAGCCGCATTTTCGATTTAGAATCGTCCTTTCTCCCTTTTTTTTTTTGGACTCGTTTCGTCTCGGCTCGCCTCTTTCCTCCTCACCTCCGTCAAAACCTCCTTTTCTTTTCTTCCCTTTCAAGGAAGTGTTTTCTCTTTTTCCCCCCCTAAATCTTTTCAAAAACCTCCCTTTCAGTAGATGCGAACAGTCCTTTCTTGCCCCCAATACACCCCCCTCCCTTCAACGACCCGGATCAGAGCGACCCCCCTCCCCCTCTTTTTTTCCTATCCTAAGGGGGTTGTTTTTTTTTTTTCTCTCTATTCTTCCAAGACGCATCTTTCTTGTTTTTTTTTCTCCTTTTTTGTGAGGTTTTTTCCCATCTTTTTCTTTTCTCCCATCCTCTTTTTTCAGGCTTAGTTTCTCTCTGTCTGAGGTCCCAAGGCCTTTCCTTCTTTTGCACGATTTATCTTTTTCACGCCCCAATTCAATTGGAAGTTCCTTTCCTCCCTTTTTCTTCCCTTGACGAGCCGATCGTCCTCTTTTTTCCCCACCAGGGGAGGTTTTTCCCGCGTTTCCTGCCTGGAACGATGGTCCTTCTTTTTTGACATGCGGCTTTTTTCTGGTATTTGAAACACGTTTTCCCCTTCTTTCCTCGATAAAGATTATCGTGCCCTGTTCTCCTCCTTGCAGCACTCACCCCCTTTTTTTTTTGTTCAGGGGCGGTGATCTTTTCCTTTTTGACCTTTTAGAACCTGCCGGCCCCCACCTCGGCGTCTTCTTTTTTCTTTTTTTTTCCCCCCTTTTGAGAAGCCCCTCTTCTTCGATTCGTGTCCAAGGTCCCTCCTTTTTTTTTTTTTTTTATTAAGCACTCGGTTTTTTGTTTCGCGTTTTTTCCCGCCTTTTGATTGAAATTGGACCATCCGACGAAAAATGATCTTTTTCTTTTTTCCTGACGTTTTTTGCAGGCTCGCCCCTTTTTCCCCCCCCTTTTTAAGTGCTCTTTATACTTTTTCTGTGGGAAACCCTTTTTAAGCACTAGGAACCCCTTCCTTCCTTCCCTGATCTCGTGTTCGACAAGCGCTTTTCTTCCCTTAGACGGCGGGAGTCCCGGCTGGGCGCGATTACGCGGGGCGTCCCCCTCGGAAGAATTTTTCTTTTCATTCCCGCCTGTCGGGAAGTTCCTTTTTTTTGTAACTCCCGGTCCCAGCGGCGTTTTCTTCTTCCCGCGGTCTGTCCCGAAAAACGGCAAATTTTTCTTCTTTTTCCTTTTCCCAAGGGGCTCGTTTTTCTGCGGTTGAAAGTCCCTTCCTTTTTTTTTTTTTCTCTTTGTACAGCTTTCTGATCCTTTTTCCGTCCCAGGAGGGTGCCTGCATATTTAAAGCTCCCTGCTTTTAAGGGACTTCAAGTTTGGGACTTTCTGCTTTCCAGTCTTTTCCCCCATTTTTCTCCGGGGAGCAGAGCCCCTTTTTGTTCCCCTTACCTGGCGGATCTTTTCCTGGGACCCTCGGTCCCCGATGATTTTCCCAAGGTTTCGCGCAAATCTTGTTCATTTTCTTTCCTTTTTTCTGAAGCTCCCTGTCTCGGGCAATTTTTCTGGTTTCCCTGGAAGCACCTCTTCTTTTCCCCTTTTTCCCCAAAGGGTTTTCCTATTTTTCCCCCCTCTCAAGAAGACGACACCGGCTTGTCTCCCCCTGGATCTTTAAGGGTTACTCCGGTCTTTTTTTTTCGCCGGGAATTGATTCTCTTTGTTTTCCGCGGCCCCTTTCTCTCCTCCAAGCAGTCTTAGGTGGCCCGGTTCACCTTTTGGAGATTCCCGAACCTTTTTTACCTCTGTAGGGAGGATTTCCTTTTTCCCAGGTTAAAAGGCCGTACGCTCTTTTTTGGTCTTGCCAGGGGTTTTTTTCATTCTGTCTTCATTTTCAGAGTTTCTGTCTCCCTTCTTCTTTATCCGCGAGGTTGCCTGTCTCTTTTTTCGAGCCATCCGGTGCTCCCTTGGAAGAAACAATCCCATTCCTTTTTTCTTGGCCCTTTTTTCCTTTCCCCCCTTCCCAAATGTTACCTCTTCCGTTCCTTCTTGGTTTTTTGCCGTCTCCTTCTCGGATTGCTTTCCTCTCCCCCATGGGTATGCCACGGCAATTCTCAATCCTTTTTTTCTCTTGGGATTCACCTCCCTGGGCGTTGCTGTCTTGCGTCCCAAGAAGTTTTCTTCCCCCCCCTTCTTTTCGGTGGAAGAGCTTTTACCTCCCCCCTGCGGTAAAGATACGAGTTCTTCCCCCCCTGAGGCACGAAGGCAAAGAGGTGAGACCTCTTCTTCCCCCCTTGTGCTGACGGGGGCGCATGCGGATTTCATCCCTTTCTTCCCTTTTGAGGAGGCTTTGCACAATCTTTTTGACGTCCTTTTTTCCCCCTTTTTTTCCCCCAATGGTTGTGTTGCTACGACACTATCCTCTTTTCATCCGATCGGATCTCTGGTCCTTGGGTGGATTTTTCCCCTTGTATGGGGCCAAACCCCCCCCCCCCCCGCTGAGACAACTTCGTCCCTCTTCTGCGCAGAAACACGGCTTCCCCTCACATTAAGTGTGATTGGGTTTTTTTCCCTTCCTGGACTCTTTCGCCGCTTCTTCGTTTCCGGGGTGGTGCCCCCCTCCCCTGATGACCCCTTTCCCCCCTGTAGGAAAAAAAACATTTTTTTTTGGGTTCACGTGGGGAGGGCGACAGGTCTTCCTTTTTCCGGTCAACCAGGATCGGGGCCGCTTTTTAGGGTTCTTCTATTTTTTTGGAAACGGTTTTTTTTGTCTCTTCCTCTTTCTGCATTTTTCTTTTTTCCCCCTTTTCCTTGTTAGTAAGGCTCGTCTTCCCCTTTGTCCGTTGAAAACTTTGCTTTTTCACCTTTTCTCTTCTTTTCGCCCAATCGATTACTCTTTCTTTTTTTTTCACCTTGGCCCTGCATGGAACCCTTTTTTTCTTGGGCTTTCGAGTATTTCTCTTCCTTGTTCCGTTGCCCTCTTTTTCACCTAACTGGAGGGTGCCTTTCCCGCTTCCTCGAACTCGTATGGGGCCTTTAGGTTTCTTCTTTTTTCCTGTCACCTCTGTGCTTTTTTTTTTTTCTCCCCTTTCTCTTCAATAGCG
>Ga0179593_1628244_pt1 | contig 11130 bp, 14 predicted proteins | sample CZODoug2_1_08_16_FD_185931 | JGI IMG/M metagenome (GOLD analysis project Ga0179593, IMG submission 185931) | Vadose zone soil fungal communities from Angelo Coast Range Reserve, California, USA - CZODoug2_1_08_16fungal (PacBio error correction) | ecosystem: Environmental > Terrestrial > Soil >... | reverse complement strand
CCCCAAAAGAAGAGACGACGCGACGGCCCGGTTGCCTCTGCCAGCCCTTCCCTTTTCCCCGCTACAGGTTCCTTTTTAGCCGAGGCCCCCGGGGGGTATTGTTTTGTCGCCCCCCGTTTTCCCGCTCCAGGTACAAGTTTAGAGCAAGTCCGCCACAGCCCCCCCCCCCTCGGATCAATCCGGCTTGGATCTTCTGGAAGAAGCAAGACTCCTTTTAAGCAGGAACGCGAATCCGAAACCTTTTAATCGTGACTCCTTAGGGAAGTTTTTTCCCGGAAGAATGTTTAATAATCGATCAGAAAAGGTCTCCTAGCTGAGAAAGTAAATCTTTCCCAGGAAGTGGTCTTTCTTTCCCGGTAAGAGTGCAATGTTAGTAACCTACGTATTTTTTCACATTCCCCCCAGGGCCCCGGGAGAGGCGCCCAGCAAGGCCCTGAAGGGTCTTTTCACGGAACCTTTTTAGAAGAAAACACTCCCAGTAGATAAGGTGCCCCGGGGGAGCGTGTACCTTCCCCTCTGACGTATTCTTAATGGCCCCTTCATGATAATTTTCCTGCAGGGCATCGGCGCACTTGAAGATTAACATAGCATTCAGTTATGTATTAGGAGTTTCTCGGAATTATCAGCAGGGTAGTCCTGTCCCTCTCTGGAGAGCCGAGGTGTCTCCTTCCCCCTAGAGGAGTGCAGACAGCGCTATTCTCCTGCCATTGTATCCTGTCCGGAGCTTTCCCCCCCCTGGCTGGCCTCTTCCCGCGCGGGGTCTTCTTCCTTTTTAATCGTAGATAGGGATTTTTTTTCCCCTAAAGCAGATAAGCTACCTTGCCGTCGCCTTTACTTGTCGTGCAGCAGGTTATAATGCGCCGGTTCGGTGTCTTACTATGCGAAAATTCCCTTGGCAGGGAGCTTCCGGACCGACAGCCGTCCCATCCGATAATTCTCCCGCGTAGTCGTATTCGGGGCGAGGTCGAACGTGTCTCTTTATCCGCATACCTTCCCCCTGACGGCCCCCCCCCCTTTCCCGCTGCCGGAGGAACTTCCCAAGACAAGCCCGTCCCGGCCACGAAGTCCGCTCGGAGCCATTGCCATCCCTTTCCTTCTTCGTAGAACCTTTTCTTTTTGGCGGAGCAGTTCCCCCGAAGAAGTCATACAGCCTCCTTCCCCGCATCAGCTCCTGACCTTCGAGCAGCTTCTCCTTTTTTCATTTCAGCAAAGAGGCTTGGGAAAGCCCAGGAGAAAAAGGGCTAGGAGTCATTTTTCAGGTCAGCAGCGTCGACGGCTTTTGCAGAGAAGAAGGCTTTGATAATCACCTCAGCTTCTTCAGGAAGGCCCTCTGCCCGGTTTGAGAAACCCCTCCCTTTTTTACTACTAATTCTTTTTTTTTCGATTGTGGTGCTCACCTCAGCCGTAAGGACAGCAGAGTTGCGGATTTTAACCCCCCTTTCTAGGCAAGAAGACAAGCGGACGCCCTCTCGCGATGAACTCCCCATCCTCCCGCCCCCTAAAAATTTTTTTTTTAGAGAGGTGGGGAGGGAGATTTAGGGAGTCCCAGGAAGTTTCGTGTTCTTTTACCCGCGATTATGCCTCCCCCGGTATGTTGATTTGATGATCAGGAGGAAAGGAGCATCTGATCGAGGGTCCTTCTGTGCTGCGGGGGACCCTCCGAGGGGATGAGAGTGGGTTTTTACGGCGGTTGGGGAAAACTCGGACGGAACGTTCTCCGCCCTGCCCCCTGGGCACCAGGGCCGGTTTTTTACTCCGAACTCTCTCCTCCTTTCCTTAATGATAAGAGACTGAGAGGGGTTTATTTGACGGGAGAGGGCTTTTCCTTTCCCCGGCTCAGGAATTTTTCCGGAAAAAGAGCACGGGGGTTCGTTTGCAGCAGGATTTCGGCCTTCCGGGGTAGCTTTTCCCCGCGTTTTTTCCCGGTGAAAGTTTTCCCTAAGAGGAGAGGGTCGATCGCCGTCTGAGACTGGGGAAGGCCATTCTTAGGAAGGGAATCTAAAGGGGAGTGGAGAGGAGGGTGGAGAACGCGAAAAATTCCCCCCCCTCCCGGTCCTTTCCCCGTAGTATAAAAGTACCATCCAAGAACAGCCCCCATTCCTGCACGGCCATGGAAGGAGACGTTAGATTGAATCGCGGGTGTCCCGGGCGACCCGTCTTTTCCGATTTTCTAAGGAGTACGTCCGGCCCCCCCCTGTAAGAACGGTTCACCCCGAGCTGCGGGTTCCTTTCTGTCCCCCTTTTTTGGAGCAAGGAGACTTTCTCCCCGGCGAATTTATCGCGCATGCCTCACCTGGCCTCTCCCTCTTTAAAGTTCCTTTTCGCCGGATCGAGGCCCCCTTCTCGGCAGGACGAGGTGGAAAACCCCCTCTTACATAAAAGGACAAACTTCGGGCCGGATTTTTTTGTAAAGTATTGACTTGGAAATTCCCATCCACGGAACTTCACAGATAAGTGCCTCCCCCCCAAGAGAACAGATGATCCCAGGAAATCCCTCCCTCATCGAAGAACCCCCCCCTGCGAGCCCCCCCCCTACAGGGATGGGGAGTGGCGTTTTTTTTCTTTCAGATTGGATTTTTTCCTTGCCGTAATTTTTTTCCCCCTCCCCATTAAAGGTTCTCCCTGAGAAGGAGCAATTGACCGCGGCGGGTTTGGGGTGGTTTTCCGGTGCTTCCAGGTCCTGAAAAAGAGAGACAACTGTACCGCATCTTTTCCCGGCCAGAGGCCTTTTCCCCGGCACAATGAATGAAGAGCCCGATGCAGAAACCTTGTTTTTAGAGAGATGTTCCCGGAGGAGGTTTCTTTTGGAGAAACAGACAGAGATGCCTCACCCGCATCCTTCCCTTCTGTGAAGATGTTCCTTCGGATTGACGCCTGCTGGCTGTTGCGGGAGGCCCAGGCGGCTTTTTGAGCGACGGACCCCCCTCTCTTCTGGTGTTGATGAGAGATCACACTTTTTACATGTAGGCTCAGTTTTTTCTTGCCCCGGGGGGGTCCTGAGAACCCACCAAAGGAACCCCCCTCCACCAGGAGACGGGGAGGAAAAGTGTTTTACTTGGCCGGAATTCCCTTAATTCCCCTCGGCGCGTAGGTTTGTTTTGGCGCTCGGATTTTCTACCTCCGGAGAAAGAAACCCAGATCTTAAGAAAGCGAAGAGGGAAGAAAGCAAGCCCCTTAGAACAGAGAAGAGGGATTGTGGAGGGGGGATGGGGCTTCTCCTTTCCGAAAGTGATTGGTGTGGGAAGTGGGGAAGTTGTTGTGAAGGTCCGGCATCGGGGCATTTCCCCGGCAAGGAAGGCCCTTCTCAAAAGGAGGGTCTCACGGAAGACTGGGTGTGGGGAGGAGGAAAAGGCCTACTCCTCTTTCCCTTAAGAAGTAATGTTATCTACATTGTCAACCCCACCATGAGTTCACCCTTTTCCCGAGGATAAAGACTCCCGAAGGCTGTTCACTTTGAGGACTCATGGACCGTTCCCTCAGTAAGAGAGAACTGGCCTCCACCCCAGGAGGGGCTTCTTTTTTGGCGGGAGGGTTCCTCGTGCTATTTCTACGAGAGGATAGGGGGAGTCTCGGTCCTCAAGAGAAACGGTTCCCTTTTTTCGGAGGGGTCCTTTTCCGGGGTCAAGGATTTTTTTACGTGCCCCGAACCCTTGGGTTCTTTCCATTTACCAGAGTCTCTTTCTTTTTTTTTCGCCGGAAAGTCCCCAATAAGGAGGGCTGGTCCACATGGGCTCCCGGCCCCAGGAAGGAAGTCTCCCCTTGGCAACGAGATGAGTTCCCTCTCAAGGGTTGGCCGGCCGAAGACTCTCACTTTTCCCCCCCCGCGACTAGCCTCACCACTTTTCCTTTCTACGAGGAGCTCCCCTTTTTCTAAGTAGATCCGGGAGAGCGCTCTGATGCCTGTCCCCTCCCTTCTGCGTGAGACAGAACAGCTTTGCCCGTTCCCCGGTTGCTTGAGCTGGCGGTTTCGTATCTTCCCTCGTGTGAGCGGGTCGGGGACGGCGCTGGATGCCTTGCCTCCTGGCTCACCGCGGCCCCTCTCCGCGCCCCCCCCGATTCCGACCCCCGCTCTTGTCCCCTGGGCCGGTTTCTTCCCCCCGCGTCCTTTTTTTCTCGCCGGCCCTCTTTTCGGCTGCGCGACGGCCCCCCCCTCACGGCTCCCCTGTTTCCTCCGGCCAGTGGTACGCGCTGACACGATCTTTCCTTTCCCGGGCCGTTTCCCTCGTTTACTTTTTTTCTGTCGCCGTGTGGAGAATGTTCACCACGTATTTGGATGCGCTGGCTTCTCTTTTCCCCGGAGGTTTCCTTCGCAGCGGGCTTCTCCCCCGTGATCACAGCGATTCCCGATTCTATATATTTCCTCCTCCTTCCCTTTTTTTTTTTTTTTGGGTCTTTTCTTCTCCTTTTTTCTTGGATCACGATACACAGACTTTTTTCTTGCGAGATGAACACGGGGACCGCGGACTACGTTTGAAGACAGTCCTGCCCGCACTGGTGAAACGTCTTTCCCCCTCCTTCCTCCCCGAGGAACGTTCCCCCCCCTCCGGGCCCGGGCAGGACCCCTCTCCCCCTCTCAGAGTAAACACTGCAGTCGGGATGGAAACGTACCTCCGCCGCGGAGTCCTGACATTTCCCTCCCCGGCCGCGAGGAAAGACTTTCCTTCTCGGTCGGAAGAGGATTTTCCTTTTTACGGGGTGGAGCGAGTGAGTGACTATCCCTTTCGCACGTCCCGAAATTCCGCTCGACGTAGTAACCTCTCGTAGGAACCGGGACGGCCGGTCCTCGCTTTTGGCTCTGTCCTCCCTCCGGGTGTGACTCCCCTCGGAGCAGAGCCCCTTCTCTCGCGACGTAGACTAATAGTTACGAAAGCACTTGGGAGGCGAGACGGGCCTCTCGGCGTCGGAGGAACCGGTTCTCTACGGATGATCCCCCCCTATAGGGTGAAATGGGCCACTCTTCCGAAGAAAGAAGGGAGCAGAGGTGCCAGTTTTTTTTTTTCCTCCTCCGCGGCAGCGTAAAACTCAGAAGAGAAAAACGGGTACTTAGTCGGTTCAGGTGACCTCTGGACCCCTTCCCAACCTACCCCCCAATAGAGAAAAATTGGCTTTGAGAGGGGGTGAGGACCTCCTTCTCGCCGCTCCTTCCGCCCGCCCATGCGTGTTTTCTGCGCTTTCTTTCTTTCCTGACAGGCCATGCTGTCACTGGAAACATGCCGCCTGCGTATTTGCCATGAGGAATAGGTCTCCAGGAAGAGACTTTCCGGGAGGAAGAGTAGCAAAAGGACTACCAAGGACTTTACCGGTCGTAGAGGCTTCCCCCCCCAGAACCCTAGAACGCGGGTCCTGCCTGAAACAGTGGAAAGACCTATAGTTTAAAAGAGCAAGTATTGAACACGTCCCCAAAGAAAAAATAACATCCCTCTGCCCGTCCCTTCCCCTCCCCCTATCTCAGAGACGAAAAAAGTCCCCCCTTCTGGAGAAGGAGGTGAATCCTCCATCCCCCCCCTTCCGCAGCTAAAAGTTTTTCCCTTCAGCCTGGGGCCTCTCCCCCCCCCAGCGTGCTGAGGTAAACGGGGTGGGTATTGGGTTTTCAGACCCCCCTTTGGCAACACTGAGCTCCCCTCCCCCCCCTTTCTCCCCCTCAGCAGAGCCACCTCTTCTCGGCCGGAGGATACCCCCCCCTCCTTCCGCCGACGCCCAGACCAGCGGCGCACTCGTCGCCCTCCCCAGCTAATCGGTTCCTCCCCCTTCTTTCCCGGTGAGCCTTCTCCTTCCTCATCGAGCGCCAAGGGGCCTTCTTCCAGACATGACAGCCGCTTCCTGGGTGCCGGCTCGGCCCCTAGCTTCATTTCACCTTGCGATCTTTTTACCCCGGCGCCGCTCATGGCGCGGCGCCTCAAGTCCTCTCTTTCGCGGACAGCGAAAAGTCCCCCCCCCTGAACCAAGAAAGCACGTCGTGGTGCGCCGCTGTTTCGGCCTATTATTCTTCCTGGGATCTGGTAGCGGAGATATATTTTCCCCTTTGTGGCGTGCCGGGATCGCGCCCTTCCTTACCAGCGAAGAGGTTTCCTTCTCCCCCTCGGCCTTCCTCTTGAGGAAGCGATTCAAGTCGGCGCTCGGTGAGCCGTACCGCTTCGGAACTTTCCCTGCGTAAGCTCTCCCCCCGACGGGGATAACCGTCCAGGGGAGCGTTCACGCCTTTTTTTTGACGGATGACTCCTCTGGGTGGTAGGCGCCCCTCATCCGTAGAGAGCTTTTCAACCAGAGATCTTATTGCCGCGCGGACATTTCGTGCACATCCCCCTTCGCAGGCTTTCCCCTTCTGGTGACCAGGAATTTTTTTTTTCCTGGCGCTCCCGTGGATTGTTCCTCCCCCTTCCCAGGCAACTTCCTCCCCCCCGGTGCAAGATCCCCCTTCCTCTTTCCGAGTTCTTCTTTCGGCGGGCACCGGGTTTGCTCGTGTTCGAAGCGGGACGTCCTTATCGATAAGGTTCTCCGGCGGAAACCCTTTTTTTTCCGAAAAGCAAACGATCCTTTCCCCAGCCCCGCTCCCCCTTCCAGCCAAGCTCTGGCGGCTCCCCCATCACCTGAGCTCGGCGTTTTAGCCCCCTGGTGCCCAGGCCGGGCTTTGCCCCGTTTCCGGCCGTTCCCGAAGACCCCCCTTTTTCCTGCCCGCAGCAGCGCCTGACCCGCATCGCTCTTTTGTGGAGCGGACAGCCCCACCGGAGGTTCTCGCGGTTCCAAGTCCCCTCCTTCGCACCAGGGCGTAGGAAGCTGTGTACGTCAGCGTTCTATCCCTTTTTTTCTGGCCGAGAGCCTTCTATTAAGCACTAACTAAGCCCCCCTCGTTTTATTCCTTCCGGATGAAGTTTTTGCACCCCGCCTCTCTCTTTTCCTAAGAAGACTTTTTTTTTTTTGAGAGAGAGATACTCGGATGGGATGAGAGGTATTGAGCTTGTTTTTCCCTTTCCAAGCCGGAGGAATTCCCCTCCTGCGGAGCTTCTGGGAGTCTTTTGGAGGATTTTCTTTCCCCCTCCCCTGGAGAGGAACGACAAACCTTAGCAAGAGAGACTTTCGAAAGAAAATCCCAGAAGATCTACCTTCCTACAGACAAGGGTTTTCGCCGGGAGTTACAGGGTCAGAAGGTTATGGAATGTCCTTGCTTGGTACTCTTACGTTATGCAAGACTTTTGTTTGTTTCCGGCCCCGAGAAGCTTCCTTGGTCAGGCGGACTGCAACTTTTCTGCGGAGGTTTTCGCGACGCTTTCGGAGCGGCGGCCTTGAAACTAGTTTCCCCGTGAAAGGATCAGAACGCCCGCTAAGGACACTCTGGCAAAAGTTTTTGTCTTACGCCGACCTCTTGGATTTAATGATAAGCGAGTACTCCTTCCTGGGGGGTGTCCTTGGAAGTTCGGGGATGTCCCCTGAATAGAGACGGGTCCCCAGGCCCCATCTTTTAATGGTGGAAGAGTGCTTTTTTTATTTGCGCTCCTTACCGCTCCCCTACCTAGAACCCCCCCCCCCCTTTCAAGAATACGCCTTCTCTTAGGATAGTACCTTCCCTCTTCCGTTGGGACACTACTTTTTGGCAAGGCGATTTTCTAGGGAGCCCCCCCCCTACGAAAGCAGGTTTTCCTTTTCCCCGTCTCAGGCTCCAGCGAAAAATCCCATTTCATTAGAAAATGATCCCTCCTTTTTCAGTCAGTCTTCCGACGGGAGATGAGTGATTCTCTGGTACTTCCCCCCCCTTTTTTGAAAAGTACGATCTTCCCGCTGTCGAAGCCCCCCCAAGAGAGTCCCTCGGTTGGAAAAGAGCGTTTTTTTTTTTTCAAGAAAAGGAAGTTTCATCCAAGGGAGAATTTTTGGTTCTTTTTTTTTACTAAAGCATCAGATGAGAAAATGAAGTTCCCATCTTTTTTGGCCTTCCCACTGCCTTCCAAAGATCCAGAAAGAGTATTTTTCTCGGAAAGGATTCACTTTCTCATGTCTCCCCCTCGAGGCGAAATTTTGAAGGAAACAAGCCCGCTTCCTGAGAATACCAGAAAGGAACCCATACGTTCTTTGTCCCCTTTGCGGGATTTTCGATCCCGGCAAGGAAAGAGCTAATGTGCTTATCTTTTTGGGGACCGATAGCCCCTCCTCATAGATAACTCCCCCCCCCCCCGCTCCGCCGACGAGTCGCATGATAGAAGGGCTTCCCCCGGGGGCGTTCGACGTCCTGGTCCCCTTTCCTCTGACAAGTAAGGTAGTAATTTTTAGGTGTTTCCCCGCCGCGCCTAAGAGGAAAAGGGTTGGTTGGTGGGGGTTACTTTTTGGGTGAAAGAGAGGCGTTTTTTTTGTGAAGCGAAACCCTAGAGATATGAAGACCCCGAGGCCTTCACCGGAACCCTCCCCCAATTTTCTGGATGTGTCTGACGAGCATGTTCCCCTGGGCAGATAGATAGGGACCCACTCGGACGAGCTTTCACCGTCAACCCCCCCTCGTCGTCACATTCTCTTGTCGTGAACTTGTCGACTTGAGCCTCTTTTTGGGCGGACGCTGAACACTCCTTTTTAGCAGAAGGAAGAGGATTTTTTTTTTGCCCGATTCTCTATTCTTTACATGCTCGTCCTAGGGGGTGAAAAGGGTGGGGGGAGAACCCAAAAGGAACCCCCCTTCAAAAGGAGACGAGCCCTTGGATGGAAAAGTTTTCCCGGCAAGGGATGAATTCAGGAGTGCCAAGACCGTTCTCGTTTTTCTTTATGGGTTGGTTTGGAAGAGTGACTCTTTTCGATTTCGAAGGCGACCCAGACTCTACCTCATTCATAAGATTCTTTGAATGGGTTCTTTCGGGGGGGGCCTTTTTTTTTGCAAGACTCTTTTCGGTTTTTTTTCCGCCTCGCCGGAATTGGAAAACACGTTGGAAGACAGCCTTCTCCGAGTTCGGCATTTTGGTGCGGAACCGCTCCTCCCAGAAATGGAGAACGTTTTTCTCCTAGGTTCTCCCCAAGCGCCCCCTCACCCTTTTTTCCCGAGGATTAAGAAGGATCAGACTCGGTATCCTGTTAAATGAGACTCATTGAGTTCCTTATCATATTTCCTCATTCCCTGGAGGAGATGGAAGAACCTCGATATGGAGGGCCGTTTCAGGTAGACCCTCCGTCGCGCCCAGTGCCTGGTTTTCCTCCCCCGAATCCCTGGTTTTGCTCGAGTGGGACCTGTTCCCGTGTTTCCTCGTAGGGTCATTCTTTCAGTTCACGAAGTGCGAACCGTTTGGTTCCCCCCCCAGGGAACCGTGGGACGCGCCCCCCCCCCAAAGCTCCCCCCCTCGAAACCTCCGTGGCCCCTTGCGGCCCATCGGGAAGAGCCCTGGCCCCCCCCTCTCTGAGGTTCAAGGCCCCTTGATGGTCTTTGGTTTTTTTTGGTTTCCCCCTTCCCACCCCCCTTTGCACTGCGCTCTCCTCCAAGCTGCCTCTCGGTAATCGTTTCTTCTAAGTTTCTCCCTCTCCCCCCCCCCTCCCTCCCCCCCCTGGCTCCGGCTTTTTATAGGGAACCGTTCTTTTAGCCACAGCGAGGACCGGTCCATTCCCTTTTTCCTTCTTTTTCTCTGGCGTGGGTGACGAAACATCTTTTTCAGAGCTGTGAGAGCGGTTTCTTTCCCTTCAGGCTTGCTTGTCACTGCCCAAGAGACTATACCCTTTTCCCCTTTTACATGAGCCATAGGGACCGATTCCCCCCGACCCCTCGGCCGATGTCAGGTACGAGCCTTTCGGACGATGGTTCCGAGGAAAAGATGTCCTTCCCCTCCCCTTCGGACGGCTTTACACCTCTTTTCCCCCCCGTCGGCAGTAAACTTTTTCCCTCAAAGAGATTTTTCTTCCCTTCCCGGTTTACCATGTGACCTCCTTCCGCAATTAAAAGGGTTTCCTCTTGCTGACGGCCTTCTCCTCTTCTTTCGATTTCCTCCCCTTTTTTCCACTCTCGCCCAGAGATGGATACTCCTAGGGCCTTTTCCTCCCAGCAGGAATCTTCCTTCTCTTCCCCCTTTTTTGGTTCTTTTTTTTTTTTTGAGAGAGATAGCAGAGAGTGGATCACGCAGCTGTTTTTTCGCCCTTCTGTGAGAGATGAAAAGGGACGCTTACTCTCTCTTATTCGAACGCACTTGGTGCTTTCCCCCCCTTTAAGGAGGGAACAGCGGACTCCCCTCACCTTGCCCGGGACTGGACAAGATCTTTCCTCATGCCTCCTTTGGGCACAAGAGGAAGACTTCTCTGACTGAAAGATGGGCCCCCTGAGAGACTCCCCCTTCTCCCATGAGAGATACCCCTGACTCGGGAGCCGTCCTTGATTCTTCCCCATTACAGAAATCTTCCCGTCCAGCGCCAAGACTTTTTCCTTCTCGACGTCGTCAAACTTCCAGCGAGGAACGGGCCCCCTTCCTTTCCTCGCGTCGGCGATAAGTTCCGATCAGCTTCGCCCGCGCCTTTTCTTACGTAGAAGAGCTTCTTTCCTCGTAGAGAAGCTTTTTGTTTGAGAGTTGCTGAGGAGTGATGCTTTTCCTTTACAAATCTAGATTTCCCTTTACTTCTTCCTTTCTTCTTTTTTCACTGGATAGTAACCCTGACGTAATATTTCGGTTCCGGCCTGACGCGCACACGCTTCCCCCCGAGCCTCTTGACCGCAGAGAATTGTACGCAAAGTAGGGACCTTTTTTTTTTTTTTTTCCCTGCCACCACGACCCCTTCCCCCCCTTTTTTCGGTGAGCGGTGAGTGCGCCTCTCGAGGACCTCCTAATGTCGCCTGGCTCTTTCCTTCCCATGCTGTCCTTAAAAGACGAGGCTCACTGCTCCCTGGTGACACCTTTGGGTCCTTTTTTCCCCCAGGAGAAACGGGTCCAGTCTTCTCCCTTCTCCGCAAACCAGGAGGAAGCCCATTTGCTGAAAAAGGGTGGCCATTTTTTCCCACCCAGACAAGACCCCTTTCCCCGTAAAACCGCCCCCCTCACCCTCCCTCCTTCGTTTTATAGGAAGAGCTCCCCTCTCAAAAAAGAAGAGCTCGTCGGTGGAATCAGGACAGCCCTTCTTTCCTTTCCGAACCTTCGCCCTGTCCAACGGTTTGGTAGACAAACCCCGGGGAAACACCCTCTGAGA
>Ga0179593_1435124_pt1 | contig 11130 bp, 9 predicted proteins | sample CZODoug2_1_08_16_FD_185931 | JGI IMG/M metagenome (GOLD analysis project Ga0179593, IMG submission 185931) | Vadose zone soil fungal communities from Angelo Coast Range Reserve, California, USA - CZODoug2_1_08_16fungal (PacBio error correction) | ecosystem: Environmental > Terrestrial > Soil >... | reverse complement strand
TTGTGTGCCCCCCGGGTCCTGTTTCTGTATCAATTTTTGACACTCTGCCCGCCCCACTTCTTCCACCACAATTTCCCTGTTCACCCTGCTTCCGTTGTTCACGCTTGTTTGAACATTGACGCTTCCATGCCGCAGACTACGCGTTTTTGCAACGTTCCACGACCTGGGGAATACTTTTCCCCCCCCCACATCTTGAGTTCGAATTTCGGTTTAGGACAAACCCCAATCACCAGCTTGTTGCTGTTCTGTTCGTGAGGTTTCTTCCGCGGACTCTTTTTTTTTGAAAAAGTTTGTCGAATCCACCCCACTGACTTCAAACCTGAAAAAACGCGAAACGCAATTCCCTTCACAATTGACCGGTGAGAATCGTTCTGTTTCGCAAAAGAATCAGTGCTTGTGTCTTGTCCTTTCCCTCTCCCCATACTAAGGTTTTTTGATTGTCCCCTGTGACACCCATCTTGTTCTGTCTTCTCATCTCGAGTCCCGATCCATTCCCCCCTTGCGCTAAGTAAAAGGCTGTTCGTCACGTTATCGAAATTGACGCCGGTGGGTTCCCGTCTTCCTTCACCCACCTTCGGACACCCGATCGTCTACTTCCCTCCATTTCCTCTTTTCTTTTATTGCTGTGTACTGCCCCCCCCGTACTTTTTTTAGCAGGATGTTCCTTTCCGCAGTATTTTTGGTCAATTAGTCGAGTCACGGTTCATTTCTTTCCCTCTCCCATTACACGGGTCTGTAGTTTCACCCTTTCCTCCGAGATGATTTTTTTCGCTTTCCTCTCTGGAAATGACAGCTCCCTCCTATGAGATTCGACAGTTCCTTTTCTCAAACCCCTTGCGGTATGCCATGATTACGCCAAGAATTATCCTTGCATCCGTTTTTTTTTTTTGGATTCGACTGCTTCTTAGTGTCGTTCACCATCATCCCCTTTTTTTGAGTGGAGAAGGGTTAACTGTTATAACATATGTCAATGCGTTTTCCTTTTACACGGATTCAATTGTAAAATGCCCTACATCCCCTCCGCCCCTAATTTTACGCCCTTCCCGATGACCCCCCGCCCTCTCCCCGTCTGCAGCATCTCTCTCCTATTAGCTTTTCTTGCATACCCCCCTTTCTTTTCGTACTGACCCCATCCAACTCTTAGCATGACTTTTTTTGTTTTTTTTCACCCTTTCTCATTGGTGTTAGCCCCCCCTTTTTTTCTTCACCCCTCCAAGTCCCCTTCTTCATCTCAGCCTTGGCCCCCCTTCTTTTCCCCATGATCGTTCCCATGAGGAACCCTTGTGTGCTTGGCTTATTTAGTGATGAGATTCCTTAAACACCGTTCGCGAACCTTAGTCATTTTCCCCCGTGAGTTTTCCGCTTTGCTTTTAAGATCACGTCTCCCCTGCTGACCGCTGTTCCGTATATTACTCACATGTCGTGCATACGGCCGCTGCCCCCTTCAACCCATTCCACCGCATTTTTTTCTTTGACGTTTTTTCTCCCTTGTACCGTTTGTAAGCCTCCTTCTCAGAAAAATTCGATTCTTTTGACCGTTTTCTCTCATCTCATTTTGTGCCATAAACTCAGGTCATTGTTATGTTCCTAGCCTTGAATCTCGATTTCTGCCCTTATTTTACTTGTTTTTTCCTTTTTCTACCACAGACCACTCTTTCCTTTTCCTCCCCTATCTTCTGCCCTAGACCGGTTCCTCCCCCTCCGTTTCCGCTCTTCTTCCTAGTTTTCTTGTGTGCATCCCTGCTCCTCCCATTCTCGTACCCCGCTGCTTTCTCCCCTTCTTTGTTCCGACGATTACTATCCCCTGATCCAACGCCCCTATGTTCCTGTCTTGTCTGCTCGTCTTGGCTGCTACCTCCGTTTAATGTGATTCCAGTGCTCTGATGTTGATCGCTTCCCTCCACCTTTTTTGCGGATAGACCCCATCCCCCCTTCCTTCACCTTATTTACCCTCTAGCCCTTTTTTTTTTTCTGTTCGTGTTGTCCCTCATACGGACCCCCCTGGGGCCAAGTGATTGTTAGAAATTTGCAACTGACCAATTAGAGCCCTGTCCCGCACTGCGACCCCCTTGTAACCTAACTTCTTGTTTTTTCGTTTCGACTCTTTCTGTAGTTTTCTTTGTATGTCGCTATATACCTAGGCCTTTTTTTGATCCGCGTTTCTCTAGAACCACCCATTTTCCCTCCTCCCCTCTGCACGTGTTCTCACAATAATTCCGGAACCACCTTTAAGTATTTCCCCCGTTTACCTCTAACCTATCATCCTCCTTCTGCCTTAGTAGTCGAAGACGCTGCCTAGTATCTTTGTTTCCCCTTTTTTCATCTCCCTTGCCTTTTTTTTTCCTCTCTCATTCTTTCACTACTCTTTTCCGACTTTAATCCGTTCTCTCCCCTCCCTATGCCAGCTAGCTTTTTCGACCTGACCTTTCCCCCGTTGAGTTCCCTTCCTTCGCGTCGTTGCTCTTCCCCTTCAAAGGAGATTCACTCCCCCCTTAATTTGAAAAATTACCTTTGTTCAACGTTCTCCTTTTTTTGACTTTTTCTGTTTTATTCCTTTTCCATTCCTTTTATTGTCTCTAGCCAAACTCTCCCGTTCAGTTTGCCCCCCCGTGTCCCCTCCCTCCTCCCCCCCCTAAACAAGATCGACTTGGTACACGGCTCTAGGCCCCTTCTGATACGACTTTTTAACGTCCTTGCCGTCCCTTCCCTGTTTCTAAGTTTTCTGTCTCCTCCCTCTTTCCCTTCCCCTCTTTTTGCTTTTGTGTTGAGAGATGCCCTCCCTCACCTGGTCTTAAGTTGTTGTAGGTGTCTCTCGACTTGGGCCTTGCGTCAACGCCTGAGCGTCTTCCTTCGTTTTTTATGCCTGACGCTCTTCCCTGGAATCATTCTGCATTTTTTTTCTTTGATTGTCTCCCCCAGGTTGTCGTTGTCTTCTTGTCGGCAAGAGGATTTGTTTCAGCTCCTTTTTCTGCCTCTTGCTTCTCTTCTCTATGCGATCTAGCCGCGGACTCGTTTACCAAATGGATTTTTTTCTACATCGTGTGAGTGTTTTCAGTTTTCCCATGACTCCTTGGTTCTTTCTTCTTTAATCACTTTAACTTCCCCCCTTTTTTTGTACCCCCAGACATTGCGTCGCATTCTGTCCTTCTTTTGTCTTTCCCTTTTGTCCTAGTTCAATTTCTTTTTCTCGCTGTCGTTGAAAGTCTCCCCCCCAGTTGTTTTCCCCCTTGTAACCCTTCCTGTGCTCTTTTCCCTACACCATATTTGGTCTGATGCTATCGATCTTCACACTATTGTCCCCAAGATGCTTTCTTTTTTGTCCGTTGTTTGGAAGTGCCGTTTTGTTTCTCCCCCCCCCTCCCCTGGCCACTTCCGGCCCCCTCCATTGGTCGAGGGATAGGGGTTTTGCTATTCTTTTTTATTGGCCTCTTTTTTTCCCCATTCAGTCTCTGAACTTATTGTCTTCCTTCACGACGCAAAAGCGACCATTTACTTTTTTTTTCTCGTGACGCGATCGTACCTTGGTCCACAACTGTATTTGCTACCCAACCCCTCATACTCCTATCTCGCGTTGGTTCCTTCTTCCCCTCCCCGCGTGCTGTGGAGAGACTTCCCCATTTGACCCCCCTCCCCCTCGCTGGGGCCGTTTCTTTTTTTACCACCATTCTTTTAAGTACCCACAATTTGTATTATGCGACCTTTTTAATTTCCTTATCCCCGGATGACACCCCAATTTGATTGGACCTTTTTGGTTTCTAATTAAGTTCCAGATTAGTTTTCTTGCGTGTCTTTTTTCAGTTTTCTTGATTCCCCCACCTAACCTTTGTTTTCCTTATTTTGGCCGGTGCGCGGCCGCGGCCTTCTGTTTTTCTCGCACGCCTAGCTAGCCAGGTGTTTCGTGTTTTTTCCAGTCTTTCTTTTTTTTGGTTTTGGAAATGCGGCGGGTCGTGTTTGCTGGCCCAGCCTGTATGAGGGGGTTTTGTACTAAATGGCAACCTATCCGCAGGGTCCCCTTCGTGTGTCTTTTGCAGATTTCCTATTCTTCTTTGACGTTTTTGAACTTCGTTTTTTCCCCAGCTTTCGCCTCCTTGTCACCCTTTTTGTTGTTTTTCCCTTTTCACTTTCTTCCACTGTTCTTACGACTTTGCCCCTGTCGTCACATGAAACTGCCCTCCGCATCTGATCCCCCCGTGAAACGTGGGTACCTACCTCCGGCGCCTCCGATTCCTATTTTTCGTCACTTTCAGGACCTTATCTCTGGTTGCCAGCCCGGCTGCAGGAGATCTTTGTCGCCCCCTGCTTGCATCCCCCCCCTTGAACCGCGCTTTTGGTCCTTGGATTGACCCTTCATGTCTCTTTTGTTTTCCCCAACTTTTCTGCGTCAGACCGCTTGTTTCTCCCGCTCCACAACGGCCACCTTTCACCAGACGATCTCTGGTAACGACCCCCCGACCCCCTTATTCGTATTGCTCGTCTCCCCCTTGTTGTTCGTCCCGTTTACTTTTCTTCTCAGGCTGACGGATGATCTATTTCTCCTTTTCCTCCTTTTCTCCTTCCCTTTTCCACTTTTGGTTCTCCTCCCCACCCAACAGAGTGTTTTGCTCTCCATCCACCCCCTTTAGTATCGAGCGTCACCCCTTCCAAAGTTCACACGTCATTCTTTAAATACATGTTAAAAATCAGAACCATTTCCCCGTCCTTTCCGATTGTTTTTCCCCGATGTTTCCTTTTTTACTCCCTTTTCTGTTCTTTCCCAAAGTTTGACAACCCTATTCCTTTTTTACTGATATCCCCCATAAATACTCTAGCCTTCATCCCGCAGACCCAATTCTTGCTTTGGTCTATTCCCCCCCCGCTTACCCCCACTTTGACACGATCCCCCCCCCCTTCTTTTCCCACGTTGTTCGTTCTCTTATTTACGGGTGCATTTACCTGTGACGCAAGAGCTCACTTCCCCCTTACTGTCCCGCGGTCCTTTTCACATTTGGTTCCGATTGGTGTTGTCCCTTCGTGGCATCGTTCACAAACTATTCAATACCGCTGCCTTTTGTGTGGGGGATCCCCAGAAATTCCTTCTTTTAATAGGTAAACCTCTTGTTGGTTTTCGATTTGCCTTTTTCTTCTCCCAGGCAGTGTTTCTTTTTCTTTCCTTTTGACCACTCTGCCCCTTCGGTACCCCCCCCCCCCTCAACCACTGTCTCCCCTCCTTCAGTAGAAACCCCTTGGACCCTGATCGCTTTCTTTTCATGCAAATCGCCTTAAATCCGAGCGGTCCCGACGGCCCCCCTGACCTTTGAAATTCTTGTCAAACTTGATCTTTTTATGTCCAGATTCGGGCCTCTTGAACCACATACCCCCATTTTCTTTGTTTCGGTGCGCTTCTCCATTATGCGTTGTATAATACTATCGGGTTGGCCCGTTTCCTACTTCACCCTGACTGTTCACCTGAACAGCGAACCTCCATTTTCCCGCCCGGAAGGTGCTCTTTTCTGCGTTGCTACCGAACCGGGTTAGTGGACCAGGCAGGTTTTGAACGGGAAGGGGTTAAGCCTCTGCCAACGGCACCGAGTCCCAAGGTGTTGTTCCTTGCCCCGCCCTTTCTCCCTAGCATCCCCTTCAACACATTTTTGTAGAGAACTGTTCGAATCGGCTACTTTGGTTGTCTGGAGTGTACGGATCCTTTTTTTTTCCCTTTTGCCCGTCGCTTTTCGTCAAATTAGCCTGATGTCCCCTCAGATTTGGCGTTCCCAGTCTCACGTCGTTTACGCCGCCTCACAACATATCTTCTTTCGTGACAATGGTCCAAGATCAGATTGCGCACCTGATAATTCCCTCCCTATCCTCATGCGGATAATTTCATAGGTTCTTCCCTCCCGACCCTATTACAGAGCTTCAGTATACCGTGATTAGTTCGCCCTTTTTGCTCGAGGCCCGGGAGCCGGTTGGTCCGTTCGCTTTCACATTTGCGGGTCACTGGTACCTTGAACTAAAGATTTGTAACCTTGAAAACTCCCATTTTGAGCTTACCCCCCCCGGCTGACCGAGTCGTGTTCGTTTCATCGTTATTAAAGTACTGGAACTGCCCCTACAACACCACGCTCATTGATTTTGCTTTGTACATAACACTCTACCAGTTTTTAAGCAAAGTGTTTTTTACCATTGACCCCTGACTGTCCATTTGATCTCCACTACCCCATTTTTGCGTTCACACCCCATCGTCTATTGTGGGCGCTCCGTGCACCCACAAATCTCTTAAAGCTTGTCGTGTTACCTGATTCCCTCGGACTTCACTAGTATGTCATCTCCTGTTTTCGACTCCTTCGATTGCCCCGATCCAAACTTTGACGCCGTTTCTAGTACATCGTCCCCGGATAGACCTACCCATGTCGTCAGCTCCTTTTTGATCTATAAACCTGCCGAAGAAAGCCGCTAATGTCGGGTGGCACCATTCGGAAACAGCGACTCTCGTTATAGATTGCTGGTCCGTGCGCCACCCACTAGTTTGGGTAGTAATCGTTTCCCGTCCGTCTTGCTTCAGTACACGACCAATGATCCAACGTGTCTTTGTGAGTACGTTTTTTTTCAGGCCTACGATTCCTACAGATTATCGTTGCCGGCCACCGCTATAGACCACCCCACCCTCCCTCGTACCACCCTGCGTTCCTGGCTGTCATCCTTGTGGGGCCCAAGGGATGGGTAACTCAACGTCCCCTTCTGAAGCCCCCTCGCATTCTCAAATTCTTTTCCCAGTATTTGTAGGTTATTTAGGGTGTCCTTCGAGTGATTAGACCCTCATGTCACCCTCTAACTCGGCCAATACCTCCAAAATGCCTGTGTACCGAATCCCCAATCACACGCTTAAGAATTTCGCCCCGAGGATTGACCTCTGCCGATTTTCCAAATGAAGTTTCATTAGCAAGTCTCTTTTCATCTTCACTTGTGAGCGAATTCCGACTTACTTCTCTGTCTGCCACCGGAGATCACTTTCTCCCATAATAACCCCCTTCCCTCCCCTATAAGTGGCTCGTCCAAACTGAATCCCTGTATTCCCTAGTCTGGGTTAATCCCCACGGCTTTAAGGTAAAGAACTTCCCAATTCTAGAGAAAGAACGAACCTCCTTACTGATTCGGTCTTTTCTCCTCCCTTTTTTTCTTAATCCTATTGTTGTTGTTGATTCTCCCATTTCCTCCCGCAGTTTTTTTCCTTCCCTCGAGAGTGGGTCGTCGTGCAACCGTAGACATAAGCAATGTAACCTCCCTTGCCTTCTTTTTTGACTTTTCCACCTGCCCCCCCCCTTCGTAGCCGCTTCGGATCAACGGGACCCCGCCCCCGCCCCCCCCGCCCCCGCCCCCCCCCCTTTTGGTTGTATCTTTGTGTTGTTCCTTTCCAATTTCCGGCGCCGATACGTAGCGTGCATTCTCGCAACAGGCCCTGGTGTGAGCCCATTAACCTATTGTCCCGCCCTCGGACCCCTTTCGATTTGGCGATCCGGTGTGATCTGTTGGACGCTTATTTGGATGTTATGCTCTTGTCGCACGTGATTGACCACCGGTCCTGTGGTTCTACGCCACCTACTACTCGTCTCACCCCCTCCTTGAACAACCCAAATAATGAGTCTTAGGCTCTGCGTTCAATGACTTTTTCTGTTGTGTGTGATTTTCCCTAATTGCTCCACACCGTCTCTCCCTTGGCCCTGCCAAGAGGTGTCGATTTCGGGGTGCTTTTCCCCTACGCGGGATTGGCGAGCAATCATATGAGACCGTTTATTTTAGGCATGACCACCGGACCGTCCCCCCCAAGCGAAACGGACCTTTTTGGTCGTGCTTCGACGCTTCTCGTCTTTGCCAACGCGATTTCCTACAACTCTAATTAGTTTTCCTCGTCCCGACTCTCGACGCGAAGTCTTTTGTTTTTTGAATCCCACTGCTTTTCCTACAAGCCCTTTCGTCCCTTCTGTTTTACCCTCCAAAGGAGTGTACTCCCCCCCTGGCAGTTTCGAGGACAAATCCTTTCCTTATCCCCCCCCGGCTTTCCCCCCCACATCCTTTCTTTCTTCCCCGTTTTGCAGTTTGCCTTAATTCGACCCTGATTTAGGTTTGCCTTTGCGCGCCCTTGAACTTCTATGTAACGCACCTCAAGTTCGGGCAGAATTGAGGTGCGTGCCCTCTCCCGTAGTTTCTCATACACGCCCCAATTTGGTTTTTCTTCTCACTTTTTTTCGTTTCTGTTCCCCCCCCACTTTTTAACTGGTCGAGTTTTTCTGACCAAACCTCACTGGCCCAGCTTTGTCAATTTCTTTTTCCATTGCTGGTTTGATTACAACGTTTTCCTGTCCACGCTCTTTCATACGTGGCCTCTCGGAACCCCCATTGGCTGGTTTGTTTCCTTACCCCATCTTCTTCCTGTTCTGCTATGACACCTTCTACCCCCCCTCTTTTCCTTCCTTCGAAAGTGTTCCTGACAGTTCTCACGCGACTCCCGTATAAGGCGGTCTTTTCTTCAGCCTCCTGTGAAACCTATCCTCCTTCCGCTCTTTTGTGGCAGGCGCATTCTTTTTCTCCATCGGCTTCTTCCCCGTTCCCCGACGATCTTGTCGGATGATACCCGACTTTGCTTCCCTTGGACGACCCCCTATGGTCCCTGACTCCTGTCTTGCTTCAAACTTCCCTTTTCGTTCCAACTGACTAGTCATGGTCACTCACGACCCCTTCTTCTCGATCCTTCGCACCTTACGTCTTAAAAGGGTGTATTTTCTTCCCCTGCTAAGTATTCAGCCCCCCCCGTGGGTATCTTTGTTCAAGCACTAGTAGGCTATTTATTTCCCTTCCCCACTTCCCCCGTCCGCTGGCAAGAACTTTCTAGCACCCCCTTAGAATACTCCACGTCCTTTCGATGCGTTTCTCGTCATTTTGCGTCTGGTGATTTTCCCCCCCTTTTTCCCAAACAGATTTTCCCCCCTCTTACAAACTCTCGCTCCTCATGCCTCACCAACTTCCGCCGTGCTTTGTTCTTCCTCCCGAACTTGACAACCCTCCAGATTTTTTATTCCAAATTTCGTTGCAGTTGTCCCCTCTTTTCCTTTCCCTTTACCTTAACCTTTTTTCCTCCAGCGATCCCCTCCCCTCGTTGCCTTCCGGCGTTTACGTCCTGACTTTGAGTCTTTTTTGTTTTGACCCTTCTGGCAGACCAACCACTCCTCCCCTTTTTCGACCCTGCACAATGCATCTTCTATTTTCCCCCCCTTCCTTTTTTGTTTCTCTATCTGCATTTGTTTTGCGCCCAACTGCAGCTGATTTCTTTTTTTTTTTTCCCTCCACGACGGGTGTCACCCCCAATTGACCCCCCATGTCCCCCCAATCTCTTTACTCTTAGCAACGCTTTTCAATTTGACTCATGTTTTCATCCTACCCGTACCCTGAGGTGGAAACATTGCCCTCTCCCCCACTTTCTTCCCGCTTCGGGCAGAGTGAGGATCCCCAACCCTTTCCTTGTTTTCCTGCGTTCTCACGGTCGGTGTTTCTCCCCGTTAAATTTTTTTGGCTGACCTCACCCAGGACTTCCCAAAATGTAACCAGCGCCCGACGCATCAAAGGACTTCACTTCGTTTCCCCGAAACAAAGGTTTTGTCCCCTCAGGCGTCGGTCATTTTTGTCTATCCATTATTGAAACCAAGTTGACCCACCGCCCCCCCTTATAACACTAAACCACCATTCGATACGATAACTGTATCTCCTCTATCGCCTTCAAGGGGTTTGGGTGTTCAAATGTACTTTGTACACTGTCCCTACGTATTTCTCTGTTCGCCCAAGATCCCAGGATTCCTCAAAGATGTGTTAAACACTCCTTGATTTCCTCTGCTTTTGTGTGAAACGGCCCTCTCTTTGCGAACGTCATACCTTCCCCACGAGACTGCAGGTCTCCTGTAGCACGGTTTCCAGACACTCAAGAACTTAAGGGCGGATCTTGTGGCTGTATTTTTTGTCTCAAGTGTTCCCGGATGCAGGTGCAGTTTTTATTTTCACACTTGCGTCGAAGGGAGAACTTCCTTTCCCTTCAAACACTCCTCTCAATAAGTTAAGTCGCCTCCCACTCTGCCATTCCGCTTTTTCTTTTAATTAGTAAACATGTCCTTACCGCCGACAAAAGCTTCTTGCTTTGTACCCAGCTACCAGGTCAGCAAGGGTTTCAGACCCTCCGGATGTCTCGCACGAACCCCTTGTCGGTTGTGATAGAACCAGAGTTTGAGCTCACCTCAAAACTTTTTTTCCACGCTGTTAACCCTGATCCCCTCTTCAATGAGATAGCCCCCCCTCTTTACTCCTTTTCATTTGAGCTTTTCTGCCTTGACATCCCTTTTTTCCCCAACGGTTATCCGGCAATATTAGACGCACCTTTTAGCACCTTTTTATTATTTAAACCCTGGATTCCTGCGCTACGTTGCGTACCTCAGGTCGTCTCCCCCCGTCAGACGCTTTCCATTCGGAGACTCTTTTTCTAATACTTGGGTTGTAGTCCCCCATCGTTAGGCTCCTATCTCGTCGAGTACCCACCCCTTCTGCCTGTGTTTCTTTTTTTGCTGTCGTTTCTCCGTTTAGCTCAGATGATTGTGCTCTGCCACCCCTTGCTAGTCCCCACCCCCCCCAGCCTATAACCTTTTCGGTTTTTTCCGGGACCATTGTTTCCCCCGCCAAGTGAGCGACAACCTCCATGACCCCCCTACCTTAGTTTTGCAGCTCTCCTTGGTTGTCATTGCCTGATTTGAGAGCGGCATTACAGTTGGATGGGTAGTCTTCCCGTAAGTCCACCATATTCACGTGAGACAATCGCAGACCCCCTCCTCACACGATGCCCATGCACGCTTACGCCCGTCCCTGCCAAGGTCGTGTCCATCCGTTCCCTGGGTTCCATGACGTCATTTTTCCCCTCCCATCTTTTTTCAGTCGTTTCGATAATTAACGCCGAGGAGAATGCCAAGGTCGTCGCCTCTGACACCATCCCCCTGTGTCCCTTCAAGTCCGCGCACCTTTGTAGTCCCCAACTACCTTCCACCTTCTCTGAGTTCCTTGTTCATCCCCCCGCTAAGAGACCGGCCATCTCGAGAAAGACTCACTTCTTCCTCAAGGTGAGGG
>Ga0179593_1244797_pt1 | contig 11130 bp, 14 predicted proteins | sample CZODoug2_1_08_16_FD_185931 | JGI IMG/M metagenome (GOLD analysis project Ga0179593, IMG submission 185931) | Vadose zone soil fungal communities from Angelo Coast Range Reserve, California, USA - CZODoug2_1_08_16fungal (PacBio error correction) | ecosystem: Environmental > Terrestrial > Soil >... | reverse complement strand
TGACCACGGAGCTCTCACACCTAATCCTTGCCCAGGCGGTTACCCCCCAATTTTTTTCCCCTTCTTGGCGCGCTTTGACTTGCTGTAGGAGCACGGCTTGGTCCCCAAAACCAAAAGCCCGTTTCCCGCGTTTCCTTTTTCCATGGAAGTGATGATGCATTCATCCTTCTTTGGGATTGTTGATATGGCGCAGGTTTGCTTTGGAAAGTCCGCAACCGGACGGACTCGCCCCTTTTTCAGTTTTTCGCTTTTTCAGGCCCTGACCCCCTTCAGAGCATGCTATTAAATACACAACCCCCTAATCTGCACCTGAGCTGTACGTGAAGATGACTGCAGCTTGTCCCAAACTGTTTTCGTCTTTGGACCCCTATCTTGTCCCTGTCAGTGATTTGGTGTTTAAGTGTCGGTGTCGAAAAAGGCTTTTTTACACGTGCGTGAGTATCAGTTTTGTCTCTTTTTAGCGCTCCCCCTGCTGCGACCCACGAGATGGGTCTTCCATTCGGACAACACCCAGGCTCCCCCCACATTTCTTTGCTCCGCATTACCCCGTTCTTATTCCACCGCAACGGTTTGCCCGCGCAGAAGTTCTGCCGCATAGGAAACCCAACATCCCCCCTTTTTAGTCGCAAGCCGTACACTCTAAGCCATTGCTGAATCCAATGATGCTGCGTTCCCCATTTTAACAGCGTCTTTCCAAAGCCCAACCCGATTCCCCCTCTTGCTTTTGGCACCAGAAACCTCGAGCTTACCACTAGCAACCGAACGATGAGCTACGCCTGGCCCTTCCCCGTCTATCCAATGGAAAACCCCCGAAATTTTTTCTATTTCTCACTTTCCCTATGCCGACCGCTATCACGAGATTTCAACTGATAATTTAGTCCCACTCCTCTCCGGTTATGAAGACAGAAACCTGCTTCAACGAATTGCGATCATTAGACCGCTACAAAGCGCCACACTCGATAGTGCCCACCCTCCCACAGCAAGTTACTCCGACCATCGCCCTTTCCCCCCTGTCCAACATGTAATTCTATTGCTCCCATGGCTTATTAAGGCATAGTTGTGCGGGCGACAACACTGGGACCCCTTAAGATACGTTTTGAAGAGTACATACCCAATTCGAAATCCAGTCACGAGCCGCGGCTACGCATACGCACATTTTAGCTCGTTAGTCGAGAGTTCATTGCCCCCCTTATGCGCCCCTCCAGTTTCAAGGTCCATGCGACGCTCTTTTTCCCCCTAAAAACCCCCCCTTCCAGTCCTCCCTAGCACCTTTATTCCGTATCACCGTCATCTCGACGCCGCACCGTCTTTTTGAACCGAGAAACTCCAGAAGCCGAAGGACACCTAATGTTAGTGTTTTTGAGTCTCATTCATCCTCCCAAGTCAAATTCCTACCACCCGCATATTTCTACGTAGAATGCCTTGATTACAGCAGCCGCTGGTTCAATCGCCGACTTATAAAGTTCGATGGCGGTCGCTCTTCCTCAGGCCCTGCGAACACCCCACCCGCCTCGACTTATTCCTTCCTTCGACCGGATAAACAACGCATTGTAAAAAGGAAAAGCGGTGATAACAAATGTTTGTTCTTCTTTTTGGAGACGGGAGACGGTCTTTCTTTTTGTGCTTAACAATTTCCTCGTATTTTAATCCCAGGTTCCACGTAGGCTTGTAATCTACGATGGTGGATTGACAGGCGCGATAAGGTACATGAACAGAAGGCCGATAGTGCATAGAGTCGCCCCACTTAATACTGAAGTATCCTCGCTTTTGTAGTGACATCTTTTTGATCGAGTGTTGACAGTGACTCTTTGGGTCCCTTTTGAGAATGGAAGTTAACCTTATTATATCGCACATTTATTATCTACTTCCTTTTCTGTCGTTGAAGCCTTCTGTAACCCCTTCTTTTTCCCAACTTGCTCAGTTCAGGGTCAACCGTTACAGCACCTATGTTTCCGCTTCTACCTTCAGCTTCTCTCTTATTTCGGCACTTGCCATCCACGCGGCACCTTGCTGGTTGTGCTAATGTCAACGCTGTTTTTATGAAACAAACGAAGCCACCCCTTCCCCAGAATTGTCAACACATTGCAGTTTCTCTTATTTTCCATTGATTTTTGTCTCCCACAAAGTCGGCACTTCCTTGATTTTAAACCTCTAGCCCGACTCCGGCTTTGTCTTTTTCCTCCTACCCTCCCCCCCCAATTTACCAGTTGTATTAGAACAAAAGTTTTTCTCTCCTCCTCCGTTGTTGTTGTTGGATCTCATCCCTTTTTGTCTATCAAATTGCTTGGTTTGTATGAGTCCGTCCAACGAGTCTATTTGCTTTGACCCGTTATCTGCACCTTTTCTTCTCGCTTTGAGCCCCAAATCATTTGTCATGCGAGACGTTCTAATTGTTTTGAAAAGCTGGCGTGGTGCGGATTCCCGCGTACTTCTCACAAAACCAGAAGATTCTCTCAGTTAGGGACGATGTCCTAAGATCATTTTTAGGCTTAAGTAGACTTCAGCCAAACGACCGTTTCTTGATGATTTGATAAAGTTGCCCCTTCTTGTGCAATTACCTCGGCACTCGAGATAATCCCCCGGAGATCGGACATTTTTTCTCTATAATCATGTGAACGGAATATTCTAAACCCTGAGGCTTTACCCACATTCTTAACCCCCCGCTCCCTTCTTAGAGGAGCCAAATCATAAACACCCAAAAGCTCTATCGACGTCTTTCTTTCAGTTTTTTTCCTATTTGCCATGTATTCTCCCTTGCGTAACCTGGCCCGTGTCCTTTCCCTCCTTTCTCCAGCATCGTATACGACAATGAGGCGTGTCCACGTTATTTAGCCTATGTTGTCAATGGGTAACATGCACCTCTCTAAGTCTCCCCCTTCTACCTCACCCCCCAACCAACATATTTCCTCTTCCCCCATTCGGGGTTAGCCTGTCGTTCTCGGTGATCCAGTCTTTTGGGGAGGTTGTGTCTTAAGTATCATACTATTCGAGTAAATCACTCTTTGAGCTTATTCGCTTTGTTTGGCACTACATAGGATGTTCAATCCTCTTCTTCTACGTGCCATGATTGAGCCGGTTTTTTAGGGTCGTACGTCTTTCTTGAGGAGCCGAAAACTCCTAATTTTCATGACCCTTTGTCTGTTCCGTTTTCTCCCCCCCTTTCTCTCCTGAGATCTTTTTTCCGTCAGGCCTCTTCGTGATGGCCTTTGCCCCGGGTGTGTTAAGACACCCATAGTCGTTGCCCTTGACTGCTTTTTTTCATTTCTTCCCCCTTCCCCCTTCGGATATCAAGAGATTCCCATGTTTATGTTAGCAGTGCGTCGTGATCGTGCCCCCCCCCAACTGGCATTTTGATTTGTTAGGTCAGCTGAGGCCGTGACCCCCCCCCTGTTTTCCCCTCCTCCCCCCTCTTCGATTAAAAAGGAATGTCCCCCCATCTATCCCTTACTTTCCAAGTCTGTTTGGGTCGGCTTTTTCCTCGCTTTCCTTTCTTTTAACGTCTGTGTAGGTTCCCTATCGGAGTGTCTGCTTTGCTAGCTGTTAATCGCAATTTGTCCGTTTGGACATTTTTTCCTCCGGACCCCGTCTAGGCGTCTGTCTGCCATTCACTCAGTTTTTCTCGTGATAGCTTTTCTATAGGTCTGAGGCTGAATAGAAACAATTTTTCTTGTGTCCCCATTTGTCCTCCCCCTCTTTTTTTTAAGCAAGCACCTTAGCCCAGTTATTTTGTTTATTGCGCGTGTGCTGGTCCACCCCTAAATCAGAGCCCTCTAGGCGTGTATGGACCGCCGCTTTTTAAAAATGACCTTCTCCTATAAGTGAGTCCTTATGCTATGATAGTGTCGAGCGCAGTGAGAAGCCAAAGTTTCGTTTGTTTTTCCCCCCCCTTCTCCCCCGCATCGCTTGGCCCAACACCTTTCAGGTCAGATAACCTTTAATGAGTGATTTCACCGAATGTTTATCTGTTGTTGCGGCTTCTGCCGTAACTCGCGTTCCTTCCGCAGGGACGCTACACTAATAGTAAAACCTTCTTCTGACACGCTTCCAACGAATTTTCCTCCCCTACAGTTTCCACTTACACCCCCAAATCACAGTCCCGTTCCACGCGATACTGTGGTTCACCCCAAGAAGTCCATTTTTCAGCTTTTTTCCTCCCCTCTTTTCCTTCCATGCATCCGTGCAGTCTTTTTTACCCCTGGGTAGCACCCAAGAGCTACGCTGGACGCCAGCACCCCCCAGAGCACAGATCGCAGAGGAGAGTACGCGGTGGCGTTGACTTGAAGCTTTTTTTTCTTCCCCAAATTTCCGTTCAGTAGTCACCCCCCCTACGAACTTGGTCTTCCATAAGCAGCACCTTACAATGAGCCGTCCCGCCAAGTGTGGGCGTTTTGTTTCCCAAGCCGTGCACATCAACCAGCCTTCTTCTTTCTGCGCTCTTCCCCCTCTGGGGGAAACCAGAATTTTGGATGGGGCTTTTCCCACCCGCCCGTGAGCCTCTAATTTTGCATCTATCTCTCTCGTTTGTTGTTGTCTCTATGGCGATCTAAAAAGGTCGCGTCTCACCCCCACGCCCTCTTTCGGTTCTCCCCCAATCTCCGTTTCCACCCTCTTGTTGCGAGCGTCCTTTTTGTCCTTCTCACTTTTTGTCACTTTGTCCACAAAAAAAGCCCCCCCGGTGATGAAGCGTGGGTCTCATTTTGAAGGCTGTTTCTCTTTTAATGCCGCAGTTTTTTAACAAGGATGTTTCCCCCTCTTCGGTGAGCTTTCTCGTTTCCAGTCCTCTGGCCGACTCGCCGCGGGAGATGTGCGATTATTTCTGAAGGAAAGACTTAAACTGCTTCCCCCTCTTCCCCCATTTGCTTACCTCCATATTCACCTTCTTAATTTCCGTCATGACTACTTTTTTACGCGTAAAACGGACTTCTTTTGCAACAATTATAGAGTGTTCCCCCCTGACCTGGGTTTTATTTGGTTTCATCTTTCTTTTTTAGTTGTACCAAGGCTTTTGTAAATTTTGCTGCGGACGGTTTTGAACGGATGTTGAGAGTAAGAAGGCCTCACCGACTTGGGGTCCTGGCATCTAACTTTCCCCACCCCACCCCCCTTTTCTTCTAACGCTCCCTCCTTAAAGTTATCTACCGCAAACTTTTTGACCGGAGATCTCTTTTTCTCCTAGGACCCACCCCCCTACCCCTTTTTTTCATACGCCCGCCTGATCTCCCACTATCAGCTTGCCTGATCCCTTATAGACATTTAATTCACCGAGGCTGTACCTCTCCCCCTTCTCTTCCCCCCTAGTTATTTTTGTCACACAGCCCCCACTTGGCAATACCAATTAGCAACAGAAATCTTTCTGATACGGCTGTCGGGAAACCAGGGGTTTTTTTTTGCGCCACTCCCCCCCAGCCTTGGGGTCTAGGACAGAAAATACTATCGTCTCTCCACGAGATCACACTAGTCTTCCGTCCAATTTACAAATTTCTCACTTCTTTCAACTTCTCCACCGAAACTTGCCCTCTCCCCCAGACCGCTCCCCCGAAAACACTCGATCGTGCCACCTTATGCCTCGTTTACAGACGAAAGAGGAATCCAACCGACCCCACCCCTTCCCTTCCTTCTCTGCTACTGGCCTTTTCAAGCTTTTTTCTTGCTTCCAAATGTTAAGGAAAGAAGTCAATCCAGTTATAACTTTCCCCCACTCTCCATTCCCTTACACTCCCACGCCGTGCCGCCCCCCCACATTTAGCCGCTTAGCGGAAGGTTCATGGCAATCCATGAGTCAAGGGCCTTTTTTTTGTGGGTTTTCCAATTTTTTCGCCTATTTGCTTTGCTTACACCACCCTCACAGTCAAACTTCTAACAGGCCTGACGTTTTGGTATATCGATCAGAGCACGCGAAACTCCATACCGCTGCCTTCCATAATGGAAATGGATCGGTCTTTGTTGCGGCTCATTCCATCCCCCGCGTACAGACCTAAACACTCTACTCATGGCTAAGTAGAATTCCCAGCTCTGAATCCCCTAAGTCTCTTTCTAATCCGCGGACGCTCAATCGTCTCTGTGTGCCCGATTCCCGCGCTTACCCTCCCCCCTCCTGAGGCAACACAACTCCCAGCTACTCAGAAAGACTCTTCTTTCATGATAAGCCCTTCTTTCTATCCTCTTTTTCCCAACCTCTGTCCAAGGAATCGATTTTGGATAAGTTGTTGATGAGTTTAGCGGCTAGACGGATAGAGAGGAAATTTTTAACCCCATCTCCCATCATCCTTCTCCAAATTTTCACCAGAATAATTGTATTACACTCTCGATGTTGAGTAAAGGAGCGATTTACAAGGGGGTGGTGGGGGTGTTTGGGGGGGGCGGGGGGGTTGGTTGAGTTTTTGTTTTTGGTGGGTTTTGTTGGGGGGGTGGGGGGTGTTTTTTTTTGTGGGGGGGTGGGGGGGGGGGGGTGGTTTTGGGGGTGGGGTGGGGTTTTTTGGGGTTGGGGTGTGGTGGGGGGGGGGGGGTGGGGGGTGGTGGGGTGTTCGTGGGTGGGTTCTTGTTTGGGTGTTTTTTTTTGGTTTTTTCTTGTTGGGGGTTTTTTTTGGGTGGTTTTTGGGGGGGGGGGCGGGGGGGGGGGGGGGGGTTTTTGTGGGTGGGGGGTGGTGGTTTTGGGGGTTGGGTGGGGGTGCCCCCCTGTAACGACAGTTTTTCTATTTTCCTTTTTTCTCTTCGCCCCAAGTTCGCAGACGTATCATCTGAGGTGCTTTTTTCTCCTCGTCCATGATCGAGTGTGGCCAGTGCTCTTTTTGTCCACTAGTTTGCTGGTCCCAATCTTCCGTCCTGACTTTTCTCGCACCCTTTCCCGACATCTCCTTTTCTTCTCTTCGAGTCTGCCTTATTCTGCACCCGTTCCTGGCAACTTGCTCAGACCCCTCCCCCGAAATCCCCGTAGTGGTGAGACGTTTCTCTTCATCTCTTATTCTTCCTCTGTCCCCGTTCTACACGCTCTTTTAATCTTGCTTGGTTGTGACCCCGTCCCACTTGTATGAAAAACACCAAAATCCCCCCGCAGTCTGTCAAAACCCCTTTCCGTTTCTAGATTTCAAATGATTTTCACCAAAGTCGCATCATCTAGCTAAAACGATCGCCTTTCCCCCTCTTTTGTAGGACTACTCCCAAAAAAGCAAGTTTGCCTAGTCCCCCCCCATTCTCTTTTTCTTTTTCCTCCCCCCCTTGTTTTGTTTGATATCGCCCCCTTGTTTAATCCACTTGCTTGTTTTGTTGTTTGAGTCCGACACATTTCTTCGACTCGTTTTAGCTGTCCTATGAGAAACTTGCTTCGGCCCCAAAAATCATTGTCCCCCATGATCTCACGGCTCCTTTCTTTTCCCAATCTTTCCCCTTTTTTGTCCTTCTTTTTTGTTTCGACCTTTTTTCGTGAGCACAAACCGCCGATTTCCTCTTGTAGGGTCGAGTCCTATATAAAATTCCCCAGGTCTGCCCCCCTCCGGACTACCCCTCCCCTTTCTTATTTCCTTCCTTGAGAAAGTTCTTCTTTTACTTTTTGCCTTTCAACTTTCCAACCGAGATAATAAAAGTTTTTTATCGGACAGTGTGCGATCAATCCATTTCTTTAAATGAATATTGCTAACACTAGTCCCCCCCCGAGCCTGCCCCCTCTATTTTACCCAGAATGAGACGCTACCCCTTCCCCCAAAGCATCTATCTCCGTGCTGCCTTCATTACTCTATGAATATCTCTACTTGAGTTCATGGCCCTTGTACCGCCTCCCATCGTCCTTTCCCTCAACACCATCGTTGGGGTTGGGAACGCTTATCGCCGTCCTTCGGCAATGGGTAAAATGCTTATTACTTATTCCTCTACAACTAATCACAACCCCCAAATTATCCCTCCTTTTCCCCGTTTTGTTTAGCCCTTTCGACTGATCGGTGATCCTTTAGTGTGAGTTTTTTTTTCTATGATTTTCCTTAATCACGCTCTAGCTCCCCCTCCGTCTTTCTCTTCCTGCTATTTTGCGGAACCCACCTCGGCTGTCCCACCCTCGTTTTTTCATAGTAGCCATGTAGCCGGTTTTTATGGTCTTACGTATGAATGAGCCGCACAATAATCACTTAATTCCCCCTTATTTCCTTTCCTTCTTTCTTTTTTTTCCTAGTGTAGTATGAGAGTACCCGTGGATACGTCCCTGCCCTTCTCTGGACTGAGGTTTTGTTAAGCACCTTCTACAATGCCCTTTCATGATTTCATTTTCCCCATCCCCTTCGGTAGAGAAGACTTCAATGTTATTTCTTCTCAGAAGACGTGGATCGTTTTTCTTGCATTTGCCCGCTTTTTATGTATCTTACTTCCGTTGCCTTTATTACTTTTCCCACATCTTTTTGTCCCCCCTCCCCCCTTCCCCCCCTTCGCTAAACCTTCAATTTCCAGCTAAATCCAAAATGGGTGTTGGTTTTTTTAGTCTCTTTGCGTCTGACAAAGGATTGATATGAAAGCCTCAGCTTCGTTTCTTCTTTGTCATCTTTTTTTCCTGCAATTATTTGTCCCGAACCTTCCTTCTCCCCCACGTTTCGGCGCGATGAGACTAATTCTCACAGTTTGATATGATAGAGGTACGCCCACTTTTTGGGGCCTTTCCTTCCCCAATTTCTTGTGGCCATGGCCTTCGCCGGTTTCCGCCAGGTAGCTATTCGTTTGTTGCTTAGTTGCTGCGCGGCCTTTTCTTTTTCCCCCCTACCCTCCCTTCCTCTAGTTGTGTCTAGTTGAGCCATGCTTTAACCCTTTGAACTTTATAAGGAGCCCTTGTTTTCAATGGTAGGACAGTGTAGAGAGAGTCCTAACAATTGTTAGTTTTGTTGTAAATGATACTTCCGCTCGCGCGGGCAACCTTTTTACGGTAGATAAACTTAAGCGGAGACCGAATTTTCTCACTGGTTTTTTTCCCGGCTGTCTCTTCCATTGAGTTTTCTCCAGGCGCCCTCTACCAATCGTCAAAACCGAAGTCGGAGCACTCTTTCAACACTCCCTCCCTCAACACAGCCCTCCCCGGAACTTTACCACCCAACCTCCCAGTTTTCTTTGAACACGCGATCCGTTTCCAACCGTACTTCCCTTTTTTTCGGTTCCCTCCACTCTTCACTTCCCCTTTTCGCCCTTTGCAGATTGTTCCGCACTTGGTTTAGGCCCCACTTCGACTCTCTTCTTTGTCCTTCTACCCCTACCTGAGCACCCTGATCGCTCTTCCCGAGTCGTCGTTTTTCTGGACATTGAAAGCGTTTTCCACCTGCGCCGGAACCCCTTCTTCAAACACTCCCAGAAAGACGGAATAAACCCTCTCCCCAGCCCCTTTTTCCCCCTTTCTCTCCTGTCCCCTTTAAACGTTTGTCTGACTTTTGTTCCCCAAGTCGCTCACTGAAACAAGCAGAGATTTGACACGCGAGCCGCTGTTTAAAAACAAGACGCTTTGTTTCTCCCCTACCTCAAATTTATTGGTTTTGATTCATTTGCTACTCTCCCTTTATAATTAAAGTTGTTTTTGTTTCGGAATTACACCTTCCTCTTCTAACCCCCCCTCATGTCATTCGGGCGGTTCTCCCTCTTATTTTACACACATTCCCGGTTCTCTCCCCTCCGGCCTTCGTCTGAGACCCCTTTCTTGGACCCCCCACTCACAACCTTTTTGACGCGTGACGGTCTCATTTTAAGTCTGATGTTATTTACGAAGAAGCTTCTTGACTTTTTGTCTCCTCCTCTCAGGTTTGACGCCCTTTTCACAGTTCCCTCTTTTTTCTTTCCCACTTTGAGCGACTCTTGCGATTATTTTCTTGAATTCCCCCTCAGAGCTATTCAGATTTTTCCCCCCCCTTTCGGAATCCCAAGAAATCTGCCCCAACGTCATGACTGTTACTCTTTCACGAGTGTTCTCGGGTAACCTATTCAAAAATTCATTTTCTTTTAACACTGCCACGCGTTTTTAAATGAATGGTTATTGGGTGTCAGTGATCCCTCCCTTGTTAGACCCCAACGATTGGAAATTCCGTTCCTGTTCTTCCCCCGAGTTTTGGACGATTGTCAGTACTGCTTCTGACCAGCGCGGTGACCCTTCTAATACGTCCTCCCCCCCTGGATAACCCTTTCTTTAGACCCGCATTTATCCTTTCTACTAAAGACACCAAATGTTTCCTCGATACTCTGGATTATCACCCTGACCCCCCCCCTCAACGGGTTCTTCGCACCTCCGTCTCGTACACCTATCCTACATTGCATTTCCCCCTCGACCTCTTAATTTTTTTTAACTCTTCCTCCCCCCACTAGCCCCTTCTTCGTCTCGTGATTTCCTTTTTTGGCAACACTCAACCTTTGTGCACCCACTCTCCAAGAATCGATAGCTAAGGCTGGCTGATTTCCAACAGGTACTCTCCCCTCTTCCCACCCCCGAAACTTTCTTATCTGGGTCCATCCCCCGTTCCTTCTCTACCCGCCAGAGATCAAATGAGCATTATTCCCTACGCACTTCTCAGGTTTTTCTCCCCCCCTCACAAATGTCCTCCCCCCCCTCACTTTTCTACTTAGCCCCCGATCCACTCCCTTCCCCCCAATAAGATGTTGCCAACTAGCACAGCCGTTCCCCCGACCGCAAGGTGGTCTCAACCCCCCCCCCCACCTTTTTCCTTCATTCTCAAGCTGGTCATGGCCCTCTCCCCTCTCCCGTGGCGCGGGTTGACAAAAGGTTGTCACCCAATTTGACTGAAATCACCTTCTCCCTTGCCTTCCAGCTGACATAAACCCCCCCCCATCGCACAGCCCCATTCAGATCACTCGTTCTTTCCCGCATAAACCTTAGAGTCCTCCCCCTCCTTTTCATCCCCCTCCTCCTGAAAGAACCCATTTCTTGCGTCCTCTTTTTAACAAACCCTTCAAGGCCATCCCGTCCCCTAATGAAGTCTACAATTTCTCATAGCTGCACCTTTTTCCTCACGCCCGAAGACGCTTTGCCATAATGGCATGAATTCTTCTTTCCGGTCCCCTCAACCTTCCTCTCCTTCAACCCCCCTTTCCCCTTGCCCTTCGAATGCATCGCTGCCCAAGCCGCGCTTGTAGTTTTCCTCCCCACCCCCCGCCTGATCATCC
>Ga0179593_1651309_pt1 | contig 11131 bp, 15 predicted proteins | sample CZODoug2_1_08_16_FD_185931 | JGI IMG/M metagenome (GOLD analysis project Ga0179593, IMG submission 185931) | Vadose zone soil fungal communities from Angelo Coast Range Reserve, California, USA - CZODoug2_1_08_16fungal (PacBio error correction) | ecosystem: Environmental > Terrestrial > Soil >... | reverse complement strand
TCTTATGAACCTTTTTTTTTCCCCTTTTTTTTTTCTTTTCAAAGACCGACTTCTTCCTCCCCCCGATCGCCTGCTTCTGAGCGTTGGAAAATACCCGCTGCTTGCGTTTTCTTTTTCCTTTTTCTCCCCAATCGAGAGCACCCTCTTGCCTCAACTCTTCTGGGCCAGGCTTTTCACTCCCTGCGCTCCCCTTGGCTCGCGTTTCCTTACTAGCTGGCTTTTAGACCCTTTTCTGTTCTCACCGCAATGACGCCCACTCTGGACCTGGCCCCGTCCCCACCTGAGTTTTGCGTTTCTTTTTTCCTTCCACTGGACCGTCTTGTACACTTCGTGCTATTTCCTTTCTTTCGTCGACCCCGCCGACGATAAACCCAATTCCTTCCCCTCGGTTTTTCGGTTTTTTGCCAACTTCCCGACATGATCTCTGAGTAAGCTCCCCCCCCTTTTTTCTTTCTTGACTTACCGCGCCAAATCCCCTCGCTTTCTCTTCCCGAACGTGTTCGCCGGTCATTCCCCCCCTCATGAGAAAGCCCTCCTTCTTCCTTCCCAACAACGCAATATTATATACATCTTATTGTGGTAAGGTATCATACCTCTCCCCCTCTAAATAATCACGTCACTTCATTGTTCTTTGCGCCGGCCTTTTTTTTTTTTTTTTCTGATCAGTTGTACTTCCCCAAACATTTCGTGGATAGTTCTTATACGGAAGATTTTTCCTGCCGTTGTATCTCTCTTTCCATCGGGACGGTGCTCTTTTCTGGACGTGCGATTGTTTCGACTCGTGAACTATTTGTCTGGAATTCCTGGCTTTTTTTACTTGGCTTTTTTTGCTCTTTTTTTTTTGGCAAGCTCGCGAGGGTTGGCCGTGGTCCGCCCTCTTAATTTTTTGATGGTTTCGATTACAGTGTTTTTTATTTTTCCTCCCCCTTCACCGTCTTTCTTTTTCCCCCGATTTTTTGGCTTTTATTTCCTGTTTTCTTCCTTCCCCCCCTTTCCCCTCCGTTTGGGTGGAGAGAGACCCAACTTATCCTTCCAACGACCCCTCCCAACCTCCCCCGCGTTCAATCCATGAACAAGACTTTTCATCGTGTTTTTGAGACCCCCCCTTCCTTCGACTCACTTTTGGCGTTCAAAACCTTTCCTCTTTGGTGACCCCCCCCCTCTGTCGCCTTATCCCTGATCCGCCTTTCCGGTCCCTTTCCCTGCTTCCGATTTTTGACCCCCTTCCACCTGGTATTGCCACCCGCCTTTCCTAAGCTTTTTTCCTTCTTCCGTTCCCCCTGGAACCCAAACATCCCCCGCCCTCCAGGTACCGACATCTGCCATTATTTACGGCTCCCTCCATTCCCATTCTCTTTCTTTTCTTTCTGCCTTTCTTATATTCGCTGTATGATACCCCTTCCACATTCTTTATATAATGCGTGGCCCCTTTTGTCCTTAGTGATGTTTGTCTCTTTCTTTTTTTTCACAACTTTCTTGTTCCTTTTCCTCGACGGGATTTGGCGAGGTAGTCTCTCATACCAGCGGAAGGCGTGGGCTCCTCCCCGATTCTTCTGACAGTTGGTCCCCAACCTGGTAAGACGTTCCTGTGTAGAGGGTCCTCGGAAGGTTGATTTGGCGACTTCCTCGCGCTGCTCAGCTACGATGTGGAGTTACGGCGGGAAACTTGGCCAGTTCTTTGAGCTGCTTTTCCCTCCAGGTTGGTTCCTCCCCACCCCAGTAGGTTGATGTGCCATTCCTTTTTCCGACTGCCCCCCCTCGGTATTCGTTACAAGCCTTGTCCCACTCTCTTTGGAAGTGGTGCGTGCTCTCTGATGAGATTTTTGCTTTCCTCGCTTTTTATGTTTCCCCCAAGCGCCCGAAGCTCCTCTTTTGGGATCTTTTTGCCTTTCCCTTCCAAGTATTCTTTCTCTAACGGAGGCGTCCTGTTTTTAGATTGCGCTCCACAGCCTGGCCACCCCCTTTTGAGTGCCAACTTCTCGGTTCCGCTCTTTGGGCCCCGTCCTTTTTCTGGCTCGTCATCCTTTGTTATCATGCCCCCCCTCAGGTCCTCCCAAAGTGCGTACCTCGGGCCACTCCTTCAGTCTAGGCAACGGAGCCCTGGTTCTGCCTGTACAACTGCCTTACTTTTCTTTTTTCCCTACTGACCCTTCGTCTTTTCCTTGGATCTCATCCCGTTTCCATCTCACAAAAAAAATCTTGGCGAGATTATGTTCCCTTGATTTGCCCTTCCCCAAACAGCATCCACCCCTTAGAGTCGCTTCGGACAAATACTTCTCCCAGGATCTCCGCTTTGCCTGAAACTTTCTCTTTATTTCTCCCATTGTCGATCAACACTAATGCCAAGCATTTGTCATGACTTCCTCCTTTGATCGATGTACTCACTTTTTTTTTTTCCCACTCCTGGCCTTTTTTTTTTTAACGTCCCCCCTCTCTTGCTCTGACATAGGTTTTTTGCACTCTCGAGCGATAATGGTATGGTTTCCACCCCCTGTACGAGGCCTGTTCTGCGTCCGCAATACTTCGAGTTGGCTCTCCTCTGTTTATTTTAGGCTTTGGAGGTGCTTTCTCCTTTTCCCCTTGAGTTGCTTGAGAGTCTTTTCTTCCACTTTAGATATTTTGACCCAGGTTCCAACCCAGTTTCCCCCCCTTTTTCGTCGGATGAGTTTTTCTCCGGTTCCTTACTAACCCTTCCTCCCTTTCTTCCAGGACCTGCACCTTATATTCCTTCATTGATGCGCTCCACGGTCATGTTCACTCTCCTTTAGCTTCCCAGCGCTCCGTCCTTCTTTTTTTCTCTGGTAGCTCCTTCGCCTTTTTTTTCACAAGGGGTAAATGATAACTAATTCCCCAACTAACAAACTGCCTTCATTCCTCTCCCTCTTCACTCTTTTCGCGATTTTTCTCCCATTTTTGCATGCCCCCCCCCCCCTTTATCGTTCCCCCTTACCTTTCCTCGTTGGTTTTTTGATCGAGATTAGTTTTACTCGCTTTTGTTTTCCCCGTTCCCCTCCTGACCTTTTAGCGACTAAAGAGTAAGACTTAATTCTTTTTTGAAAATGATTTCTTTTTTGTCTTTCTTCTCTTTGTAGCATTCCTCTCACTAAATTGCCCCCCGTGAGCTGTTACCCCCTTTTCCCGGTAAACTTCCTGTTTAAATGCGTTTCTGTTGAAATCCGCCAGGTCTCTTTGTTTTTCTTACTTCTCGCTTTCTTCTCCTGGTTCCCCTTTCCTCTCTGCTGATTCCTTGAGCAACTGCGCCTTTTTTTTTACTTTGTCGAGAAGTACGGTTTCCTTTCTTTGTTCTACAAATTTCTTTTCTCCGCGACCCACTGCACCCCTTGTAGTTGGTTTCTTAGCATCTGCTCTTTAAGACGAAAGTCCTCCTCAAGTAATTATTTGCCAATTTTTAACTGCAAACTATTAGCAAGATCCGGCCTACCTCACCTTTCCCACCGCGAGTATTCCCGTCCTCTCCTTCTTTTCTTTTGCCCTTCCTCTCCTTGTGTTGGCAACCAGACCAGTGCGGCTAAGAGAGTTTGAACCCCCCCATCTCTCCCTCAATACTTGTTCTGTCCCCCCTCGAAAAAGTTCCCTCTTTCGGTCTCCCACTCTTTTACCCCACTCCCCTTCCGCTCGATCATCGACATCTTGAGCAGTGAAGTTTGTCTCCCCTTTCCAGCACCTAACGATGAACACGTTCCGTCTCTACGGCCCTCCCTCCCCCTCTCCCGCCAGATGTTTTTCCCGTAGTCTTATTCTTTAGAATGTTTGGGTTTTTTTGGTGAAGCCTCGGCCAATCCGGGGACTATGGCCCAAGAGTTTTGGTTCTCCCTTATCCTGGCGCAGTCTTCTTTCCCCCATCTCTTCTTTCCGAGGCCAACTTCCCATTTTCCATTTGTTTCTTACATCAGATTTTGTAGGATTTTTCTTCTCATTCAGGATGGGACGTTTAAAGGGATGTACGAACGGTTTTCTTGGTTTCTTCCAAACTTCTATGGAATTCTCCAGAGTGATGGCTACCTTCTACTCTTTCCCTTGGGACAGATCCTGAGGGTTTTTCCCGCAGCTCAAGTTTTTCCTTTGGATGTTTCCCAATCCTAAGAGCATCCCGCCTCAGAATTTTTTTCTGATTCTAATTTGACTTTTATGCCCAGGCCAAATGAAGCTAAGCCCCTTTTGCTCTGCTCTTCCACCCCCTCCCTCTCGCATCAAGGTATCAACTCCTAGTGCCTCCTCTTGGATGCATGCCAACTCTGCGTGATTTCCTTCTTGATTCCCTTTTTTTTACAAGTTCGATCCTGGACCCCATCCGAGTGGAGTTTGGTACCCAATCTCGAGACCTCATTTCCCTCTGTCCTTGGGCCGTCCCTTTTGTCCCCCCTCGTACCGAGAGAAGCCGACTCTCTTTCGAGGCCCCCTCCCGTTAGACCCTTCCTCCCGCCCCAAACCCCTCTAGAGACTCGGTCGTTACAGGGGTTGGCCCATATCTCCTTGATCTTTGAGATCACGCCTGCCTCTTGGCTTCCCTTGAACTTTTCAGTTCCCCCTTCGAGTATTCTCCCCCCCCTCGTTTACGCACGGCACCCTCCTCCCCTTGACTCACAGCACGAAGGAGATCTCAGGCAAAGCAATATTATACCCACTACCGCTTCCTTTGGGTCGTGACAGCGTCCTATCTCTAAACCTCCCCCCGCCCCCTCCCCGCTCTAGTAGGGCTTTGTCAGGGCGTAATTCTTCCCAGCTTTTCTTGGAACAGTTTTTTTTCTTTACTATGGCCTCTTCTTGTCTGGACTTTTCCTGCGCTTTGATTCTTTTGCCTTTCATCTTCTTATACGGGACAGGTCGATATCGTACCTAAAGCGTTGGCGTATCCGGGCGCGGTCATCCGGCGTTCTTTTTCCCTTCCCTCTTCTTGCTCTTCCCTTCCGCATCGTATTCTTTTTTTTGATGGTGGCGAGACTTTTTTTTTTATGAACGCCCCCTGAAAGCTTCTGGTTCAGTATCTCTTTGACCTTTTTTCTTGTTTGTCTTTTTTGTTGATCTTTAAGTTGTTATCTTTTCACTCCTACGTTGTTGTTGTTCTGATTCAACACGACCAACCGCACAGTACCCGCACTGTCATCTATTTCCCCCCCCCCTCTATATTGTAACTCTGTTCCTTTCATCAATCCTCGGTCCCCCCCCCCCTCGCTTATTTCAGGCGGACCTCGAGAGCTTGCCGGGCAAAGATCCACTTCCCTCTTTCTGCCCGCTCCCTTGATCCGCCACCACTCTTTTTTGCCTTCTCTCCCTGCATCCAGACTCCCCCCTCCCTCCCCCCATATTGAACAAGCTTCCCTCTTACGACCTCGTCGCCCCTCTGACCAGTCACCTAACATCCACCCTGACCCATTTTTTTCCCTTACCCGGACTCTTTGAAATTTCCGCAATTTCCTGGCTCACTCCAATATCTGGATCTGAGTTTCTTCTTTTTTTTCTGATCACCCCCCTCCCCCCTTCCTTATATAATATGCGTTGCCTTCCTCTCTTGCTGTTCGGTTCGTTTTAGAGTCGTGAGCCTTTCACCACGGTTATTGGCGGCCGGCTCCGCTTTCCCTGACCGGTCAGTTGTCTTCAGTGTCGGTATTCTTATCAGATTGCCTCCCGGTCATTTTCCCCGCCTCCCCTGAGGACAAGTGATCGAATGGGGATTTTTTCCCCATCTTTTCGACGTACCGAGATATTATCCTCTACGCGCTTTATGCTTGCTAGCTTTTACGTTTCTTAGGAAAGATGGGGGCCCTGGCGTTTCCATTTTTATCCACTCAGCTCGTGAATTTTTCCAGTCCCAAGGATATTTTTCCACCTAGTACGGTTATTAAAGATTTCCCAACCTTCTGTAGGAAGTCAGGCGTGATCTCTGGCTTCCTTTATATATCCTCCGCGGTTTGGATTTGTCCAAGCCCCTCCTCTTAATTTATTCAGTTTTTGGCCTTTTCCACCGACCCCTATCATCTGAGCGAAACTGCGGGGGCGTAATGATAGTCTGCTTTCGTCCACAGCCTTGGTACAAACCTTCGTCTTTGCATGAAACACGCGGCTTTTCTATCGGTCCCCTCTTATCGGTTTAAGACTATGGGGCTTCCCCTTTCCAGTTGCCTACAAAAAACCGATGAATTACCGTCCCTTCCTTTTCGACTCCACGCCCTAGCCGGTCTGCTTTACTTCCCCCGGTAATTTTTTTTTTCTTTTTTTCTTAGTGCCCGGCCTTGGGAGCTTCCCCTTTTACTCCAAACTTTTCCCTCCCCCTTCCATGGGTCGGACTAACAAACGCCTCCACCCCCACACCCCTTCTCTTTGCTAAATAGATCCAGGTCTCCCTTTCAGGAGTCTTTTTCCTTTTAGAGAGAATTTTTCTTTATTGCTTACCAAGGGAGTCTTTTCCCCCCTCGTCATTGACAAGCCTTGTAATGATTTCAGATTGAGGCCTGCTCCTTTTTTTCTTAACGCCTTTGCCCGTTTCTCGCTTGCCCCTGACAAATCCTTCGGATCCGCCTTTCAAGCCTCTCGGAGGCCCATCAAGTGGTCTGTTGCAACATTTCAGCAGACCTCCTTTCCTTCGCCAAGAAATGTATCTGTTGGTCTCTGCACGCTGGTTATTATTCCCTTCTTCTCAGCTCCTCCCCCGGGAAGTTTTGCTGTTTTACTTCGTATTAAATCGCTGCTGCCACCTTGACCCAAGCGTTCTTTGTCGTCGGAGCGTTTTTCCCCTCCTCACGGGGCGTCTTCTCGCTCGTCCCACTTCCGCAGTCTTAAAGGCCCAATGCACCTATCCTACTTTAGGCGATCCCTCGGACAAAGAGACCTTTTTCTCTTTTCCCAAACAGCTCTTTTTCCGGACCTCCTTTCCGTTTTCCCACATTGTTGTTTCCTGTTCCACAATGCTGCTACCTCTGACCCCACCCCCAACCCCCAAATCCATTCATTTCATCGCATTTTTACTATTCTTCGTTCTCTTTCTTTTCTTCTTTGACGTTGTGTGCCCCCAACAGCTACCCCTAACTCCTTCTTTTCCATAATCATCATTGTTATCGATTTAGTTGTGTCCTAACTTGGTGCCCACCCTTCCTCCCCCCCAGACGGATTTCCCCCCCCAATCCTCTTGATCCTTCGTCCATTGAAAAGCTATGAATGCATTCTCTGTTTCTTCTTTATTAGTTGAGCAGGAATTTTTTTCTAAAGCTTTTTTTCGTCTACTTGCTCCGGACAACTTCCGGCGCGCTGTTTGCCAAGATACCTTTATCCCTTTTATTGACTGTATTTAGCTCCTTTCCGCGTAAGGCGTGCTTGAATGAAAGTTCTCTTTTAAGGATGGCCCCCAGTAAGGCTGTCGTTTGAAACCCCCTTTCGCCGGACCCCTTTCCCCTCTGTTTTCGTACCCTTTTGAGTCAGCGCCGAATTTGACCGTACAAGTCAGTTGCAGCACCTGCACCACCCCTTAAGTTCGGTTTCCCCTATCAGCGACCTCCCCCTTTTGAAGACTCCCAGATCTGCTTTCCGGAAATGGCTGTCTCTTCAAGTTGGACCCTGACAACTGGATTTTAAGATCTTTTTTCAACTCTTTCCTAGAAGGTAAAATTTTTCAGGGTGCCCCAAAACGCCAGCCTGTACATCTGTCGTCCTCTCTGAAGCCCTTTGCTCGTATATCGAAAAAAGGGCGTATGATCGAGTGGTTTTTCTACACTGGGTCAGTCACCTACGTTCCCCCTTTCTCTATAAAGGAAGATTTAATTTCCGTTGCTGATTTTTCTCCTCCCTGATGGGTGTTTAGATGATTTTTGGTTAATTGCTCCGACACCTTTTGTTTCCCGGCCACAGTTTTGTGTTGGAAGCTATCTTCCAGCGCCTCTCCTGTTTCTTCAACGCGTTGGTTTCGTTCCCCAAACAGTTACCTTTGTCCGTTCCCTCGCCCTGGGCTCGGGGGTGGTATTCCTCTTCCGTTGGCATGACCGTTAATTCCTCCACTTTTTATTCCCACTCGATGGCATTCTCCCTAGTTATGGTTCTGCGGCTATTTTCTTAACCTTTTTTTTTTTTGCCATGTTTCCCGCGCAAGAATTTTCCATTTTTGGAGCCTTTCCCATTCTCCCCGATCTTGCCTCCGCATGTTCTCGCTCTTTTCTTCATTGTTTCTTCCCCCCCCGGCTCCCCTTAAAGCCCAAGATCTTCCTCTTTCTTTCTTTACAAATCAAACCGATTGCAGATCAAGTCCCCCCCTTCCTGACAGCTCGGATTCCCTTTTCCCCCCCCAAAGAGCTTTTTCCTTGCTTTCCCCTTCTTTGCTTCTGCTTCCTGCGAAACATTCCAGCTGTTCTTTTTAGTACCACCCCTTTCTGCTGACCGCCATGCTCCCCTCCTTGCCTTTCATTTTATGGTCTCACTCTTACACTTTTGATCCGGCTGAATCCTTCCTTTGTTCTCTACGGTTTTCGACACCTTCGACGTTCCCCTCCCATTAGATACCCTATCTCTTCCCTTTTTTTTCCCAAGGATACAATTCGGATCCTTCTTCCTCCTTGCAGCTTGGCTGGATAGATGAACCTCCTCCCATCAGTAGCATACCTGCATCCCCATAACTTGTGTTCTTTCTCCCCCCTTTTCCCTCTAACCCTATTTTTCCTTCTAGAAGTTCTCTCTACCCTTTCCCGCATTATATAAATTAAAAGTATTGTAAGTTTCTATACATTAGCATATCAATCCCCTAATTTCCTCTCTCCGAATTGTATGGTTAGTCCGGACTTTCTTCCTCATTCCTCGTCCAGCCCTTTTTTTTCCCCCCTCTGTGGCTTTTAGAGGGGTCCTCTTTTTTTCCTTTTCCTTTCCGTGCTATCGGGGTGCAATAGGGAGGTGAGGAGTTTTCTGAGTTAGATCGGTCCTAGTTTCCCGATCGTATTTCTTTTCCTGGTTCAGGTCGCGTCGTCTCTTTTTTTTTCGGTGCCCGCTCATGCTTTTATCCCCCGCTCCGCGCTGAGTTTTCTGTTTTTCGTTTTTTTTTTCTATCCTCCCCACCGTGCACGCGGTTTGTTCTGGAGATCCCTTTGCGCTTTCTTTTTTCCTTTGTGTTTTCTCCTAAGTCTTTGCTTTTTACCTCCTCCTTTTTTTTTTTTGTTGAGAGACACCTTCCGATTCACGTCCTCCCCATCCCCCCCTCCCACGGTCCCAATCTACCTGACACTACCCTTTTACTTTTTGGCCGAGAAAAAAATCGACACCCCCCCTCCATCTTTTTTTTTGCGGAAATACCCTGAGCTTGCACGGTCCTCAAACTCCTCACGATGACGACCCTTCCTTCCTACAACTCTCTTACCTTTCTTTTCCGCTCTTACTTCGCTCCAGAAAAACTCTCCACTTTCCGATTTTATCAATCAAGTTTCTTTTTTAATTTAGCCCTATTGCTTCCCCCCCCCCCCTCCCCTTTTTTTTGTACCGACCTTCTTCATTTTTTTTTTTTTTTTTCTTTCGCACCACCTTCTTGGTATGTTGAGTTTCTATTATATTCGCTGTATTCCCCCTTACCACATTATAACCCAACTTTTATGTATCTTTACCTTGTTCTACCTTTTGTTGTCGAGTGCCCTCCTAACACACGGTATTGCGGTTAGGTAATCGGGATTTGACGGTTTTTTTCTCTCCCTCTGTGACAGCGTCTCTCCGCGCTTCCTATTGATTTCCTTTGTGACCAAACTTTAACTTCATTTCTCCCATTGATTCCACTCTTTCTTCCTTTGACGCCTAGATTATAGACGTAGCTCGGTCGGATTTTTCGCTGTGTGATCCAGTTAATTTTCCACTTTAATAGGTGCTTGTGAGTTCCAGCAGTTATCACTCCAGATAGGGCTGTCCCAGTCAAGTACATTCAAGCCTTTTCCAGCGTTTATAGATCCCCGAAAGTTTGTCCCCCCTTCCCCAACTGCGTGCTCTTCTTTGTAGCTTGATAGGATAAACTCTTGGGATTGTACAAGCCTCATAAGTCTTCCCTCTCTTTGGGGCGTTCTTCTTTGCGTGCGTGGGATTTCCCTTCACCAATTCTTTAGAACGTGAGGCGCCCCCTTCTTCTTGACGTCCACAGGCCTGGAAACTTTCGTCGGCTGTGACACCACCTACCCCTTTCTACTTTGTCCCCGAATTGATCAGTAGTCCCTCGTAGCCCCCTCTGGAGTGCTCGTTTCCCTACCCAAGTTCTGCCTTCCTCCCCGTTCCATCCGGAGTCGAAGAAATATCCTTCCGGTCTGATGTATTCCCCCAAACCTTTCCGCTTTTGATTTTTGCCTCGCCTCTCGGAGCCCACGGTCTTTTTTTTCCCCTCCTGCTGGAAAACCCCCCTCTTTGGTCTGCTTCTTTAAATTTCACAACTCCTCCCACCCTCTAGAGTCGATAGGGACCCGATCTCTCCCATTGTATAACGTTCTGTCTCCCTCCTTCTTGTAGGGGTAAGGTGGTCTCGTCGTTTCTTCCCCCTTGTCCTGATAACATTTTTTTCAAATCCTTTTTCTGCTTTTTTGGACGCCTGTACTCCTTTTTTTTTTTTCCATTACACAAGTTTATAGCGTTGCCCCTGACCCATTTTTTCTCCTTCTCGAATCGGTGGTCGAACTGCGACATTTTTTTGGTTCAACTTGTACTTGTTCCCCCGTTTTCGCAAATCTGTTGGTACTAGGTTTTTGGTGTGCTTGGCGTTTCCCCCCTGCTTTTCTCTCCCCTGCCTTACCGGGCCTTTTGCAGTTTTTTCCTCTGACACGGCTCCTTCTTTCGATGCTTACCTTTTTTACATCTCACGTTGGTCTTCCCTGAGTCTTGTTTTATTTCAAGGGGCCGTACCTTCCTTTCTCCGTCCCCTTTGTTCTCCTGACCCGCACCCCTCTCCTGGCGAACTTTCTTTCCCCTCAATGGACAACTTCTCCTTTGTTTTCCCACCCAGGTTTCTGGAGCTGTCTCCCCCTCTTCTTTCTCTGTTTTTAAGGTGAGTCCAATGACATAATAATGCAAATACCCACCCCCCCTTCTTGTTTTTTCGTGCTTTTTTTACCCCTTTTTCCCCGCTCTCTTCTCCTTTTTTTTTTCGATTTTTTGGTTCCCCCTGATCAACCCC
>Ga0179593_1495011_pt1 | contig 11131 bp, 15 predicted proteins | sample CZODoug2_1_08_16_FD_185931 | JGI IMG/M metagenome (GOLD analysis project Ga0179593, IMG submission 185931) | Vadose zone soil fungal communities from Angelo Coast Range Reserve, California, USA - CZODoug2_1_08_16fungal (PacBio error correction) | ecosystem: Environmental > Terrestrial > Soil >... | reverse complement strand
TCGGGTGCATTTCCCCCCTCCTCCCCCTTTCTTCTTTTCCGACCGGATTGCCTTGTTTTCTTCTGCGTTTGCTGCCTGCTGCGGCTGTATTTTTCTTGGTCCGGATTTTTTGTTTTCCCGGAACAAACGGAGGGTGCGTGGCTCGACGTTGGTGTTCCTTTTTTCGACCAATCTGGTCTGCTCGGTCTTTGCTTGGGTCTGCGGCGTGCGTTGAGGGGCCGGATTTTTCTCTTCTCTTCGTCGGGCCCGGGGCACGTTGGCGGGAGTTTTCGCTGGCCCGGTGGACGCGCTCCTGTAGTTTTTTGAGGGGGGCAAAAGGTCTGCCTCGAGTTTTTTTTAACCATGTCCCCGGTTGTTGGCGGTTATGCTTCGTGCCCCAAGAAACCCTTTTCCTTTTTCTGCTTTTCTTCCGGCCACCTGTTTTTTTTCTTCCGTAGTCCCGGTGGGTCGCCCGGGGAACTTTTTTTTCTTTTGTTGTTTTTTGACAGCTTTAGTTTTCGGTCTTTTCCCCTCCTTTATACTCTTAACCGGTTGCCCCCGGTTCCCCTAGTGACCGTCCCACCCTTTCCACGTTCTACAAGGCAGTTCGGTCCTCTTAAGCGCGTTTGACCTTTGTGTTGAACTTTCACACGTGGGGGAGGACAGGGCAAAAGTTCCCTGGTTCCGTCCCCGGGCGTTTTTTTTTGCGGAACCCCCCTCCCCTCATCCCATTCTTGACGCCCCTTACCCTTCTGATACGGGAGTGCGGTGGGTTTTTACTTGCCCCGGCGGCCGGCGGGCACGGGCCACGTGTCTACGCTGTGCCGCCGTGCTCCCGGTCCTCCCTGAGTTCTGTTTTTTGTCATTTTCCCACCGTGTTTTCCGGTGGTCTCTCCTTCGTCTCTCCCCTGGACATGATACTGAAAGTGCTGGTTTTTGCGTCTGCAATGTCCGTTGACGGAACGACGTTCGGCTGTTCCGTTGTGGGAGGCGGCCTTCATTTTTTTCTTTTTGTGGCCCTTTCCGGCCCTCTAATTTCCCCGCAAAGGTGCAGTTGTTGGGCACTAACCGGGAAAGAGGATGGTTGCGGGTTCCGTTTATTTTTTGACCTCCCGGAGCGGGAGTTGCTTCCGCCTTTCCCCTGTGTCCGCCGTTTTTTCCCCTTTGGGCGCGGGGGCAGGTGCTGTTTTGTTTCCATCTTTTGTGGTGCCGTTCGATTGACATTCCCATTGGAATTTTGGGCCCGGTCCAAACTGTTCCGGGCTGCCGGTCTCCCCCCTTCCCCCCTGCCTGCCTTTTTTTCCCCTGGTCCCTTCCCTCAAGCCCGTCGTAGCATCCCGCGACTTTTTGTCCCCCAGTTGCCTGACGGGGTCCCCAGTTTTGCCGGGGAGCTCGTATTCTCAACCGGGCGAAGTAAGCAGTGGACCTGCGTTTAGTTCTTTCGTCTCTGGTTGTCCCCAGTTCGGGGGCTGCTTTTGCGTTTTCTTTCCAGTCTGAACTTCAGTGATTAGGTGCCGGTTTTTTTTCCGGTCGCTTTTTGTTCCCTGTTGAATTTGCGGGCCCAGGTTCATTGCTGTATATTAGGTCAACGCGACATGCCCGGTATATCTTTCCGGGCATGGTCCTTTCCAGCAATGAGTTACATGAGTTTCCTTTTGGCCTTTCCCCCCCCCGCGAGGCCCCCCATGTTCCCTTTTCTTTTTCCTCCTATTCCTTAGGGGCTGCTGGGGGGGCTGTTTTCTTTTTTCCCGCTTTATTATAAGCTTGGACCCCGGGCTTCCTCTCCTCTCCCCTTCAGTGCCGGTTTTTTTTTTTTGTTGACGTTGCCCCCTGGTGCCAGTTGCGAGGTTCCCTGTCCGGCCCTTCCTTTTTTTCCTGCCGTCCGGGTTTGCCCCCTTCCATTCTTTTGTTAAAGGAAGGGTTTTTAGTAGTTCCACCACTCCCTCATGTTTCAAGTCGGGTGGCCCCTATTTGCTTCCCTGCTTTCTGACCATCCCCTTTTAGTTGGTTTTTGGACCCGTAGAAGTTGAAGTGGTGGGCAGTTTTTTCGTTCTCCCTTCCCAGACAAGTTCCTCTCTGAATTTTCTTTCCCCGCACCGCTTTTACCTTGCCCTACATCCCCTTAGGGTGCCCCGCCACCCTTTCTGGTGTCCAGGACTTTCCGTTTTTTCCGCTTTCCGCCGCCCGTCTTCAGAGCACTTCTTTTTGGCGAAACCCCCTGGCCGCACCTTTTTTTCTTTTTGATTTGGCCGAGGCCGGTCTTGTTTTCCCCCTCCCTCCTAACAGGGTCAGTTTCCCTCCTCCCCTGAGTTTCTCTTTTGCGGTTTATTGTCAGTATGAAACCAAATTTCCCCTCTGCGCGGATTTTCCTCTCCAGGGGCCTCCGGCACCTCTTTTCGGTTGAGGTACCGGGCATGCCCGAACCCAACTGGCTCTTTTTGTTTTTTTTTACACCGCGACACCCCCAGGTTTCATGCCCTTTTCCTTCTTTTCCTTTTTTGTTTTTCCCAGTTTTCTTGGCCGCTGTGTCCTTTTCTTTTTTGCTGTTTTACATTAATTGGTCACGCGGTGGCCCCTGCCCGATGTCTTCTTCGTCAGGAGCCCGCACGCTACCCAGTTTTAATTTCGTCCCCTTGCCCCTGTCTTGTCCCCTCCTGCTGGTAGGTTGGGTCGATTTTCACGAAGTCTTGTTGGCCTCCTGGAATGGTTTTCCCTTGCGGATTTGAGCTTCCACTTTCTAACTTCCCCTCGGTGACCAAAGCTTGTAGCCCGACTGCCATTTGTTTTCTTTTCCCCCCTCTTCCCCCCAGCTACAGTAATTTTGAGGTTTAAGTTCACCCGAGGCCCCCTTTTACAGGCCTTTTCGTGACCGTTGAGGTGTGCCTTTTGTTTCACCCGGTCCCGGCCAGTGCGGTCTTTTTCCCCGTTTCATCGTTTAACGGCACTCCATGGGTCCCACAAAATTTTTTCCCATGCGCCCCCCCCTCCCTGCCGGGACCCGGTCGTCCCCCTGGTTGGGGGTCATGGTTCCCCCCTACTTTTGCGTTTTTAGAGTAATGGAGCAGGGTCCCTTCCTCCCCCCGGCTGCCCCATTGCCCCACCACCTTTTTTTTTTTTTTTTTTTTGTGTCCTCCTTCCTTCTTCCCGGGGAGGTCCCCCAGAAACACCCCATTTCAGTTTACGTTCGTTGCGGCTTAAACCTTCTTGCTGGGGAGCCGCCCGTGATGCCCGCCGGCCTTTTGTCGGCGCCGCGGTTTGCCTATTGTTCCCCTTTTTCCCTCAACTTGGAGTGGTCGAAACACTTTGGTTCTAGATCTCCCCGTGTTTTTTTGCCGTTGAACCTTTTTTCCCCGTCTTTTGACGTGGCCCCCTTCCTTTGCTGGCGCCCTTTCTCTCCCCCCCCCCCTTCCTTTTGGTGTCGTGTTGGAACGACACCCACCCGTTTTTTAGTTTGATGTAAATGGTGCTAGCACGAGGCACACCCGAGTCATTCTTTTTTTTTTTCTCTACGTCGGGGTTTGGCCTTTTTCATACCTTGAAATGCAAAATTTTTTTCCCCCGGGACCCCTTCGAGTTTTATATCTTGATTCTCTACCTTGTTGGTTGAGTATCTCCTCCGTCGTTTTTTCCTCTTGTTCAACCCCCCTTTTTTTTCCGACTGGGTCGTCCCCTGCGGCTCCTTTCTTCAAATTGAGGCCTTACTAGTCGACTTGCTAGTGGTAATCGTAGAGTACTGTGCATTTCCACGTTTCACCCCTGCTTCTTTGTGTTGTGTCTTTCTCGACAGTTTTTTTTCCGAGTCCCCGCAACCGCAAACTACCCCTGGTGTTAAGTCCCCCTTCTTGACGGTTTTTTCGCCCCCCTCCATTTTGATTTCGAATTACCCCCTGTATTTTTTTAACCCACACCGAATTGTTTCCTTTTTTCCGCAGTCCCCCCCATCTCTGTCGTCCCCCACCCATGGAGAGGACAACGTCCTTTGAGAGGTTGTTGGCAGGTATGAACGACTCCCTTTCAGATCCCCTTCCCAGCCTGGGCTGACTGCTTGTGTTCTGTTCTTTGTGTTTCGATCATGAACCACTTTACCGTGAGCACCCTTTTGCCTCGCCCCCACCCCGTTTCTGTGGGATTGTCTCTTTTTTTCCAGACGGGTTGAATGGACCCCTTTCCTAATTTGAGCGGGCCTTTTTCCCCCCCTTAGTGGCCCTGGTTTCCCCCCCTCCTCCCCGGCCTTGTGGGCAAGTTCAAGTCGTTCCCACTCTGTTTGCACCACCAGGATTTGTTTTGTTGAGTAGGGTGGTTACGGTATCACCCCCCCCCTTGGTTGAAGTGCAAGGTCCTGTGGGGGTTTTCGTCCTGTCAAACCTGCCCCCCCTGGGTCCTTTTCTTGTTTTCCCCTAGTGGTCTTCCCCCCCCCTTTTTCCGCCGTGACCTTTGGATAGGGGGGGTCAGGGGACAATTCACCCTCAAACTTGTGACCAGAGTCCTTCGACGAGGGTCGCTCACCTTTCTCCAGGTCCATTCAGCGGCTCTTCGGCCGAAGGACTTTTGGATGGTCTCCTTGGCTTTTTAACTACCCTCCGTTTGTTTTCCCTCGTTTGGCAGGGGCCCCTTTCCGCCTTTCCTTTTTTGAGGTCTTGGTCTTTCTTAGCTGACGAAAAGACCTGGGGGGATTTCTTGTTCCCCCTTGTTTTGTGACCCGTCGGTTTCTATTTTTTTTTTTTTACAATTCGTCTTCATTCTTTCCCAGGCGTCCCCCCCCGTAGTCCAATGAATAGGTCGGCCTTTAGTGTTCCCCCCCCTGGTTGTTTCGCTTGGGCTCAACGCTCACGTGGTTGGACTGGTTTCATTCCCCTTACGGGCTTCCGTTAGCACGATTCGGACATTATCTTCCCCTGGCTTATTTTCTTTTTTAGGGGCGTTACCCTGCTCCTTACTCTTTCCAAGTTTACCTCCATTTTTTTTTGTTGATGTTTTTATGTTCTCCCCTAGTCCCTGTACAGGCCCTGGAGTTATTTTTTTTTTTTTTTCCGTTTGAAGATGTTTGTCCCTTTTGCCCGAGTCAAGATTCCGGAGTGGGTGATGGATGTTCGCCCCCTTTTGAACCCCCCCGAGTGATTCTTTCGTCCTGGCTGTTGGCTGGGTGCTGCCCTTGTGGTTTCCCCTTTTTTCTGTTTGAGATCACGTTTGTCTTTACCAGGAGAGTTCTTGTTGCGAATTAGGGTTTTGTTTCAGTAAGGTTCTGGTTCTCTCCCAACCGGAGCCAGGTACCTTCCTGATTCCAACCCCCGTTTCAAACCCCTTTTTTTTTTCTTGGACTTACATCAATTTGGCCCCTTTTCCCCATTTTTAGGGGATTTTCGTCCTTTCGCCTTTCTTTTTCCGGTGAAGTTTTGGTTGCCCCCCAGTTGCTACGGTTGGACCTTAGGGTTGAACAAATGGTTCAACTGTCACGGGGTCCCCTCACCTTTGGACGGTTCATGTTTAACTCTTGATTTTTCCCCCTGGCATGACCCTGACGTTCTGTCCATCACCCGTTTACCTTTTCCGTCTCCCATACGACCGGTTACCCTCTTAAGACCCGGATTACCCCTGCGGCCACAAGGCTCTTAAACAGCCCCCCAAACCCTTTGCGTCTTTTTTCCTTAGGTTTTTGTTTTTTCAATGACTTTTAGCGCAAGGGTGATGTTCTCGGGTTTCCGTAGGTCCCTGTCCCGTCTTTTAAAACTTCCTTCCTTTTTTTTCCCTTTTACGGCTTACGATGTCGGGACCCTTGCCCGTTCACCGATCATTGGGAATTTTCTCCCTTGTCACGTTTGCCTTCTTTCCCTTTTGACCTCGGGCCCTGACCCCTTCCCCCCTCCCAACACGTCACGGGCAAGCCCCCTTACCAAACCGTCGCTTTTTTTCTGGTACTTTGGTTTCTACTTTTTCTGACCACCCCTCCGCGCCCCGTTTGACTTGTCCCCGCGAACCGTCGGTTTTCCTTTCCCTGCCCCCTCGGTGAATGACTCAGTTTGGCCCCTGAACCTCTTCTCCCACACTTGGAATGGGACCCCTTTTCCCTTCCCCCGTGTGTTGACCTTTCCTTGCCCCCCCCCAGTCAGGTTGGAGGCTGGCTCTGTTGTTCCCCGTCTACCCTTGGGCTTTTTTTTTTGGACCAACGGTAAAAGTTGTTTTGGTTCTTCCCCCACTTTGGGTTGAGATGTCCCGGTTTCGAATTATTAAGAGGACAGCTCCTTTCCCACGGCTTTCCCCTTCTCCCCCCCCCGTGTGGGGCCCTGGCGTGGCTGCACCTTTTCCCTTATTCTCAACCCTGGATCAAACCGCCAGCCACCTTTGGGATTGGCCGCACGTTGACAAGTTTCTTTTCCACTTTTTCGGTTCTCCTTTGTCCCCCCCATGATATTGTTCTTCAAATGCAGGCTCGACTTTAACCTTTGTTTCGTGATTCGCCACCAGTTCTGTGTTCCTCCACTTTTCCCGGAGTGGCCCGCCTTCGCGTTTTTCTTTTTTTTTTATGTTTTCTTTGTGGTGAGACAATGACAGGGACCAATAGACACGTTTCCGCCCTACCTTCTTTTTTTTTTTGGGCCGATGTTGTTATCTTCTGCGCCCTTGGCCTTTTTCCCTTCGGCCTCTTCCTTGTGAATTTTCTTTTTAGACCGCCGGGAAAACCCCGGTTGGCCTTATCTTTTGTTTGCCTGTTTGCGTACGGATCTTCTTTTTGAGGGCCCGTTTTAACCGTCCACACCGTGTGGGTCCCGGGCACCCGTCACCCTTTTTCCGAAGTTTCCACTGGTCTGGAACGGTTTTTCCGTTTGGTTAGGTACCTCTCCCCTTTACCGTTCCTTACTTTTTCCTTTTTTTTTTGCGTTCCTTCGTCCGGGAATTTTGTGCTTTCCCCTCTGTGGTCGGCAGTCCCAGGGCGTTTGCATGGCGTTTGATCCCGCCTTCCTTCCGGTTTACTGTCACGTCCCAAGGAGCCCCTGATTTTCACGTTTTTCCCCTTTCCCACCCTTTTTCCGGTGGGCTTTTTTTTTCATCTAAGGGATGGCTGGGCCGGCGCTTGTCATTTACTCTGTTCCGGGTCATTTTTATATTTTTGTCTGTGCAGTGGCCCTCTCACCTCCCCGTTTTTTCACTCCCTCTTCCCCTTTTTCTTGGCCAGCCCTCTCCTTTTTGTGATGCCCGCGTCTAGCACCTTACGCGCATTAGATTTTTTGGTCGCACATACGTCCCAGAAGCAGCGGCGCGGCCGCCCCCCTTCCCCCCCCTTGCATTGATTCTCCTCTTCTTTGCCCTCTCGAGGGTTTTTTCGTGCAACGCCCGGTTGCAGCACCTGAACCACCCTTCGAAAACACATTCCGGCTGTCCAGGACTTGTTCCCGTCCTTTCCCCGTTTAAGTCATTTTGGGCCGCCCCCACTTTCTTTGCCATCCAGAAACATGGGAGGTGTTGGGACATTTGTCGTCTGGTCTTTTGTTTTTTTTCTCTTCCTTTTTCATTTTGTTGTTGTTTTTTTGAGAGATACAGCCAGTCAATTTTTTCCTTCAAGCCCAGGTCCCCCGTGTCGCCCGGTCCTTATTTTCCCTTGTTCCGGCGGTGCTTTTTTTGCCAGGGGGTAGGCGCCGCCGGCCGGGCCGCGGTTAAATTTTGACAAGGAGGTTTGTGATGACGTGTTTGTCTTTTTTCCTTTTCTTGCGTACCTTTCGCTTGTTTTCTCGCGTGATCCTTCCGGTGTAAGTTTCTTTTTTTTTTTGGACCGGTTGCGCGTCTTGGGCGGTCTGGAGCGATTTTCTGCTTCCTCTTCTTTGGTCCCCTCCTTCGGTTGTTTTTTCTGTTTGTGACGCAGCCGTTGGGCGTGGTTCTCCCTGTTGGTTTTCTCGCTGGGCCACCCATGTTTCAGCCGAGGAAACGCATTTGCATGCGGTATTGGGCCTTCTCCGGCCCTCCCCGTGCGGTTATGTGAAAAGCCGGACCCCTTTTTCTTCCCAGTTTTCGTCCTCTTGTTCTCCCGGTTTTTCTTCCCACTTGGGTTTGTGTTTAGGGGTGGACCGGGTAATAGGTTGGTCGGTCTTCTCACTTTTTGACCCCTCCTTGTTAATGGACCTCACCCGAACTTTCCGGTGGTCCCGGGACAGTCTTAAGTCCGGACCCAGTCGGAAGGGTTCGACTTTTTGGAGTTCGGTTGTGACAGTGTCATCCGGGTCTGGCTTTTGCGTTTGACACTTCATACACATTATACTGTTGTTTGACCTCACCAACCATTGCCCCTCATCTCCCGGTCCAAAGGGTTTTTTTCAGGTGATTTTCCTGGCTTTTTAAGGGCACGGGGCCGGCCCACGTGCTAGAACTTAGCACCCGTCTTACGGCCGGGTCTTTTTTTTTTTCACGTTTTCAACGTGGCCCGGAGGGACCCGTTGTTCTGCTCCGCCTCAATCTCCCTTGGTGTCTCCTTTTGTGTCAAGTTTTTTTTTTTTTGCGGGAGTCGTTTCCCCCCGTGAACGTGCAGAGTGTTTGTTTTTACCTTTGTCTTTTCAAACCGTTTTGGCACCCGGCCTTTTGGCCCCCCCCCCCTCCTCATTGTAACTGGTTTTCCCCTTTACTGCGTTTACAGGATTGGTTGCGGTTGTTTTATTCCAGTGTGAGCGTTTGAGGAGGTGGCTGGGCCCGCCGTTTGACCTGGGCCATACAGGCATGGTGACCATGTTCGTTTGTGGCTGGCCTTCTTTATTCCTGCCAGGCCGGTCCCCGGAGAGGACTTTGTGCGTTTTTTGACCAAGGTGACGGTTAGTTTTTTTTCACCAGCTTTAAAGGTTGCCGGGCGTCCTTCCCTCTCTGTTTGTTTTCTTTCCCGTTTCCCTGCTTCACCGTCCCGGTCCCCCGTTTTTTTTTTTTTCGATGGAAGGGGAGTTCTCTAATATACCTGTCCCATTTTCGCAGGGAGTGGACCAAAGGAGTTAGTTCACCACTCCCGTCTCTTTTCCCCGTTTTCGTTTTTCTCGCGTTCCCCCTTTCTTCTTTTTTTTTCACTTCCGAGTCGGCAGTCAATTGTCCTTGTCCTCTTAGGGTCGGCTTGTTCTTGTCGTTTTTTAATGTCCCGTTCCTGGTGGTTCGTTTTATACCTAAGTAAACGGTCCCGAATGTCCCAGGTCCCGCTCTACTTCTGGCATTGTCCCGTGTCCTCTTTTTCCTTTTCGCTTTTTGCGTTTTTTGTTCTGGGTTTTCCCTGTCCTTAACATATTAACCACCTCTCCCCCTTCCCCCTTTGTATTTTTCTCTTTGCCCTTTTATATTATCGCGGGGTCTTATGGTTTCCCCCCTTTTGGCGATGTCTCGGTAAGGGTGAACGGAGGCTCATTTTTTTTTTTTTTTCCCTCTTTTCTGCAGGGTGCAGGGACCGCCCACGGCCTTTGGTCGATTTTCCCCTGGCGCGCAAAGAAGTTGGTTTCCTCAGTCCGGTTTTCACCCGTTTGGTGAAAGGTGTTCCAGGGACGTCCCAAGTTTCTCCCGTTCCCCCGCGTTTTCAATTCCCTGGCCTTTTTTTTTTTCCCCTTGCTTCCACATGTGGCTGTGATTCTGTTCCGTTATGAACTCTGGCAGGGTTTGTGGGAACTCTTCTGGACATGGACCTTCCCCTCCCCTGTTCCGGCATTTTATCCGGTTTCACCGCCTCCTGTCTCCTCGTAGTGGTTCCACTCAAACGGGTTCTTTATGAAGTCCCCTCTTCCGCAAACCGCCTCTGTTCAGGTAATCTACCCCCCCTTTCAGGCACTTCTTTGGGTACGTGGCGAAACCTGAGTCCCCCCCCCCTTGCCGGCGGCGATCTGGTCTGGGCCGCGCCGCCCAATCCCCGGCCAGATCTTTGGTTTGCACTTTCCTCACCAGACGCGCTCGCCCCCCAAGCTTATGTCCTTGGTTCCATCTGGCGCGGTACCCCATCCTTTTGTGACGCTGTGGGGAATCAGGAAGTCTGTTTCCCCTCCCGGCAGCACCGTTCGGTCACTGACCGCACCACCTTTCTCGTTGAGCTGCCCCCCCCCCCCTTCCCCCCCCAGGGTTAAACGTCCTCCGAGGACCCTTTCTTTTTTTTGATCTCTTTCGATATTCTGCGGGTTGTTAACTTCACCGTAACGTTCTATGTCAGCCTTGGCAAGTTTTTTTCGTTGTAATCTTTTCAGGGACTATTACCCAAGTCCCTCCCACTCTACATTTGGTTTCGCTTTTTCCCCCCTTGCGCCCATCCCCATTTCGAATTTTTTCTTTCTTTAATCTCCACGAGCTTCGAAGTCTGTCTTTCCCGCTATTGGAGGATGCCGATCCCTTTTTCTTTCTAATTTCCTTTTTGTCCCTTTTTTTCTCCCGAATGCAATGTCCCTTTCCCCTAATGGTCATTGGCTCCGAGAAAGACCCCTTGCCCACTTCCCCCCCGTTTTTCTTCAGGAGGTGCCAGCTTTTGGCCCTTCCTTTACCAGTTAGTCCCCCCCTTTTTTTAACTCTTTTTCGCTCTCCTTTGTTTTCTTTGGGGGCCACCGTTTTTGGGAACCTCGCTCCCCTCGCCGGTACAAGTGGGAAGGGGTCTTATGGTTTTGGACATCTGGGCTTATCAAATCCCTTTTCCCGTCCTGATCCTCTTGATCCTGGGGGGATCTAGGACACTTGCTTCCCCCCCCCCCACCCCAACCCAGGTGTGGAACAAACTTCATTTGCGTTTTTGGCTCGTCCCGCCTCACCCCTTCCGTCCCCACCGTTTGTCTAGTTTTTTTTCCGTCCACTTTTTTTTTTGAGACGGTTGCTTTGCTCCTCCCGTTAATGTTTTCTGGGCGCAGCTGGTTTTTCCTCTTGCTTGTACCCTGCGGTAAATCCCTCGGGATGGTCCTTTCAACCCTGGCGGGGGGACCGCCTTCCTTTCTCCGAGGAATTTGAGCCTTTTAAGTACGGTTCCGTTACCCTTTTGATTTTTCCTTTTCTTTGAGGTGGCGCCTTGGTTGGCTTGAGATGACCCCGACCTGCCGGGTCCCCCCGTGGAAAATTGAAGGCTCCCTCCATTTGCCCAACTTCGCAACACAGTTCTTTTCAAGTCTCCGGGTTTTTTTCAGTGACTACTCCCTGCCCTCTTCCCCTTCGGGTCAATTCCCTCGCGTTTTAT
>Ga0179593_1380703_pt1 | contig 11131 bp, 10 predicted proteins | sample CZODoug2_1_08_16_FD_185931 | JGI IMG/M metagenome (GOLD analysis project Ga0179593, IMG submission 185931) | Vadose zone soil fungal communities from Angelo Coast Range Reserve, California, USA - CZODoug2_1_08_16fungal (PacBio error correction) | ecosystem: Environmental > Terrestrial > Soil >... | reverse complement strand
GATCCCTTTCCTTGAGTTTGGATAGGCGTTTGCTCTATCGAGGACAGTTCTCTCCCCCGCCGCTTTGGCACGCAGATGGATTCTCTCTTTTCCGCCCCTCCCCCCATGGTCACCCACGCTTTTCCTTAATCTGCCGGACGTTCAGGAAATCTCTCGATCTCCCCCCCTCCCCCGCTCTAAGCAAGAGTGAGGTGCCCTTTGACACCTCTGTAGAGAACGATTTTGGAGTTTGCCCCGAGAGGGGACTACTTGCTCCACCGAGCCATCCCCTTTAGCTCGTCTTGCATTTGCGATCCCGACAATACACTGTTCCTCATCGTTGCGACCCTTATGAATTCCCTCCCCCCCCCCCCCGCAACTGAATTTTTTGAGCGATTTAAGTACTCAGTCCCGCCAGAAGTTATATTATAGCCTTCCAGAATCCAAAGTTTTTCTCCTGATCGTCTTTTCTATGGGCCTGGGAAGTCCTCGTTTGTAGAGTCCTTATTGGTGTGAAACACGGCTAGCAATCAGAGAGTAAATCTTCTTCTTTAATTCCTGATTTTAGATGCGCCACCGACCCGGCTTGCGTGTGGAGTTAATGCCTCTTTTATGAACTATGCAGAGTCTCTCTCTTCATGCGATTAGTTTCTCGTCCCAAACAAAAAAATACATTTGATCCCTCTGCGTCAGCGACATGTTGATGGTAAAAACGCTTTCCTCTTATATCCCCCCGACATTTTCCCACTGGAAATTTGTAAGAGTTCCACTTCTGTATGCTTTTTTTTTTTATTGCTTCTGCAACCTAGTTTCCTCGCGTCGGCGAAATAGTTCGTTGTGTGAAGGATCCTATTCATCCCCCGTCACCTCTTAGAAGGCTGTTGTGTCGACCGCACCTTCCCTTCTACTTCTCGTCCGGACGCTTTTGCTCGAGGCCCAGAGTATCTCTGTCTCTGTTTGTGTTTTTTTTGAATAGGTTCAAATTCACTTCCAGCCCCGATCGCATCCCCGCCCTTTTTTTTTTTTTAAAAGTTTTTTTAAAAAATCTGGGTCAGGATCCGCTTTTTTCCTACGCGGCGGCGCTCCTGATTCTTTTGTCGAGAAGTAAAGAAATGTCTTCAGTTCATAGGCGATCCCCCCCCAGAATCTTTTGATTCCTGAGACTATCTCCTGGCTGGTTTGTGATACCCCAGACACGCTTCCTCGTCCCTACCGTCAAGGCGTGGAGGTTGTAATTTTGGACCCTTTTCTTAGTATGCCCCCCCAAAACCCTTCTGTGTCAGAAACCCCGTCTCACTTTTCTCCAGTCTTCTGCGCACTGGGATCGACCGGTCGGTGCGCGCGCGATCATGCGAAGTACAAAGGCTACTCCAGTGTTCCCCCCGTCGATATTGGATCGCTGGTTTCTGGGATAAAGCGGTCTATGTTTTTTGAGGAGCTCGTCATCTCCCTCTCGCGAGAGAGACCGGCTTTTAATCTCCTGATCGTCGCCTCCCACATTTTACGTCTGCGAGTCATCACCTCTCCTCTTTCCGGTTCTCCGCCTCGGTCCCTAAATGATACTGATAGATTCCCCCACTTCCTTCGTGAGCCCCCCCTCCCGTCGCGCCAATCAGTTAACGTGTAAGAAGCTTGCTATTGCGAGTCCGGCCGTAGATTGGATAATCAGAGTGTTCCGATTCTTCAGTTTACTCGAGATCCTAGGGTTCTCCCCTCTCATATATCAATGTTGGAACCCTTGCCCACGAAGGAGTTTACCTGTGGACAGCCCAATGAGGTCTTTATTCTCCACCTGTAGCCTTTTTATGAGGTTTTTTTGATGCGAGTTTGCAAGCTGGGCGTCGTTATCTGCGCAAGTGAGCCGGCCTTGCTGTCCGGGTTTATCCTCTCTCTTTTCCAGGTGTTTGTGATTAGAGTCCTTTCCACCTCCTGAGCCGCGCCCGCCGTCTCCCGTTCTCCCCCCCTTCGACTCCTTCTTTTTGGCTCCCCAACCTCCTCCCCGCGAACCATTCTTAATGCCTCCTTGCGTCACGCAGTTGAATCGCGAGGGCTTGCTCCTGGATGATAGAAGAACCATCTAGATTGCCTCGCGTAAAGTCTTCTCTCTCCTTCTCTTCCTCTGCCCTTAACCTCCTTTCCGCCCCGTCTCCTATCTTTCGCGATCGAGTGCGTCTTTTAGAATGTTGAAGCGGATGTCTCGCTTGTCGGTGATTTCTTACGTATAGTACTCGTATGCGGTGAAGAGGCTCTAAACCTCTCAGCTCTCCCTTACCCCTTTAATGAGCCAGTGCCGCTCCCCTTCTCCGCCAAGCGAAACCGAGTCTCTCGTCGCGCTAGTCGCTGCCTTTCTGCATCAAACCACCTCGAGTTCTTCCCTCCGCCCCTCCCCTTTCGATCCTCCACCTCGACCTGGTTTTTTGACCACTTTGTATCTCCTTTTGGCAGTATCAGGAGCTAACCCTCGTCTCCCAGTTTGGCGCGCGTATCCGAGTCCCCCCTAGTACCTCCCTTTCTTGCGGCCCGAGCATTGTGTGGTTGTGCACACTACAGGGGTACCCCGGACCACCTTCCTCCCCCTGTCCCTGATTTTAGTCGAGAATTGCTTTTTCCCAGATTCTGTAGCCGCACCCCCCCCGATTCCCTATAGGATCGTCGTAATTCCCCCTCCCTGCATTCAGCCGATAGTTTTTTCCTTACTTATCCGCTTCCCAGAGTCCAGCGTTAACGCCGTAGGACCAGCGCTCTTTCCCCTTTTCAGGATTTTCAAGTGTATCTTTCCTCTAACGCTGTCAGAGCGGCCCGCCTTGGTAGTGCCTTTTTCGTGACTCTTTTTTCTCAGCCGATTTCCCCGATGTATCCGCCTACTCAAGCTGCTCCGTCCTCCTCGACTTCTTATGTTATTCGTCGACGACCAAAATAAGATGTAATAATGCCGTCCGGTCTTCACCGCAAGACCCTTTCCCTCTCCACCTCCCAAAGATTTGTTGGGCCCTCCTTTTTTTTGAAAATCCTTCCTCTCAGATTGGACCCTTCTTTCAACGCTCGGTTCCCCCCTGATTTCTTATGGCTCTTCCTAAAGCGGCCTCAGTGATCCCCGATCACTCGGTGATCTCAGGATGAAGGTGTTGGGTTGGTGAGAAAATCTCGCAGTTTTTCCTTTGCCCCAGTCATATGCGCAATTTTGGTGAGCTTCAAGCTATAATCGGAAGCAGCACCTCCACCAATCCCGTTATTTCTCTCAGGTTCTAACAGCAGATTCCTTCCGCTTTCTCAGCAGTCATTTTGTCCCCCCTGCCTTGATCCTGCCACCCGAGTGATAACGATCCCCTCCCCGCGATTCATGTCTTTTCCTCTTTATTTCCCCGACGCTTCGGGGCATCGTACTTAGTGAAATCGGCTTTCCTTTCCCAGCTTTTCGTTTTTTTTTTCTTCACCTTCACAGTCATGGAAGTTACCGATTCGTGAAGTTCCCGCCCTTCTTTCTTTCCAGGATACTTTCTATGCTAAAGAATCTCTCTGGTAGGTTATCCGTAGTCCCCCCGATGCGAGAGTTTTGCCCCATACCCTCTGATCCGCCCATTCTTTGTAGTTTTCCATATCACCTCAGTTGAGGTTCCCGTCAGGTGCGTTTTAGAGATGATAGATTTAATCCAGTTGAACAGTAAGTTTTTCAGACAATACCCCCCCCCCATTTCCCCCCCCCCCCCCGCCCCCCCCCCCACCCCGCGTCCCAAACAAACACCCCACGCGGACTTTTACTCGGTTCATCCTACTCCATTCGTGCCGTGTGAAAGTAGAGCCCCCTACTCTTCTATAGATCGATATCCATCGGCCATTCCTTTACTCCATTATTTTTTGTAGATATCTTTTTCCTTTTGAGAAATTTCTCCCTCCCTCCCGGTATCTAGTGCTTTCCCTGACGGTTTGGTATGTCTTTTGGAAACACTTTGACCAAACCGTTTCACAGCAGAGTGCTCCGCCTCGCGCCGGAGGAAACCGTCATCCAGATTACCCACCCGATTTGCCGCCTTCGTAGTCTCTTTCCCTCAATCCACGAGGTCGAGGTAGATGTCTTCCTAAGTTCATGTCAGGGGATAGGGTGAAGAGTTTTTTGCATCGGAAGCTTCCAGCATCCCCTATGTAAAGCCTGCCGTCCCCCCCTTTTTTCCGTCACGATTTTCACTTTGAAAATTTTCCGACAACAACCGACCGAAGATTGAAGCACAAGTAACGTCGTCCCCCAGAATCAGACAAGGTGCCACGTGTTTTTTCTTAGCTTTTTTGACTTCTGGCGGAGATCATATTTTTTCGATAAGCTCGGAGAAACTGAGAGGATTTTTCCTCCCCTTGAGGCCATTATATGTTGGACCATATGGCAGATATAAGTGATTCGTTAGCCCGGCTGACTATTCGATTCAAATTCCCGCTCCCACCTTTGTGAGAAGTTATTGTTTCTGGTATTGATCTCTGGTATCCAACCCGATGCTTCACACTCTTACCCTGATCATCTGGATTTCCAAGCGGCTTTTCCCCTTTTTTTCCCTGAATCTCATAAGATCATTTCGTTTTCGATTAAGTTCCACGGTGCGGATTTGATAGGACAGGATGGCCCGATCTTCCTTCGAATCCCCCCTCTCCTTGAGGGCGGTGTCGAGGAAGATCATCCGGTGAGAAGTCGGCCCATTTATTCCATATGTGTTTTCTTCGAAATCATCCTTCGAGCGTCCTGGTTTAGACTCGAGTCTGAGGGGATTCTATTCGGATTGTTGGTGCTGTGAGAGAAACCCTCAATCCATCTCATTTTACCCGCGTTCTTCTGATCATTCCCAGCACACCATTCCCCAACTACGTTCGGATTTGGCCCGGCTCTGTAGGCGGCGCGATTGGACTCCCTTTCGTACTTGAAACCTTTCATTACCTCCCCCTCAGAGTGATCCAGAATGAAGATTTTGAAGGGAACCCCGAGCCTCGATCCTTATCTCTGCTCCTTTCTTTCTCTACCTTGCCCCTGAAGCCCGAGAATACTGACTACCGTCAAGGTTTGAGGATTTCATGAATCGTCCGCTTCAGCTCACCAAACAATGATAGGTTGCCGCGAAGTCGAAATTCTTCCTTCACTTCTCCTCGTCCAAATGGGCTTTCCTTTTTGATCTCCTCTGAGCCTGTCCCTCGGACGACAAATCGGCCTTCCAGTTGCCCGCACCCGCGGTGATTTGGATCCTGAATTATGAGGTGTAGTCTACAGCTGTTCTAGGTCTTGGCCTGATCCTTCATCTCCTGAGCGCTAGGTCTTTCCCCCCTGGTTTCGCTTTCGTGCAAGGAGTCGATTCTTAAGTGACCGGTCCTGCGCGAATATTGGCCCGAACTTACTGTTTCTCCTCCTTCGTCTTCGATCTTCGCTAATAACCATTGTACTTAGGTCCTCCCCCTTCAAGAGTCGCCATCCGTTTGTATCACTTTAATGATACCCGAGACTCTATGCGATAGAGGACTTGTGCGTAGATTTCTTTCTTTCCCGATATTATCACGCGCGTCGATTCGGACCTGGACATTGGAGGCAAACTCTCCTCTCGAATTGATATGCCCCGTACAGGACCAGACTTATCTTCAACTTGATGGACTGCAAGGAGTTTCTTTTCTTTTCTCCATGTTCTGCTGCTCTCCGTTCCCACCTCGCTTCTCCCCTTGGGCCCGGCGAGCCTCCGCTGATAGGTTGGACAGATCTCTCTCTTTCTATCCTCCTGATTATCCAATTTTCTACCAGTCTCCGGAAGAAGTCCTAAAGATGTGAAGGTCGACTTAACCCTCCTCCCGACCTTTTTCTAGCCCTTTTGATTCTCGTTTTGAATCCTTCGGTTGTTTTCGCAGCGTGGTCCGTCAGCGTGTGCGCATGGAGCTATTGAGGCTCTCCGACCCCGCTCCTTCTTTGCCTCGTCGACCGACCCGTTTATCTAAGCCGACCTCTAGCCCTCCTCGCTCTATAGAGCTTTGGGCTTGAGACAGTTTCACGTTCTGTCGCTCGCGGTTTGAGGGGGTCCAATTCATTTACGATTCTCTTCTGGACTTCTAGGGTACAAGATTGAGCGATTGACCCCTCGTCAGGACGATGACCTCTTTTTCCTGAAAACAACTCCGGAATCCCTCTTCGCTTCTTCAGCCGCCGAGAGTCACAAAAAACTCGACGATGTTATTTCCCTTCCAGCCATCCACTGTTTCGATCCCCCCCATGAGTCCCTGGATAGACTTTTGCATTCGGGTCCTGCTTTTTTTCTCGGCAGAACCGCCTCGAAATTTTCTCTCTGTATCCGGCCCCAGAGAATTTCGACGTCGGTACCTCGTGCATGGTGTGTTCTCCTTTGCCTACTACGATACTGACACACTCATAAAGAGAAGGTCTGTCCTGCATAGGGCGTTCGTCTTCTTCCCTTTTTATGAGACACGAGACCGACTCCCCTGGATAGAGTCTCTACTTCCCTCGGCATTATGTCTCACTTGCTCTTTGAAGCCCCGGGGTTTGACGGGCCCAGATGACCCAGCGCCTGCGCGCCTCTTAGGAAATTTGCCCAGTGGAGACGTTTTAACAGTGCGTCCCCTTAGATTGCTAAGTCCCTAACTGGTCTTCTCAATGATGCTTTGGCAGGGGTTCTGAGTGACCGAGCAGCACCACGATCCAGCCCGCTCCACTTTTCCTAAGCTGCCGTCCGTCCTTCAGGATGCCCTTCATGACTCCCCCCCCCTCCGCCGTCTTTTAATATTTTTTGACTTCCCTACGCGGACCCCCCCCACCAGCGCGAGAGCTTTTCCCCCTGACGCTAGGCTCTCCCTCCATACTCCGTAGCTTAACTCTTCACCATCTGCCCAGTCGGCCGGCTCAACATCCTTCTTTTGAGCTTAGGTCCCGGAAGATTTATTTCCAGAGTTAGGCATGGGGCTTACAGCCGTGGGAAGTTTGGCGAGCCCGCCGAAGATAAGCAAATATGCTCCACTTTTTTTTATGAAGTTCAGCCCCTACTTGCAGGCCCCTCGAAACTTTCCCAGCTTATGGAGGAAACCCCCTCTGTCCCCGTTGTCGAAGAATTTCTCGTTCGGACCGAGAGATAACCCCTCTTAATCTCCCGTCCCTCCTTTCCGCGAGGCGCCTTGATCAACTTGCTTTTTTTATGGACGTCTGAAAGCGGTCTGATGTTATTGAATTATGGCTTGACCGGGTCGTCGGCATCCTGTTCATGTTCGTGCCTTAATCAATGTAGTTTCCTCCCAGGATCTGCTGAATTTCGCCGCAGCTCCTGAGTTTCTGTCCCTTTCTTGCTTTCTCAGGCACCTTATGATCTCATTTGCGGAATCTGCCCTTTCCCCTGGTTTGCTTGGTTTTCCACGCTTTGATGTGTCTTTCGCCGATGCTTAGATTTTCTCCCGGTCGCGCGGCACGCTATTTTTCCCTGTTTTGTTGGTTTGCCTTGCACTCAGCGTGACGTCTTTCCAGCCTTTAAGAAGCTTTCCTCTTCGTCTCCGCTCCTCCCTCAGCATCTCCTTCTTCCCCTCTGTGTACAACCGTTGTCCTCTCCTTATGCCCGGCGATATCGCCTCCGCTTTAAGAAGCTGTTACGTTATCTCTGCCCCTCCCCTACCACAGGTTCAAGTCCGCTGGCTGAATCTCGCTTAGGCAAAATCCCGCCTCTCTTGAAAAAATACCCCGAGTTTCCCTCAGCGTCTTGTGTTATTCTCCAACTGATTTTCTATCAGAGATGGGGGCTACGTCGAGGTCTAAACTCCCCTGAAACTAGTCAGAGCGGCAGAATCTCATCTGTCATTTTGATTCATGCAACTCCTTCCTCCCGTTCACACTCTTGACCCTGACTTAGGCATCCGGACACCACCCCGCACGGTCCTATTCTTCCCCCCTACTGTCAATGACGTCCTGACTCCTCCAATTTTCCACTTTATTTTTTTTCGTGTTTTGAGATTTCTTTCTCCCAGGTGTATCGCTCGGCCGATAGTCTCCTCCCTTGTACGTTTGCCTAAATTTTGCGACCTTCGATTTTGTGCGTCTCTGCCTATTTTAAATATTGCACCTCTTCCCCACCCTTGCCTTCGATGGCTTCAGCTGGTCTTTTTCGGAGCGAGTCTCGAACGTATGCGGATAAGCAGTATGGCCTGCTCTGGCTTCCCCGTATTGCAGGCTTTCTTTGTTTTCCCCATACGTTTCTTGAGAAGGCGACTGTCTTGGTTCCTACTGTTCCAATTCTTGAGGATGGTAGGGAGATAGTATGCCCTGCCAATAGAGGCGCGTGCTGGATTGAGTCTCTTCATCCTGGGGCTCTTTTTTCAGCTTCCGGACCGGCCCTTAATCTTCGGCTTTTTTGAGTTACTCATACTCGTTGCCGGAGAGATGGAATGTATATTAGCGGATTTACTTAATTTTTAAGAACCCCCTGCCCACTACACCTCGAATGTGACCCCCCCGAGTTTTCTCCCTTCAAGTACCAATTTTTGACCCCCACCATGGGACCCCTCTGGCTTTTTTTTTAAGATAGGGAAGAGATGCCGGTGCCGCGGCTCCCCCGTCACGCCCCTGCTTCTCACTTGAGTTGCCAATTTAGTTGATAGAGATTATCAGATACCTGATTCTAGGGTTTTTGCTGCTACAGCAGCGAGCAAAGATTATCAGAATAAGTTTTTCACCGGTTGTTCTATTATTTCCTAATTCCCCATAGAGCCCCATCATAGGGAATCTTTAAGTAGAAATTCTGGCCTTCCTTTCATTTCAATGGGTCTTAGCAGATTTGACTACTCAGAGACATTCCGCAGTCCTCTCGGTCCTAGCCACATTTGATAAAACTCTTGGACGGAGGCTAATCGAGTACGAGTTTTTTCTTTAGTTTCCTCTAGATCTCTCGATATTAGCCGGTCGGCTTACGAGAGGCCTTCTTTGAACATTTATTCCGTGTATTTGGGCGATAGCTTCGATCAGACTAGGTGATACGCACGGATTCTATATTCGTCCACGTTCCCGCCATACTCCCAGCCTATCTCCATACTCATTAAATTGGTCCCCCACTCTGCACTCGACCTCTCATACTTGGTACCCAGGAGTGCTTTATATCGAGCGCGCTATTTCCTAATCCCTATTGGACCCCAATAGCCCCTCTCGTTCTCCCCCTCGCTCCTATATTCATCCCCACTACGAAGTACCACTGCTACACGGGATTCTTCAACTCTGATCGCAAGGATCAATTACCGATGGAATGAGTGTTTGATTGAGCCGGCCCCAAACCAGTCTTCTTCTTCTCATTGGGCTGTTTCCAAGGACTCTTCCTTCCTCCTTGGTCCCGATCTCCTCTTCCTCCTCCGTGTTGGTGTGATTCGCTTTTCCCCCGGTTCTCGAAGCCGGGCCGTTTTGGCGACGCCTCACTTGAGGATAGTTTTTGAACCCACCCGCAGACGGAGCCCTTTTAGAAAGGCTCATTGCAGCACTGGGGCCAGAGCCGGGTTTATAGTTTTCCTTCAGCGAGTTTGCATCTTTTATATCTCTTGAGTCTTCCAACCCCCAGGCGATTGTCTTTCTTGCCATCGTACCTCCTCCTAACTATCGCAGACGAAAAGAGTATCTCTTTTTTCTCCTCTAGCCTCAGCCGTGGTGATTTATACACTTCATCGGGCTGCTCGCGGGCGTGTCTGGTTCCTCAATTCCTCTACGAATTCGCTCATGAGCCAGGTCTGCGCCCAGGAGATTCGAGAGCCACCTTCGCCGTTCCTTGCAAGAGTCTCCTTATGCTAGAAATTGAGTCCCCCCTAATGCTCTCTCTCCTTTCGTCTCATTTCCCTTGTAGCCCAACCAAAGCCTATTCTTCCCTCCCCCTGCCTATCAAGTAGCTTCACGGTCGGACCAAAACTCCTTGGAACTCCTCCCGGCCCGTCGATCCCCTTTTCTCGGAGTTTCCCTGGACTTTCATTCTTTCGTCCCTGCACTTTGAGCATGTTGTTGGGTCGCCTTCCCTCCTCAGTAACACTCGATTTTTGAGTCCAAAATTCCAATTAGTTATTGCTCTAGATGTAGCAGGCACAGAGCTCTCTCTGGTCATCTGTCTCTTAAATTCTGGAGAGCTTTTTCTTCCTCAGTTCGTACTTTTTTAGGGAAGAAGGGCTAGCCGAGATCCCCTCCTGCCTTTCCCCGGTCGGTTTTCAAATTTTCTTCACCGACTACAATGTCATTGAGCTGGTATGTGCCAGTTTTTTCTGAATCTTGCATCCCCAGCAAAAAAGACGTTCCATCCCCCGCGAAACTCTCATCAGGCGCCTGACGCCTCGAGGAAGTCTTCGTCGACTCAGATACCCCTTTTCGGCCGGTGTCACTTATACACCATAAGCGCACCCCCCCAACCATCCCCCTCCCTCCGTCGCCCCGTTCGGGCACTCCCTCCTTGATTAAATCCTTTGGTTTCCCCGTCTGAATGAAGTCTGATTTCTGTCGGCTCCCGAAAGGTCACGGTTAATGTCCAGAGGCAGTTCTTCGGCTTCACGCCGCTTGGCTCCGATGACTGTGGGTTGGCCTTCCCCGCGCTCAGAGAAGAGATCCCTGTGTGGAGAGGAAAGATGGACAGCACGGCAGCCTCCCTCCAAAGAAGATGATATGTTTTTTTTTTTTTTTTTTTTTTTTTTTTTTTCCGCCTAATCCTCTTTCTAGAAAACTCGAATGTCGATCGTACCCTGTTTCTGGCCCGAGATCTTCTTCCAAAATAGGATCCCTCCCCCTCTTTCCTTATAGGTCGAGCCCTGTACCCGGTGACGAGCAGTTTGGATGGAATCTTAGTTTAATACCTTTAAGGCCTCTTGCCCTTTTTGGTCCTCACGCTGGTTTCCGGTCACTCTCTGTTGATGTGGGTCCCCTGCCTATCTGCCTGTCAGATGATGCGTCATCCTCCTAGGGCTTGTCTGCCCGTTTAGTCCACCGCTGCGAGGTCAGGCCCCCAAGCATCGCAGAATCTTTGTAGTACTGCTCGGGTCACCGAGGGGATGTGGTTTAGAGTTTAGTCCGATTCTCTTTTCCTCCTTAGATATCAAAGACGTCCTTTTACCTGTTGTTTTCTTTCATGCGTTGATATCAGTTTTGTTCCCGTAGAGATGAAGTTACTATATATCCTCTCTCCAGGGC
>Ga0179593_1244406_pt1 | contig 11131 bp, 9 predicted proteins | sample CZODoug2_1_08_16_FD_185931 | JGI IMG/M metagenome (GOLD analysis project Ga0179593, IMG submission 185931) | Vadose zone soil fungal communities from Angelo Coast Range Reserve, California, USA - CZODoug2_1_08_16fungal (PacBio error correction) | ecosystem: Environmental > Terrestrial > Soil >... | reverse complement strand
GTTCATCCTTCGGGCCGTGTGATGGAGATTCGGCACGTCCTTTTCTCTTTTAACACTCCCGTCTAGACCTTTGCAGCAGTCTTCCGGAAGCGATTCAGAGGGCGGATGTTGCTTATCTTGAGGACTTTGTCTTCCCTTGCGTTTTTCATCTTAATACTTGCGCTGGCATCGACGGCAGTTGTCTTTGGATTCAGTGAGCCCTGTTCCCGATCCAATGGTGTGATTCCCCGGGAAGACGGGCCGAGGGTAGGCACTTGATTCCGGTCAAACAGGTTTTTCTCTTCAAAACCAGCGATGCAAGTACCGAGCCAGGGTTGTGATGGCTGTACGGCCGGTTCCCCCACAGCGGAACTTGTAGTTCCTCTTTCCAGTTTCTTTTTGCGTGCAGGTCTCGATTCAGTTGCGCGGCCTTTCTCACTTCTCAGTGGAATTCCCGCGCCCTCACTGCCGTCGATTTGTAGATGATGTGGGAGAAGCGAGGGGCTTTTTCGAGTCTTCTTCCTTCTCTCGAGTGAAGGACGATCCGTGCTTAAGTAGAGCCGCCGTGGGTTCTTGGTCTCGGCTTATCTTTTTGAATCCCGGACATCTCCCCCTCTGATTGCCTTCGGCCATTGCCGAAATCGCATGGCAGACCCCCCGGCTTCCAATTTTTTGCCGCCCCCCTTTGTATCCAGCTCTCCGGACCTTAGTCTGCGCCGTCAGGCGGCGTACGTTCTATCTTTTTTCTTGCTCGGTAGGATTTTGCTTAGGACGTGTTTGACGAGATTTGCGGAAGCTTAATAGGGCTCGGAAGCGAAGGATGACTCGGTGGGAGTTTTTTTTTTTGCGGTGTTCCCCCATCTTTCCCCCGTCGCGGTTGTCGTCCGCGCGCCCCCCCCCCCCCCCCAGGGTTTTTACCTCAGGTGCCAGTGGCAAGAGCCGCGTTCAGTTGACAGGGTTCTGAGGTGGAGAAGAGATGGTTTTTTTTTATCCTTGTTCTCGTTTATGAAGTCGCTGTGATGGGTTCAGTGCCTGCTCCGGTCTCTGTTAAGTAGTGCTTAACCTCGTTCCAGGCCTTAGGTCCTGCCTGCCCGTGAGGTTACATAGACTTCCTTTTGGCACGGTTCCCTCTATCAGAGGGTGGACTGCGGATGAGACGTGCCCTTTTTTTCTCTTTTCTCCCCCCCCTCGCCTTGGAGCGCAGCTTTTGATAGCTGTCGGAAGCCGCGAGTGATGTTACTCGACGGGAGGAAGGAAGAGCGGCCGTCGATGACTGGGACCAATCCGTAAACCCCACGGTTCCCGCCAAACAGGGTTCCCCTTTCCAATGACGATAGACGGCCCTGTTGAAGACCTGAGTTAGGTCGCTTTTTCCCTTTTCTTGAGAGCAGGAGGTTTTGAGCGCTGGTTTTGGGTGCGGGCGGAGCTTGGGTACGCTTTGAGGCGCCGCCTCTGGCCCCCCGGTGAGTAGGTGGGGCAAGAAAGGGTCTGCGATGGAGCTTTCCCTCTTGCCTTGTCTTTGCGTTGCTATTTCGGGGGGAATGTCCCCCGGCAGGCATGTATTAGCGGGTAATGTGAACCCCTCTGTTGGCCCGCGCCTCCATCGACGAGAGTGCAGATAGAGAAGCGCGACCACCCAGAAGCAGGGGTTTGTACCCCGCCAGAATCCAATCTATCCATAATAGTGAAGTTAGGTCCCCGCCCGGACCCAGGACCCATCGCGAACTATCCTCCTTTTCTCCAAAAGCAGGCCCAGTACCCTTGCACTCCACCCACAGACACCCTTTGGGCGGGTCGTTTGTGCCTTTTTTTTTGTCCCTTATCGTGCAGGTCATTGACGCTCAAAGGGGTTGGTATCCGACAGGCCTCACAAAAGAAAGCCAAGTACGTTTCATTTTCCTCGCCTCGGCATAGGTCCGGGCCGGTATCTCCCGATCGTGCATATTTTTCTACCACATTTCTCGTCCATCGTTTTTTGTACCAAATGACTGATGGTGAGGCTATGGCAGAGTCTTAGTTTTCTGTCCTTTCCATATCTGTGAATTCGGATCGCCGAGCCGTCGGCTCTATTGGCCGTTTTTTTTCTTTTGAAAGTTCTCTTTTCCCCCCCCCCCTTTTTCGTTGTGACTGGCCTATTGATTGATTAGAGAGCTTGAGAAGATATTCATTTCATCCTTTTTTGCTCTTTTTTCGAATTCTCCTTACTCAATGTAGTTCAGCTTCCACCAAGCCCGGGTCGAATGGTCTCAGTCCCTTTCCCCCTCCCTCCCCTTACTGGTCCCCGTTTGAATTCTTTACTTGTCGGCCCAAATACCTGCTCTTGCCTAGAAGCCAAACCAGTTTTTCGGCTTCTTCCCTTCCGATTCCCTATCCGTATGAATCTAGTACTAGACCGGGACACGTTGACCATCTCTATTCATTTTTCCTAATATCGGGCCGTCTGGTTGGCTTTGCGTCTGGTTATGAAAACCCACTGTATGATTTTGGACTGTCCCGTTTCAGGGTCCGCCCTACCCTTGCCAACTTGATTGAGTGATTGTCAGTTACCGGCGGCCCTTCGGTGGCTTCGCTCTTTTCCTTTGTAATATTCTCGATGGGTCTGTCCGATGGGGAGGGGAAAGAACTTCCAGATTATGGGATCGCTCTGCTCCCCCCTCCTTTCCCCACACATGAGGCTTGGTGGACGCGCTGCGATAGTCCCTCTCTATTTGGAGGCCAACCTTCCGGTGTTCCATTACCAACTTTCGTCAGGTCTCTGGCAGTTCAAGAAAGAAAGATCAAACGACACTCCGCAATTTAGTCTTTTAGTCTGAGAAACGCGACATACCCGGCAGGAACCACCCCGATCCTCCCCTTTGGCCATTCTTGCTTATGGAGACCATCAACGCGTCACCTTCTCGTTTTCCATAAACATAGTACCGCGAGAAAATCCTGCTGCGCCCTTCTCCGACGTCATTTCTTCCCTGTTTCTTGTACGATACTGCATGCGCACTGGCCAGTTTGGGCGGGCCTCATGGTTTTTGGTTTCCGTCCTCAATCCCTCTTCCGACGCCCCGTCCCAGCCCATAGAGGAGGACGAGCAGCATTATTCTAAATGCTGCTTTCGTCACTTGAGGGTCGTTCCTCCCTCACCCAATTACTTCTTCCAAGCCCCCCCAGCTTCTCCTGATTCGTCTAGTGGAAAGTCCGTTTGATTGCTATGTACCCCCCCCCCCCAACCCCCTCCCGTTGCGGGAAGGCCGAGGCTCTTGAAGATTTCCTCTCGGTATTATCAGTAGTTTTCATGGCCTCGAACCCATGCAAAATGCCTCAAGAAAACCCTAAACCTACCCTTTTCCTTTCCTCACCCTGTTCTTCTCACCCTCGCCCGGATCCGAACTTTATCTTGTCACGGTTACCAGCGCTTACCCCCTTCCACACTGGGGCCTGTTTCCGGCTAACGGTCCCCCCTAGTCCGGAACGATCCGGGGCCCATCGGGAAAAGGGACCGTGCCCAACGCCCGTCATACGTCAGCTCACCTTGCTTACTCTTCCCCCCCTCCTAAAGCACCCCCTCTCCTTTCCTCCCGCCAAGAACTCTCCGTACGGCCAGTAGGACTTACGTCCTTCTCCTTTTTCCTTCGTTCTTCACCTCCTTCATTCCTTTCCGGCGAGTACTGGACTAGAGGGCTGAAATGGCAGAGATGCTAGTCGGGCTTTTTTTTGATTCCAGTTCTTTTTTGGCGCACGGTAACACACACTGGCTTCTAGTACCTGACCTCCCTTCCTCCTTTTCCCCTTTTCACCGTTTCTCCGCCACCCCCCCCAGAGAAAAGTCTCCCCGCCTGTCGTCCAACCACGCTTCTTTCTTCATCGGCAGTTCGCCCTCTACTTTGACCTCCTCCTCCATTTCCCTCGCCGCGGACCGGACGGAGGATACCTTCTCTCAAGCGGGTAACGACGGACAGGAAAAGATAAGACCCGCCCACTTCCAACGTGCCGCGTCACGCCGGGTTTGCCTGTGGAGTCTGCTTCGACAATTAGTTAAGTACGGACATGTTTTTCCGTCCTTCAACAGTAAGAGCAGGCCACTTGTAAGATTCAAACTTTCCTCCCTTTTTCTTGTTGTACGCGCAAGTAGAGGCTTGATCCCGCCCCCCTACCCCCGATAAATTTCAATTAAAACAGTTCCCAGAGCCACTAATAGACATCGAAGGTCGGCTGGTTCTCCATGGCGTTCTTGTGCTTACCAGTGAGATATATAACCCGCACTATGGAGCTATATATATTTTTCCTTTTTGTTTTCTTTTGCTTTTAGATTACCTTCAGAAGCCTGCTCTTTCTGTGATGAGTAGGAACTTCATGCTCCCCCCATTCCAGGGATTTTCCAGGAATTCTCTTCTATTTTAGTCGAGGACTTCCTGGCTGTATTTTTTTTGCTTCTCTTCGGAGGGGGTTGAAGGCGATTGATAGCGGACTTACTTTGGACCTCCTCTTTTTCTAGGTTCCTCAAGGTATCCCTTCGCTTTCCAATGTTCCTTGTCCTGCCCAACTTCAACGTTAAGGGCCCCCGTGTTTACGGAAGGCAGGCTAACTCGCCAAGGAACCCCTTCCTTCTTGACTATTCCGCGATCAATTTGCTCTTCGCGGGTCCTCCTTTTCTGTCCCCCCCCTTGCCGTGAAAGCGGAGTAGATCGAAGTAGCCTTCCTTTTCTTCTATTAGTTTCGCGGATGTTCCCCAGTAGAGGGTTCCTTCAGATGAATTGAAAATGTCTTAGATGGACGATTGATGTGGGCTAAGAGAGTGCATTTTTTTTTTGGCGTATGAGCGAGGTCTTTTCTTTTACTACAGACCTTTCCCGTATTCCTCGTGTGTCCAAGTGGTGCCTTCCTTTTGACAAAGGAGGCAAGTGGCATCCCGGACCAGAATAGTGTAGCCGCTATTTTCCCTCTGATGCGCCCGCGGCAGCGACGTCCTTTCCGAGCCTTTACTTTTCCCCTCGCTGTCTTAATGCATTTCTACTTCCTGACCTTTTTTCGGTTCTGCGGAAGGGGCGGGGCGGACTTTTGGATTTTTCTTATTCCCTTTCTTTTCCTGAGAGGCTAGGAAGCTGGAAGATGTCTCTTCAGAGCCTGCCTCCGGTGCAAGGGAACGGCATTTCTTGTGAAACGGATCGTTCTTCTCGGGCCTGGTTTTCAGGGTTTCCTTTTTCATTCCAGGGATCTTTCTTCGCCTGGGAGATGGTTGAGACTCTTTTTTTCTCTTTTGAAGAAGGATTCTCTCTTTTTATCTTGTGATTGGGTCATGACCATGTATCCTAATTAGCAGGGTTCCGTAAGTGAGTGAAATCGGCCACGCGATCGTCGCCCTCCTTCCGATGCCACCTGCATGAGTGGCAAAGTTCCTCCTCCTGCCGAGTTTTTGTTTAGTGTTGGATTTTCTGATTCTTTATCCCAAATAGACGTTTTCCTCTCAAGAAGTTAGAAGAGCTTGCTCTTCCGCAGAGAGTTTTTTTCCTTGGCCCTTTTACTCTTCTTCCCGAGGAAGTTAACCCTCCCTCCCCCAGAAAGGTCCAACTTTCCCCTCTCCCCGGAAAGTTTAGAAATTCACTCTGAGTAAAAGTATTGCAGCCGGCCGTCGGCGATAGACTTTGAGGGACGCATTTTCCCCCCCCTTTGTTTAGGTTTCGCTCTTTTCTCGTTATTGCCTTTCCCCCCTCTAGACGGTCAAAGGTTCTTATAGTTTTTTTTCGCTGCGAGATGGCGAAGTCGGCGAAGGAATTGAGGATTTCGTTCTTCGCTTGCGGGGGCGTTTTACCCCTGCCCCTTCCGGGACTGTAGAGAGGGGCCTTTTTCAAAGTACTTTGATTAGGCCTCCAGCAGAATTCTGTCTCTAGACCGAGCAGTCCCCCCCCTTCTGAATTTTGGGTTGTCCCGCCTTACCAGACTTTCCCATCTCCCAGAATGCGTCTGTCGTTTTCCCTCCCCCATCGGACCAGGACCCTTTTCTCTTCACATCCCCTCCTATTCCAATCCCAATTTTGGACCAGTACCTGACAATAACTCCCCCCATAACTTTGTCCGGGTCGGTGGGCGGCCACTTTGATCAGTAAATATTTTCTTTCTATCAGGTTGTTTCCTCCGCCAGGCCATAAAATCATCCCCGCTCCTTTAGTCTTGATGAAAAATAGCCTAGAATAGTTGTTACGTGGCCAGGTTCTCGTTTTTCTGTTCATCGGAATCACTTCCTTCTTCGAGGTCCGACCCCCCTTCTGCTGGTTTGCGGGAGGACGTCGCTTTTTTTTCTCGTAGCGGAATTCGATCGAGGACGATTTCTCGGTTTTGGTGATGGCCCAGGGCATGCGTCCTTCGCAGGGCGTGTTTCTTTCTGAATTGCTTTTTGCCTGCGTTTCCTTTCTTTCTCGGTGTTTGTGTCGATTCTCTTTCAAAGTCTGCTTCCTAATTAAGTAGGCGTTGTCCACCAAGCCCCTTGTCTCCTTTTGAGACCCTTCCTGCCCACTTTTTCCCTTCCATTTTCGACCTAGGCGGATCGATTCAGCTACTCTCCTCCCCTGCCCTAGGCCTCGTATCTTCCTTTAGAAATCTTAGTTCCGATGCCACGATGAAGAGCGTCTTATACAAGGGGCCAAGGACCCTCTTCGATTCGATGGGCATACCGAATCGTCCTCTTTTTTTTGAGTTTCTGCGGACCCCCCCTTTCTTGAGTCGGACTGACTCCCCCCCTCTTGATTGATACTGGAGGCACGCCACTCACCCCCGTAAAAGTTGACTGAGGGTAAGTTAAGGGCGTCTGATTTGGATTTTTCTTAATGAGGGTAGATGTCGCCCGATGGGCCTTTCCTTGTTTTTTGGTTTCGAACCTTCCCTCCTCTTGGGATCGAGGGAAGGCTGGGAGGCTCCCCCCAAAACCTCGGTTTTGGCGCTCTGTCTTATCCCCCTTTTTGCTGCTCGAGTGAAAACTTCTTCTTGAAAATTAAACGTTTTCTCGTACATTCGCCTTTCCATCACAGCTCCAAGCGCCCGCCCCAGATACTAAAGGACTCGTTCTCTGAGCCAGCTATTTTTCCCCCCCCGATAGCACGATTGGCCCGGGATATACCGCGACTCCTAACTACTAACCAGCTTGACCTCCCCCAGTAACGTGCGCCCCCCTTTTTTTCGATCGCGCCACTTCATTCTTCCCCTGGCCAGTTTTTCGTATGGACCTGATTTCCCCCTTCCTTTTGGAAAGTTAATGATGGGTTTTAGGGCACGTCAAGAAGAAGCTCCGACGCCTATTTATGGTTAACCCGCACCTCGAGCGGCCGTATTTTCCAATGCGGGCTCTTGCCGAGGATTTAGAAATAATAAAATAATTCCTTTCCAATCAAGCATTCCTTTGCCTCTGAGTTCCGTGGCCGTCATGCTTGCGATGTACAGCCTTTTCCTTTTCCTTCTATTCGTTTCCCTGCGTACTTCCTCCATAGGGCAGCAGGGAATCGAACCCCCCTCACGCTCTCTCCCCCCCCTACCGACCCTAAGAGTCAGAACCCCAGCTTCTCTAAACCCTCTTCTTTGCCCTCCCTCTTTCTCTTTGACCCTGTCCTCGCGGACCCCCTGTTTTCCGGCACCGAAGTTCCCTATCAGGGACAAAGTCCAGGGGCCCGTTCCTGCTGTTCCCACCTATTTCGCTCCCTTCGATAAGCCTCTCGCACCAACCCAAGTAATTCCCTACCTCTGCCGTACGACACGCCCAGCCACTCTCCATTCATCATTTAAGACTTCAGTACGACAGTGGCGCGTTTCTAAACCGAATTTTTTCGGCCCTTTCCGGAGATTGGGACTTGACCTCGAGGGCGCCTTTCGATCCCAATTTTTCCTTCGATTTCTCTGACACGGACGGCCGGGTTAGCCCTACAAAGTTTGTCCTGTTACCGAAAGGTCTTACGTAAACAAGCGGAGTCGTGACGAAAACACCCTCCTCCCCCGACCCCTCGCTCACCCTTTCAACTACCATAGAAGGATGGGCGGACATCTTATTCCGTCCCCTCGTTTACACTCCCTACCGCAAATGATAGAAGCCAGGCACCTGACGGGCGGCTCTTCCTCCATTCTTCCTCTTCACTCAGGGACAGGCTTAAGACCCCGCCGGCGGCCCCGCGTTGAGCATATAATAGAGTCCGACGGTGTGTTCGGGAGCCTTAGCAGCCGGCAGAAATTTCCCTCCCAGGAAGGCCTGGTACATTCGTCAAAAAGTCTTTGATACTTCTTGCCCATCTACAACTAGTCAGATTTCGCTATCAAATTACGTAGTCTATACCCGCAATACCCCGACCAACCTCCACCCCTTAAGCAAGAGAATCCCACCCCCCATAGAAACGAAGTCCTCCCCTGAGGATATCCCCTTCCTTTTCAGTTCTCATTACCTTTCCTCTGCCTAAGACCGAACTCTTTCTCATATATATATTTCAACTCCTCTTTTTTTTTTAGAGAGTTCTTTCGACATCTTTTTTGTTATGAGACTCAGGAAATGTATCTCTTTCGATCACCCTTCTCTTCTTTTTCGCTGGCAGTCCTGGGGGGGGTCTATGAGGAGCTGTCTTTGTGTATCTCCTTTTTTTTTGTTTTTTTTGGTGCTTCGTGCGTCAAGGTGGTGACGTTTCTGGATCATCTGGAATCCTTTTCCCGGAATTACGCTTTGTCCGAGGGAGAATTCATCCTTCTTACTCTGTTTTTTCAGGTGACTTCAAACTTGACGTAGGGCATCCGTTCTTCCTTCAATGCTTCCTCTTCCTCCCCCCTTCTTAACGCGAAGATGAAGAATTGCCGTTTGGCTTAGTTTGGTCCTTTAACTTCGTTAAAACAGAGTAGGTTCTGCTGAATCTCCTACCCCTTCCTGTCTTCTCTTTCTTCGGCAGAGTTCTGCGTCACTTCGATTGAGTACTGACTCTCTGGCCCCCTCCTCCCTGAATGGGATGAGTTTTCGAAGCATGAGGGTATCGGGGAGTTTCTGCTCCTTCTCCGTCCTTTCGTACGCAGTGATTGTAAGTAAGAGCAGCAAGTGGTTTCCTTTACCCTTTTCCCTTTCCCCTTTTCGCAAGAGCTTATCTCTAGCTTAAGGCGCCTAGATGGTCAGAGACACTTCCGTTCCTTTCTTCGGCTCGGTGATCTTTCAGCTCGTCACTGAGTATTGAAGTCCGGCAAGTTCTTACTTCTTGTTCCGTCTTTTTCCGGGTGTTGAGGTGCGTGATGGAAGTGGGGGTGCGAGAGGCGACGTACTTCTGATTTGGGAGAGGACTTTCCTTCTTACTTCCCCTTTGTCACTGTTGGCAGTGCGGGGGAAAGTCTCGGTAAGTCGCGGTGTCTTGTGAGACCGTCCTTTTTTTCCGTTTTTTACCCATTACAGCTCCTCCGCGGAGGGGAGCCGGGGAGTATGGTTCGAAGCTTGGGGGTGTCTTTTTCTTCTTCAGTCTCTTTGTATCTTTTTTTATGGTTTTTGGGTTAAGGAACTGCTAAAGACTGAGTCGGGTAATAATGGCGTGACTTTCCATCGTAATTCGGACCTGAAGACACGTTCTTGTACAGAGACCCGAATGATGGCACTTTTGAGCTCCTCTCCTCTCTTTGCTGGCTTGCGGATCGATGTGAGCAGTTATTTTGATGTTCAGCCCGCACACGCAGGTTCCCTTCCTCCTTCTTTCTACTCGAGAATAGGACGCCGCGAGGTGCGTTTCTAGAGGGCTGGGTTTACTCGGTTCTTCACGCTTTCTCCGGAAACACGCACATGCAGGAAATCCGACACATCCCCAAGTTTCCTCCTCAGCGTCTGGCCTTTCCTCCTTGAATTATCAAGTCAGGACTTTAGGTGAGGCATTTCTTCGCTTTGGTAGATTGGTTACTGGGTGAGGTCGATCTGTTCTCGTTCTCCTCCTTTCGGTCGACCTCATTCCAAAGGTGAATTCTAGTGTGGGTCCTCTGGTATGACTCTGGCGCAGCTGGCGTCTTTTCTGATTTATTTTTTGGTTCGTGGCTGGATGGGAAACTTTTAAAGGATCTGAAGGTCCGCTCGGTACTTTCCACGCTAATTTCTTAAGCATCCTCTGTTTTCCCACTCTTAGAGCCAGGCGACCAACCAGCGCAGGGGGTGTCTCCCCTTCCCTTCAGCTCTACCCCTCAATTGAAGGTCGGTCCCCGAAACCTAGGACCATGACCATTACTTTTCCCCCCTCAGGACTCTCCCCACTCCCCCCTCCCTTTCCCTTTTCCCTTGACCCTCCCATAAATAAAAGTGGGAAGTTTATGAGTTCGTCCTCCGTGACCCCTTCCTATATGGCCCTTTACCCCCCCGGACGATATACCCCTTGGGTGTAGACTCCCAGGCCCCCCTCAATCCCTCCCCTTCCTTTCCTTTTTTTGCCCATTCGCATAATAGAAGAGGTCCGTGAAATTGTTTCCGCTCCTTATTTTTCTTGCATCGGCATATCTCTTTCGAGGATAAACCTCCTTTCGAGCGGTTCTGCTTTCTATTCTTGTGTTCGGCTCGTAGAGGAATTCTATCGAAGTCGGCGATTTCTAGTTTCCCCTTTTTTTGTTGGCAGGGCCGGCGGCCACCAGCATTTCGTGGTGGCGCAGGCCCCTAAGTTCCTTATGACGGCGGTTGTTTCCTCTTACTCCTAATCCGTTTTTTTTTCCCTCTCTTGCTTTCCTTTTCACCTTGCATTCCGTAGGGCCGCGGACAACAATCCCTGTGCGAATTTTGCAGTCCTGTCCCTCCCCCCCCTGGTTCCCTACATCGCCTCGGCTAGAACTCCTCTCACGCTGCCGCAAACCGCACTGCTCTGACTTGCCGCAACTAGTACCTTTTTTTCTTCTTTGGCAGATGATGCCTCTCTTCCTCTCTTTCCCCTACCTAGGCCGATGGTACTCCCGAAGCGGAGTCGGATGGGAGTTGATTGTTCGTCCCCCACCACTGTATGAGCCGGTGAACTTTCATATATTACGTTCTTCAACGGTAGGGGCGCTACAAGGACCCCTTTTTGTCTATTTTGAAGTCCGGGGCCGTGCGGGGTTCTTTCCTGAGAAAGAGTTTCTCTTGTTTTTTTTTAGACGTTTCCTTTTTCCTGGGTCGATTTGGTTTTTCCTCCCCACGAATAGGGATCCTCTGAAGGATGGA